>JAANMU010000412.1_pt1 | contig 52689 bp, 53 predicted proteins | sample 7279701 | NCBI WGS metagenome assembly JAANMU01 (sample SAMN14094539, study PRJNA606508) | bioreactor metagenome | isolation source: A lab-scale SPAN reactor treating ammonium-rich wastewater day 57 | place: Ireland: Galway | collected 2017-03-13
TTCTTTCGTTCTACTTCTGTGAGATGGACTTCATGTTTTTCGTTTGCCATCCGTCCATCTTATCCTCACCCTACAACTTAAGCAAGTTGAGGTACTAGAACAGCAGGGCGAGGAAGTCAACAAGCGGTATCAGGCTTTGACGAAACGTAAGGCAAAATTACAAGAAGCCCTAGCCGTTGAATTGACGGAGCGTAATATAGACAATCTGTTGGAATTCCGCGAAGCCGTCGCGGTAGGGTTGGAGAATCCCACCTTTGAAGATAAGCGGCGATGGTTGGAGATATTGCAGGCAAAAGTCACGGTTACGAACGGGATCGCCGTTGTTACTTGCCGATTGGGTGGCAAGCTGGAATATGATCTTTTTGAGTTACGCGTTTCCCAGCGGTAGGTATAATCGGAAGCAGGCGCCGCTTCCATTGCCTTGCGCGAGGTCGAGCGTGCCTCCGTGCGCGGTGACGATATTGTAACTGACGGTCAGCCCCAAGCCCGTGCCTCCGTCCTTCGTGCTGAAGAACGGCTCGAAGATGTTGTTCCGCAGTTCCTTCGGGATGCCGGGACCCGAATCCTCGAATTGGAACTCGACCCCGTTCTCCACGCTTTTGGCGCGGATCCACAGGCTCCCCCCACCGGGCATCGCGTCGAACGCGTTCAGGATCAGGTTGAAGAAGATCTGCTGGATCTGGCTGCTCACGGCAAATATGCGGGGGAGCGATTCCGGCAATTCGGCGATCACCCTGATGTGCCTCTGCCCCAACTGCTGCGACGCGAGGTTCAGCACGTGCCTCAAGAGGTCCAACACGTCCACCCTCTCGACCCTGGTGGAACCGGGGCGGTAGAAGTCCAACATCCTTTGCATGGTCTTCATCAGGCGTTCGAGCTCGGTGCGGGCAAGATCGAAATATTCCCTGCGTTTTTCCTCCGAAATATCCTCGCGCCCCGCGAGGTGCAAACAATTCTGAACGGATTGCAGGGGGTTGTTGACCTCGTGCGCGATGGAGGCGGTCAGCCTGCCCGCCGCCGCCATCTTTTCCGAACGCAACAACGCCTGCTGCGACTCCTCCACCTTGCGGACGTAGGCGCGCAGGTCGGCATATAACCGCGCGTTCTCGAGCGCGACGAGGGATTGATTGGCAAGGATGTGGAAGAGTTCGAGGTCCGTGCCTCGGAACGGAGGGACGCCCGCGTCGCGCGCGGCGAACAGAACGACGCGCGCCGACGAAGGCGTCGAGCGTGAGATCGGGATCAGGATCGCCGCGCCAAGTTTGAGTTTCGCGAGAAGCGCCTGCGCGTCCTCCTCCCCGGGTCCTGTCGCGTTGACGACGATCGGATTCCCGTCTGAATCCACGCGGCTCAAGAGATGGTTCGCGAAGCCGCCCTCTTCCGGCAGGAGGACGTTGCCGCGTTTTGCGAGCGTCGAAATCCTGCCGTTCTCGACCTGATAATACGCGGCGTTCGGACATTGCAGGTGTTCGCAGATCGTTTCCACGATCAAGCCGCGCAGTTTTTGCGTATCGGTTTCGGAGAATAATTTCTCGGTGGCGTCGAACAGCGGACGCAGCGCCTGGGCGCGCGCCGTTTCGCGCTTGCGGCGGTTGTCGGTCAGCGCCTGCTGCGCCGCGGAGACGAGTTCCTCGCTTTTTTCGAACGGTTTGAGCAGCAAGCCGTCCACGCCCTGGCGCAGGGCGCGTATGGCGGTTTCCACCGTGCCGAAGCCGGTCATCACCAGCACAGCGATGTCGGGCTGCGCGCGTTTGGCGCGCGAGATGACGTCGAAGCCGTCCACTTCGGGCATGCGGATGTCAACGAGCAGGAGGTCGAGGCGGTGTTGACCGAGGTATTCGACCGCGGCGCGCGGGTTGGTTTCGGAGACGACGTCGTAGCCGGCGCGCTTCAGGATGCGGTTGCACAGGAGCGCAATGCCGGGTTCGTCGTCCACAACGAGGATGGAGGCTGATTCCATTGAGATTGCCCTATACCTTTGGAAGCCAGACCGTGAAGGTGGAGCCAAGCCCGGGCTGGCTGACGAGTTCGATCTCCCCGTCGTGATCGGAGACGATCCCGTACGTGACCGAGAGTCCCAGCCCCGTGCCGCCGTGGTCGGCTTTGGTGGTGAAGAACGGTTCGAAGATGCGGGTTTGATCTTCCGGCGGGATGCCGACGCCGGTATCGCTCACAGAGACGATCACGCCCTCGCGTCCGACCTTTTGTCGTTCGGCGGTGGCGATCTCCATGCGGCCGCCTTCGGGCATGGCTTGTAGTGCGTTATGGACCAGATTGAGAAGCACCTGCTTCATTTGATTTTCGTCCATGGATACCCAGGGCAGGTCGTCCTGCATCTTCAACGACAATTCTACACCGTTTGTATGGATCAGGTGACGGGTCAGGGTAAGCACGTCCTCCACCACCTTGTTCAGGGAGGCGTTGGCGCGGGCGCTTTCGCTTTGCCTCGCAAAATCGAGCAGACGTCTCACCACGTCGCGGGCGCGGCGGGCTTCGCGAATGACGAGGTCCAGGTCGGCGCGGGAGGCGGAGTCGGCGGGCAGGTCTTCCATCACCAGTTCGGCAAACCCGGTGACGGAGGTGAGCGGGTTGTTCAATTCGTGCGCGATGCCGGCCGCCATCTCGCCGACTGCGGCAAGTTTGGCGGCTTGCACGAGGCGGTTTTCCGCCAGTCGTTGCGCTTCCATGCGCGCCTTCAATTCCATTTCGGTCTCGCGCAATTGGTAGATCGTATCCTGCAAACGGCGGTATTGGTCCGCGCTGGTGACGACGGTGGCGAGGATGCCAGCCAGCGATTCGAGCGCGAGGTAATCGTTGTGGGTGAAGGCGTTGCGCGAACTGCTCTCCACGTCAATGATGCCCAATACCGTCGAGCCGTCTCGAACGGGGACGCAGATCTCCGAACCCGCCTGCCAGCCTTTGATGGGAATGTAGCGTTCGTCCCGAAGGACATCGTTGACAAAGACCCCGCGCCCGGTCTCGAACACGTGACCGGTGATCCCGCCGATCAACGGATATTCCACGGACTTCATCGCCCGTTTGACCACCTTCCGGCTCGCGCCGCCGAAACCGCCGATGGTCAGTTTGCCGGTTTCGTCCGCGATGAAAACCGCCGCAAGTTCGTAGGAGAAATACCGCGCCAGCAGGTCGGCTGTCCGTTCCGCCACCTCATGCGGGTCGGTGAGACCGACGACCTGTTGCACCACTTCGTGGATCACGCCCAGGTTGCGCGCCCTGCCCTCCGCTTCTTCGCGCACGCGCGTATAGTCCGCCAGGCTGGCGAGGTGACTGGCAATGACGACGATCAAACTCTCGTCGTAGGAATTGAACGCGTTCGCGCGCCGGTTTTCCACGCTGAGCATTCCGATGGATTGACCGTGGAACCGCAAGGGGACGTAGACGCCGGAGCGCGCGCCGTTGTAAAAAGGCAGTGTATGGGTCGGCGGAAGGTCGCTCAAGCGGATCTTCACGTCGCTGGCAAGCAGGGACTCGATCGGATGTCCCTCGACGCTCCGCAATAACGCGACCAGATTGCCGTCGTTGATGCGATATTCCTGCAAAACGTTGTCGTCGAAGGAAAACAGGTCGAGGACGATCAATTCGGTGTTGAAGGCGCGCGAGAGCAGGGCGAACATGCGGCGCGCGATCTGGTCGAGGCTGCGCCCGGTGGAAACGGTGAGGGCAAAATCGTTCAGCATTGCCAGGCGGCGCAGGTGCCCCGCCATTTCGGCGAAGGTGATCAGCGTTTCGAGCGCGGGCGCGATCTGAGTGGCAAGGTCCACGAGACGGTTCCATTCCTCGCCTGTGAATGCGGAGGCGCGCCATAACCCCACCGCGCCGATCAACCGTTGACCGATGAGCAGCGGCACGCTGATCCAAGCCCTGGTGTTCGACTTCAATCCCTTGTGCGGGATCTGCGACCATAGCGGGTCTCCGCGGCTGACGGTCATGGGCGTCAGGTTGCGGTTCATGCGGCGGAGCAGGGTGTGGGAATCGATCGCGAGGACGAGGTCGGCGCAGGCGGGCGCGTTCCATTGGGCGCGGATCTCGAGGGAGTCGCCGCGTCGGATGGCGAACCAGCCTCCCTGTACGGGGACGAGGCGGATGAAGGCGGTCAGGGCGCGTTCCAGCGCGCGCGGCAGGTCGTAGGGGCTTTCCGAATCCAGGTCGGGAGTCAGCAGGGATGCCGCCACCGAGGCGGCGGGCGAGGGTTCCGGCATCCCCGACGCGGCGTTCATGCCGGGGATCGTCAGTCGCCAGATGCGCTGCGCCGCGTTATCCAACTGCCCCGCTCCGACAAGCGCCGCCTGCGAGACCCCGCGCAACGGAAACGCGTACAATCTCCCGGCGTCCAACTGGTTGGACTCGGATAACGATACGGAACGGCTTTGCCCGCCGCTCAACGCGCCGCTCAACCACGCATCCACCTCGTGACTGCCGAGAAATTTGGCGAGCGCGGCGCGAAGTTTTTTGCCCAGTTTGTAATGCGCCACCACGCGCCATTTTCCCGCCTCCCGTTCGACCAGCGCCGCCCATGCAGCGTCGGTCAACTGGCTGGCTTCCTTGAGCAGGTCGTCAATCGTGGTGGTATCAGCCATCATGGGTATTATACAGCAGGGAAAATGATAAAATCACCCCCATGACCGATCTTATTGTTATAGGCGGCGGGCTGGCAGGGAGCGAAGCCGCCTGGCAAGCAGCCGAACGCGGATTTGAAGTCCGCCTCTACGAAATGCGCCCGAGCCTGCAGACCGGAGCTCATCAGACTCACGACCTGGCAGAACTCGTCTGCTCGAATTCGCTGGGCTCGAACCTGCCCGACCGCGCCTCCGGTCTGCTCAAGAACGAGACGCGCCTGCTCGGTTCGATGCTGCTGGAATGCGCGGAGGAAGCCGCGCTGCCCGCAGGCGGCGCGTTGGCGGTGGATCGCGAACTCTTCGCGCGGCTCGTCACCGAACGGATCGAAAATCATCCCAACATCGAAATCGCCCGCGAGGAGGCAAGGACCATCCCCGATGCGCCCGCCATCGTCGCCAGCGGACCGTTGACCTCGCCCGCGCTTTCCGATGCCATCGCAAAACTGAGCGGCGAGGAGCATCTCTTTTTCTTCGACGCCATCGCGCCGGTCATCCACGCGGATTCGATCAACACGGAGGTAGCCTTCCGCGCCTCGCGGTATGGCACGGGCGGGCAGGAAGCGGGCGATTACATCAACTGTCCGTTCACAAAGGAGGAATACTACGCGTTCGTGGAGGCGCTTCTTCACGCGGAACGCATCGAACTGCGCGCCTTCGAGGAGGCGATCAGGAGCGGCGTCAAAGCCGGGCATTTCTTCGAGGGGTGCCTACCGGTCGAGGTCATCGCCGAGCGCGGCTTGGATTCGCTGGCGTTCGGTCCCATGCGCCCGGTGGGATTGCGCGATCCGCGCGCGGGCAAGTGTCCGTACGCGGTCGTGCAATTGCGGCAGGATAACCTGGCGGGCAGTTTATATAACATGGTCGGCTTTCAGACCAACCTGAAATTCCCGGAACAAAAGCGCGTCTTCCGCATGATCCCCGGATTGGAAAACGCGGAATTCATGCGCTACGGTCAGATGCACCGCAACACGTTCATCGCCTCGCCGAAACTCCTGCGCCCCACGCTGCAAACCATTCATCGCGACGACCTTTTCTTCGCGGGTCAGATCACCGGCGTGGAGGGATACATGGGCAACATCGCGACGGGCTTGCTGGCGGGAGTCAACGCGGCGCGGCTGCTGCGCGGCGAGGAACCGATCACACTCCCGCGAACGACGATGCTCGGCGCGTTGTGTCACTACGTCACGCACGCCGATCTCAAGGACTTCCAGCCGATGAAGGCGAATTTCGGCATCCTTCCGCCGCTCGACGCCAGGGTCAATAAACGCGAAAGAGGGAGGGCTTACGCGGAACGCGCGCTGGCAGACCTTTTGGAATGCAGAAGCCTGCTTTTGAAAGATACCAGCCAGCTGGTTGATTCCACAACATGAAAAACAGATCCATCGCGATCTATCTGATCGTCATCGGACTCCTGCTCGCCGTCACGCTCGGATGGTACGCCTTTGCGTTTCTGACCCAGCCGGAACCTGTCTCTGCCTTATTCAACGGGGAGCGCGCCTACGCCGACGTGATCACGCAGGTCGGTTTCGGGGCGCGAACGCCCGGGTCGGAGGGGCATGCCAAAATCCGCGCCTGGATGCGTGAGGAACTGGAGTCGGCGGGCTGGCAGGTGGAGGTCCAGGAATCCGAGGCGCTGGGTCATCCCATTTTCAACGTCGTGGCGAAGAGAGGGGATGAAGATCCGCAGATCATTTTGGGAGCGCATTACGATACGCGCCTGTTCGCGGATAACGACCCCGACCCGGCGAATCGTTCCAAGCCGGTGCCGGGCGCGAACGACGGGGCGTCGGGCGTGGCTGTGCTGCTGGAACTGGCGCGCGTCCTGCCGGAGGATACCGTTCCCGTATGGCTGGTGTTTTTCGATGCGGAGGATAACGGGAGGATCGAAGGCTGGGATTGGATCCTCGGTTCGCGTGAGTTCGTGAAGCGAAATCCCGTCCAGCCGCGCGCGGCGGTGATCGTGGATATGATCGGCGACGCGGACTTGAACATTTACAAGGAACGCAACTCGGACCGCGCCCTGACGGATGAGATCTGGACGGTGGCGCAAAGCCTGGAGAACGATACCGTCTTTCTCCCGGATTACAAGCATTCGATGATTGACGATCACACGCCTTTCGTCGAGGCGGGCATCCCGGCCGTGGACATCATTGACTTCGATTACCCATACTGGCACACGGTGGAAGACACGCCGGACAAGGTTTCGCCCGCGAGTTTGCAGGCGGTCGGCGAGACGCTGCAGGCGTGGATCATGGGACAAAGCGGTCAACCCTGATAATGATAAAATGAAGGGGCGACAGTCCGCGCGCGAGGCGCGATTGGCGCGAGCGACATGCCGAAGAAGAAAACAGCGACGATTCCAATTCAAAAGATTCTGGCAAAGATTCGTCCCGTATGGATCGAACGCGTCGGCGACGAGTTGGCGCAGGGCTTGGAGGTGCGCGCCGGCCTCGAAGAGCAATTGGAGCGTTTCTTCGACCTGCTCGTGCAGTCGGCGGCGAGCAAGGACCCCGCCTGGATGGATGCCCTCCTGCTCGATTGGGCGAAATCCTCCACGGAAACGGATCTCGAGGAGGGGCTGTATCAGGTCACGTTCATCATCAATCGCATGATCGCGCTGACCATTCAGGTCGCCAGCGAAACGCTCACCAAGCAACAGGCGCTCCACCTGCTGGCGGCAGTCATCCCGATCTACACCTACGGGCTGGGCGTGGTGGCGCGTTACGAAATGGAAACCCGCGTGACGCACATCTCGAACGAAATGGAAAAAGTGCAGGAGCAAATGGAGCGCGTGGATCGCAGCAAATCCGCCTTCATTTCGGTGGCGGCGCACGAACTCAAGACGCCCATCACCTTGATTGACGGTTACGCCGCGATGATGGAAGACCTGATACAGGAAGGAAAGGGCGTGCCGCTGGACGGCTTGCTGACCGGGATGCAGACCGGCATCCGCCGCCTGCGCTCCATCGTGGACGACATGCTCGATATTTCGATGATTGACAATCACCTGCTCAACCTGAACTTTCAGCCGATCCAAATCGAAAAACTGCTCGACGTGCTGAAGGGGGAATTGGAGGAAACGGTGGCCAGGCGCAGGCAGACGCTCGAAGTCCATCCGTTCGAGGGCAGCAAACAATGGATCTACGTGGACCCGGCGCGCATCATGCAGGCGATCCGCAACATCCTCAACAACGCCGTCAAATACACGCCCGACGGCGGCAGGATCGTCGTGGATGGAAGGACGCTGCCGGGCTTGATCGAAGTCACCGTGACCGATACGGGCATCGGCATCTCGCCGGAAGACCAGGCCGTCATCTTCGAGAAGTTCGGTCAATTGGGGCGGCTGGACCTTCATTCCAGCGGCAAGACCAAGTTCAAGGGCGGCGGACCCGGATTGGGTCTATCCATCTCGCGCGGAATCCTCGAGGCGCACGGCGGTTCGATCTGGGTGGAGTCGGAGGGATACGACGAAAAGAAATGCCCCGGCTCGACCTTTCACGTGTTGATCCCCATCCGCACCGAGTCGCCGGAATCGAGAATGGCGAAGTTATTCGAGGAACTCGAAAGGAAGGAATGAGGCTTTGGAATCAGGCAGATCGCTGTCGCAATGCGCAGAAGCAGGCTTCTGCATTCCAAAATAAAAACCCATGGCTAAAAAGAATCCCGAACCCACAACACTCCCTCGCGAACGGGCGTTCCTCGTCGGCGTGGACCTCTACCAGCAAAAGACGCTTCTTCCGCTCGAAGATTCGCTGACGGAACTCGCGCTTCTGGCGGACACCTCCGGGTTGGACGTGGTCGGCGAGTTGACTCAGAAACTGGATCGTCCGCACGTGAAGACGTACATCGGTCCCGGCAAAGTGGACGAGTTGAAGGCGCTCGTCGAAGAAACCCTGTCGCAGGTGATCATCTTCGACGACGAACTTTCCCCGCGTCACCAGCGCGAATTGCAGGAAATCCTGGGCAACAACGTCCGCGTGCTGGATCGCACCGCGTTGATCCTCGACATCTTCGCGCAGCACGCGCACACCAGCGAGGGCATGTTGCAGGTGGAACTGGCGCAATACGAATACTATCTTCCGCGCCTGACCGGTCAATGGACGCACCTCGAACGCCAGGCGGGCGGCGGAGGCGGGCGCGCCGGCTCGACCGGCGGCGTGGGCTTGCGCGGTCCCGGCGAAACGCAATTGGAAGTGGACAAACGCGCCATCCGCAAGCGCATCGCGCAACTCAAAAAGGAACTGGAGAAAGTGCGCGCCCACCGCATGAGATACCGCGCCCAGCGCAAACGCTCGCGCATCCCCACCGTCGCGCTCGTCGGATACACCAACGCCGGCAAGTCCACGCTGCTGAATCGTATCGCCAGGTCCGAGGTCTATGTGGCGAATCAGTTGTTCGCGACGCTCGACCCCACCACGCGGCGCGTCGAACTCTCCGGCGGTTACCAGGCGTTGTTCACCGATACGGTCGGCTTCATTCAAAAACTGCCGACCACGCTGGTCGAAGCCTTTCACGCCACGCTCGAAGAGATCGCGGAAGCCGACCTGTTGTTGCACGTCGTTGACATCTCGCATCCCAACGCGATGAATCAAGCCGAAGCCGTGCAGGAAACGCTGGACAAGATCGAAGCGCATCACATCCCCGTTGTGACCGCGTTGAACAAGGTGGATCGTTTGCGCGATCCCGAATCCGCGCGTCAGGCGGCAAGCCGCTTCTCGAAGGCGGCGGCAATCTCCGCCGTGGATGGAACCGGGGTGAAGGATCTGTTGAGGCTCATCCAGGAGGAGTTGTACGAGACGTACACGCCGATCCGTGTGAAACTCCCCTACCAACAGGGCGCGTTGATCTCGCTCTTCCACGAGGCGGGTCAGGTCGAATACGTCGAACATGGGCGCGGCGGCGTGCTGATGCAGGGACGCATCCCCGGTCGGCTGGTGGCGCAGTTCACCAACTGGCAGGTCCCGAACGATCACAGGGAAATTACGGAGGAAATATGAAGCGGCTTTCCAAACTCGTTGACAAGGCGTCGGAATTCTTCGCGCACCGCAAAGGCTTGCTGCCGATGATCGGCATCCTGCTGGTTGTCGTCAACTACGTTCTGCCGTTCGTCTTCGGACCGTACACGATCATCACAGGCACGAACCTGTTCCTGCACCTGGGCGTGATCATTGCCATCTTCGGCTTCATGCTGGCGTGGGCGTTGTAACGCCGTCATTGCGGGACGCCTCGCGCTGAGCGGAACGCAGTGAAGACGAAGCGCAAACGGCGAAGCAATCCCCGTCATGGGGTTGGGGATTGCTTCGCTTCGCCCGCAATGACGGAGTCGCTTACCCACTCGACTCTTTCCACCTCCCCACCTCCTCCCAACAACAGCGGCAACATGGACTTCAACGCTTCGGGATCGCCGGACGTAAAAAACCTGACCTCCCCCCGCGCGGGCGGATCGCTCTTCATCCCTCCCGCCTCGAGCAGACGTTTGACCTGCCGCGCCACTGCCGGAGCCGGGTCTATCACCCGAACCTTTTCCCCCACGATCTCCTGGATGAGCGGGATCACGAACGGATAATGCGTGCATCCCAGCACGACCGTATCAATATCCTTTTCGAGCATGGGATGGAGCGCGTCCTCCAGTATCCTGCGCGTTTCGCTTCCGGTCAGGTTTCCCTTTTCGATCTCTTGAACAAGTCCGTTGCACGTATCCTGGAACAACTCCACTCCATTCGCGAAGCGTTCCACAACGGAAGCATATAACGCGCCCTGGAACGTCGCCGGAGTGGCAAGCACTCCGACTTTTCCCGTCCGCGTGATCTCCGCCGCCGGCTTGACCGCAGGCTCCATGCCCACGAACTGAAGGCTGGGAAATCTTTCGCGCAAATACTTCAACGCCGCGGCGGAGGCGGTGTTGCAGGCGACGACGACGATCTTCGCGTTTCGGGCAAGCAAAAAATTGGTGATCGCCTCGGAGAAATTTCGTATCTGTTCCATCGGGCGCGGACCGTATGGGATGTGTCCCTGGTCGCCGAAATAAAGAACCGACTCCTCCGGCATCTGCGCGCGTATCGCCCGCAGCACGGAGAGTCCGCCCACGCCTGAATCGAACACACCGATGGGAAGATCGAACGGGTTTGACATTCGACAAAGTATAACGCAGCCGCAGGCGTCATTGCCCGGATGAATGAGACGCGGTATATTTAGCCCAATGAGCAAGGGCCGCATCCTTATTGTCGAAGACAACATGGATAATTACGAACTTGTCCGCTTCGTGCTGGAGCGCGCCGGATACGACGTGTTCCTGGCGGTGAACGGGCGGGACGGCGTGGATGCGGCGCGCGCCCAAAAACCGGACCTGATCCTGATGGATATGGGACTGCCTCAAATGGACGGGTGGAACGCGACCCGGGAATTGAAGACCAGCGAAGAAACGAAATCCATTCCGCTTTACGCGCTGACCGCGCACACGCTGCCCAGCGAGCGCAAACGCGCCATCCTGGCGGGCTGCGACGGCTACGTCGCCAAGCCCATCCAGATCAAGGATTTTCTGGATCTTGTGGAGGAGGCATTGCTCGTCGAAAGGATCAAAAGGGAAAATCCCGATCCCTTCCAGGATGGTTGAACGCGGTGTAGCCGTTCGGGGATGTTCATCGTCTCGTAATGGGTTGGCGCCATAACCCAAAAAATCACACGAAATAAAAGGAAAAATCAACATGAAACAAATCTGTGTCGTCGGCGTCGGATATGTTGGCTTGGTGACCGCCGCCTGCTTTGCCGACCTGGGCAACCGCGTGGTCGCCCTCGATGTGGACGAGAAGCGCGTGGAAAACCTGAAGAAGGGCGTCATGCCCATCTACGAACCGGGGCTCGAGGAACTGGTCAGGCGAAACGTGAAGGGCGGCAGATTATCCTTCACCACCTCGTACGACGAGGCGTTGAAAGGGGTGGAGTTCGCCTTTATCGCCGTGGGCACCCCCTCCGGCGTGGACGGCAACGCCGACCTGCAATACGTGGAGGTCGCCGCGCGTTCCATCGCCAAAGCCATGACCGCGCCGCTCATCGTCATCAACAAATCCACGGTCCCGATCGGAACCGGGGACTGGGTCGCGGACATCATCAAACAAGCCCAGCCCAAGCCGATTGACTTTGCGGTGGTCTCCTGCCCCGAATTCCTGCGCGAAGGCTCGGCGATTGCAGACTTTATGAGCCCGCACCGCAACGTGATCGGCTCGCTGGACAGGGACGCCGCAAACAAGGTCGCCCAACTGCACCTGCCTCTGCGCGCTCCCATCGTCATCACGGACCTGCGCACGGCGGAAATGATCAAATACGCCAGCAACGCCTTCCTTGCCACGAAGATCTCCTTCATCAACGAACTCGCCGACCTGTGCGAACTCGTCGGCGCGGACGTGAAGGAGGTGGCGGCGGGCATGGGCTACGACGCGCGCATCGGTCGCCATTTCCTCGATGCAGGCTTGGGCTGGGGCGGATCGTGCTTCCCCAAGGACGTGCAGGCTCTCGCGTACATGGCAAAGGAGAAGGGACTCGACCCGCGCATCCTGAACGAGGTGATGAACGTAAACTACGACCGCCGTAAGAACGTTTCCAAACAGGTCCAAGCCCTGCTCGGCGGCAGCCTGAAAGGGAAGACCATCGGTTTGCTGGGGCTGGCGTTCAAGGAAAACACGGACGACATGCGCGACGCCCCCTCCATAGATATTGCCAACGCGTTGATCGCCGGCGGCGCAGCCGTGCGCGGCTACGATCCCGTCGCGCGTCAGACCGCCGCGCCGCTCATGCCGGCGGTGGAAATCTTCGACGACATGTACAAAATGGCGGAGGGATGCGACGCGCTGGTCGTCGTCACCCCGTGGAACGAGTTCAAACAACTCGACCTCGAAAAGGTCAGGGCTCTGCTCAAGACGCCGGTCATCTACGACGGGCGCAACATCTACGACCCCGCCCGCATGAAGGAAATGGGATTCTCCTACCAATCCATCGGGCGCCCCAACAACGGTCGGTAGTTCGCAGTTATTCGCATCGTCGGATGGTCGGGTACAATACTCCCGCCATCCGATTTTTCATTTGACCGCTTGACCGAGGAACCAGGCAACCACGTGACTACGCCTCCCGTTTGCGATTACGAAGACTCCGATTACCAGGCTTCCTTTTGGGACAAAGGCGGACGCGAATACGAAGACCGCGCGGAAGCCGTCGCCCTCGAACGACTCCTCCCTCCGGGCGGACGCCTCTTACTCGAACTGGGGGCTGGCGCGGGACGAAATACCTCGCGCTACCTCGGCTTCGACCGCATCATTCTGCTCGATTACTCGCGCACCCAACTCGAACAGGCGCAACAACGACTTGGCAGATCGGACAAATACGTCTACGTCGCGGCGGATGTGTATCGCCTGCCGTTCGTGAGCGGCTTGTTCGACGCGGCGACGATGATCCGCGTCCTGCATCACATGGCGGACGCGCCGAAGGCATTGGGACAGGTCAGGGATGCGCTTCGAACGAATGGCGTGTTCATCCTGGAATTTGCCAACAAACTGAACCTCAAGGCGATCCTCCGCTTTTTGCTCGGCAGGCAAAAATGGAATCCGTTCACGCTGGAGCCGGTCGAGTTTGCGAGACTTAACTTCGACTTCCACCCGAAAGCCGTGCGAAACTGGCTAAGGGAACTCGGCTTCTCGATTGAAAGAACGCTCACGCTCTCGCACTTTCGTATCGGGCTGCTAAAGCGTATCGTTCCGACAGGCATCCTGGTCTTCTTCGATTCGATCCTGCAATGGACGGGCGCGTGGTGGCAATTGACCCCTTCCGTGTTCGTGAAGGCGACGGTAATGCGGGATTCCATCCCGCACACCGGACAAGACGACCTCTTGTCCTACTTCAAGTGTCCCGATTGCGGTCATTCCCCATTGACGGACAAGAAGGATCATCTGGAATGTTCCAGTTGTAAAAAGAGGTGGGAAGTAAGGGACGGGATCTACGATTTCAGGGAACCGATGAAAAACGAATAGGGTCGGCGGGGATTCAAAAATCCACCCTGAAGACGCGTTCCCCGGTCGGCTGGTCGCTTCCGCCAGCGGGTTCGACAGTCACGCCGACGCCCACAAAGTCGGTCAAACGCTCGTCTGGAAAGGCGATGTGTGTGGTATACGCCCGGTCGCCTTCCGGGTGGAAGATCCCGGCGCTGACCCGTTCCTCCTGCGGGTTGATAAGCCAGATCTGATAGGTCCTGGTCTCGTCGAGCGGGGGCATGTTCCAGACAATGAGCGCGACGATGTTGCGTTCCCTGTCCAGCAGAAGCGAACCCACCACAGACTCCGAATTGATGGCGAGCCGCTCGGTGGTCGGATAGGACAACATGGACATGACCGTCTGCCCGGTGCGAACCTGGCGGTTGAGGCGGGCTTGCTCCAGTTGCAGGCTCCGCATTTGCGTAATGGAATAGAAATTCATGGCGAGCAAAACCGCCAACGCGATTCCCGCCGCCAGTTGGCTGAACGACCAGTTGAACGTCAGTCTCTTTGTTTTTTGCGCGCCCGGCAATCGGCTTTGCAGGCGTTTGCGGAGCGCGGCGGGAGGTTGTCGAGGCGGGAGCGCCGTCAGCAGGGATTCGCCCAGGGCGCGGCATTCAGCCAGTTCGGTCCGGCAGGAAGCGCATACTTCCAGATGGGATGCGAGCGCGGCGATCTCGTCCGCGTCCAATGCGCCGATGGCATAGGCGGGAATGTTTTCGAGAAAGGGAGCGTGTTCGTCGCGCGTCATGTGCATTTACTCCAAGTAGGTGTACGCCGCCGAGGATGGGTTTGGATTTATCCGTCCTTCCAAATCTCGCGCAGTTTTTCCATGGCGGCGCGCAGGCGGGTTTTGACCGTGCCGAGGGGCATGTCGAGGACCTCGGCGATTTCGCTCTGACTCATGCCTTGATAGTATGCCAGTTCGATCACTTTGCGCTGGTCGGGATGAAGGGACAACACGGCAAAGTACAGGGCGCGCCAGCGCGATTCCTCCGCCGTTGACCCGGGATCGGGAATGGTCTGCCACACATTTTCGGGGTCGTTCACGTCGGACAGGAGTGGGCGGCGGGATTCGAGTCGCAGGCGATCCAACGCGACGCGGCGCGCGATGGTCAGCAGCCAGGGAAGAAAAGGTCCGCGTTCGGCGAGGTATTGGCGGGCGCGGCTCCACAGTTTGAGGAAGGTATCCTGCGTGGCTTCCTCCGCCAGCATGGGGTCGCCCAAAATACGAAGGGTAAGACCGTGCACGCGGCTGGCGTGGCGGTCGTAGAGTTCGAGGAAGGCGCGTTCATCGCCCCGCGCCACCTGTTCGATCAGTCTGCTTTCGTTTGCGTCGGTCACACATCCATTTTACTGGATATATTGTTCGGTCTGTGGAGGATGTTCCCGGTAATTCGCGTCAGGGTCGCAATCCAATTACAGAGGCGGCGGCGTACTATGGGGTGAAGACCAAATCCAACCCAAAACGGAGGAACAAACTATGAAAAGATCGTTTCTTGTTGTCCTGGCGGCGATACTGGCGTTGAGCCTCTTCTCTTCGTCGGGAGCGGTTTCCAGCGCCCGCGCGGATGAATCGAAGTTGCTGGAGTTCAACACGATGATCGGCGTGCCGCGTCCCTACACCGGCGCGACGAACGCGATCCGCGGCGTGCCGGGCGGCGGTTTGCCCTGGGTCGTCGCGTTCGGCAAAGGGAAGGTCAGCCCCGAAGGCAGGGTGGACGTGAAGGTCAGGGGGCTGGTGTTCGACCCCAACGACCCGGCGGTGATCGAGCGCGGCATCGGCGGCACGAATACGGTCCCGAACTTCAAAGCGATCGTCAGTTGCCTGAGCAAGGACGCGGACGGCAATCCCGTCACTGTCAACGTTTCGACGGGTCTCTTCCCGGCGGATGCGGAAGGGAACGCGCACATCAAGGATATGGTCGCATTACCCTCGCCCTGCATCGCGCCCATTCTATTCGTCACCAGCCCGACCGGCGCGTGGTTTGCAACAACCGGGTTCTAAATCAATGTAAATTCAAAACAGGACGAGTGGAAACATTCCATATCGTCCTGTTTATTGTTTTATTCCAGATGCACATTGCGCTTATTCGGGGTTGTGACGCGGCAGCCTGGATGCGATCATTGTCGTGATCGCCCTCCAGATCGGACAGCGATCGTACACACCCAGAAAAGCGACGATCCCGCCGATGCCCAGGACGAACCAGTTGCCTGCGGAAAATCCGATCGTCGCGAGCAACGCGCCCGCGCCGAGGCGGAGAAAGCGGTCGAACGCGGACATCGGGACTCTGACCTCCCTCCCCTCCGCCAGCGACTCGAACATGGCGCGGTAACCGGCTTCGTTCTGCGCACCGGTCACGCGACCGACCGCCTCCCCATTGCGGAACGCCATCACGGTGGGGATGCCGATGATCTTGAAATGCTCCAGCGTCTCGCGCGAGTCGTCCGCGTTGACGGGCAGGAATTCGATCCGATCGCGATATTCACGCGCAAGTTTTTCAAGGATGGGCTTTGTCACCCGGCATGGCATACACCAGGCTGCCCAAAAGTCCACCACGACGGGTTTGTCGGAGGAGGAAACCGCTTTTTGAAACTGTGACAGGTTCATGGTTAAGAGAGAGAAGCGAAGCCGTCCCGAAGACTTCAATTGGCGCTCAACCCTTCAGGACGGTTCGCGGTGTGACGATCTATCCTTTGTAGGTGCTGAATTTGAACGGCGCATACAGCGGGCAGAATCCCACAATGGAAGTGAGCAGGAACACCCCGCCCAGCGCGAGCAGGACGACGCCGAGTCCGCCGGTCACGATGCCGCCAAAGTACAGCCAGGCGAACAGCGCGGCGACGATCACACGAACGATGCGGTCGGTATTGGACATGTTGCGTTTCATTGGAAAATCTCCTTTTGGTTTGATGCCCGCATTGTAGGAGATTTATCGCATCCCGTCTGTGACAAAGTCACATAACGGAGCGGGATTTCAGACTCTCGAAATCAAATACCTCGATGGTTCCGCGTCCCGATTCGATCAACCCCTCTTTGGAAAAATCCTCGAGGATGCGGCTGATCACCTCGCGGGAACTTCCCAACTCCGCGGCGATTTCCTGATGAGTGACACGCATCGGATTCTGGACCTGGGCTTGATTCAACAAAAACGAGGCGACGCGGCGATCCATGCGTTTGAAGACCACCTCGTCCACCACCGCCATGACCGTGGAGAGCCGCTCCGATAAAAGGTCGAAGACGAACTCGCGCCACAGGTCGTATTTGTTCACCCACGCGCGGAACACTTCTGCGGGGATCATCACCGCTTCGGCGTCCTCCTCCACCGTGGCGATGGCCGGAAAGGACTTTTGACTCAGGATGGCGTTCGCGCTCAAAATGCAACTTTGACCGAGACCGAAACGATATAACGTGATCTCGCGTCCCGTTTCGCCGATCTTGTAGACGCGCACCACGCCGGAGAGGAGCAGCGCGATCCCATCCACGCGGTCGCCGTCCACGAAGACATCCCGTCCGGCAGGGATTTTCACGAATTGCGCGTCGCGTTTCAATGCGTTGATGAGCGAGGCGTCGGCGCGCCCCAGAAAGGGCAGGGCGAGCGTCAATCGGTTGAGTTGGTTTGTATCGAGCATGTGTTGACCTCATTTTCCTAACTCGGACAAGCCGAAAGAGTTTTACCGCAAAGAACGCCGGGGTTTTCAAGAAGATGCTACGCATCGTTCTGCGCCGCGTCGGTCTGCGATAATTTCACGCCCACTGCGTTCGAGGCCGGCAGGATGGGTTTGCCGATGGCGGAGCCGTACACCAGGGCGAACTTCGCGCCGAAGAAAACGATCTGCGCGGAATAGGCGATCCAGATCATGAAAACCACGAGGGAGCCCGCCGCGCCCAGTATGCTCCGCGCGCCTCCGTAACCAAAATACAGGCCGAGCAGAAACGCGCCGACGTTGAACAACAGGGAGGTAACGAGCGCGCCGACCCAGACCACGCGCCATGAAATCCGAACGTCGGGCAGCAGTTTGTAGGTGAGCGCGAACAACAGGGTCGTCAACCCAAAGCCGATCAAAATGTTGCCTCCCTCCATGAGAAAGGACGTGTCGGGTGTGATCGTCGTCCTAATCCATCCGTTCAGGGCAGCCAAGCCCGCGCTGACGGCGAGCGCCGCCAGCAGGGTGACGCCCAAACCGAACACCATGAGGGCGGCAAGCAACCGGGTCCTGGCTACTTCGAGAACGCCTCCCAAAATGTGGTTGCGCGGTTTGGGGCGCACGTGCCATAAGGTGTTCAAGACATCCTTCAACTGGCTGAAGAGGTTGGTCGCGGCAAAGATCAGAACCACCGCGCTGAGGATCGTTGCGGAGAGGCTGGAACCCGATCCCTGCACATCCACCAGCAGCCGTTCGATGTCCGCCGCGGCTTGCGAACCGATCTGGTCCGAGATGGCGTGGACGATCTGCCCCTCCACTGCCGCCTCGCCAAATACCGAACCGGCGATGGCGATCATAATGACCATGAGCGGGGCAAGGGAAAAGAGCGCGTAATACGCCAGCGCCGCGCCAAGCCGCGCGGCGCGGTCGTGCGACCATTCGGTGTAGGCATCGCGGATCAATCGAAGGACGAATTTGAATGTGGACATGTACGGTCAAACCTTTTCCACAACCCAGAAATGGGACAAGCCAAGCATCTTCAACGGCGTCTTCTCGAGGAATTGCAATACGCCGCGCAAGACCCTTCCAAACGCGCCGAAGCGCGCGATGAGGTTGTCGTACGCGCCGAAGATGATCGTCTGCTCGATAAAGCAAATCGGCAAATCGGCAAATAACTTTTCAAGATCTTTCTTTGAGTACACACGCACGTGGGGAGCGAGTTTATCGCGCAAAGAACGCGGAAGATAATTCACAAACAGTTTGTTCCCGAAGTGATATTGTCCCTTCCAGTAAATGCCGTGCGTCTCGAAGGGATAGCCGCGATTCGGGCAGAAGAGTACAGTCCGCCCGCCAGGCTTCAGCACACGAATCATTTCGCGGATCGCGGCGCGGTCATCCTGGACGTGTTCGATCACCTCGTGGCTGAGGATCAGGTCGAACGTCCCGGAAGGAAGCGGGATGGATTCTCCCGCCGCGTTGAAGATGTGCGGAGAGTTTTTCCGCGCCTCCTTTGCGCGTTCGAAATCGTATTCCAATCCGATCACGGTCCCGCCAAAAGGGGAGAGATGTTCGACGTACATGCCGATGCCGCATCCGTTTTCGAGAATCTTTCCTTTGATGCGTTCGCCTGCGGCTTTGAGGATCATATCGAGCCGTCGTTGTTGTCCCGCCCGCCAGACGTAGGAGGGTTCGCCTCTAAGGGCGGCTTTGGATAGGTTTCTGTCGGTCATTAATCTCCGATGGTTTCAAATAAGCAAGTGGGCAAATAGGCAAACAAGCAAATAAGCAAATAAGCAAGTGGGCAAGTGGGCAAATGAGATCATCTGCCTTTTTGGCGGTTGATCTCGGTCAGGATGAGGGCAACGACTTCGCTGGCAAGATGGAGCCGTTTTTTGAGGACTTCTGATGTGTAAAACGCCTTTGCGCGATAAATTCGTCCCTTCGTTTCGCGGGCTGAACCAAGAGAATAAACGTAAAATTGCACGAGTTGTTTTCCGAACCCGCGCCCGAAACCTTCTTCAATGTTCGCGCAAACCGAATCGGAACTTCCAATAATTTGCCTTGAAAGCCTTTGGCCGCGTTCATCTTTTTGCCATTCCTCCGTATCACCCCAGAGCAGATCATAAAGGTACAACGCTTTTTGATAAGCGATTAACGACCAAAACTTCTCGGAACGTATCGTTTCGGGAATCGTCTCCTGCCATTCCTTGAATGCGAATTCTTCTTCATTCATCATTTGAGGTCCTCCATTCGTCCGTTTGCAAATTTACCCATTTGCTCATTTGCAGATTTGCTCATTTGCACATTTGCAGATTTGCTCATTTGCTCATTTGCAGATTTACCCCAACATTATATCTTGCATCTTTTTTTGCCCCGTGCTAAAATACTGGCGCACGTCGAACCGATCACCGAACACACCGAGAAGTGGGCGCCCCCCACTTTTCTGCTTGTAATAAGGAGTATACGGAGCAACCGGCATGGCTAAGAACGAATTTACCCTGGCTTTCAACGATGTGTTGGAAGACAAACAACTTTCCAAGGAAGTGATCATTTCCGCGATCGAGTCCGCGATGGTTTCAGCCTATCGGCGGGCTGTCGGCGCGTCCGCCGCGCAGCACGTGGAAGCCAGGATCGATCCCGAGTCGGGCAAGGTGATGGTCTTCGCCGAAAAGGAAGTGGTCGAAGACATCATCGAACCGAAGACCGAGGTTCTGCTCGAGGAGGCGCGCCAGGTCAACCCGGAGGCGCAACTCGGCGACATGGTGATCGTCGAGTGCACGCCTGCGGATTTCGGACGCGTCGCCGCGCAGACCGCGCGCCAGGTCATCCAGCAGCGCATCCGCGAGGCCGAGCGTTCGAATCAGATGCAATACTTCGAGCGGCAGGTCGGCGAGATCATCAGCGGCATCGTGCAGGCGACGAACGCGCAGACCACCACCGTCGGACTCGACATGAAGGCGGAAGGCACGCTGCCCGCCAGCCAGAGGATCCCGGGCGAAAGGTACAAGGTTCACGAACGCATCCGCGCGGTGGTGATGGAAGTGAAGGACGGACCGCGCGGTCCGCAGATCATACTCTCGCGCGCGCATCGCAACTTCCTGCGGCGTCTGCTCGAAAATGAAGTGCCGGAAATCTATCACGGCGTGGTCGAGATCCGCGCCATTGCGCGTGAACCCGGCGCGCGCGCCAAGGTGGCTGTCTCCGCGACCCAGCCGGGCATTGACCCGGTCGGCGCGTGCGTGGGGATCAAGGGCGTGCGCATCCAGGCGATCGTGAAGGAACTGCACGACGAAAAAATTGACATCATCCAATGGGATCCCGACCCCATCGTTTACATTTCCAAGGCGATCAGCCCGGCGCGCGTCAGCGGCGTCTATTTGCAGGAGGCGGAGGGCGCGCGCACGGCGACCGTCGTCGTGGGCGAAGACCAGTTGAGCCTGGCAATCGGGCGCGACGGCCAGAACGCGCGCCTCGCCGCAAAATTGACCGGCTGGCGCATTGACATCAAATCCACCCTGGAAGCCTCGGCGGACACCATCGTCAAATTGCAGAGCGATACCGAACTTGCCGCGTTGATGCCCAGCGCCGTCGAGTCCATCCCCACCGTCGAAGACGTACTCGCCAGGAAAGCCGAAGGAAAACCCATTACGCCGGAAGAGTACGACATGCTCGCCAAGTTCGTTGACCGCGTCGAACGCCGCACGAGCGAGATGAAGGCGGAGGCGGTGCGCGTGGCGGAGGGCGACGTTTCCCTCGCCGAGCAGGCGGGCGTTCCTGCCGCCGCGTTCGACATGCCGCTCGAACAGGCTGGCATCAAGGAACACGTCTTCAATATTTTGACGGAAGCCGGCATCGAGACGGTCGGCAGCCTGATGGTCAAAATGAAACTGGACTCGAACAGCGTGCTTGGATTGCCCGGCATCGGACCGAAAGCCATTCAGAACATCGAGGAGGCGCTCGCCGCGTTGACATTCCCTGAAACGCCTCCCGCGCCGCCGGAGGCTGAACCTGCTCCCGAGGTCGAGCCGCAGCCCGAAGCCGAGGCGGTCGCGGTCGAGTCGGCTCAGGCGGAGGAAATGCCGGTCGCCGAGAAGCAGGTCACGGCGAAGAAAGAAGCGAAAAAGCACGTCGAAGAGAAGGAGGAGGACGAAGGTCACAAGGACGGCGTTTCCCTCGACGAACTCTTCTCGATCAAACCCGAGATCTTCCAAGCCCCCGTCGAAGAGGATGAAGAGTCGAAGGACAAGAAGAAGGGCAAGAAAACCAAGAAAAAGAGCGTCGAATTGGAATTCGACGAGGAACTCGGCGAAGTGGTCAGCCGCAAGAAACACAAACGCGGCGGCGACGACCATGTCGAGGACTGGTAGAATCTCGCGCGGGAATGAAGGTGTCCAAAAAGAAACCTGTCCAGCGTGTCAAGCATGTGCCCCAGCGGACGTGCGTGGGCTGTCGGGAAGTCCTGCCCAAACGGACGATGATCCGTATTGTGCGTACAGCCGAGGGCGTGCGGGTGGACCCAACCGGTAAACTCGCCGGGCGGGGAGCCTACCTGCACGACCGCCGCGAATGTTGGGAGCGAGGTTTGAAGGGCGCGCTCGCCCATGCCCTGAAGACGACGATCCGCCCGGACGAACGCGCAACGCTCGAAAGTTTTATGAATACGTTGCCGCAAGAGGCAATAACCGGGGAGACCCTGTGATGTAAGCCGCAGAATACTCACGGGTCTCCGTCCCGATAACTACGCAAATGGCAAGCCTGCAAGCGCCGGCGCTCATTGCATATTTGGCATATTTGCCCATTGCATATTTGCTCATTGCATATTTGCCCATTGCATATTTGCCCATTTGCTGAATTGTGGAGGCAGACCCATGAGTACCAACGGAAAGAAAATCGAACTACCGGGCAGCATTGTTGTCCGAGACCTTGCCCAGAAGATCGGCAAGAGCCCCATTGATCTGATCAAAAAATTGATGTCGAACGGCGTGATGGCAACCATCAACCAGTCCGTGGACTTCGACACCGCCGCGATCGTGGTGGAGGAATACGGCTTCGAGGCTGTGCCGGAGGCGGTCGAAGACGCGATCGTCGAAACGGGGGAGGTCCCGCTCTGGCGCAAGTTGATCGCGGACGAGGACAGGTCGAAGTTGAAACCCCGCTCGCCGGTGGTGACTATTCTCGGTCACGTGGATCACGGCAAGACCAGCCTGCTGGACGCCATTCGCCAGACGGACGTGGCGGCGGGCGAGGCGGGAGGCATCACACAGCACATCGGCGCCTATCAGGTCGAGAAGAAGGGACGCACCATTACGTTCCTCGATACGCCCGGTCATGCCGCGTTCACGCAGATGCGGGCGCGCGGCGCGCAGGGCGCGGATATCGTCATCCTGGTCGTCGCGGCGGACGATGGCGTGATGCCGCAAACCAGGGAAGCGATCGCCCATGCCAAAGCCGCGCGCGTGCCGATCATCGTCGCCCTGAATAAGGTGGACAAAGCCAACGCCAATCCCGACCGCGTCAAACAACAACTTGCCGAACAGGAACTCGTTCCAGACGAATGGGGCGGCAATACCATGGTCATCCCGGTCTCCGCCAAACAGAAGCAGGGTATTGACGACCTGCTCGAAGGCATCCTGTTGGTGACGGACAACATGCAAATCAACGCTAACCCCTCCGGGAAGGTGATCGGCACGGTCATCGAAGCGGAACTGGACAAATCCAGAGGCGTGATCGCCACGCTCCTCATCCAGAACGGGACCCTTTCCTCCGGCGACGTGGTCGTGGCGGGAACGGCGCACGGCAAACTGCGCGCCATGTCCGATTACAAGGGCAAACCTGTCAAGAAGGCGGGCCCTTCCATGCCGGTCCTCGTGATGGGACTGAACGAAGTCCCCTCCGCCGGCGACCTGTTCCAGGTGGTCAATTCGGACAAGGAAGCGCGCCACATCGTCGCTGAAAGGATGAACGCCGCCAAGGAACAGGCGCAGGCAAAGAAGAAGGTTTCACTGGAGGATCTGTTCGCGAACGTCCAGGCGGGCGAAGCAAAGGAACTGAACCTGATCGTCAAGGCGGACGTGCAGGGATCGCTCGACCCCATCGTCTCCGAATTGAACAAACTCGGCGAAGGCGGGATCGGCATCAACATCCTCTACTCGGAAACCGGCAACATCACCGATAACGACATCATGCTCGCCTCCGCCTCCGGCGCCATCATCATCGGCTTCAACGTCCAGGCGGACGTCTCCGCGCGCCGCCTCGCCGAAAAGGAAGGCGTGGACATCCGCCTCTACGAGATCATCTACCGCATGACCGAGGATATCGAAAAGGCGCTCAAAGGGATGCTCGAGCCGGTGGTGCGGGAGAAGATCATCGGGCACGCGCAGGTCCTGGCTGTGTTTTCCGCCTCCAAATTCGGCAAGGTTGCGGGATGCAGGGTGACGGACGGCGAACTGCGACGCAACGCGAAAGTCAGGCTGTATCGCGGTTCCGACCTTGTTTACGAAGGTGAAATGGGATCGCTCCGCCACGAGAAGGAAGACGTGAAAGAGATCAAACAGGGATTCGAGTGCGGCGTCGGTTTCAAGAACTTCAAGGACATCCAGGTCGGCGACCAGTTGGTCTGTTACGTGCTGGAGGAATCGTAATCAATGCCCTCCGGTGTACGACTCCAACGCATCGCAGACCGCGTCCGCGAAGAACTTTCGGAGATGCTCATCCGTGAGATCCACGACCCGCGCCTGAAACTTATTTACGTGACGGACGTAAAAGTGGATAAGGAACTGGCGTACGCGGACGTGTACGTCTCCGCGGTCGAGGGAGTCTCGCGCTCCAAAGACGTTCTCGCGGGACTGGAATCTGCCTCCGGTTTCATCCGGCGAACCCTCGCCTCACGCGTCGAACTGCGCGCCTTCCCGCGCCTGCGCTTCCACTGGGACATGACCCCCGAAAAAGCGGATCACATCGAAAAGGTACTGGCTGACTTGCGAAACAAAAAATGACGACACGATTGGGAACAATGCGCGGGCGTTGGAGAACGTCCGCCTGCGCCAGCGACATGAATTTCGTGTTACGGAAAAAATCTTCCCGGTTGCGATGAATTCCCGGAGCAATGCTTCAAGGGCTTACGACAAATTTCTGACACAAAATTGACAAAAGATCATTGATTTTTGTGATACAACTGACGGAGAGAAAACAGGAATGGACAAGGAAACCACCGGGGCTATAAAAGACCGCCTCGCCAAAGCCAACAAGATCGTCATTGCCTCCCACGTCCGCCCGGACGGCGATGCGATCGGTTCGCTGCTCGGTCTGGGACTGGCTTTGATGGACGCCGGCAAGTCGGTGCAAATGACGCTGGTGGACGGGATTCCCGCCTCCTTCAGGCATCTCGAAGGAAGCGAACTCGTCCTCAAACAACCGAACGGGGATCACGACACGTTCATCGCGGTGGACTGCGCCGACTTCAAACGAACGGGAAAGGTCTTCGAGAGTTTCGGTCAACCCGATATCAACATTGACCATCACGTCACCAACGAAAGATACGGCAAACTGAACCTGATCGAAGCGGAGGAGGTCGCCACCGCCGCCATCCTGGCAAAACATCTGCCGGAGTGGGGCTTCAAGATCACCAAACCCATCGCGGCGGCTCTATTGACCGGCATCGTCACCGATACACTCGGATTCCGCACTTCGAACACGAATCCCTCCGCCTTGCGTTTGTGCGCGGAGTTGATGGAAACCGGCGTGGATATGCCGGACCTGTACATGCGTTCTTTGGTCAGGAAATCGTTTGCGGCGGCGAAGTATTGGGGCGCCGGGCTATCGAGCATGGAACATCGGAACGGCATCGTCTGGGGAACGCTGACGCTCGAAGACCGCAAACGAACCGGCTACGGCGGCAACGACGACGCCGATCTCATCAACCTCATTTCGGCAATTGATGGGAACAAAGTGGGTATGATTTTCGTCGAACAAAACGACAATCATGTCAAGGTCTCGTGGCGCGCGTTGGAACCGGGAGTTGACGTCTCGCAGGTCGCAAAACACTTCAAAGGCGGAGGCCACGCCGCGGCGGCCGGGGCAGACATCCCCGGCGCGTTGAACGAAATCCAACCGCTGGTACTTAAGGCTACCCGTGAGATGTTGGGTCTCTAACCATAAAATCAGACAGTTATGTCATAATTAGGATCGCAAATCCCTAACAGGAGGAAAGAGTGAACAGTCAAGACGTAAAGAATGCCATCTCAGGGGTGCTGGTCGTGGACAAGCCCGTTGGAATGACATCCCATGATGTAGTGCAGGCTATTCGTAACGGAACCGGCCTGCGACGCGCAGGACATACCGGCACGTTGGATCCGCGCGCCTCCGGAGTGCTTGTCATCCTGGTCGGACCGGCCGTGCGTTTGAGCGAATACGTTTCCGCTTCGGATAAAAGGTATCAAGCCATCATCCGCCTGGGCGGCCGCACCGACACCTTCGACGCGGACGGCAAATTCACACAGGCAAACCAACCGATCAACATTACCGAGGAGCAATTCGAGGAAGTGTTGAAGACCTTCATCGGCGAGATCGAACAGACCCCGCCTCCCTACTCCGCCGTCAAGGTGCAGGGACGCAAAGCCTACGAGATGGCGCGCAAGGGCGAGGAGGTCGAACTGGAACCGCGCAAGATCACAGTGCATCACCTGGAAGTGCTGGAATGGGCGCCGCCGGAAGTGGTGATTGACGTGCATTGTTCTTCCGGCACGTACGTCCGTTCGCTGGCGAACGACCTGGGCGAGAAACTCGGCTGCGGCGCGTATCTCGTCGGTTTGCGCCGCACCAAGAGCGGACGATTTTCCCTGCGCGACGCAGTGCCTCTGCGGAAGTTGCAGGAAGCCTTCCACGCGGGCAACTGGTATCAGTATTTGATCCCCGCCGCGGAGGCGCTGGGCGATTGGCCCGCCGTCGAACTCAGCCCGGATGACGTGGAAGGCGTGCGCCACGGTCACCGCGTAAAAGCCAAAGCGGATACGCCCGTCGGCGACCGCGTACGCGGCGTCAGCACGCAGGGCGAATTGGTTGCCCTGATGGAGTGCGTGATCGGCGAGGACGGCGAACCGGCCTGGCAGCCGAAGAAGGTGTTCTTCACCAGCGATTAGCGGCGGCGCATTCCGACGTTTTCGGTGAATGACGATGTTCCGCAATAAAACGCAACTTCCGTTATGCTGCATTTTCGTTCCCTCGAGGAAGTTACCCTCCCCGCTTCGTGGCTGACCGTCGGCGTGTTCGACGGCGTCCATCGCGGACATCAACAGATCCTCAACAGACTCGTGGCAGGCGCCCATGAAAATGGGCTGCCTGCCGTTGTTTTGACGTTCGATCCGCACCCGGCAAAAGTCTTCGGGCGCGGCGACATCAAACTGCTGACGTTGCCCGGCGAACGCGCCCGGCTGCTCGGGGATTTGGGCGTGGACGTGGTGGTCACCCATCCGTTCAACAGGGACGTGGCGGACACCACCGCCTACGACTTCATGAAATACCTGAAGTCCCGCATCGGACTCACCCACATTCTGCTCGGTTACGATTCGACTCTCGGCAAGGACCGCGAGGGCAACGCCTCGCGCCTGACCGAGATCGGCGCGGAGTTGGGATATGCCGTCGAGGTGGTGTCAGCCTTGGGCGACGAAAGCGGCGTGATCTCGTCCACGGAGATCCGCAAATTGATAACGGTCGGGAAGGTCGTCGAAGCCGCGCGCCTGATGGGACATCCGTATGCCTTGCAGGGAATGGTCTCGCGCGGCGACCAACGCGGCAAGGCGATCGGCTTCCCGACCGCGAACCTGGCGTATGCGCGCGAGAAGGTCGTCCCTGCGGGGGGCATCTACGCCTGCTGGGCGTATCTCGGCGGGGAGAAACATCGAGCCGCGGTCAATATCGGGACGAACCCGACCTTCACGCCCGATAAAACGACCCTGAACGTGGAGGCGTATCTCCTCGACTTCGACCGGGACATCTACGGCGAAGTCCTGCAATTGGAGTTCGCGGCGCGCCTGCGCGATGAATTGAAATACGATTCGGTGGCGGCATTGGTCGAACAGATCGGGCGCGACGTGGAGCAGGCGAGGGAGGTCTTGCGCCAATAGGCGCGCGGCTTGCGATTGATCGAGTTATGGACCAGGTTGTAGAACCTGGTCTTTTTCATTTTGGAAAAGGGTAAAATAAAGGCATGAAAAGGACAGTGCCTGCGCGCATCAGGAAACTGATGAAGGAACTCAAACAAGGACTTGCCCAGATCTACGGCGGCAATTTGAAAGCCGTGTACCTTTACGGCTCCTACGCGCGCGGAGACTACCGCGACGGCTCGGACGTGGACGTGATGATCTTGTTGAAGGATTATCGGAATTACTGGAGGGAGTTACACCGCTCCAGTGATTATGTCAGCGAAATTTCGCTCAGATATGACGTAACAGTTAGTTGCATCATTATCAAGGAGATTCAGTGGAGGCAATCGGATATGCCGGTTATCCGAAGTATCCACAGGGACGGGGTGCCTGCGTGAAAGATCACACGCGAAAGTTGTTGGATAAGGCAATTGATACGATTGAAGGAGCTGAAATTTTGCTCGACCACAAAAAGACCGATCTTGCCGCAGGTCGGGCATATTATGCACTTTTCTACATTGCCGAAGCCCTGCTAAACGAGAAAGGACTTCAGTTCAAAGAGCATGGGAAAGTCATCGGCGCGTATGGGAAAGAATAGGCAAAGACGAATTTGCTGGACCCGAAATTCCATCGCTGGCTGAGGCTTGGCTTTGATACTCGATTGGTCAGTGATTATCAAGTTGACTCGAATGTCGAAGCGGCAATTGTTTCAGACATGATCAACCAAGCCCGCGAATTCCTCGAAGCCGCGCGGGAATATTTGGAGAAGCAAGAGACCTGATATTGACGACGAGCGCGAGTCCCCAATGGGGATGACAGTTGTCCCCCACCCAGGTTGGACAAATCTGCTCATTCAGAATGAACTCATCAGTTTGATGAGTTCATTTCAATTTGGCGCGACACACCCTCACTTCGCCAGCGAAATGAACACATCCTCCAGCGTGGGCTCACCGACAATCACATCTTTCACGTTCACGTTCTTCGCTTTCAACGACTTCAACAAATCCTCTTTCCTCCCTTCGACGCGGCTCAGGACAGGCTTTCCTCTTTCTGTTATCACCCTCAAATGATCGCCGGCCAACGCAACACGCAACACGCCATCAAGTTCAGGCAGCACCTCCAATCCCGCCTCCAGCGGGTCGGCATACACCTCCCACACATCGCCGGGGATGATATCGCGTTTCAGGTTGGAGGGCGTGTCCATTGCCAGCAGTTTGCCGTCGCGCATGATGCCGACGCGTTCGCAGTATTCGGCTTCGTCCATGTAGTGGGTCGTGACGAGAATCGTCACGCCGCCTTCGGCGAGTTCATAGATCAGATCCCAGAAGGCGCGGCGCGCGGTCGGGTCCACGCCGGAAGTCGGTTCATCGAGGAACAATAATTTCGGCTCGTGCACCAATGCAATCGCCAATGCCAGCCGCTGACGCCAGCCCGCCGAAAGAGTCCGCGTCAGCGTGGAGTCATGTCCACGAAGCCCGACCAGTTCCAGCGTCCGCGTGATGCGGGCTTTGTCCCTGATCCCATACACGCCGCCGTAAAACGTCAGGTTTTCGAGCACGGTCAGATCGTCGTAGATCGCAAATTTCTGCGACATGTATCCCGCCCGCGCCCGCACCTGTTCGCTTTGTTTGAACGCGTCGAATCCCAGCACGGTCGCTTTGCCCTCGTTGGGTTCGAGCAACCCAAGCAACATCCGAATCGTGGTTGTTTTCCCGGAACCGTTCGGGCCGAGATACCCGACCACCTCGCCCGCGCGCACTTCAAACGAGACGTGATCCACCGCGACGAAATCGCCGAAGCGCCGCGTGAAATTTTCGACTTTGATGACTGGCTCACTCATTGACATTCTCCCGCGCCAACGTCAGGAGACGCTGGACTCCGATTCGGATAATGCGATGAACACATCTTCGAGGACGGGAGGCGCGGAACGAAGTTCATCCACGCGACCGCCCTCGCTTCGTATCTTCGACCTGAGCCTGCTCAATACACCCTGAGCCTTTCCCTCCCCGACGCGGATATGCAGACGATCCCCGAACGCCTGCACGTCTTCGACATCTTCATCCTGATGCGCGACGCGGCGAAGCAGATTCAACGGCGAGCCGCGCAACTCGAGGACGCGTCCGTTGAGGCGGGCGCGCAGGTTGGATGGCGTATCCTCCGCAATGATCTTGCCCGCTTTCATAAACCCAACGCGGTGACAGCGCGAGGCTTCGTCCATGTAGGGGGTGCTGATCAAGACGGCGACGCCCGCTGATTCTTCACCGCGAAGACGCGAAGAGCGCAAAGATTCTTCTTTTTTATATTCCTTCGCGTCCTCACCTGCACTAGCGCCAGGTGCAAGTGTTGCGTCTTCGCGGTTTAATGCAGACTGCGATACCAATTTGATAACGAGTTGCCAGAAATCCTGGCGCGTGACGGGATCAACGCCTGTGGTCGGTTCATCGAGAAGCAGCACTCGCGGTCTTGTTACAAGCGCGGACGCCAGTCCCAGTTTCTGTTTCATGCCCCCCGAAAGTTGACCCGCCTTACGTTCCGTGAATTTTTCGAGCCCGACGAATTCGAGGATTTCCATGCAGCGCGGAAGCCACTCGTTCGCTTTCAGTCCGCGCACTTCGGCGAAGAAGCGGATGTTTTCGAGGACGGTCAGGTCTTCGTACATCGAGAAACGCTGTGACAGATAACCGAACTGCGAGCGCGCTAGTTCCGTTTGTTTGTTGATGTCATAACCACAGATATTCACCTCGCCCGCGTCCGCTTTGAGCGCGCCGACGAGCAGGCGGATCGTGGTCGTCTTCCCCGCGCCGTCCGCGCCGACCAGTCCGTAGATTTCGCCTGCGCGGATGTTCAACGAGACTCCGTTGACTGCATGAGTATCGCCGAAGGATTTGTTGATGTTAGTGGCGGAAACCAGGAGGTTATTCATTGTTGGGTTGGAATATTATTTGGTCGAAAGTCGAAGGTCAAAGGTCGGTGGGAGGCCAGACTTCGTAATCCGCTTCGTCATCGGAGATTTTGACTTTGAACACAGACCTGTGACCTTCGACCATCACTTGAACACCACGTCCGCCGGCATGCCGATCTTCAATTTGCCATCCGGGTCGTTTACCTTCAATTTCACGGCAAAGACCGTCGAGCTGCGCCCTTCCACCGTCTGCACGTTGCGCGGGGTGAATTCAGCCTGATCCGCGATGTGGACGATCTCGGCGTCGAAGATGGGACTTTCGCCGGTGGCAACGTCAATGGTGACGGAGGCTTCCTGACCGAGTTCGATTTCGTTCAAGCGCGGTTCGGGGACATAGACGGTGATCGTCAATTCGCTGAGGTTTGCCATGGTCAACGCGACCGCGCCGGGCTGGACGAACTCGCCGGGCTCGACGTTGCGCGTGAGGATGATTCCATCCCCGGGCGCGTAGACGGTGAGTTTGGTCATTTGCGTATCGAGTAAGGCGAGATTCGCTTCGGCGGTTCTGACCGCGGCTTGCGCCTGTTCCATGGCGGCTTTCGCCTGTTCGAGGGCTTTTTCTGCGGTGAGGACGGCGGGAGAGTTCACGCCGGTTTGCAACGCGCGCAGGTTGTCTGCGGCGGTATCGTAAACCTCCTGTGCGACGACCACATTCGAGCGGGCTTCGAGGATGTCCGTTGCGGCGTCGGAGGAGAGGGCATCGTCGTAAGCCTGTTGCGCGTCGTCCAATGCGAGTTCGGCGTCGTCGAGGACGATCTGCGCGGCGTCGCGCAAATCCTGGCTGTCGGTGGCGCCTGAGGTGCGATCGTAGACGGCTTTCGCATTTTGGAAGGCGAGGCGCGCCTGCGCGAGGGTCGCTTCGATTTCGATAAATTGCGCGCCGCCTTCGCTTCGTCGAACCTCTTCCAGTTTCCGTTTCGCAGCCTCCAGTTTTGCGAGCGCGGCGTCCGCTTCGGCTTGCGCGGCTTGGAGGCGCTCCTCTTTCGAGAAGTACCAGACGGGTTGTTCGAATTCGCCCGGTTTGGTCGTGCGCCAGATCGCTATGCGCGTGGAGGCTCCCTGCGCGATGGCGTTGGTGAGGGTCACGTCGTATTGCTGTGCGGCGGTGGCGTAGGCGGCGGAGGCAGTGTTGAGGGCGGATTTGGCAGAGTCAGCCTGGGCGGAGGCGACGGCGCGTTGGGCAGTCAGCAGGCTATCGTCGAGGGAAAGAAGCGGGTCTCCCTCCCGAACGGCTTGACCCTGCTCGACAAGCACGTCCTTCACTTTGCCAGCCATCTCCGGCGAGACGTTGACAACGATGGATTCGATCGCGCCCGAGGCTGTGAGCGCGCCGTTTTCTTCGGGCGTCAACGCGCGGAAGGCGTAATATCCGATCGTGGAGAGAAGGATCAACACGACGAGAATGCGGACAGGGAGGGGCGGGAATTTGTGGTTCATACATGTCTCCTTTGAGACCCTAAAGGTTTTGGAAACCTTTAGGGTCTAATCGAGTCGTTTTCTAAATCTCAACGCGGCGGCGGTCATAATGCCGAGCGCGAAGAGGCTCATGGCGAGGACGTCGGTCTGGATCATTTCGATGCCGACCCCTTTGAGCAGCAGCGAACGGATGATGACGAGGTAATAGCGCAGGGGCATCAGGTACGAGAGCCATTGCAAGACCTTGGGCATGGCTTCGAGCGGAAAGAAAAAGCCCGAAAGGAAGATGCTCGGCAGGAGGGTCATCCAAACCGTGAGCATGGCTTCCTGTTGCGTGTTGGCAATGGTGGAGGCGAACAGACCGATGCCCAGACCCGTGACCATGAACACGCCCGATAGCAAAATGATGAGACCGAGGTCGCCGCGGATGGGAACGCCGAACCACCAATGCCCCACCGCGAGGACTTCGATGGTGTTGAAGAATCCAAGCGCGACGTAGGGCGTGAGCTTGCCGACGATCAACTCCCACGGGCGGATGGGAGTGACGATGAGTTGTTCGATGGTGCCGCGTTCGCGTTCGCGCACCACGGAGGTGGCGGTCAGGATGGCGGCGATGGCAAACAGGATCATGCCGATCACGCCTGGGATCATAAAGTGCGCGCTGATGAGGTCGGGGTTGAACCAGACCGTCGTGCGGACTTCGATGGGCGGTTGCACGCGCAGGGTCATGCCGCTCCGCTCGAACTTTTGCTGGAGGATGCCGATGGAATGCGCCTGCCCGATCAACTGCGAGGCGGCGAGCGCGGTGGAGGCGCTGGTCGGGTCGGAGCCGTCGAGGATGAAGGCGATCTGCGCGGTCCCGTCGGCGCGGCGTTGGGCATAATCGGGCGGGATGATGACGGCGGCGCGCGCCTGGCCGGCAAAAATGAGGTCTTCGATCTCGGACTCGGAATCCACCACATAGGCGATGCGGAAGTAATCCGCGGCGCGATACGAATCGAGCAGGGCGCGCGATTCCACGCTTCGGCTTCGATCCAGCACCGCGAGCGGGATGTTGCGCACGTCGTTGGTGGCGGAGTACCCGAGCAGGAATAATTGCATGATGGGAATGACGATGATCATCGCCAGCGTGCGCGGGTCGCGGAAGATCTGGATGAATTCCTTGCGGATGATGGAGAGGAGGCGGCTGTTCATGGGAACTCCGAGGGGAAGGGGGGAACAGTGAGCAGTGGATGCGAAGTGGAAAGTGGAAGGTGGAAAGTAGAAAGTGGAAAGTGGAAGGTGGAAAGTAGAAAGTGGAAAGTGGAAAGTGGAAGGTGGAAGGTGGAAAGTAGAAAGTGGAAAGTGGAAGGTGGGAGATGGAAGGTGGAAAGTAGAAAGTGGAAAGTAGAAAGTGGAAAGTAGAAAGTGGAAAGTAGAAAGTGGAAAGTAGAATGTGGAAGGTGGAAAGTGGGTTCAAGAATCGGAGGGCTTGAGAATGCCGTGGAGGAAGATGTCCACGTATTGATCGGAAACGTCGTGAGGCATGAGTTTACTGATGGCGGAATTCGAGATCACGATTCCGGTGATCAGGTAGGAGAGGATCGCGCCAATGAAGGCGCGCATCAGCAGTGCGGGGTTGGTGACGCGCAAGCCCTTCCTTCCCTTGACAATACGCTCGAAGACGGGCAGGACCTTCGGCGCGATTTCGCGCAACAGCAGCGAGCCATGCCTTCCCTTGAACTCGACCAACTCGATGAACATCAGGTTCATGTATTCGGGGCGCTGTCCAAATTCGGAAACGATTATGTGGAACGCGTTCCTGAAAAATTCCTCCAGCGTTTCCCCCTCTGCGGCAAGGATGGCGGGAAGGATCTGCCTGTAGGGATGCTGGTCAATGATGATGGCTTCGAAGATCTCGTCCTTGCTCGAAAAATGATTGTAGATGCCTCCCAGCGCCAATCCCACCTTGTCCGCGATCTGGCGCATGGACGTGGCGGCATATCCCTGTTCGAGGAACAATTCCATTGCCGCCTCTTCGATGGCGAGGCGGGTGGTTTCGCCTTTTTTGAGTTTGTCTTTGGGCACGTTTGCCTCGATTAAAAAAATGAACGAGTGTTCGTTTTTTATTGTAGCCTGTTCGGATGAACATTGTCAAGGTGGGAAATCATCGAATGGGTCCCCGGAAATTCAACCTCGATCTTCACCCCCAAATGTTGACTTATTGTTTATAATTTCGCGCAACATCGCGATTCCTTTTTTCCGCTTTACTGGGTCACAGAGGCTCATGGGTCGAAGCGTTCTCATTGCAACACTGGGAAGCAAACCTCAGCTTGCCACCCTGGCGCTGGACTGTTTGCACCAAATGAGGGAAAGCCCGATCTCTCTCGTCCTGATCGAATGAATCAATAAATCCCGCATGATGGGATCGGGGGAAAGGATGAAGAACTCCGTCCCCTGGGCTATAATCTTCGAAAACCGGTTCGTCCCCCATTTTAGAGGAAACCATGCCCAACCAATTGATCAACGAGAATTCCCCCTACCTCCTTCAACACGCCCACAACCCCGTGGACTGGCATCCCTGGAGCGAAGAGGCGCTGGCAAAAGCCCGCGCCGAAAACAAACCCATCTTCCTCAGCATCGGATACGCCGCCTGCCACTGGTGTCACGTCATGGCGCACGAATCGTTCGAAGACCCCGAAACTGCCGCGCTCATGAACGAACACTTCGTCAACCTCAAAGTGGATCGCGAAGAACGCCCCGACCTCGACGCGATCTACATGCAAGCCGCCGTCGCCATGACCGGTTCGGGAGGCTGGCCCCTGTCCGTGTTCCTCACGCCCGACCTCGAACCGTTCTACGCAGGCACGTACTTTCCGCCCACGCCGCGTTACAACATGCCGTCCTTTCGCGACGTGCTGACCGGCGTCGCCCGCGCGTGGAAGGAACAACCCGCCGAAGTATTCCGCGTCGGCAGTGAAGTTTCGAATCACCTGCAAAAAGCGTTTCGCGCCGGCGCCGGATCCGATCCGGGATTCACGCAGGAACATCTCGACGCGGCGGCAAAGACCCTCATCGCTTCCTACGATTGGGGCTACGGCGGCTGGGGAACCGCGCCCAAATTCCCGCAACCGATGGCGATCGAATTTCTCTTGAGGCGGGCAACGAGACAGGAAGGAGGATCGGAAGAATCCCCAGCCCTCAAACCCTCCCTTCACGCGCTTCGCGCCATGGCGCGCGGCGGCATGTACGACGTGGTCGGCGGCGGTTTCTCGCGCTACAGCGTGGACAACTTCTGGAGAACGCCGCACTTCGAAAAAATGCTCTACGACAACGCCCAGCTCGCGCGCACCTACCTGCACGCATGGCAGATCACCGGCGATCCGTTCTTCGAACGCATCGTCGCCGAAACGCTCGATTTCATCGCCCGCGAAATGACGCATCCCGACGGCGGATTTTACTCCAGCCTCGACGCCGACTCGGAGGGCGTGGAGGGCAAATTCTACGTTTGGACGCTCGACGAAATTCGTGAAGTCCTGAAGGACGATTCGGAATTCTTCGAAGCGGCTTACGGGATCGCCAGCCCAGGCAACTGGGAGGGCAAAACGATCTTGCAGCGCGCGCTGGATGACGCCACCCTCGCCGCCCGCTTCAGACTCGACCCCGAAACTGTTCCATCCAAATTGACCGATTGCCGTGCCCGGCTTTTATCCGTCCGAAACTCCCGCATCCGACCCGGCACAGACGACAAGATCCTCGCCTCATGGAACGGTCTCATGCTCGCGGCGTTTGCAGAGGCAAGCCGCGTCATTGCAAGGAGGAGCGATGGTCGAGTAGTCGCGAAGCGGCGTATCGAGACCATCGTTCGCAACGACGAATATTATGCACTGGCTGTCCGCAACGCGGAATTTGTTTTGAGAGAACTTCGCCCCAATGGCAAACTCAAACACAGTTGGCGCGGCGGCAGAACGATCAACGAAGTCTTCCTTGAGGATTACGCCGCGTCGCTATTGGGATTGCTCGAACTCTATCAAACCGACTTCGACGACAGATGGTTTGCCTCCGCAAAGGAACTGGCGGATGAGATGATCGAACTGTTCAACGACCCCGAAGGCGGCTTCTTCGACACGCCAAAGGACGGCGAACCGCTGCTGCTCCGCCCGAAGGACCTGCAGGATAGCGCCACCCCCTCGGGCAATGCGCTGGCATGTGAAGCGCTGCTGAAACTGGCTGAATTCACCGGGGAGGGGAAATATCGCGCTCTTGCAGAGAAGGCATTGAGGCTTGTCGCGGGCATGGCGACCCGTTATCCCACCGCGTTCGGCAGGTGGCTGTCGGCGGCGGATTTTGCCCTGGGGAACGTGAAGCAGGTTGCGGTCGTGTATGAGGCGGGCGGCGAGGACGCGTCAGGGTTGATCAGAGTCATCCGATCCCAATACAGACCGAACGTCGTCCTTGCGGCGTCCCCCCATCCCCCATCGAACGACGCGCCCGCCTTGTTGATGGAGCGCCCGCTTAAAAATGGGCAAGCCACGGTTTACGTCTGCGAGGGATTCGTTTGCAGAAACCCGGTCACATCAATCGAGGAACTCGAGGAGTTGTTGTAAAATCGAGCCATGAACATTCCGATCGAAAACCTCATCAAATTGGGCATGGCGGTACTGATCGGGGGCGTCATCGGCGCGGAACGCGAATTTCAGGACAAAGCGGCGGGACTCCGCACGATCATTTTGATCACCGTCGGCTCCACCCTGTTCACGATCTTTTCGCTGAGTATGGACCCGCACGGCACCCCGACGCGCGTCGCCGCCAACATCGTGACGGGCATCGGCTTTCTGGGCGCGGGCGCGATCATCCGCGAGGGCAGGCGCATCGCAGGGTTGACCACCGCCGCAACGATCTGGCTTGCCGCGGCGCTGGGCATGGGAATCGGCGCGGGAGAATTGCCGTTCGTCTCCGCATCCACGTTGATGGTGATCGTCGTGCTTTTGGTGTTCCCCCTGTTGGAAAGGCGGATTGATCGAATGCGCGAGGCGCGCTCCTACAAGGTCGTCATCGCCTCCGGCGGCGTTCAAAAAATGGAGACGATCCGCCAGGCTCTCAAAGACTGCTCCCTGCGCGTGATCGAACAGCACCAGGCAAAATCCGACGAAGTCATCATTGGCATTTGGCGAACCATCGGCTCGTTCAAAAATCACGAACGGTTCATGGAATTCATGCTAAAGGACGAAGGCATCCGGGAGATAAGTTATTGACCCGCCCCGCGCCTCGCGGCGCCTTCGGCGGGTCGGGGGTCGCTTTCGGGGCGGCGCGCGCTAAAGCCAGCAAAACAAAAAAGGCTCCGCTGTGGAGCCTTTTTTGTTCACTTCGGTTCTATATTTCCGTTCGCGTCCGTCGGCTGGTCGTCCTTTTTATCGCTGCTCAACCCGTCGCGAAAGGATCGGATGCCCTTCCCGAGCTCGCCGGCGATCTTGCCGATGCGGCCCGGCCCGAAGAGCAGGACGACGATCACCAGCAGGATGATCAATTCCATGGGTCCAAAACGTGGAAACATTCTTCGCTCCTTTTTCAGTGTCCTGCTTATCGTACCACAATCGGGGTTAATTCACCATTATAGTTCGCGGCGGAAGATGATGCCCTCGATGAAGCGGATGGCGCGGCGGACAAACGAACGCACCCGGCCGAGCGCGCGGTATTGTTCGGGGTGAACCTGGACTTTGCTCGGGAACGGACCCGTCCATTCGGCGGTGAGCGCGCCCCACGTCAAGCCCGCGCCGAATCCCACCATCACCAGTTTATCGCCCGTTTTGATCTGTCCCTTTTCCACGGCTTCCACCGCCGCGATCGGGATGGAGGCGGTGGAGGTGTTGCCGTAGCGATCCAGGTTGACGACGAACCTGTCCATCGGCAGTTTGAGTCCGCGCGCCGCGGCTTCGATGATGCGGATGTTCGCCTGGTGAGGCACGATCCAGTTCACGTCTTCGAGTTTCAACCCGGCGGCGTCGAGGGCTTCGTTGGTCGCCTGCGCCATCACCCGCGTGGCGAAACGGAAGACCTCCTTGCCGTCCATTTCGATGTAATGCCGCCCGGCGTGGACGGTGGCTTCGGTGGCGGGCAGGGCGCTTCCGCCGCCCGGCAAAGCCAGCAGGTCGCTGCCGGAACCGTCCGAGTGCATGACCGCGGAATACACCCCGCCGGGTCTTTCGCTCGCCTGCAGGACGAACGCGCCCGCGCCGTCCCCGAACAGGATGCAGGTGTTCCGGTCCTTCCAGTTGACGAAACGCGAAAGGGTTTCCGAGCCGATCACCAGCGCGTTTTTGATGGAGCCGCTGCGGATCGCCTGCGCCGCCATGTTGGTCGCATAAATGAAACCTGAACACGCCGCCAGCAGGTCGAACGCGCCGGCTTTCGTCGCGCCGATCTGGTCCTGGATCAGGCAAGCCGTCGCGGGGAAGATGTGATCCGGCGTGGAGGTCGAGCAAATGATCAGGTCCAGATCCGTCGGGCGGAGGTTGGCGACGCGCAGGGCGTTGAGCGCGGCTTCCACGCCGAGCGAGGAGGTGGTCTGCCCGTCCCGCGCGATGCGGCGTTCGCGGATGCCGGTGCGTTCGCGGATCCAGGCGTCGTTCGTTTCGACCATTTTGGAAAGATCGTCGTTCGTCAAAACAGAGTCAGGCGCCGCCATCCCCCAGCCTGTGATGTGTGCGTATGGCATTCTCTCGCTCCTGATAAATACAACCGCGTCGAAGCGGAGTCCGACGCGGCGATGAATTCCTTATCCCTCGAATTGACCGAAAACCAACGTGGCGTTATGCCCGCCAAAGCCGAAGGAGTTCGACATGGCGCGGCGGATCGCGAGCTCCCGCGGCCGGTTGGGGACGTAATCCAGGTCGCATTCCGGGTCCGGGGTCCGGTAATTGATCGTCGCGGGGACGATCCCTGCGCGCATGGCGAGGATGGTGAACGCCGCCTCCACCGCGCCGGAGGCGCCCAGCAGGTGCCCGGTCATGGACTTCGTCGAAGAGATGGGAATGTTATAAGCCTGTTCACCGAACACGGTTTTGATCGCGGCGGTCTCGCTCTTGTCGTTCAACGGCGTGGAGGTGCCGTGCGCGTTGATGTAATCAATGTCCGTGACCTGCAGGTCGGCGTCCTCGAGCGCCAGTTTCATGGACATCGCCGCGCCGGCGCCGTTCTCGGCCGGGGCGGAGATGTGATGCGCGTCGTCGGTCGCGCCGTAGCCGACCAGTTCGCACAGGATGTTCGCGCCGCGCGCCCGGGCGTGATCGAGCTCTTCGAGGATCAGGATGCCCGCGCCCTCCCCCATCAAAAAGCCGTCGCGATCCTTATCGAACGGGCGCGAGGCGGTGAGCGGGTCGTCGTTGCGCGTGGAAAGCGCGCCCATCACGTTCATCCCCGCCATGGCAAGCGGCACGAGCGAAGCCTCCGAAGCGCCCGCGATCATCACGTCCGCAACGCCCCGACGGATCATTTCCATTGCCTCGCCGATGGCGTTGTTGCCCGAAGCGCAGGCGGTCGCCAACGCCATGTTGGGCCCGCGCGCGCCGAGGCGGATCGCCAGCATCCCCGCCGCGCTGTCCGAGATCATCATGGGCACCAGGAACGGGCTGACGCGTTCGGGTCCGCGTTCGCGCATGACCTCGAGCTGTTCGATCAACGTACCGATGCCGCCGATGCCGGTCCCGATCAGGATGCCGATGCGGTCGCGGTTCGATGCGTCTATTTTCAAACCGGCCTGTTCCAGCGCCTCGAGGGTCGCGGCGGTGGCGAACTGAGCGAAACGGTCCATCTTGCGGGCTTCGCGGTTGCCGAAAATGGACGCCGCGTCGAAGCCCTTGACCTCGGCGGCAAAACGCGTCTTGTGACGGCTGGCGTCGAACAACGTGATCGGACCCGCGCCGGACCTGCCAGCCAGCAGGGACTCCCACGTCTCGTTCACCGTGTTACCGACCGGGCTGATACATCCCATTCCTGTCACTACGACTCTTCTTCGCATAAAGCCAAAACTCCTTGCTGTCCAGGGAGGCGATTCCCTGCAAAATCAGGTGTTATAACACGCCCTCGCCGCTTTCGACACGCCCAGCCTGAATGCTTTTCAGGGTCGCCCAAGCCTGCTGGATGTGCAGGCGGTCGTGCTCGGCGATGAACCCCGCCACCTCGAGAAAATTCGTGGGACCGAAGATGGCGTGCCGCGCCCTGCGCGACCATACGGCTTCGTCCGCGTTCTTGATCAGGGCGATGTTCTCCAGGCGCGCCGCCAGGAACTCGTTCAGGGCGACCGCGCCGTCCTCGTGCAGGTAATCCCGTTCGCTCGCCCACACGCCGGTATCCGGGCGCGGGATGAAGGCGTCCGTCCGTTCGAGCATCAACTTTAATTGCAGGGCGTGGATCTCGCGTTCCGTGTCGCGCAGGTGGCATACGATCTCGTTCAACGCCCAATCGTCGCGCGACGGTTCGCACCGCCATTCCTCCTGCGTAAGCGAGGACGAAATCCTTTTCAGGACCGCCGGAGTGGATCGCATGATCGCCAGGACCGCTGCGGGGGATTTGAAGGACGGCTCCAGCGCGGACAGGTCAATGGACTCGAGCCAGGGACGCAGATCCGCCAATTTGCCGCGCCCCGCTTCAACCCCTGGACTGGAAGCGGATTCGCCGTCTATGAAATAGGTCCTCAGCCCAAGCCGGTGCGCGGGGAGCAGGTCCCGCTCCACGTCGTTCCCGATCATCAACACGGGCCCATCACGCCAGCCGAGTTGACCGAGCATCTCGGCGTAATACGCGATGTGCGTCTTGCTGAAGTGGAAGTCCTCGAAGGTGGAGACGATCTCGAACCGCGCCGGGTCCAAGCCCGCCCAGCGCAAACGATGATGCGTTGCCTTGCGCGGAAAGAGCGGGTCGGTGGCGATGGCGACGCGATAACCCTTCGAAAACGCCCATTCGATCAAAGGGACCGCGTCGGGCCGGCGGTTCGTTTTCGCCTCGATGTCGGGAAAGACGTTATCGTAAAAATCGTCGAGCGCCTCGGCAAGGTCCCGTTTTGGGATTCCGATCCTCCTGTAGAAATCCTCCTCGAACACCTCCTGCAACGTGCGCGCCGGGTCTTCGCTATCCACCATCAATCGAGTGGCGGCGAGCAGCGCGGGGAGCAGGACTTCGACGGAGACGTACGGCGCAAGATGCCCGGACAACGCCTGGAAATACGCGGGAACGAACGCCCCGATGTTCGTGTCCAGCAGCGTGTCATCGAGGTCGAATAACAGTGTCAATGGCATGAGGTTCGATTGTTTCCTTTATTGGCTTCGATCCCGCCGGGCGAAGGACGCCTCAGGATTTGACCTCGAACTTGAACGGCAATACGTGACATTCCCCGCATCCGACCTGCGGCTCCCGGACCGCCTTTTGGGATTTCTCGCAAAACGCCTGCACCTGCACGCGCCGCATGAAGGCTGCGGAAAGCGGACGTCCCACTTTGGGTCTCAATTTCATGAACTCGCACGCGTTCGCCAGGCTGATCTCGGGCACCGGGCAGGAGGCGCACAGATCGCGCGTCCATGGCTCGCCTGCGGCTTTGAGAAGGCGGCATTCCTCCACGTTGCGCCCGCGGAAATAATCGCCGTAAAAATGAGGGCATTCCCTGCCCGACGGGGTTTTCATATCTTGAATTATTATATCCTTTCAAAGAAACGATGGGCGGGCGGCTGGATTAATTACCCAAACCGCCCGCTCGACTTCAAAAACATGGCATGGGGCGGGACGCCGTCCCGCCCCATGAACCGCCTCCAAAGGCTATACGCGGGTGACGTATTCGCCCGTCTCGGTGTTGACGCGGATGACGTCGCCGACCTTGACGAACTGCGGGCATTGCACTTCCAGCCCGGTATCGGTGACGACCTTTTTGGTGACGCCGGTGGCGGTGTCGCCGCGGATGGCGGTCTCGGCTTCCACGACCTTGAGGTCCACGGAGGAGGGGATTTCCACGTCGAGGGGCGAGCCGTTGTAGAAGGTGAGTTTGACCTCCATGCCTTCCTTGAGGTAGGGCGCCTTGTCGCCGAGCATCTCCGCCTTGATGGCCGGCTGTTCGAAGGTCTCGTTGTCCATGAAGTGATAGAACTCACCGTCGGTGTAGAGGTAGGATACGTTGTGGAAATCCAGCCGCACGTCCTGAACGGATTGCCCCGAGTTGAAGGTGCGCTCGATGTTCGCGCCGGTCTGCAAATTGCGCGCCTTGATGCGGATGTTGGCGTTGCCGCGCCCGGTTTTGTTGTGGCTGTAATCCAGCACTTTGTAGAGGTTGCCGTCCAGTTCGAAGGTCACCCCTTTGCGAAGTTCGTTTACGTCAATCATGCCTGCACTTTCCTTGAGTGGGTTTTGATGGAGCAGGATGTCTTCCTGCTCCATGGTTTTTTCGCAAAAAATTTCCGATCGCGAAGAGTCTGAAGCGCGACGCGCTGCGCAGCGTCGCCATTGGGTTGCGACTTGAGAGTCGCGTTACGCCATGGCCGGTCTATTTAGAGCGGCGGGATTATACTATGAGAAGGAAATTCAGTGAGACGATTCCGATGCGGGGTCGTCGCGCAGGAGTTGAACGGCATGGGGGAGGATCGGGAGGATCGCCTGCAAATTTTCCACCGCCCCTTTGGGACTGCCTGGCAGATTGACGATGAGCGTTCTGTTGCGGATGCCCGTAACGACCCGTGACAGCATGGCATGAGGCGTGATCTTGAGGCTGGCGGCGCGCATGGCTTCGGCGAGACCGGGCGCTTCGCGCTCGATGACGGCGCGGGTCGCTTCGGGGGTCACGTCGCGCGGGGCGAAGCCGGTGCCGCCGGTGGTGAGGATGACGTCCACCTCGCCGCCGTCCGCCCACTCGCTGAGGGTTTGGCGGATGGCAGATTCGTCGTCGGGGAGGATCGCTTCCTTGACGACGGACCAGTTTTCGGCGGAGACAAGACGCGCCAGCGCGGGCCCGGAAGAATCTTCGCGTTCGCCGCGCGCGGATCGGTCGGAGAGAGTCAGAATCCCAAATCGAATGCGCCGCCCTGTCGAGGGTGTCGAGGGGGTCATGCCAGTTCCTTTCCGTATGGGCGGACGTAATCCATGAAATGCCAGCCGCGTTTTTGGTAGAAGCGTTCCGCCTCGGGGTTATCGGGCGTGACCATCAGGTAGCATTTCAGGCAGCCTTTTGCGCGCAGTCTCGCTTCGATCTCGTCGAGCAATTGGGAGCCTATGCCGCGTTGTCGGAAATCCCCCGCCACCGCGAGGTGATAGATGAGACCGCGCCGGCCGTCGTATCCGCCAATGATCGAGCCAACGATGCGCCCGTCCGATTCGACGACCAGGAACAGGTCCGGGTCGCGGGCGATCTTTTTTGCGATCTCTTCCGTCGCGTCGGAACGGCTCACCTGCACGCCGACTTCCATCTCCTCCCATAATTTCCTGACGGCGGGGTAATCGCGCGGGTGGCGGTATTCGCGAATGGAGGTCATTACCGGTAAAGGCGTCGTTATTTCTTCAACAGTTTCAACAGGTCGTCGGGCATGAAGGGTTTCAGGATGAAGTCGTTCGCGCCGCATTGCAGACATGCCTCCCTCGTGTTCAGGCCCGAGGTCATCACGATGTTGATGTCGGCGTTCGCCGGATCCCTGCGGAGGGTTTCGACGATCTCCATGCCGTTCTCGCCGCCGAGGTGGACGTCCATCAACATGGCGTCCGGTCTTTCACGCGCGACCGCGGCGGGAATATCCGCGTGCGCCTCCAGGGCAACGACCTCGAAGCCCTCCAGTTTGAGGAGGGTGGTGAGCAGGGAGATCATGGTGCGATCATCTTCGGCGAGCAGTATTTTTGGCATTTTTTCCGTTCTCTTTGGGCGCGCTCCCGCTTTTGGTTTTTGCGCCTGCGGTCTTTGCGGTCTTCGCGCGCTTGTGTCTGGCATCCGGCTCCAGGGCGTGTTGGATCACCTCGTCAACCATATCCACAAGGATGAATTTCATGGATTTTTTGATCTCGTCCGGCACGTCGTCGAGGTCCTGTTCGTTGCGGCGCGGCAGGATGACCGTGCGGAGTCCGACGCGATGGGCGGCAAGCACTTTCTCCTTCACGCCGCCGATGCGAAGCACCTGTCCGCGCAGGGTGATCTCGCCGGTCATGCCCAGGTTGGGTTTGATCCTGCGCCCCGAGGCAAGCGAGACGATGGCGGTCGCCATGGTCACGCCGGCCGAGGGACCGTCCTTGGGCTGCGCGCCGGAGGGGATGTGCAGGTGGATGTCGGACTTGTTGAAGAACTCGTCGTCCAATCCGAGTTTTTTGGTGCGCGAACGCACGTAGGATAACGCGGCGCGCGCCGATTCGTTCATCACGTTGCCGATGGAGCCGGTGATCTGAAATCCCTTCGAGCCGGGCATGGCGGTGGCTTCCACGAAGAGGATGTCGCCGCCGTAGGAGGTCCACGCCAAGCCCGGCACCACGCCGGGAATGGAGACGCGCTGGTTGAGTTCCTCGCTCGGCAGGTAGATGGGATGGTCGAGGTATTCCTCCACGCGCGGCGGGGTGATGATCGCCCGCTTCAACCTGCCCTCCGCGATGCGCGTGCCGACCTTGCGGCATATCGCGCCGATCTTTCGTTCCAGGTTGCGGACGCCCGCCTCGCGCGTGTACTCGCGGATGAGTTTGCGCAGGGCGTCCTTCTTGAAGGCGACCTCCTTTGCGCGCAGGCTGTTCTCGCGCACCTGCCTCGGGATGAGATAACCCTCCGCGATGGCGATCTTTTCGTTTTCCGTGTAGCCCGAAAGGAAGATGATCTCCATGCGGTCGCGCAGGGGACCGGGGATGGTCTCCAAAGTGTTGGCGGTCGTAATGAAGAAGACCTGCGAAAGATCGAAGGCGACTTCGAGATAGTTGTCGCGGAATTCGACGTTCTGTTCCGGGTCCAGCACTTCGAGCAGGGCGGAGGCGGGATCGCCGTGAAAGTCGAAGGTGAGTTTGTCAATCTCGTCGAGCATGAAAACGGGATTCTTCGACTCGATGCGGCGGAGCGATTGGAGGATGCGCCCGGGCATCGCGCCGATGTACGTGCGGCGGTGTCCGCGTATTTCCGCTTCGTCCCGGACCCCGCCGAGGGAGGCGCGGACGAATTTGCGTCCCATCGCCCGCGCGATGGACTGCCCAAGCGAGGTCTTGCCGACGCCGGGCGGGCCCACGAAACAAAGGATGACGCCTTCGCGCTCGCGGCGGATCAGGTCGTCGCTGGGGGCTTTTTCCTCGTCCTGGCGTTCGAGGCGCAGTTTGCGAATGGCAAGGAATTCGAGGATGCGTTCCTTGACGTCCTTCAGCCCGTAATGATCCTTGTCCAACACTTTGCGAGCGTGTTCGATGTCCAGGTTGTCGGGGGTGGAAACCGACCAGGGAAGGGAGACCAACCAATCGAGATAGGTGCGGATGACGCCGTATTCCGCCGCAGCGACCGGCAGGCGCGCCAGACGATCCAGTTCGCGCTTTGCGAGTTTCTCCGCCTCTTCGGGCATTTTCGCGTCTTCGATCTTTTTTCGGAACTCCTCCACCTCCACAGCCTGCTCGTCCTTTTCGCCCAGTTCCTTTTGGATGGCTTTCATTTGTTCACGCAGGAAATAATCGCGCTGGACCTTTTCGATCTCGCCGCGCGCTTCGTTTTGGATCTTCTGCCCCAGTTGCAGGACTTCCGCTTCGCGCACGAGCAAGCCGTTCAGTTCCTTGAGTTTTTCGGAGACCGAGTCGAGTTCGAGGATCTGCTGGGCGTCTTTCAGATCCATGCGCTGGAAGTTCGCGATGGTGTACGCCGTCTGCAGCGGGTCTTCGACCGAGGTGATGGACATTTCCAGTTCCTCGGGGAAGGAGGGGATCATCTGCGTGATCTGGCGGAACTGGTCGCGCGCGTTGCGAGCCAGCGCGTCGATTTCGAGACCCTGTTCGACGATTTCGGGGGCGGGCAGGATCTTCGCCTTCAGGTAAGGTTCCTCCTGGATGAATTCACCCAGGCGAAAACGGGAGATTCCCTGCACGAGCAATCGGACGGTGCCGTCGGGGGCGCGTAAAAGCCGATGGACGGTGGCAATCGTCCCCGTACGATACAGATCCGCAGGGCCCGGCGTTTCGAGTTCGGGATTGATGGCGGTCACCAATCCCACCAGTTTATCTCCGGTGACGACGTCGTCCACCAAACGGATCGAGCGCGGTTGACCGACCGTCAATGGAACGGCGGTTTGCGGATATACGACCACGCCGCGCAAAGGCAGGATGGGAAGCGCGTCCGGAAATTTCGGTCCGCTTCCTTCTTCGGGCGGATCGTCCGTGGAATTGTTTTTCTGCGAACCGGGGAGCATGGAGGACGCCAGGGCTGAGAGCAGGTCGGTATCCGTGTCTTCCATCCAGTGGAACAGGTCGGTGAAGCTGGTTTGCCACCTTGAAGCAGGCATATTGGTCTATGTTTCCTTGGGGATGCGGATGGTCAGCAAACCATCCTTGTATTCTGCAGCCGCCTCTTCGGTATTTACCCGGGCAGGCAATTCGATCCCGACGGAAAACCTGCCGAACGGGATCTCCATCTGGTGATAGGCTTTCCGTTCCTGGGTATCGGAACGGTTGCCGTTGACCATCAACAGGTTATTCTGCACCGTCACTTCGAGGTCTTCATCGCGTAACCCGGCAATTTCCATCCTGACGATGATATTCTCCCGGGTCTCGTACACGTCGGTGGGCGGGCGCCAGACGCTGGGACGCGCGTGCCAGGCGGCGGCGTTATAGACTTCGCGGCGGGTCTCGACGACAACAGGTTGTGATTTTCGTACAATGGTGGGCATGGATACTTACCTTATTTACCGATATGGAAAACCTGACGACCACGAGCGCCCTCGGCGGGATTCGAACCCACAGCCATGGATTGGATGAATCGGGGGGCATCGTAATATCCGTCAGGTCGGAATTATACTTCCAATCCAACGCCCCCACGCTTTCGAATTTGGGGCGGATCGTAACGCCCGCGGAAAAATGCAGCCCACGCGCAGTCAAAAAATTTAGGTGACTTTTGTTAGTTGACATGTCGGGTGTAATTTGCAATAATTGTCATCGGGTCGGCTGATTTGTGTTCCGTCGGAGGGTGAAAAGTCAGTCAAAGCGAGGCGCGCCATGCAAAAGGAAGGCTCGAATAAAATCCCTTCCCCCTCATCTGCTCCCGATTCTAAAAGCCATTTTTCTCCCCTGCGTCTTTTTTTCGTCACCATTGCGGGCATTTTCGTCGCGGAGGTCATCGCCATGATCGCGGTGTACGTCATCGAACCGCTTCCCTATTATCAGATCACCCTGATGGACGCGACGTTCATGGTGGTCATGATCTTTCCGATCCTTTATCTCTTTTCGTTTCGCCCCCTCATACAGCACATTGAAAAACTTCAGCGGGTGGAAAGCGCCCTCCAGCAGAAGGAGGAATTGCAAAAAAGGTTCTTCGACAGCATTGACACGCTGATTGCCTATATGGACCGGGAATTCAATTTCATCCGGGTGAACGATGCATACGCCGCGGCGGGCGGTCATCCGCCCGAGTATTTCATCGGCAGGAATCACTTTGCGTTGTATCCCCACAAGGAGAACGAGGAGATCTTTCGACGGGTGGTCGAAACCGGAGAGGCGTATTCCATTTACGAGAAACCCTTCGAATATCCCGATCAGCCCGAGATCGGCGTAACGTATTGGAATTGGAGCCTTCAACCGGTCAAGGATCAGGATGGCAAAGTCGAGGGAGTGGTGCTCAGTCTGGTGGACGTCACCGAACGAAAAAAGGCGGAGATCGAGATCAGGGAACGGAACGAGAAGGAGAGACTGCTGACGCAAACAATTCACAACATGCAACTGGATATCGCCCGCGACCTGCACGATACGATCGGACAGAACATCAGTTTCCTGCGCCGTGCAACGAGAGAGAACAACGCCAGCGGACCGATGATCGCACCGATGGGATTCCACGGCACGTAGGGATTTGGAGCATCGGGATTGACACCACGGGTTAAGAACCTGCCCGTGGCAGGATCACACCTGCACTGCACCGAACGCAGTGCGGTGCAAGTGTAATACTGTCCATTGCCAACGTACAATAGCCCGGTGGCGGTATCCAGAATACTGCCAATGTAGCCGAAGGTGAAATTGCCAGTGCCGTGCAGTTCCAGCGAATTGCCCCAGGGAGTGTAGCGTGCGGAGAGGGTAATATCACCACTCATATCAGACAGTTGCCGCGGGGTGTTGGTTCCATCGGGCAGGGAGAAGTTCCAATCCGTGGTCTTTTCACCGATGGTGCCAAGTCCGTAGGGGCGAAGATGAGTTATGGCCACAATTCTGAAGGTGTCTCTAAACAAGTAGCATTATCAGGGTTTTTGAATGTTTCATAAAATGTAACAACATCCATTCCAGCCGCTTTGTCTAACGGGAGAGGATAGGGCATATTCTGTGTATCTAAAAATTTATCTATTGCTTCTGTTGAAGTCATTGGAGTATCGGAAGACCAAATATACACAAATGGAGAATACATATCGTCAAAACAATTTTGTATTTTGTCTCCCATTGTATTTGGGTCTCCGCCGCTATACTCCAACAGCATGCCCAAATCCGCATAGAATAAATCGATTTGGTAAGGTTGGCTTCCATTTTCATCACGGCGAAATGTTCTAAGAAACACTTCGTCAGGAGGCCCGTAGTCAGTTAGGAATTTGCTTAGGTATAAAAACGGAGACCAATCATAAACATAGGCGTATATTTCAACAACTGTACTACCCTTGATGACATAGGTATGATTTAGCGTTCCTTTATCGGGTGGTAATGGTAGATATACATACGCATAACTACTGTTTTCATCACGATATATATTTGTAAAGGTTTCCAAAAAATGAGATGCATCCTGCCATGATGTTTTTCCAGGAGTAGTTCCCCACAAACATGGCAGTTTACAACCAGCATTGTTTTCAAGCAAACCTTGTAATCGTGCGTAGGCATCATCAGGGGCCAATGTAGGTAACGGTGTTTCAGTTAACGATAGAGGTAAACTTGTACTCGTCGGAGCACTAACTGCAATAGTAGGTGTTGTATTGGATGCAACAAGATCCGTAGTTTGGGTTGCTACTGTCCCCGCAGGAGGGCGCGTTATAGAGCATCCTCCTGTTAACAGGAAGCATATCAGGTAAAGAGAAAACTTTAAACTCCTCATTTTATTTGTCTCCCAAGTATCAAAACTAAGGTCCGGCAACGCGACTCACCCAATATGGCATATTGGAATTCATCATATCAGCGCGGGCTTTTCCATCACGATGTAAAGAGCCATCTGGATTTTCTTGCCATTTGTTGAATACCCAACCGAGAAATTGGTCAGCAAATTCCTCCGAGTGTTCACCCGATAGGCTTTGTTGCCAAATGATCTGATTCTGCAAGCTATGAAAACCATATGCTGGGCCTGTTTCACCGGATTCACCGCTAAATGTTTGTCTGTCAGGATAGTCAGCGTGGGCAGTCCGCCAATCTGTTAATTCGGTGTAAACGTCGATACTTGTTTTGTTATATAAGAGCCACTTAAAGGCGTGACCGAGTTCATGTATTACTAAATTCCTGCGCTTGTCAGCAGATGTATCTGACATTCCAGCAAACTCTATCTGATGAGCTCCACTGGTATGTCCAGAGTGCTCAGTTCCCAAGCAATCATCACACCCACCCATTTGAAGATTTATATATCCAAATGTTATTGACCACGCATAGAACGAAGTGCCACCTAGAATTTCGGCAAATTTTCGAGCTACTGCTTCTACACCTATTGTTGCTGCCAGCATATCGTCGCTGGTCCATCCTGTTCCTGTAAAGTTGATGTTGTAACTCATTACTAATGGTGTAGGTGTTGAAGTAGCCGTTGATGTCGCTGTTGGACAATCTCCTACAACTATTATGATTGGTGGCGGAGGTGTTGATGTCGGTGTATCAGATGGAATAGTTATGGGTCCCGGAGTCTGATTGGGATTCGGGTTTGGATTTGATGAAGGTGCAGTATCTGAACTGGGAACGGCTGTCGCATTCGGATTGGGAGCCGGAGTAACTGGAGGGACCGGCCCACAAGCAGCTACACCAATTCCTGCTGAGATACCAATCAACACAATAATGAGCAGTGTATCCCATTTACCGCCCTTCTTCCTCCTCCCATAGACCAGTGCAATCAACCCCAGCGGACCGAGGATCGCGCCAATCGGGTTCCACGGCACGTAGGGATTGGGGGCATCGGGATTGACACCTCTGGTCAGGAACCTGCCTGTGGACGGATCACACCTGCACTGCACCGAACGCAGTGCGGCGCAAGTGTAATACTGTCCATTGCCAACATACAAAAGCCCGGTGGCGGTATCCAGAATACTGCCGATATAACCAAAGGTAAAAGCTTGCCCTGAGCCTGTCGAAGGGTTGCCAGTACCGTGCAGTTCCAGCGAATTACCCCAAGGGGTATAGCGTGCAGAGAGGGTGATGTCACCATTAATATCAGACAGTTGGCGCGGGGTGTTGGTTCCATCGGGTAACGAGAAACTCCAGGCAGTGGTCTTTTCGCCAATTGCGCCAAGTCCGTACAGGCAGAAGTTCGTGTTGCCACCGGTTTCAGCGGTGAATGGACGATCAGAACTTGCACTGAGCCGCTGTGCTGAGCTTGTCGAAGCAGAAGTCGAAGTGTCCATCACGTAATGAGCAATGACACCCGCCGTATCCATGCTCAGGCGGCGGTCACTGACTGGCAAAGCCGTGTCGAAGTGTTGACCGAGGCTGTTTGTTAGGGTGAATTTGATAACCATCCGATTGGAATGAATTTCGGATTGTCGGTAATGTAAGCCGCCTCTTTATTCTTGATATCGAGAATGATGCTAGGATTATCTGCGGTACTTTGTCGTGGCAATAATATTTGTGTGCTATCTGGCGACCAAATCGTCGAATTGTAACCAACTTCTGCTGGTATACAATAATCCAACAATTCGCCAGTCTGCGTGTCTAAGATTAAAAGAGATTGCTTTTCATTGGGAGCAATGGAGAGATAACGTCCATCTGGCGACCAATTAATATTGATAGCGGCATTTTTGAAATAACCACTAATATCAATCCATTTCTCTGCGCGTCCCTTGCGATCTACTAGGTAAAGCTCGAAGCGATCCCATTCATCTTCTTTCTGGTTAAGAACAACAACAGCCAATTTCTCCCCGTCTGGTGTCCAAACAGGGCGAACCGTGCGCGTTGACCATTTGTTCAATTGCCACAGTTCGTGGTTATCCTTCAAATCCCAAAGTACAAAACTCTGTTCCGGCTCATATCCACGTATATATCCGACAACAGACAATGTGGGGTCATAGATCGTCTTCCAAACAACCAACATGGGAACCAGTGAACCACCTGGTATCCAAGGGTCCATAAGTTCAGGTGCAATTGTTTCATGCTGACCCGTAACAACATTGACAACGTCGCTAACTGGTGAAGCGCCTTGCCAATAACCATCCCAGAAGAATGGAAACTCTATCTGCTGATTATTTAACCAATAAAATCCTCCCCATTTTTCATCCCAAGGCAAGGTAAACACTACCTTTCCGTTTGCATCAAGAACGATCAGCGTTGAAAAGAGATCATCGTTCAATGCTTCGTAAGCAAACAGTTTTCTGTCCGGAGAAGTATCGCCACCCGCAAACGACGGGATGTTTTGTAAAAGAACAGGCTGATTAGTATCTGACGTAAACCTCATGATGTGACCAATTCCTGCCTGTTCAGAAAAATCTCCCAACAGAATCGTTCCATCGAATACAAGATTTGTTGAGCGTTCTGATGCTAGTTCAACGCATTGTCGCTTGACACTTTCTATGGGAATACCCGTAAATGAAAATTCAGCCTTGCATCCAACGGTAAAACAGATGAGAAGCAACAGTATTGTTGGCCTTTTTCTTTTAATCATTTCAATCTCCAGATTTGATTTCATTTGCTCCTTAAACTCATATTAATTGCCACATGTAATACCTTTGTCTGCGCCGTACTCTGGGTTGTTCGTTGTGCAATGAACATTGGCTTGCCTATGGGTTATAACTATTGCAACCGGGCGAGATCTTGCGCCTTCCGGAGACCACCAATATACGCCGTCGTAATTTGTATCGCCGTTAAACTTATGTTTTCCTCTAAAAAAATCGAATTCTTTGTCAGTTTGAGGGTTAAATGCACCGAAAGGCCTATCATAATCATAAGGTCTATTGTTTCTTATGATTGATTCGCCCATGCTCTTCGCAAACGATGGATCAATACTGCTCGCCTCTAAATCTCTAGTCATTCCGTTCTCAAGTTTCATCAATGAATGCGACCAAAGCATAATCCATCGGAATCCTCCATCAAGAACACCATTTATTACTGGGCAACCCGCCGGGCAGGCATAGCGATACCGATTGGAAAGCGCATCAGTAACTGCTTTGATATAACCAGAGTCATCCTTGAGGGTCCGAAATTCAAGATAGCTCATTACGGCCATTATCATCTCAACTCCGTCGTCCATTGTTCTCCACCAATAATTCCTATATTGAGGATCCAATAACGTATTGTAAACTTTATAGTATCTGTCCTCATAAAGTGGCGTTGGAACTTGCGGTGTTCCTGTTGGCATTGGCGTTAATGTACAGGTTACAGTGATTGTCGGCAAAGGTGAGTCGGTAGGAGGCGCAGGGGTTGAACTGGGCACAGTTGTAGGCGTTACTATGATGTTATATGTATTAAGTGGATAAGGAAATTTAGACACGAAAACGGGCATAATTAAGGTGTACTTTTAGGAGAAAAGCCATGCCCAAGCGACGACACTTCAGCGCCAACCA
>JAANMU010000413.1_pt1 | contig 52665 bp, 41 predicted proteins | sample 7279701 | NCBI WGS metagenome assembly JAANMU01 (sample SAMN14094539, study PRJNA606508) | bioreactor metagenome | isolation source: A lab-scale SPAN reactor treating ammonium-rich wastewater day 57 | place: Ireland: Galway | collected 2017-03-13
GTCACGATGTAGAAGCGCGTGCCGATATTGCCGGAGAAGGCGCTGGCTTGTGAATCGTCGTCGATCAGCTTCACCACCTCGCCGGGACGGTCGAGCGGAAGCACCCAAATCCGGCTGCCGTTCAGGTCTTTCCACGTGTTGAGCACGATGTACTTCCGGTCATCGGTCAACAGCGGGACGTGGTTGAGTTCGGGACGGTCGGGCGTCTCGAAGATCAGCGTGTCGTCGGACTGCGGCGTACCGATCCGGTGCAGCCATACTTGGCTGAACTGCATATCGCTGCCGCTCTTCTCAGGGTAGCGGGCATAGTAGAACGCGCTGCCGTCCTCAAGCCAGCCGATCGGCGTATAGCGCGTGCGTTCGAGCACGTCCGGCAGGTTCTCTCCGGTGGCGACATTGAGGACACGCACCACGTTCCAATCTGAGCCGCCATCCGCGATGGCATACGCCATCAGCGCGCCGTCCGGGCTGGGCTTGAAGATCGGGACAGCCACCGTGCCGTCTGTGCTCAGCGTATTGACATCGAGCACGATGCGCGCTTCGCCGGTCGACTCGTCCAGCATGACGATCTTGGGCTGCGAGGTCGTGCCGTCGTTCTCAAAGAAGAACAGCTTGCCCGCGGCCATGATCGGCGGCGTGACCTTGTTGAACTTGGCGAGCGTGTTCAGGCGCTGGCGCAGGTGAATCCAGCGCGGATCATCGCGCAGGATCGACTCGGTGATGGCGGTCTGCGCCTCTGCCCAGCCGAGCACTTCCGGCGACTGCATCTCCTCAAGCCAGCGGTACGGATCGGGGACGGTTTCTCCGTGATAGGTGTCGACGTGGTCGGTCGTGCGGGATGCGGGATAGTCGATGCGGGGCATAGTCTCTCCATTCATTGACCGAGTGAATGCCGGGGCTGCCCCATGGCGGCCCCGGGCGACAGACAAGTGTAACCTTGCGCAACGTCGGATGCGAGACGACGCGGATTACTCCGATCGCGCACAGGCGGCGTGGATGCGCGCGCGCGCCGCGGCCGTCAGGTGGATGCCCTGCGGATCGCGCCCGAAGGCGAGCCGCTTGGCCCATGACGTCGGGATGTCGCGCAGCGCCGCCGCGTCGAGGTTGGCCGAACGCAGCACGTCGAAGCCAGCATCCGCGAGATTGTCCCGCATTTGACACGCGCCGTCGAACAGCGACCGTCCCGCCTGCGCCAGCGCGCCGCCGTTGAGCAGCACGTCGATTCGCGCACCGGGCAGGCAGGCCGCGGCCAACCCGCCGATCACGGACGATCTGGTGGTGAGCAGGCCGTCGAGCAGGCTGCCCCACGGGAAGTTGACCGTGACGCGCGCCGCCGTGCCGCGCAGCATCACGGGCAGGTTCCCGGCGTTCGCGATGATGAACAGCGCGTTGGCGGGTGTATTACGCGAACGACTGACGAGGTTCTCGCGGCACGCGTCCAGCCCGATCACGAGCCACTGCGGATTCGCCTGCGCGAGGTGGATAGCGTAGCGCCCGTCACCGGTGCCAATGTCGAGATGAATCGCTTCACAGGCGTTCACGCGCTGCGCGAATGCTGCGGCGCTCAGAATCGCCGTGCGTTTGCCTTGCATGATCTCCATACGGGGGTCTCCTCTGCGGTCTTGTCGGATGAAAGCGGACAGAGACGGCAGAGGAGGTGGCGCACGAGCAGCACCGAACGCCTCAGGGCCGGCGCGAAGTCAAGCGCCGTCGAGGTCGTCGGGGGTAGGTTTCTTGTGGGTGGGGAGGAACGCCAAGTAAGCCCGGAGTTGAGCCGGCGCGGGGCGTTCGTCGGGGGTGGCGCTAGCGAACGACTAGCAGGGTGGGCGGGCGAAAGTGTGCACGCCGGTTGACTTTCTAGGTCACGCAGACCGTGTTGGCCGATACCCACCAGTATATCCGGTGCTTCGGCATCCGCGCCTCCGTTTACTGGGGAATGCTATTGCCGCAAGTTGTGACCGGGAATCAAAACCGGCCCATGCGCTGCACGGGCCGGTGTCTGTTGAAGCAGAAGCGCGGCCTAGCGCCAAGCGCGGGCCATCGCGCCGGCCGTCGAGGCGCTGCTGGTGAGGCTGTTGAGGAATTCCTCGTTGCTGTCGTACTGGCGCAGCGTCTGCAAGAGCTGTTCGGTGGCCCCTGCCTGACCGACTGTTTCATCCTCGGCCAAGTGCGACCACATGCGGCGCAGCAGGTACACGCGCTGAAGCACGTCCGGCCCCAGCAGCAGTTCTTCGCGGCGGGTGGAGGACTGCTCGACGTCGAAGGCCGGGAACACGCGGCGCTCTTGCAGCTTGCGGCTGAGATGCAGCTCCATGTTGCCGGTGCCTTTGAATTCTTCGTAGATCAAGTCGTCCATCTTGCTGCCGGTGTTGACCAGACAGGTCGCCACGATGGTGAGCGAGCCGCCTTCCTCAACGTTGCGGGCCGCGCCGAAGAATCGCTTAGGCGGCTGAATTGCCATCGGGTCGAGGCCGCCGGAGAGCGTGCGCCCGCTGGTCGGGACGACGAGGTTGTAGGCGCGGGCGAGGCGCGTGATCGAGTCGACCAGCAGCACCACATCCTTCTTGCCTTCGACCAGCCGCTTGGCGCGTTCGAGCGCCATCTCGGCGACCTGTACGTGATGATGCACGGGGTCGTCGAACGTCGACGCGACGACCTCGGCATCGACCGAGCGATCCATGTCGGTGACTTCTTCAGGCCGTTCGCCGATCAGCACCATCATCAGATGGACGTCAGGGTAGTTACGACTGATGGCATTGGCGATTTCTTTGAGGATGGTGGTCTTGCCGGCCTTGGGCGGCGAGACGATCAGCCCGCGCTGCCCGCGGCCGATGGGGGCGATCAGGTTGAGCAGGCGGGTGGAGAGGATGCGCGGCGAGGTTTCGAGGTCGAAGCGGACTTCAGGGAAGATCGGCGTCAGATCCTCGAAATTGGGCCGCACCTTGTTCTCGTCTGGCGCGATGCCGTTGACCGCGTCGACCCGCAGCAGGCCGTGATACTTCTCGTTGTCTTTCGGAGGTCGCACCTGCCCGATGACCATATCGCCGGTGCGCAGGTTGAACCGCTTGATCTGCGCCTGCGCGACGTAGATGTCGTTCGGCCCCGGAAGATACTTGTCAGCACGCAGGAATCCCACCCCGTCATGCGTGATTTCGAGCACGCCGCCGCGCAGCTTGAGGCCGCGGCGTTCGGCGTCGGCGCGCATGAGCTGCAGGATCAGATCCGGCTTCTTGAGCCGGCTGTATCGCTGTATGCCCGCATCGCGTGCCTGCTGGCGGAGTTCATCTAGCGTGAGTTGTTCGAGTTGTGCAATATCCATCGTTCCGTCCGGAGGAGTCGCGGCGGGCTGCTAAAGTGGGCGATCAGAGATGCGTGATCTATGCCAAAATTGGGCAGTAACGCATATACGATCCGGTCAAAAGGGTATCCTGCGCGCGATGAGCAGCAGTGCGCCGCAACGCGCAGTGAGGCGGGGAAACCCGGCTCCGAAGGTGTAGTCAGGCAGAATCTACCTTGACTGAGCGGAATATAGCAGATTCCGCTAGCGGCGTCAAACGTCAGCCTTAATGCTTGAAGAACGGTGGGTCAATCCTCTACCGCTGTGGATGGGGGCGGCTGTGTGGCTTCGGCCAAGCTGCGCTCGACGGCGTCCATTGACTTTCCGGCTAGGAGCTGCTTGGCCGCGTCGTGATAGGGCAGCGCCTCGTCAGGAGACGCGCCGCCGAACTGATCGCCGAACTGCTGGAACATCTGGCCGACCTGCTTGGACTCGCCCGATTCAAACACGTTGAGCATTTCGTTGGACGATAGTTTGGTGAAGTCACGGCTGGAACGCGGGATCGAAACGCCAGAGATCAGGCGGCTGAGCGACATGCTTCCGCATGATGGGCAGGACGGTGTGAGGGCATCGTATTCGGCGTAGGTGGCGACCGTCACGGTGAAGCGCGTGCGGCAGTCTTTGCAGCGGAAGTCGTAGTCGTGCATGGCGTCCAATGAAGAGTGACCGGGATATGCGCCCGAGTATAGCGCGGCTGTGTTAGACGGAGATTGGCGTGACCAACGCCGGGATTAGCGCCGGCGCGGGCGCACGCGCAGGGCGATCAAGCCGAGCACGAGGCCAGCGGCGATGAGAACGATCCCGGCGATGGGCGTCTGCTGCGGGGCGGCGACGGTTTGCAGCTCAGGCGCCCTGAGGTCAGGCTGAAGCGGCGGCGCTACCGCAACGGTGGTTGCCGCGATGGTCGCTGCTGCGGTGGTCTTCGCGGCGGTCGCGGTTGACATCGGCAGCGGCGTACTTGCCGGCGCTGTGGGTTCCAGTTCGACGGCGGTCACATCGAGAACACCCGGCGACTGCGCGGCGCTGGCGGGCAGCGTATCGGCTGGAATCTCGGCGGTGAGCATCAGCGCAGGCGCCCCCGCCCCCTCACTTGCGCTGGGTGCTGCGAAGGTGAAACTGGTGGGCGCGTCGGGGAACGCAGCAGTCACCGTCCCCATCGGCTCGACGGCGCGCGCAATCATCGGGGATTCGGCATATCCGGCTCCGTCCGCGGCTTCCTCGCTCTCGGCGAGATCATCCGCGGCTTGCCGTTCCAACGCCATCTCGCCCGGTTCTTGCTGCGACTCGTCGGTACTCTCCATCGCCGCATCCGCGAATGTGTCGCGGTCTTCGCCCTCGCTAAGCTCAACCGTCGCCGTCGCGATGATCTCGGTGTTCCGCAGGGCGACGACGGGCGCAGTCGTCGGCTGAACTGCGGAAGGGCGCAGCAGCGTGATCGCGCCAGCCACGACGAGCACGAACGAGGCCGCCGCAGCTGCCAAGTTCGGCGCGTAGCGGAAGACTCGCTGACGGAAGGTGGGGCGCAGCGGGGGATAGCGTGTCGGCTCGGTGCGCGAGACGGGCTGCTCTTCGCCGAGCATCGCTGGGGTCAGGCGCAGGTCGCGCAAGGCGACCAGCGTCGGCAGGCCCTTCACCAGCTCGACCATCCGCCGCAGCGCCGCAAGCTCGGAAGCGAATTCCGCGTCGGTCTCTAGGCGGCCCTCAATCTCACGGCGTTCGTCGTTGGAGACCGCGCCGTCGAGATAGGCTGAGAGGAGATCGTAGTCGCGGTTAGAAAGCGGCATGATAATCGTCAATCCGTACGTTGTTAGGAGTCAAGACGCCGGGGCGCATCGAAAAGTTCCCGTTTACCTTCGAGGCAGCGGCGCATCCCAAGCCGGGCGCGGCTCAGGCGGGATTTCACCGTGCCGAGCTGCACGTCGTTGGCTTCGGCGATCTCCTGATAGCTGTAGTCCTGCATGTCGAACATCACGAGCGTGAGGCGCTGATCGGCGGGCAGTGTTTGCAGGCAGTCTTGAATCACCTGCTGCGTATCGCGCTGTTCAGCGACATCTTCGGGCAGCGCGTCATCGCTGGCGAGGGGCGGGCCGTCGTCATACTCGGCGCCCGGCAGATCGTCGATCCCTGTCGCGGGCCGGCGCTTGTCGTAACGAATCTGATCGTACGCCGTGTTGGTGACGATCCGCAGCAGCCACGCCTTGAAGCTGCCGCCCCGGTATTCGCGGATTTTGCGATAGGCGCTGATGAACGCATCTTGGGCGGCATCTGCCGCGGCGAACGGTTCGCCCAACAAGCGGTACGCCACGGTATACGCGATGTTCTGGTAACGTGTGACAAGGCCGTTGAACGACTCAAGATCCCCGCGTTGGGCGGCGAGGATCAACGGAAGGTCGTCCGGCGGCGGAGAACTGGAGGGCATACGAAACGCATCGCTTCCGGTGCAAGACGATCGCGGGCGCAGCGACGCCCGCTTCGGCTCCTATCATAGCGCCGAATTGCGGCTTCGGGGTACTGCGGCGGGTGGACGGCGGGCATTGACGTATGATTCGGCATGCAAGTATACTGGTCGATACGCCGGAGTGGTGGAATGGCAGACACGAACGACTCAAACTCGTTTGCCGAAAGGCGTGTGGGTTCGACTCCCACCTCCGGCAACCTGATGAGCCTGCGATCTACGCAGGCTTTTTTCGTTCGTGCGGCCGTCAGCGCGGGTTCAAGATCGCATCGACGGTCAGCGTGTGCTGCGTGCTGGACGCCGGGTCGCCGCTGCCTTGCAGCTCGACCATGAACGACAGCGACGAACGCGAGCCGAGCTGGTCGAACTCGACGATCCGGTAGGTCACCAACTGGGGGCCGTCGAACAGCGACACCACGGCGCGGATTGACCGCACTTGGGCGAGATAGCGGTTGAAGACCGTCACGCTGATGCGGCGGCGTCCGTCCACGGGTTGCAGCTCGCGCGTCTCGGCATCGAGGATCACCGCGCCGGCCGAGGGCGGACGGGTTTGGGCGACCGAGAACAGCACCGGCCCAGACACGGCCGCGGCGAGCTGTACATGAAACGGCGCGGCTTGGCCGGTTGTCAGCATGCGTGGAGCCAGCGCTACCCGCAGTGTATCGACGACCTGCTCGCCCTCGAAAACGGCGGCGGCGATCTCAATCGGGCCGACGGGTTGGCCGGACACGACTCGAACGACGCCCATGCAGGCAAGTCCGACGCCGCTCGAATCGCTGCAGTGTGCGCTTTCGATACGGACGGCCGGGTCAGACTCGTCTGCTGGACGCGAGATCAACGCCTCGACAGTCGGGCGCGGGGTGATGGGCGGCCCGGACGTGCTCTGGCGGATAATCAGCGTTGGGGCCGGAGTCGGCGTCACGACGAGGGTCGCCACCGGGCTGGCGTCTGAGCATGCGACAACGAGGACGCTGATGAACGCGATCCATGCCGCTTGTCGCCACCCCCAGAAACCCACGGGCCAATAACCCTCAATTTCCCAAAAATTGCGAGAGTTATCCCACAGTATAGCGCGACTCGACCTCATCGTGTGTGTTGATTCCCGGTATACTGGCGGCGTCTGATGACGTGCCAAAGGACAGAACATGGCGGATGAATCGGCGTTGGAGGTTGGCCGGCGGTTGACGGCACAGGGCGCGAGCGTCGCGACGGCCGAAAGCTGCACGGGCGGGCTGATCGCGCACCGGCTGACCAACATCCCCGGCAGTTCAGCGTATGTGCTGGGCGGAGTGGTGGCGTATAGCAACGCGGCCAAGCACGCGCTGCTCGGCGTTGATGAGGCGGTGCTGGCCGAACACGGCGCGGTGAGCGCGCCGGTGGCGGAGCAGATGGCGCGCGGCGCACAGCTGGCCTTCGGGGCGACGTATGCGGTCTCGGTGACCGGGATCGCCGGGCCGGGCGGCGGCTCTGCGGACAAGCCGGTAGGCCTGACGTATATCGGGGTTGCGGGGCCGGCCGGTGTGACCGTCGAACGGCATATCTGGGCCGGTGACCGCGAGCAGAACAAGGCGCACAGCGCGGACGCCGCTTTGGCGCTGCTGCTCAAGGTGATGACGTGAGGCGACTGCTGCTGCTGATTGCGGCGGGGCTGGCGCTGACGGCGTGCATGACCGACCCCAGCGCGGAGCAAACGGCGCAGGCTGTCGGGGGCACGCTGGACGTCGAATTGGCGGCGGCGCGCGCGTCCGCGACATTCGAGGCTGACCGGCGGATGATTACGCAGTCGGCGGCGGAAGGCCGGGCGACGCAGATCGCCCGCCAGCGTGGACAGATCGTCGGCACGCTGGTCGAGTTGGGGTATCCGGCGCCTGATCTTGCGCTTATCACGCCGGCGACGCCCAATCCCGACGCTGCCCAGCCGTTGTTCACGCCGACGGTCGACGTTCGTGATGCGCCGGCGGGCGGGATCACGCGGCTGCCGCCGACGACCGATCCGAACATCACGCCGACGCCCACCGCTGCCCCCGTGACCGCAGCGCCGACCCTCGATCCGAACGGGCCGCGTCTGGAGGGAATCGTGACGGCGGCCGGTGTCGGGGATGACGACTGCGCGGCCGGCACGACGTCCGAGTTTAGCCCGACATCCACGGAGATCTACGTCGTCGCCACCGGCTTCAACATCGCGGCAGGGACGACGATCCAATCCAATTGGCTGCGTGGGGACGCGCCGTTGACGAGCTTCGAGTTCGCGCCCGGCAGCGCGGTCAACGGGGCGTGCATCTGGTTCTTTGCGAATCAGTCGGACTTCGCGTTCGAGACCGGGACGTACCGGATCGACCTGCTGATCGGCGGGGCGCTGGCGGGAAGCGTGACGTTTGAGGTGCGCTAATCGCGCGCGAGGGGCAAGCGGAAGCCGAACTCGCTGCCTTCGCCGACCGTGCTTTCGACGAACACCGAGCCTTGATGTTCTTCTACGATACTGGTGACGAGGCTGAGGCCAAGGCCAAAGCCGCCAGACGTCGATTTGGCGCGCCGGCTGCCGGTGCTGTAGAACGGCACGAACACGCTGTCGAGCTGCTCGGCAGGGATTCCGATGCCGGTGTCCTTCACGCGGTATTCCATCGTGCTGTCGCTGAAGGTCAAGGAGACCGTCACTGTGCCTTCCGGCAGCGTGAACTTGAGCGCGTTGGTGACGAGGTTTTCCATGGCGCGTTGAAGTAGGAACGCATCACCCATAACGAACGCGTCCGTGTGCGAGTCGAGGTGCGCCACAAGCGTGATATTCTTCTGGTCGGCGCCGTCCATGCAGTCCTCGACCGCGGTTTGCGCCAGCGCGACGACCGCCACTGGCTCGTATAGTTCGCGCGGGGAGTGGCGGATGCGTTCCAGCCGCAGCAGGCTTTCGAGCAGCTTATCCATCGAGCTGGTGGCGTTGATGATGCCGTTGACGAACCGCAGCAGCATGGCGTTGTCGGCGACGTCCATCTGCATCAAGTGGGCGTAGCCGATAATCTGCGCGAGTGGTGTCCGTAGGTCGTGTGTGACGAGCCGCAGCATGCGGTCGCGGTAGGCTTCGACCTCGCGCTCGGCCAAATCCAGCTCGCGGTCGCGCAGCAGGCTGCCGAGCAGGCGCGCCGTGACGTGCAGAATAGGATGATCTTGCCGTTCGCCGGTGCTGTCCTCAGTGAAGCGCAGGGTCAGGGCGCCGAGTGGACGGCCGCGGTGGTTGAGGGATAACGTGCGCACAGGGCCATGTCCGGGATCTGTGCCGGCCTGCCACATCTCCCCGCCCCCGGACTTCACGCTGGCGTGCAGAAGGCCGAAGTCATGCAGCAGCAGATCGAGGATGCTTTCGATTGCGCGTTCGGTTACAGGCTCGGAGGCGAGGCGGGCGACCTCGGCCAAGTACCCTGTATCCTTTTCTGTCGGCGTCATCTGCTGTAAATCCACTCGCGACGGTTCCTGACTATTCTAGTGCCGAACTCCCGTTTACGAGCCACTGTCTGCCTGACTCCCGCCATCCTGAGCGTTCGAGTCGCTCGTGTCACCCATCTGGGACGCGACCTGAGCCACGGTGTGATGGGTGCGAAACAAGCTGTAGAACCCCGGGCGCCCGTTGAGCGCGTTCAACACGTTTTCGCGCTCCATGATCGAGAACCACAGATCGTGATCCCACATGGGCGCTGCTTCACGGGCAGCCGCTACTGAGATTAACACGTCGCGCCGATAGAGCGCCAACAGCAGGCGAATGAACGCGTCGCGCTCCGTCAACACGGTTGTGACCAGCTCGGAGTCGAGGATCAATGAAATGCCTTTGGTGTTGTAAAGACTCTGCGGGTTCGGATACTCCGCGACCGCTACCGCCTCGTGATAGATGAGGTATTCGACAGCGCTTTGAAATGTCATGCCGATGTCGTAGGGCCGCAGGCGTTGATGCAGGCTGCCGAGCGGACACCACTCGAAGCGGCGGTAGCTGGTGAACTGCTCGACGCTGACGATAATTCGCCGCAGCATTGACGCGGTGCCGGGGCTTTCGGCGGTTAGCTCACGCAGGTTGAGTTCGAGCGGCACCGGCGTGGCGCGCAGCGTAGAATCGCCCTCCTGCGCATCAGCGTCCAGCGGCCGCGGCGGAACAGCGAGGCTATCCGTCGATGCGCGCGCGGCCGGCGTCGGCATGCGAATCACCGGCACGAGGTCTTCGGGGTTGAGGTGATGCGGCGTCAGCTCGCGGACAAGCAGCCCCTCGCGCACGAGAAAGTCGATCCAATGCGACCGCCACTGATCGTCACGATTGAGGCCGGGGCGCTCCAGCTCGCGATCCATCGCCAACCCTTTGAGCAGGAAACCGTAGTTGACGTAGTTCCAGCTTCGCGTTTGCAGTGTGTTGGCGACGCGCAGGGTGACGCGGTCGCGGATCAGGCGCGTCTTGTCGACGATCGGGTGGCTGTCGTTGAGCGCCAGCGTGCCGGACGTATCGACCTGACGCAGGATCCCCAGCGAGATCGCCTGTGCGATCAAGTCCTCGCCGCGCTGATCGGTCAGGACGGCGTTGGTCGCCAGCAGTTGATCGAGCAGCGCGCGGTCTTTGACGGTGCGCGCGGTCGTCCCCGCGGTCAACCGGTCGAACTGCACGATCAGGCTTGACCACTGCGACGGCGCGAACGTCTCGACCGGCTCTTCTGGCGCGGCCGCCGCCACCGCGCGGCTGGCGTAGGTTTCGAGGTTGGTGAATTCGTCGATGTACTCGACCAGCAGGTTCGGGTTGGCGCTCAACTGGCGGCTGAGCGCGCCATGCACGCCCCAGATAATCACCGACTTGCCCCGGCTGGCGAGCGTGTTGACGACCTCGTTGAAGTCGCGGTCGCCGGTCGCCAAGATGTAGACATCGGCGGCCCCGGAGCTGGTGGAATGGGTGAGCACGTCATTGGCGATCTTGACGTCGGCGCTGTTCTTGCCGGGCAGGTGGTACACCGGGTCGATATTGGCGAACGCCAAGCGGCTTTGGGCTTCCGCCGTGACGTCGTTGCCGGCGGTATCGATCAGCGGCGGGAGCGCGCCACGGTTGCCCCACGGCGCGTAGGCGGCCATCTTGGTCACGTTGCCGTGCGCCCGCGCCTGCCGGACGAACGCCGCAATCAGGCGGTCGAGGTTGACCAGAAACGACTGCTGCGACAGGCTGATGGCGATGTTCTCGAAGTCGATGTACAGCGCGACGTTGCGGCTTTCGATGCCGAGCAGCTCGCCCAAGTCTTGGAAGATCGCGCCATCGTCGAGGTCGTCCTCGGTGAGCACGTTGTCGAGGCCCCACAGGCGCGTGCGGGCGCTGCGGGTCATCTTGACGCGGCGCGAGAGCTGCATCAACTCGTTGCCGACGGTGACGAGGATCAGCTCGGTGACGGGTTCGCTGTCGAAGGCGAAGTAGTGCATTTGCAGCGCGTCGACCAGTTGATCGTGCGCCGGCACATCGAACAGCTCGAAGCGTGCGTTGCGGAACACCTGCTCAAGCAGGGTATCGTCGCGCCGGCGGTGTTCGTCCCAATCGGCAGCGGCAATCGCGCGAAGCTGTTCGGACGGCACGCCCGCGGCGAGCGCGGCGCGCCCTCGCATGGCAACCGCCATCTCTTGCAGATCAACGTTGAAGCTTCGATCTTTGAACTGCTTGAGGAGGCGATCCAAATCGACGATCAGGTAGGCAGCCATAAATCATAATCCAAAAAATGCTGATGCCAGTCAGACAGTTCTCAGCCTATCCACCAGCATACTGAACGGATTGAATGTGGAGATTGCACTTATTGACTCAACGGTATTGAGTTGTGCAGAAATTCTCAATTGTCAAAAGTGACGAAATTGACCCCTCGGCGTCGCGCTGATGATTCTAAAGTATAGTGCAACTCGGTCAAATCCATACCAAACCGCGGCGGATTATAACAATAATCACATCGAGGTCATTATGGCCCCAAAACGATCGGATTGCATAGCCTATTCTTGGCGGCGGCCGTGGAGCTTGCCCGACCGCAGGCGGCGTTCGATGCGCGCGGGACGCCAAACTGTCTCCTGATAACGCGCGTGTCGTCTGCTACACTTGCGGCAGTTCAACCAGCTACGTACAGGATGACTCATGCGACTGGGCATCATCGGCCTGCCGAACAGCGGCAAGACCACGATCTTCAACGCGCTCACCGGCCAAGACCTCGAGACCGCCGCCGTCAGCAGCGGCCAGTTCGAAGTGCATACCGCCGTCGTCAATGTGCCGGACGCGCGCATCGACAAACTGACCGCGATGTACAACCCGAAGAAGACGATCTATGCGACGATCACGTTTGCGGACATCGCCGGCATGGACAAAGGCATCTCGGAAGGCGGCCTGAAGGGGCAGTTTCGTAACGAACTACAGCAGGTCGACGGGCTGGTGCATGTGATCCGCGCGTTCGAGTCGGCCAGCGTGCCGCATCCATACGAGACCGTCGATCCGCAGCGTGACCTGAACATCATCGACGGCGAGTTCATCATCAGCGACTTAATCAGCGTCGAGAACCGTTTGCAGAAATTGAACGACGAGCTGCGCATCAAGGGCAAGAAAGCCGAAGGCGAGGTCGGCCCGCAGATCGAGCTAATGAACCGGCTCAAGGCTGCGCTGGAAGAGGAGACCCCCTTGCGCGACCTCGACCTGACTGCCGACGAGGTCAAGTCGCTGCGTGGGTACGGATTCCTGTCGCTCAAGCCGGTTATTCTGGTGTTCAACGCCGGCGACGGTCAGCAGGTTGATCCGGCGCTGCTCGACTATCCGCACAAGAACGCATACGCGACCGTGCTGCAAGGCAAGCTCGAAGCCGAGATCGCGCAGTTGGACGCAGAGGGCGCGGAGATGTTCATGGCTGAGTTCGGCATCACCGAACGCAGCGCCGCGAAGGTGATCCGCCTGAGCTATGAGCTGATGCGCATTCAGTCATTCTTCACGGTGGGTGAGGACGAGGTGCGGGCGTGGTCGGTGGCGGTCGGCGCAACCGCGCCCGAGGCCGCCGGCACGATCCACTCCGACTTGCAGCGCGGGTTCATTCGCGCCGAAGTCATGGCCTACGCCGACCTGATCGCCGCGGGGAGCGAAGCCGCGATCAAGGCCGCCGGCAAGTTCCGGCTTGAAGGTAAGGAGTATGTTGTCAAGGACGGCGACATCCTCAACATCCGGTTCAGCCCGGCCAAGTGACCCGTCATGCGCTTCGCGATCCTGACCGGAAGTTTCTACCCGGAACCCGGCGGACTGTCGACGTTTCTGCATTACTTTCTGCCTGAAGCCCAAGCCGCCGGCCATGACGTGGCGCTGGTGACGTTCGGTGAGCCGCTGCCGGAGGACGCTGCGCGCGGCTATCCGGTCACTCGCATCTCGCGGTCGGCCGGATTTCTACGGCGTATCGTGCGCTACGCCCAATCAGCGCGGCGCATCGCGCGCCGGGCCGATACGGTGTTCGTCATGGGGTTCGCCGTGCTGCTGACCCCGGCGCTCGGCCGGACTCCACGCCGCATTGTGATGAAGATCGTCGGCGATTGGTCGTGGGAGATGGCCCGCCGGCGCGGTTTGACCACGCTCGGTCAGGTCGAGTTTCAGACGGCGCGCCACGCGCTGCCGCTGCGTATCCTGCGCGCGTATTATCTGTGGTGCGTCCGCCGCGCTGACCGGATCATCACGCCGAGCCAGCACCTTGCGCGGGTTATCACCGGGTGGGGTGTGCCGGCGGAGCGCGTGCAGGTGATCTACAACGCGGTGCCGGAAAGCGATCTACATACCGTCGACCGCGCCGCGCTGCGCGCCAAGCTCGGTCTGCCCGCCAGCGGTCGGCTGCTCGTGAGCGTCGCGCGGCTGACCCCGATCAAGGGCGTCCACACCGCGATTGAAGCGCTGGCGTATCTGCCGGCGGATGTCGCTCTGGTTGTCGTTGGCGAGGGGCCGCAGCAGGCCGAACTCGAACGCAGTGCGCCGCAGGGACGGGTGTTGTTCGTCGGCGCACAGACCCACGACCGCGTGCTGGAGTACATGCGCGCCGCGAACGTGTACGTGCTGTCGAGCGTGATCGAGGGCTTGAGCCACACGCTGCTCGAAGCGTTGAGCGTTGGGACGCCATCGGTGGCGTCGGCGGTGGGCGGCAATCCTGAGGTGATTCGGGATGGTGTGGACGGCCTGCTCGTCCCGCATTCCGATCCGAAGGCGCTGGCCGCGGCCGTTCAGCGGATTCTGGACGACGCACCGTTGGCGGAGCGCCTTGCCGCAGCGGCGTATCAACGGTCGCGGGCGTTCAACTGGGACGACGAAGTGCGGCAGGCGCTCGCTGTCCTGACGACCGCTGGTTGACCGTAGGCCGATCACGGTTGACGCTTACGGCACGCTCCGCTGATAATCGCAGCATGAAGACGCAACTTCGAGTCCTAGTCACGTTGTTCGTAACGCTGAGTTTGGCGGCCTGCACGCTGGGCGCTGCCGGTGACGTGCCGGTCACGGTCGTGGTGATTACCAACACCGCGCCAGCCGGTGAATCGAGCAGCGGTGTGCCGATCACGCCAGTTGTGCCGCCGACCGCCGCGCAGCTTGAGCCGACGTCGTCGCCTGAGCCGGTGGCGACCCCCATCGCTGATCCAGCGGCGGCGCTGGCTGCCGCCGACCGTGACGCGCACGACGGCTTCTACGAGCGCGCCAAACAGCGGTACAGCGCGCTGTTCACGGTGTCGCCTGAGGCGTCGGCGGGGTATGCCAAGATCGCGCTGCGCGAGGGGGATTTCGGCGGCGCGCTGACGGCGCTCAACTCGTGGCTGACGCTCAATCCAGACGATCCGCGCTCGGCTGATTCGTACTTCCTGCGCGGCGAGGCGAACCTCGGCGTCGGCCGCTGGACGACTGCCATCAACGATTACCGGCAGTATCTACGCCTGCGCCCCGGCGTCATCGACAGCTACGTCCATGAGCGCATCGGCGACGCGTTCTTCGCGCTCGACATGACGCCGGACACGCTCGCCAGCTATGACGCGGCGGTGGCCGCCATGCGCGCGCGTGTGCCCCTTGCGGCGCTGCGCGAACGGGCGGCGCAGATCTACCGCGCGGCGGGTCAGCCGGCGCACGCGGTCGCGATCTACGACGCGATCCTCGCCGACGCCCAGAATCACGCCTACCGCGCCGCGATCGAACACGAGGCCGGCGACGCCCTGCGCGCCAGTGGAGATGCTGCCGGGGCCGCCGTGCGGTATCAGCGTATCGTCGACACGTACACGGACGTGCCAGCCCATGCCGGCCCTGCGCTGGCCGCGCTGCTCGAAAGCGGCGTGAGCGTGAACGCCTATACGCGCGGCAAGGTGTACTACTATGCCGAGAACTACGCGGCGGCCATCGAGGCGTTCAACGTGTACACGACCTCGGTGACGCTCGACCAGATCCCCGCCGAACTGCATCTGTTCCTCGGCCGGGCTTACCGCGCGGCGGGCAACAGCGCGGCGGCGCGCGTCGCGTTCCGCACGATCGTCGAGCAGTACCCGACGCATGCGCTATTTGGCGAAGCCGTGCTGGAACTGGGCCGCACCGAGTTCCTCGCCGGCGACATCCCGGAGGCGATCCGGCAGTATCTGTCGATTGCGGAGACATATCCGAATCTGCCGGAAACAGCGGCCGAGGCATTGTGGCGCGCTGGCTATCTGTACAATGAGTCGGCGCAGTTCGCCGAAGCGCAGGACGTGTTCATCCGGCTGGCAGAACGCTATCCCGACAGCGAGCAGGCCGTCAGCGGGCTGGAGATCGCGGCGGCGGCAGCGCGGGTCAACGGAGATGCGACGTCTGCCGAGCAGCTTTACCGTCAGCTTGCCAGTGTTTCGACCAAGACGACGCGCGCCGAGGCCCTGTATGAAGCAGGTCGTCTCGCGCAGGCACGTAATGCTCCGGATGTCGCCCGCGACGCGTTCGCGCAAGCCGCGGCGGCGGACAGCGACAGTTACTACGCGGCCCGCGCCCGCGACGCGCTCGATGGACGCGCGATGTTCGAACCGCCGGCAAACTTGCAGCTCGTGACCGCCACCGACCCCGCCAGCATCGCCGAGGCCTCGGCATGGCTGAAGACGCAGCCCGGCGTCCCGCCCGAAACGGCCGTGGGCGAGCTTCCGCAAACCGTCGTCAACGACCCGCGTTGGACGCGCGGCCAAGCGTTGTGGGGCCTCGGTCTGTATGAGGACGCAGAGGCGGAAATCCTCGATCTGCTGGAGTCGGTGAAGGACGACCTCGCCACGAATTATGCGCTGGCGCTTGCGCTCAGCGAGATGGGCGTGTACTACCCGTCGCAGCAGGCGGCCGCCAACCTGATCGCCGCGGCGGGCGTTGGCACGCTGGACGTGCCGCGGTCGATTGCGCGTTTGCGCTTCCCGGCGCCGTATGCCGACCTTGTCGTGCAGCAGGCGACAGAGCGCGAGTTCAGCCCGCTGCTGCTGTTCGCGCTGATCCGGCACGAGAGCCTCTTCGACACGACGGCGACGGCAGCGGCAGGCGAGAAGGGGCTGACGCAGGTGATCCCCGACACGGGCGCGTACATCGCCGGACTGCTGGCGTGGCCGGACTACGAACACAGCGATCTGTTTCAGCCGCAGGCCGGCATCGCGTTCGGCGCGGCGTATCTCGATGAACAGCTCGACCGCTTCGATCAGGACGCGCTCGCTGCGCTGGCGGGCTACAACGCCGGCCCCGGACGGGCGATTGCGTGGCGTGAGGCGGCTGGCCCCGGTGACGACGCGTTCCTCAACGCCATCGCCATCGGCAGCACACGCCTGTACGTCCAGCGGATCTACACGTTTTTCACGATCTACCGCGCCTTGTACGGCGTATGACAACGCTAGCAATCCGCAAGTCATGGCGCGCATTAAGCAAATGTGAAGTATAGTATTGAGCAGTACCGGTCGATGGACTGCTGAAATCTATACGCATGACGAGCCTACTTGACCCCAACCGACTCAAGCGGCAGTACGCGTCAGACAAACTCGATCGAGACATCGTAGAAGCGCGGGAGAAGTATACCGTCCCGCCCACCGACTTTGTCTCTTGGGCGCTGAACAGCGTTCGCTGGCAGGGGAACGAGTCGGTGCTGGATGTCGGCTGTGGCTACGGGCAGTACTACGACAAGGTGATGGCGCGCATCCCGGACGGGTCGTACTACGGCGTCGATCTGTTCGCCGGCACGATGTCGAGTCACCCGGCACAGCGCAGCCGATTGGCGGTCGGCGATGCGGTGGCGCTTCCGTATCCATCTGGCGTGTTCGACGTCGTGATGGCGAATCACATGCTGTACCACGTCGCGGACATCGACAGCGCGCTGGTCGAAATCCGGCGTGTGCTCAAGCCCAACGGCGTGCTGATGGCGACGACCCACAGTGTGCAGACGATGCCGGAGGTGCGCTCACTGCTGCGCCGCGCGGTGATTATCCTGACTCAACAGCCGCCGTCGGCGGTGCGGATGCCGCTCACCGCCAGCGATCTGTTCGGCCTCGAAAACGGAACGCGGATGCTGTCGCGCCATTTTTATGCCGTCGCCCGTTCCGAACTGCCGACCACGATGATCTTCAGCACGGCTGAGCCGCTGATGCAGTACATGAATGCGCTGCGTGATATGATCGAGCTGTACCTGCCGCCGGATGTCAGTTGGGAGCTGGTGCTCGACGTGGTGAACGATCAGGTGGTGCAGCTGCTCAGCCAGTGGGGCGATCTGCCGATTTCACGCCTCGCTGGCGTGCTGGTCGCGAGCGATCACGGGGACTTCATCCATGACTTCCTTGCGCGCCGCGCTCAAGCGAGGGGCGAGGCCGTTTAGCCGGTGCGCCGCCGCGTACTGATCGCGCTTCCCATTCTCATCCTGATCGCAGGCGTTATGCTGATTGCTGCCCGGCTGAGCGCGCCGCCCGTCCGGCTTGCTCAACCTTCGGGCGCGCTGGCCTTCACGACACATCAGGGGAAGACGTGGGACATCGGCATGGTCGAACCAGACGGCACGACACATCGGGTCACGCCGGACGACGGCTTTCAGGACTACTTCGCCAGCTTCGACTTCGCCAGCGAACGGATCAACTTCCTCTCGAATCGGATGTCTGCCGGCGCGTTGGGGCCGACGCAAGTTCAGCCCGACGGCGCAGGACTGCGCACGCTCGATATCCTCAGCGCGGTGACGACGCTGGTATTCGAGGGACGGCTCGACTGGGATCCGGCCTTCGCGCCCGGTGGATCGGCGCTGGCGTGGGCCTCACTGCGCGACCTCAATCTCGAAATCTACGTTGATACCGACCCGGCCAGCGATACGGATTCACCCGTGCGCCTCACTGCCGGCGCGCGCGACTGGTTCCATAGTTGGTCGCCTGACGGACAATGGATCGCCTTCGCCAGCGATCGCGCCGGCAGTGAGGATATCTACCTCGTGCATCCGGACGGGACGGGCCTCACACAGGTCACTGCGAACGCCGCCAGCGACATCCTCCCGGTGTGGACGCTTGACGGCGGCCGACTGCTGTTCGTCAGCGAACGGGGCGGGCTGTTGAGCGATGGACACCTCGCGCTGTACGCGATTGACACGGCCGACGCGGTCGCCGGGCGCGCCGAGGACGCCGTCGTGCCGCTCGAACCGGCTGACGGGCTGGAAGCCGACCCGACGTACTCTGCCGACGGTAAGCAGGTGGCGGTGATGCGGCGTCAGGAAGGGGAGTGGCGCATTGTGGTTATGGATGTTTCGGAACGTGGCGAGCCGATGCGCGAGTCGGCGCGGGTGCTGACCCGTGGCGGAGACGCGCTGTTCCCGGTGTGGCGTCCGTAGCAAGCCCTCGCGTATCAGCGTATTCAACGGAGGATAGACGATGTCTCTCGACGGTAAGGTCGTGATGGTGACGGGCGGCGGCGGGAACCTCGGACGTGGGGTGGCGGCGGTGTTTTCCGGGTATGGCGCGCGGTTGGCGCTGGTCGACTTGCAGGCTGACCGCGTTAACCAGATCGCGGCGGCCCTGCCCGGCGGTGTCGAGTCGCATGCGGGTTTTGGCGGCGACCTCTCGACGCCTGAGGGCGTACAGGCGGTGATTGACGCGGTGCTGAGCCGGTTTGGACGCATCGACGCGCTGGTGCATACAGTCGGCGGGTTCTCGGCCGGCAACCCCGTCCACCAAGAATCGCTCGACGTGCTTGACGGCATGATCAACCTTAATGTTCGGCCGCTGTATCTGGTCGGTGGAGCAGTTGCGCGTCACATGCTCGACCGCGGCGAGGGTGGCAGTATCGTGTTCATCCTTGCCCGCGCGGGGCTGAAGGGCGCGAAGAACATGGCCGCCTATACCGCCAGCAAGGCCGCCGCGACCCGCGTCATGGAGTCGATGGCCGCCGAACTCAAGGAGTTCAACATCCACGTCAACGGCGTGTCGCCCAGCACGATTGATACGCCGGCGAATCGCGAATCGATGCCTAACGCGGATCCGGGCAAATGGGTGACGGCGGCGCAGGTAGCGGAGGTGTGCGCGTTCCTGTGCGGTGGCGATACCGGCGTCTACGGCGCGAACCTCGAGGTCTTCGGCAAGAGTTGACGGGCTGGAATTTGCAATTTTGCCGGTTTGACCCCATAGTTTAGGTAACGCGCGAACTTGTCACTTACGCTTATGGGGGGTCTATGACGCGCCGTGCCACGTTGATCGTAATGCTGTTATTGGCCGTGCTGCTGGCCTTGCCAGCGGCCGCGGCAGATCGCAACAACCTCAGCTTGACCGTGACCTGCACCGGGTTCACGACGCAGGGCGGGTCGATCACCCTCGACCGCGACAACACCGGCGCGGGCCGCGAACGGTTCTCGTTCGTCGCCAGCGACGGCAACGGCACCACCATCTACAGCGGGCCAGTCGAGTCGTTCTACGTCGGCGCCACCATCAGCTTTCCGACCGGCCTTGCGACCACGTTCACCGGGACGCCGGCCGCCAACCCGATTGTCGTGTCGCTGGTGAGCGCGGCAGGCAATGGGGTCGGCGAGCAGGTCGTTTTCACCGCCGCCGGCACATGCCCGAGCCTGCCGACTGGCACAGCCGCCGAATCGACCCCGACCGGCCCAGCGTCGCCGAGCGTGCCGGTCAACGTGCTGCCGCCCAGCGATGTCAACAGCGATGAGGCGATTGCCGGCCAGCCGGGGTACCTTATCGTGAACACCAGCTATCTCAACCTGCGCAGCGGCGATGGTCCGGAATACACCCTCGTCGGCCGTGTGAGCGGAGGCGACAAGCTGATCGCGCTGGGGCGTAACGACGACTTCTCGTGGTGGTATGTGAAGGCGGGCAATCTGGTGGGCTGGGCGATCAGCGATTATCTGATCGCGCGCCTTGACCTGACCGACGTGCCGGTGGTCATCCCTGCCGGTGAGATCGCGCTGCCGCGCTTCTTCCTGTACAGCTCGCAAAGCCTGCTGCTCAACCCATCGGCGGGGTCTCCGGCGCTGTGCACGGTCGCCGGCAACCTTGAGTACGAGATCGTCGGGCGCAACGGGGACGTGAGCATGCTGCGCGTGATCGCCGACTGCGGCGGCACACAGGTGCGCGGCTGGCTGCGCACGGCGGACGGGGCGGTGCGAAATCCCGGCAATCTGGCGATCCCGACGACCAGTTAGCCACCGACACGATCTGAGACCAAGACGACCCGGCTCGACACCGGGTCGTCTGTTATTTGGGTTGACTGCATGTTCGCGGGCCGGAATGACCGTGGCGGCGTGTAGGTCGCTTACGCCGACTTGTCGGAGCGCGGGTCGAGCGCGTCGCGCAGACCGTCTCCGAGGAAGTTGATGCTCATCACGGTCAACACGATTAGCGTGCCGGGAGCGACCCACAACCACGGCGCGCGGTCGAAGAACTGACGCGCCCCGTCGAGGATATTGCCCCACGTCGCGGTGGGCGGGCCGACGCCGACGCCGAGGAAGCTGATGTAGCTCTCTTGTAAAATCGCGCCCGCGATTCCCAGCGTCGCCGTGACAATCACCGGGGCGAGGATGTTGGGCAGCAGGTGGCTGGCGATAATGCGTACGTCGTGCGCGCCGAGCGCCCGCGCCGCGATGATGTACTCGGTCTCTTTGAGCGACAGCACCAGCGAGCGCACGATCCGCGCCAGATACATCCAGCTTGTGAAGCCGATGATGAGGATGATGACGATCACGCTGCCGCTGAACGTGCGGCCGAACAGCTGCACGGAGGGAAACTTCGAGCCGAACACGTTCGCGATCAGCAGCAGGAAAAGCAGCGTCGGGATGCTCAACATCGCTTCGGTGATACGCATGAGGATCGAATCCACGATCCCGCCGTAGTAGCCGGTCACGACGCCGACGGTGACGCCGATGGACACCGACACCGTGACGGCAAGCAGGCCGATCATCAGCGAGATTTGCCCGCCGTAAATGGTGCGCGCGAACACGTCGCGGCCGATATTGTCGGTGCCGAACGGATGCTCGGCGGATGGCGGCTGCAAGCGCCGGCCCGAGTCCGCGAAGTTGGCGTCAGCTTCGCTGAAGATGAGCGATCCGACGGTGACGTACAGCAGGATCAGCGCCAGCAGGATAGCGCCGATCACCGCGCCGCGATGGGCGAGGAATCGCCGCAGCGCGCGGTTTTCGCTGGCCTTGCGCTCGCCCCGTTCTGACGACAATGTGACCGGTTTCACTGCGCTCATGACCTGTCCCTACGAGTACCGGATGCGCGGGTCGAGCAGTGTATAAACCACGTCGGTGACGATCTGGAACACGACGACCGCGAGCGAAATCATCATCAGCAGGCCCATGAGCACCGGATAATCCTTGCGCTCGATCTGCTGGATGAACAACTGGCCCAGCCCCGGCCACGCGAAGATCGTCTCAGTGACCGCCGCGCCGGCCAGCAAGAAGGGGACGTCGAGGCCGACCAACGTGACCAGCGGAAGGGCGGCGTTCTTGAAGGCGTGGACAAAGACGGTGCGCCGTTCGCTCAGACCTTTGCTGCGCGCCGTGCGGATGTAGTCGCTGTTGATGACTTCCAGCATGGTCGAGCGAATGTAGCGGCTGTAGGCGGCGATGGTAATCATAGAAATGGTCGTGACCGGCAGGATCAAATGCCACAACACCTGTCCGGTGGTGCGCCCAACCGTCGGGTCGAAGATGCCGCTGGTGGGCAGGTAGGGCAGCCCCGCACTTCGCAGCCCGATCGAGAAGATGTAGATCAGGACATACGCCATCAGAAAGACGGGGAATGAATACAGCACGAAGCTGATGGCGGTGAACACTTGATCGAATAGGGTGTATTTTCGCAGCGCCGAGTACATGCCCAGCGCCAGCGAAGCGATGATGATGATGACCTCCGCCGTGCCGGTCAGCAGCAGCGTGTCGCCGACCCGTTCACCGACCACGGTCGTCACGGGCTGGCGGCGGGTGATGGACTCGCCAAAGTCGCCGCGCAGCACGCCTTTGCGCGTGCCATACCGGCCGGTTTCGGGATCGACCAGCACCCAGTCGTTGCCGATCAACCAGTAGACGTACTGCACCAGCACCGGCTGATCCAATCCGAGCTGGCGGGCCAGACGTTCACGGTCGGCTGCGCGTGTCGGTTGGCGTCCGCCGAGTGTCGCCAGCGGGTCACCGGTTCCCTGCATGATGATGAACAACAGCAGGCTGATGATGAACAGCAGCGGGATAGCCTGCAAGACGCGCCGGAGTAGGTATCGGGCCATGGCGACTCTTTCTTCGGTACGTTCGCCTTCAAATCCGGTGAAGCGCCGGCATCGGTGTGTCTCCTGCGCCCGCAAGGTTTGCTCGCAGGCGCAGGAGAACGCGGTTGACGGCTAGCCGGCGATATCCCAGTTATGGGCGTTCCAGAACGGAAACGCGGCGTTGATTTCGGCGTTCAGCAGGCGCGGGTTGTGAATCCACACGTCGGCGTCATGCCAGATGCCGATCCAGATCACGTTGTCGTGCATGATCTGGTCGATCTGATGGAACATCTCCACGCGCGCCGCGGTGTCGGTCGTGGCGGCCTGCTCACGGAACAGCGCGTCAAGTTCCTCGTTGCAGTAGTAGTTGTCGTTGGCGCCGGTCGGGTTCTCGTCGCTGGGGATTTCCGAGCACAGCCAGCGCGCAGAATCGGGATCGGGGAAGACCGGGTTGGTCGACAGTTCCGCAATGTCATACTGGCCGGTGCTGATCGGGCCGCCGGCGGCGTAGTCATTGAAGTAGACATCGCTGGGGTAGTTGATCAGCTCGGTGCCGATGCCGATCTGGAGAAGCTGCTGCTGCGCCAGCGCCTGCAAGTCCATGCGGATTCCGCGCGTGTTGGTGATGAAGCGCAGCACCAGTTCGACGCCGTCCTTGTCGCGCGTGCCGTCGCCATTGCTGTCGACCCAGCCCGCTTCGTCGAGCAGAGCGGCCGCAGCTTCCGGATCATACGGCCACGGCTCGATGTCGGGGTTGTCATACGGGGTGTTTTCCCAGAAGCCCGACGGGACGAAGGTCGCGCCGTAGTTCAGGTCTTCGTTGAAGCTGAAGCGATCGAAGCCCATCGCCAGCGCCTGACGGACGCGGACATCCTGCAGGGCCGGATGGCCGCGCTCGGCGCTTACGTTCAGGTACCAGCCCTCGTTGTAGCCGGAAGGCAGGATTTCGACATTGAGGCCGGCATCCTTGAGCACCGGCACATCGCTGAACGCGACGAACGTGCCGACGTCGGCATCACCCGCGACGAGGCCGGCCACGTAGGTCACGTCGTCGGGGACGAAGGTGACGACTATCGTATCGAGGATGGGGCGGCCAAGCGCGAAGCTCTCGTTGGCGCTGAAACGCATGAACGAGCCGACCGACCACTCGTCAAAGACGAACGGGCCGCTGCTGACGGTGGGGTTGCGGTTGAAGTCGGCGTTATCGAGCGTGCCTTCCGCGTCGAAAACCGGCTGAAGCACATGCTGGGGAAGCACCGACGTGAACAGGGTAGCCTGCCACGGTGCGTAGGCTTCGGCAAATTCGAGCACGACGGTGGTCGCGTCGGGGGCCGAATAGCTGGTGAGCAGGTCATACGGATTGCGCGAATTGACCGCATTCGCGTCGTTCATAATCATGTCGATGGTGAAAATGAAGTCGGCGCTGTCGAGCGGATCACCGTCCGACCACGTCAACCCTTCCTTGAGCTTGAGCGTGAACGTCTTGCCGTCTTCGCTGATGCCCCCGTTTTCTGAGGACGGCATCTCGGTCACCAGCACCGGTGATGCGTTCAGGTTCTTGTCAAACGTCCAAGCAGGTGAGAGATACAGTTGATAGGTATAGAATCCAAACGTCATTGATGTATACAGCGGGCTGAGGGAGTCAGGTTCCTGCAGCCAGCTCACGGTAGCCGACTTACCTTGTGCTTTCAGCGGAACCACGGCAAGAACCGCGATCAACGCTAAAAGCAGGACGACGCGAATCGTGCGCATACTCTGTCACTCCTGATCTGATCCGACTGCTCAACGGGAAGGAACGCGCAGGCATCGCTCCTGTTCCGTGCCGTAAACTATATCGCACGCTGAATCGTTTGCAACATGCCTTGCGATCCGGTTGCGTCATGGTAGCAATCCTGACGGATTCCTGACAGCGAGAGGCGCCGGTTCGGTACACTTGGGAGCGACGAGTGGAAAGGGAAAAGTGCTGAGTGGAAAGTGGAAAGTGCTGAGTGGAAAGTGGAAAGTGATGAGTGGAAAGTGATGAGTGATAAGACATGCGCGCACGGGGGGATTGGGCGGGTCAGAGCGCCTTGAGTGCGCTTTCCGCCGAAGTTATTAGCCGTGGGTTTGAACCCTCGGCGCGCAATGGAGGGCCTCGCTGGATGTAAGCAGGGGACATGCGCGCACGGAGGGATCGGGCGGGGCAGAGCGCCTTGAGTGCGCTTCCCGCCGAAGTTGTTAGCCGTGGGTTTGAACCCTCGGCGCGCAATGGAGGGCTTCGCTGGATGTCAACAGGGGACGTGCGCGCACGGGGGGATCGGGCGGGTCAGAGCGCCTTGAGTGCGCTTCCCGCCGAAGTTATTAGCCGTGGGTTTGAACCCTCGGCGCGCAATGGAGGGTTTCGCTGGATGTCAACAGGGGACGTGCGCGCACGGGAGGATTGGGCGGGTCAGAGCGCCTTGAGTGCGCTTCCCGCCGAAGGTATTAGCCGTGGGTTTGAACCCTCGGCGCGCAGCGGAGGGCTTCGCTGGATGTCAGCAGGGGACAGCATGACGCATCCTTTTTCGCGTAGAGAGTGGCTGATCGCGGCGCTGATCGCGGCGGTCGTGGCAGGTGTGGCCGTATACGCGCTGGTTTCACGGCCGACCTATCTCGACTCGTACTATCACTACAATGCGGCGGCGCGGCTGGCGCAAGGCGATGGCCTGACCGACCTCACGCTGTGGACATACCTTGGCCTACCACCTGATCTGACTCTACCGGCGACCGTGACTCCGTCGCACCTGTACTGGATGCCGATGAGCGCGCTGCTGTCCGGCGCTGCGATGGCGGCGTTCGGCGTGTCGATGGATGCCGCGCAGATCCCGATGGTGACGTGCTTAGCGGGCGCGCTGCTGGTCGCGGTGCTGGCCGGGGGATGGGTCACACAGACACGCCGCGGGGCATGGCTGGCGCTGGCGCTGGCGGCGGCTTCCGGCGGATTTGTCGATATGTGGGGCGAGATCGACACGTTTGCGCCGTATGCGCTGTTCGGCGGGCTGGCGCTGGCGGCGATGGTCGCGGGGCGGGATCGTGGCAGGCTGTGGCTGTGGGCGGCTGCGGGGATATTGGGCGGGCTGGGCCACCTGACCCGTTCCGACGGCCTGCTGCTGCCGATCGTCGGCGTGCTGGCCGCGCTGACTGCGCCGCGTAGACGGCTGTTGTCTGCCGTGGCGGCCGCGGCTGGCTATGGGATCACGATGGCGCCGTGGTTCGCGCGCATGATGGGCGTCGTCGGCGCGCCCCTGCCGCTGGGCGGATTGCAGACCGCGTACTTGACCGATTACGCGCAGATTTTCGCGTATCCGTGGCGAACGCTGAGCCTCGGCGGCGTCGGCATCGGGCCGCTGCTGCAATCGCGGGTCGAGCCGCTGCTGATCAACCTCGGCGTGTTCGCCGTCGCGCAGGGCAATCTGCTGCTGTGGCCGTTCATGCTGTGGGGATTGTTCCGCGCTCGCCGGCATGTATGGATCACAGTCGGGCTGTTCGCGCTGGGGCTGCATGCCGCGATGACGTTCGTGTTCGCGTGGCCGGGGGCGCGCGGCGGATTGTTCCACGGCGCTGCGGCGCTTGTCCCGTGGTGGGCGGCGCTGACGGCGTATGGCGTCAATGCGCTCGCGCGGCGGTTGAGCCGGCGTCAACCGCGCCGCGCCACGCTGAACTGGATCGTGGTTGCGGCTCTCGCGCTGCTGATCGGCGGCTTTATGACCGCGTTGTCGATGACGCCGGCATCGGGAGGCGCGCCCGCGTACATCGAGGCGATCCGGCCCTACGTTTCCGCCGATGACCGTGTCGCCTCGGTCGATCCGCCGGAGATCGCCTACTGGCTCGGCGCGGGCGGAGTCGTGCTGCCCTACGCCTCCCCCGACGTGCTGTCACACCTGGCAGAGGACTTCGACCTCGACCTGCTGATCGTGACCGGCGTCGAGGACGGGGGCGACGGCGCAACCTCCGAGGCGCTGCCCGAACCGCTGCGCCCACTGCTTGCCGCGCTTCCGCCGTCGCTCGTGCTGGAGGCGGACTTAGGCAGGACGCGCATCTACCGTTTCGTGCGCTGACGCCTACGGATGATAGGTCTGGATACGCTGGCCCGGCACGCGCTGGGCGAGGCGGCGATTCTGATGGCTGACGTTGGCGATCACGTCGTCTACGTCGATGGTCAGGATACGCCGGTCGCGCATTACTACTTTTCCGTCGATGATGGTGTGGACAACATCGGAGGCCATCGCGCTGTAGACGAGGCTGGCCGTGATGCTGTGCAGCGGCTGATGGTGCAGGCCGGACGTATCGACCACGATCAAGTCGGCGAGATAACCGGCCGCGACCGCGCCGACCTTCCCGCCCAACCCGACGACCTTCGCCGATTCGTGCGTGGCAATCGCCAGCGCTTCGGGGATCGTCAGCACTTCGGGATCGAGCGCGCGGTCTTTTTGGAGCATGGCGGTCAGGCGCATCGCCTCCCACAAATCTAGCGTGTTGTTGCTGACCACGCCATCCGTTGCCAAGCCGACCGGTATTCCCACCGCGCGCAGATCGCGCACCGGCGTGATGTCCATGCCGAGCTTCAAGTACGTCTTGGGCGCGGTTGCCACGCCGACGCCGGCCGACGCCATACGCTCGACATCGTCGGGCGTGACGCCGCACGCGTGGGCGATGATCGTTCCGGGCAGCAGCACGCCGGTCTGCTCAAGGATTTCGATGGGCGTGATGCCGCGTTTAGCGAGGCTGGCCTCAGTCTGCGCGATCACCTCGGCGGCGTGGATATGCACCGGCACACCGTGACGCCGCGCGATACGGCCGGCGGCCATCAGGAAGTCGTCGTCGCAGGTGTAGGGCGCGTGCGGGGCGACAATCGTCGTGATGCGCCCGTTCGCCGCGCCGTGCCACTCGCGGATGAACGTGTCGGTCTGGTCGAGCGCCGGCTTGCCGAGGCTGCTGAACATCGCCCAGCCCAGCACGCCGCGCATGCCGATCTGGTCGATCGCCTCGCCGCCGCGATCCATGTGGAAGTAGTGGTCGGCGACGGTCGTGATGCCGGCGCGGATCATCTCGGCCGCGCCCAGCAGCATGCCCCAGTAAACGTCCTCGGCGGTCAGATTGTTCTCAAGCGGCCAGATGAACTCATTGAACCAACGGTCAATGCTGACGTCTTCGGCCAGACCGCGAAACAGCACCATCGGCGTGTGCGCGTGGCAGTTGACGAACCCCGGCATGACGACCTTGTCGGTGGCGTCGATGATGGTACGGAAGTGTGATCGGTCAATCCGCCCCGCCGGCTGAACCGCCTCGATTCGCTGACCGCGCACGAGGACATCATAGCGGCGCAGTACGTCCGCGCGTGCCCCATCAGGGGAGACTGTCAATACATTTCCGTTGGCGATCAATAGGTCGTTCATGGGACTCCAGGACTAATCGTAATGGCAGGTGCTAATTGGCGTGACAGTGTAACGCGGCGCGGCGGATGTGTCACCGTCCAAAGTTGACTCAGGGGGCAGTATTCAGGGGGCAGTATTCAGTTGTCAGGGATCAGTGGGCAGGGATCGGGAGTCAGGGATCAGGAGGCAGGGATCGGGAGTCAGGGATCAGTGGGCAGGGATCAGTGGGCAGGGATCAGGAGTCAGGGATCAGTGGGCAGATACCAGCGCACAACGATAACGCCGCCGTTTCAGACGTGCGGCGCTCCCTCCCTCCATGGTCATGGCTGGGGGTGAGGTGCGGATGTGCCTAGTTGTCAGGGCGGCGTGCGGCGTTTAGACTTGCGCCATGTTCGGCCGAGTCATCGGTCGTCGGGACGGAAACACGCGCGTCTGCGCTGAAGTGAGAGAACGATACGTGTTCAAGAAGCCAATCCGCTTCGTTCGCAAGGGGTTTCGCATTCTGTACCACCGCCTGCGCGATCAGGGTGTGTGGACGACGTTCGTGTGGGTGTATGGCCGCGGCGTGTCTAAGCTGACCGGCGTGCCGCTGCTTCAGTACAGCCGCGTGACTTCGCAGCTCTACGTCGGGCCGCAGTTCAACGCGCGCGGCAAACGGCATCTCGAAGCCAACGGTATCTCTGCGTTGGTCAACTTGCGCATCGAGTACGATGACGCGGCGCACGGCTTGGCGCTGGAGCACTATCTGCACCTTCCGGTGATCGACGACGCAGCGCCGACTATCGAGCAGTTCGAGCATGGGGCCGCGTTCATCCGTGAGCAGATCGCGGCGGGACGGTCGGTGTATATCCACTGCGCGGGCGGGGTGGGGCGCGCGCCGACCATCGCCGCGGCCTATCTGCTCTCGACCGGAAAGTCGCTGGACGATGCGCTGGCGATGATCCGAAGCGCGCGGCCGTTTATCAGCATCACGCCGCCGCAGATGGAACAACTTCATGCTTATGCCGCCCAACTCAACCGGCCGGAGCGTGTCGCATGAACTTATGGCGCAAGGAAACCCCGATCTACGTGGTGAGCGGACTGCCGCGCTCCGGCACGTCGCTGATGATGCAGATGCTAGAAGCGGGCGGCGTGCCGGTGCTGGTTGATGCCGAACGGCCGGCCGACGAGAGCAACCCGCGCGGTTATTACGAATATGCGCCGGTCAAGCGGATATACGCCGGCGATGCGGCGTGGCTGCGTGGGGCGCGCGGCAAGGCGGTCAAGGTCGTGTCGGCGCTGCTCAGCGCGCTGCCAGCGATCCACACCTACCGCGTGATCTTCATGCAGCGTCCGCTGGACGAGGTGCTGCGTTCGCAGCGGGCCATGCTGACGCGGCTGAACCGTGAAACGCCCGAGTCCGACGACAAGATGCTGGAAGACACCGAGCGCCACCTGTGGGCGATCGACCAGTGGCTGACGACTCAGCGCGGTGTATCGGCGCTGCATGTCGGCTACCACGACGTGCTGGCCGATCCGCGCGCGCAGGCCGAAGCGGTGGCGAAGTTCCTCGGCTTACAACTCGACATCGACGCGATGGTCAAGGTGGTCGATCCGGCGCTGCACCGCGAGCGGGGCGAGTCTTAGACCTGAAGCGCGAAGGTGATCCGGCTGAACGGGTCGCTTTCGGCATCCGTCCCGAACAGACCGGCGGTCTCGCTGTCCACGATCAGGCGCAGCGCGTGATACTTTTCGCGGTGCGCCCAGTCGCGCAGGGCGGTCAGCAGCACCGGGTTCATCGGCCGCGCCGACCAGCCCCACAGGTCGACGATGCGCGGGTCGTGCGGGACGGGCTGCGCGCAGATCAGCACCCCGTGGCCGCTGGCGTCGAGCTTCATCCGGCTGATGCCGCGCTGGGCGAGCTGTGGGATCACCTCCCACACCGACACCCACACCGACTCCCACAGCATCGACGCGCTTTCGGTGCGCCCGAAGGCCATCAGCATGCCGTCGATCTGATCGACGCTGGATCGGGTGTGTTCGGTGACTTTGTAAAATCCCTGACCCGCCTTGGATGGCACTAGATAGCGGCTAACCCGCGCCAAAGGGGCGAATCCGCGCTGGCGGTAGAACTGCGCGTCGTCGCCGGTCTCGCTGGGCAGCGAAACGGTCAGGCGCTTGTCCGGCAGGTGGCGCGCGACATCGCCCGCACGGCGCAGCAGGGAATCGGCGATCTCGGCGTCCGGCCCGGCCGCCCCGCCCGTCACCAAATGCGCCAAGTGTAAATGCCCGCCGAACGGTGCAGGTTCGTAGCCCGGATAGGCTTCCAGATAGCCGACGATCTCGCCGCGCCGTTCGGCGACGAGCGCCAGGCCGACGCCGTTCAGCAGACGCCCCAGCGCAATGGCCGCGGTCTCGATGCTCATCCACGGGCCGCCGTGCGTCCAGCGTTCGTAGACGGTGAGCGAATCGTAGGGCAGGCTCTCGACGCTGCCGCTGGCGGTCAGGCGCTGCCATACCGGAATGCGCGAACGGAACAACATGCAGATCGGGCGCGCGTCGTCCAGCAGCGCCTCGCGGACGGTGATCTGTTCGACCATCAGCCGCCTGCTTCCGTATGCGGGATAACGAGAGAGTGCGTCATACCGAAAGCTCCTGACCGTCCTTGACCGCGCTGAACGTCAGCCCGTCCTCGCCGCTGCCAACGTGAATCTCGGTGCCTGCTTCAGGGTTGACCCTGAGCATGAACTCGGCCAATGGCACACGCACGAAACGCTGGATGATGCGGCGCAGTGGGCGCGCGCCGTACTCCGGCTCATCGTACTGCGTCATCATCCAGTCGACAGAGTCGTCGCCGAATGTGAGCGTGATGCCGCGCTCAGCCACCAGTTTGGCTTCCTTCTTCAGTTGAAGCAGCAGGATTTTGCGCAAGCTGTCGCCGCTGAGCGCGTTGAACATGACCACTTCGTCGAGCCGGTTGAGGAACTCTGGCCGGAAGTACCCGCGCACCTCGTCCATCGCCGCCTCGCGCACCGCGTCGTCGATCTCCGGCACGGCCAGCTGCCGGCTGCCGAGGTTGCTGGTCAGGATGATGACTGTTTCGCTGAAGCTGACGGTGTTGCCGCGTCCGTCGGTCAGGCGGCCTTCTTCCATCATTTGCAGCAGGATGTCCATGACCTGCAAGTGCGCTTTCTCGACCTCGTCGAACAGCACCAGCAGGTACGGCTGTTTCTTGACGCGCTCGGTGAGCTGGCCGCCGGCTTCGCTGTCGACGTAGCCGGATGGCGACCCGAGCAGACGGTTGATGCTGCTCTCGTCCTTGAACTCGGACATATCCAGCGGCAGCATGGCCGACTCGCTGCCGAACATGAACTCGGCCAGTGCCTTTGCCAGCTCGGTTTTGCCAACACCGGTGGGGCCGAGGAACAAGAATGACCCGATCGGACGCTTGGGATCTTTGAGGCCGACGCGCGCCGCCTTGATCGCGCGGCTGACGGCGATTACGGCTTGATCCTGCCCGACGATGCGCTCCTTGATGTGCTCGACCATGCTGGCGTAGCGGCTGCGCTCGTCCGCGCCCAGCTTGTTGACCGGCACACCCGTCACCTGACTGGCCGCCAGCGTCACGTCCTCGGCGTCGAGGCGCGTATCGGCCAGCTCAGGCCGGAACGCCAGATGCGACTGCTTGCTCATGTTGACCATCGCGGCGGTGCGGTGCATCAGGTGTTCGGCGCTGCGCGGCAGGGGGAGCGCGCTCATATAGCGTTTCGCCAGCGTGACCGCCAGCCGAATCGCCTCGTCGTCGATTTCGAGGCCGTAGTCGGCTTCGAACGTCGCTTTGCTGACCGTCAGCATGGCGATGGCTTCGTCAAGGGACGGCTCTGGCACGCGCAGCATTTGACTGTTCTCGGCGATGCTGCTCACAGTCAGCAGGCGGCCGTTGTATTCCTGCTCGGTGGTCGTCCCGATGATGACCGGGTTATCGCTGAGGAAGGCTTTTTGCAGCGTTGCGGTCGCCTTATTGAACTCGGCTTTGGCCGGCCCGCCGAAGAAGCGGTGCAGGTGCGGCACAAACAGGATGCCGTCACCCGCTTTGGCGAGGCCGGCGCGCACGGCGTTCAGGTCGTTGTCGAGCAGGGCGGTCTCGTCCAGCGTGACGAGCGACTTGAGACGGGTCGGGCCTTTGCCTTCGCCCATCAGCACGCCGAGGCTGTAGACCAGCGTGCGCTTGCCGACGCCGTCCGGCCCGACGAGGATGACGTGCCGGTTGACCGACTGCGAGAGGATGTTCATCATGTCGCGCAGCAGTGCCTCGCGGAAGTAGACCGGGCGGGCATCGCCAGCCTTTGTCACCGCGACCACGTCGCGCGCGGTGCTGTCCTTGCGCACGATCTTGCCCGATGCACGCGCGTCCTGAATCGCCTTCGGGGTCACGCCGTACTGGCGCAGGATGCCCGATGTGCTCATGCTGCTTTCGGCCAACACTTGCAGCGCGTGATCGGTGTCGACGCGCGTCTCGTTGGCGCTTTGGGCCACCGACAGCGCGTCGTCCAGCAGGATGACCGTTTGCCGGCTGAGAGGCACAGTGGCGCCGCCTTTCGCCAGAAAGTCGAGGTTGCCCGGTTGGTCGCGATTGACGTCGACGGCCAGCTCGACCTGCCGCTCGATCTGCCGCTTCTGGAAATTGCGCGACACGCTGAGGACGTCGAGCAGACGCGCAGCGGCGGTGTTCGACTGACGGGTGAGCGCGAGCAGGATCAGTTCCGGCGTGAGGTACGTGGCGCGGCGGTTGACCACAACCTGCGCGGCGGCGCTCATCGCCTCGGACAGGTCGCGCGAAAGCAAGTCGGGATTAAGTTGTGCCATAAGTTTCAGAGGTCTCCATCGGTTCGATGATGAGTTCGTCGGGTACGGATTCGCGGTCTCCAAGCACGTCCTTGACGTACACCTCGTCCAGCAGCACCAGCAGGATCGCCATCAGCGGCACGGCGAACATGATGCCCAAGAAGCCGAAGAAGATGCCGAAGACGATCTGTCCGATCAGAATCAGCACCGGCGGCATGTTCATATCTTCGTTCGCCAAGATGGGCGACACGACCTGACTTTGCACGAAGCTGACGCCGTATACGATCAGGACGATCACGAGCAGGCGGTCGGGCGATTGCACCGCGCCGACCAGCAGGGCCGGGATCAACGCCAGCAGTGGGCCGAAGTTCGGGACGAACGACGCCACGCCAGCGATCACGCCAAGCGCCGCCCACTGCGTGGGCAGGTCGGCAAGCACGAGCAGCAAAACGCCGGTCAGGATTCCGGCGACCAGCATCGAGACGCCGGTGATCTTGAGCCATGCGCGGATGGCCTCGTCGATGCGGTGGAGGATCGTGCGCATACGGCCGCGATACCCGACCGGCGTATAGAGGATGATACGATCAACGTAGCGCCCCGGTTCCGCCAGAAAATACATGCTGATGAAGATCACGATCAACATGCTGAGCAGGAAATTGGCGAGTCCGCCGAGCAGCGGGATGACCGACCCGCCGACCGTGCCCAGCGCGCTGAGCAGCTGCCCGCCGATGTCTTGCAGGACGGATTGGCTGAGGTTGAGGGTGAGGCTGGGCTGGATGACGGAGACGAACTGCGTAATATGCGGGTCGATGTCGATGCGGCGGAGGTAGCGCACGATGTCGAGCGATGTCACGCCGTCGGCGCCTGCCCCGAGGCGATAGCTGCTGCCGAAGATCGCGGTGAGGTCAACATTTTTCAGAAACGGGATTTCGTTGAGCACGCGCCCGCCGTCCCACCATTCTGAGACGCGGTCGATGCCGGCCGGTATGGTGGTGTTGATGAGCGTCACGAACTGCTCGATGATCTGCGGGAACACGACGATGGACAGGATCAGCAGGATGAGGACGACGCCGATCAGCGTGATCAAGATCGCCGTACCCCGGCTCATCTTGCGTCCGTCGTTGAACGGCAGCGTGATCTGAGTCAGACGCCGGATCGGGATGGTGAAGAAGATGACCAGCACGATCGATGTGAAGGTCAGCAGTAGGATACTGCGAATCTGCCACAGCGCGATGATGATGATTCCGGTCAGGAACAGCAGGAATACCCAGTTGGACGACCACCGGTTAGGCGTGGGCGTCGTGGAGTTTGTGGCGGTGGACATCGGCGTTTCAGTCCTCGATTCGTGCAGCGTCTCAATGATAACGTACTTTCGCCTGTGCCAAGAAGGTTAGGCCGGTTGCTGTCCGTGCGGATGTCCCCCAATTCGGCCTCTGAGCAGGTTGTTGGGAAATCCAGCGGTTGTCGGGCTGTGAGTGTAAGGCGCGGCGCAGTTCCCCCAATTAGGGTGGGGCGTTTCGGCGCGGCATAGGGCATCAATCAGCCCAGCGTAGGTACAGCGCGGGGAGAATTGCGCGTATAATCCGGGGTATGCGTTCACCATTTTCGCTGACGATGAAAGGAAATCGACCATGCGTCGGATACTAGTGATTGTGGGTGTGCTGGCGTTGGCCGTGCTGACGGCGTGCGACACCATACAACCTACCGGCGACTCGGCCTCGGACGCCGAGTCGGCGCAGAACCAACTGCCGACCCTGTCGCAGTACACGTCAACCGATGCCGACAGCGTGAAGGACGCGCTGACGCGGGCGCTGCAAGTCGGGTCGTTGGGCAGCGGCAACCTGATCGCGGCCGGCCTGATCGAGCGCCTGAACAACACGGCCGACTGTCTCGGAAACGTCGGCGCGATTGCCGGGCGGGTGTATACCGGTCTGACGCCGCCGGTTGTCGGCGTGCTGGCGGTGGTCAACAACGAGCGCCTGACCAACAACTTTTTGCAGTGCGCGGTCAATCCGGGTATGGAGTCGCAGTCGCTCAGCCGGCAGGCGCTTCAACCGTGCGCCAAGAGCGGCTCGTACACCGATAACGGCATCAGCTACAGCTACATCTACGCGGCCAGCGACATCAGCATGTGTAACGCGTTCGACCAGTGGCTGGCGACTAAGGGGTAGGCATCACTGCTGAAACACACGCGGCAGGGCGGCGCAGAAAGCCGCCCTGTTTGATTCCGCTCGATGCCGCTAGAGGGTGTTCGTAAGTCGAGAGATTCGGCCTCCCATCTTGCAGCGTTAGTCGAGCTGTACGACGCGGCGTTTCCTCATCACTCATCACTTGCAACTTCGCACTTAGAGGGCGTTATGCACTGCGTCTCGCCTAAAACGCTCTAACATTTCTCCTATACAACCGGGACTTCGCGTGAGGCGTACATAAAGAAACCACGGATTGTATGCTTCGTCCGTGTACAATCCATGTGACGCTTGTGAAGGGAAATACAAACATGCGCGTCATCGTTCATACGGGCAAGGGCGGCGTCGGCAAGACCTCGATCAGCGCGGCAACGGCGCTGCGCTGTGCCCAACTGGGTTTGAAGACCATCGTCATCAGCACCGACACGGCGCACAGCCTCGCTGACTCGCTGGAGGCCAAGATCGGGCCAGAACCGGTGCAGATCCGCGAGAATCTGTGGGCGCAGGAAGTCGACGCTCGCTATTCGATGGAGAAATATTGGGGGCGCTTCCAAAAATATCTGGTCGCGTTGTTCAGCAAGAACGGCATCGACGACATCGTGGCCGAGGAGGTCACGCTGCTGCCCGGCCTCGAAGAAGGCGCCCACCTGCTTTGGATCAACAAGTACATGGAGGACGGCTTCTTCGATGTGCTGATCGTCGATGCCGCGCCGACCGCCGAAACCCTGCGCCTGCTCAGCCTGCCGGATGTCACACGCTGGTGGGTGGAACGCGTGCTGACGTTGACTCGCGGTGTCAGCCGTGTGCTTCGCCCGATTGGGCGGGTGCTGGGCCGCAGCATGGACAGCGTGCCGGACGAACAGTCGTTCGATCAGGTCAAGGCGTTGTTCGACACGCTCGACAAAATCCGCGGCGTGCTAGCTGATCCGTCGATCAGCAGCGTGCGGCTCGTCGTCAACCCGGAGAAGATGGTCATCAAGGAGACGCAGCGGACGTACACGTACCTCAACCTGTACGGCTACGCCACCGATGCGATCCTGTGCAACCGGATCATCCCGGACGCCGTGACCGACCCGTACTTCACGATGTGGAAGGCCAACCAGAAGGACAACATCGCGTTTATCAGCGAGGCGTTCGGCGGCCTGCCGATGCTCAAGGCGCCGATGTTCAACGGCGAGATCAGCGGCATAGAACGGCTCGAAGTGTTGGCGCAGGAATTGTACGGCGACACCAACCCGGCCGAGCGCCTGTTTGACGGCCAGACGCACCGTATCGAGAAGGCCGGGGATGGCAGCTACCACCTGATCGTTCCGCTGCCGTTCGCCGAGAAGTCCGACATGGATTTGTACCGTTCGCGCGACGAGCTGACCCTGCGTGTCGGGCCTTATCGCCGCAATATCGTCCTGCCGTATGCGCTGTGGGACCTCGAGGTCGCTGATGCAAAGTTTATCGACCAGAACCTCAACATCCGCTTCACTGCCCGTCAGCCCGACGGAGACAAGCAGCCCACCTGACCGAATCACGGCGACCAGCAGCGACGGCATGGCGACCGGCATGTACGGCGCGGTCGATCAACTGCGCGGCCGCCCGCAGACTCCACCGGAACGCGCCGAGCCAGAGCGTGCGCAGCGCCCCGGCGTTATGCCAGTCGCCGAGGGCAGCGCGGTTCCGGCCAACATCGCCGATGTGCCGCGCCGCCGGTCGATCGCCAACCAGTACCGGTTCGTGATGGTGCTGCTGTGGGCGGCGCAGTTGTTCGCCCGCGTGCTGTTCTGGCAGATCTACATGCGCAGGATCGTCCCCGGCTATGTCGAACGGACGAACCCGCAGCGCTGGGTGCGTTATGCGCGCGATTTCCGCCGCTTTGCACTGGCTCGCGCTGGCCTGTTCATCAAGCTGGGTCAGTTCATCAGCACGCGCCTCGACGCGCTGCCTGAGGCGGTGATCCGCGAGCTGGAGAGCTTGCAGGACGAGGTGACGGTCGTGCCGTTTCAACAGGTGCGCCGGACACTCGAACGTGAACTTGGCCCGATCGACGCGCATTTCGAGTGGTTCAACGAGGAACCTGCTGGCGCGGCGTCGTTGGGACAGGCCCACCGCGCCAAGCTCAAGACCGGCGAACGGGTGGTCGTTAAGGTGCAGCGGCCGGGGATTCGCGGCATTTGCTACACCGACATCGTCGCGCTGCAAATTGTCGCGTGGGTGGCGGACAAGTTCGCGTTCATCAACCGGCGCGCCGATACGCCGGCCCTCGTGCGCGAGTTCGGAACGGTCGTGCTGGAGGAACTCAGCTACTATCACGAGGCCGGCAACGCGCACAAGTTCGCGGCGATGTACGAGACCGATCCCGGTGTGTATATTCCGGAGGTTTACGACGCCCTCAGCACCGACGTTGTGATGACGATGGAGGACGTGACCAGCATCAAGATCAGCGACTTCGCGGCGCTGGAAGCCGCCGGGATCAGCCGTAAGGCAGTCGCCGAACGCCTGATGGACACGTACCTCAAGCAGATTTTCGAACACTTCTTCTTCCACGCCGACCCGCATCCGGGGAATCTGTTCATCTATCCACTGCCGGTGGACGATCCGACGCCGTACATCAAGGCGAAGGGCGGGCGGCCGTTTTACCTGATCTTCATCGACTTCGGCATGACCGGACGTCTGACGCGGGAGATCGCCAGCGGCATGGTCGATACGCTGAACGCGGTCATCATGCGCGATCCGCGAAAGCTGGTGCGCAGTTATCACGAATTGGGCTTTATCCTGCCCGGCGCGGATCTCAACCGCATTGAGGAAGCGGCGAAGGCGGCGTTTGACGAGGTGTGGGGCTTGAGCCTCACCGAAATCCGCGACATGGACTTCGACCGTGCGGCGAACCTCGCCGGGGAGTTCAGCGATCTCATCAAGTCGATGCCGTTCTATCTGCCGCAGGACTTCATCTACCTCGGCCGGACGATCAGCATCCTCAGCGGCATGAGCACGCAGCTTGACAGCAGTTTCAACCCCTGGACGGAGCTGGAGCCGTATGCGCAGCGGCTCGCGCTGCAAGGATTTGGCGCGCCGGTCAATTTCAACACGGGGGATAAGACCGGGTGGGAATTGGCGCGGACGTTGTTCAACGGCGGGGGCGGGCAGGTCGTGCAGCTTGCGCAGCAGGCCGTCCTGCGTCAGTTTCCGACTCTCAACAACGCCGTCGACGTCCTGACGCGGTTGCATGCCGGCGAACTGCGCGTGATCAGCGAGCCGAGCAGCGCATACAAGGCGCAGATGCGGTCGCTCGAAAGCGCCCAGCGTGCGACGAGCCGTGCGGTGGTGTTCGGGTCGGTGCTGGTGGCGTCGACGCTGCTGCTTACTGCGGGTATGAACGTGCCGGCCGTGATCGGCTACAGCTTCTGCGGCGTATCTGCCCTGTACGGATGGTTCAAGCGGTGAGTTGTCAGGGGGCAGTTGTCAGGGGGCAGTTGCGGTTGACGTGGGAATGAACCGGATAAGCCGCGTAACGTATAGAGCCTCACGAGGGCGATCGATCGGTCGCCCCTCGTGTGTGCTTTTTATGAGACAGCGCACGCGCTGTCCACCAGTTAGCCGACCTTCGCCGCGGTGTGGTAGGGCCAAGACGTGCGTTGGCCGGTCGATGTCAAGCGCGATTAGCGCTACTCCTCCGCCGCGTAGATGATCGCCACGTTGTTGGCCGACGCCCATTCGAGGATCATGCCAGCGCCGTGCGCAGATCGGCGATCAGGTCGTCAGGATGTTCGAGGCCGACACTCATGCGCAGCAGGTTTTGCGGCGAAAAGCTGACCGGGCCTTCGACCGAAGCGCGGTGTTCGATCAGGCTTTCGACACCGCCGAGGCTGGTCGCGCGGGTGATCAGCCGGACGCGCGCCGCTACCTGCATCGCCGCCTCTTTGCCACCGCGCACTTGAAACGACAGCATCCCCCCGAATCCGCCCATTTGACGGGCTGCGACGGCGTGATTGTCGTGGTCAGGCAGGCCGGGATAGTTGACACGTTCGATGGCCGGATGATCGGCGAGGAACCGCGCGACTTTGCCGGCCGACTCGGTCTGCGCGCGCACACGGATCGGCAGGGTGGGCAGGCTGCGCAGGATCAACCAGCAGTCGAATGGAGACGGCACGCCGCCAGCGAGGCTCTGCACGGCCTTGATGCGCTCCGCCAGATCGTTCAGGCCGGGCCGTAGAACAAGCGCGCCGCCGAGCACGTCGCTGTGTCCGCCGAGATACTTGGTCGTGCTATGCATGACGACATCCGCGCCGAGCGCCAACGGAAGCTGCCATACCGGCGTCGCCCATGTGTTGTCGACGACGCTCAGCGCGCCGACGGCTTTGGCGATCTCCGCGGCGGCGGCGATGTCTACGATCTTGAGCGACGGGTTGGTCGGCGTCTCGACCCATACGAGGCGGGTGTTCGGCCGGAGCGCCGCGCGGATGTTGGCCGGGTCACGCATGTCGACGAAAGATGCGTCGAGGTTCCAACGTCCCAGCACTTGAGTGATCAGGAATCGGATTCCGTGATACAGGTCGTCGCTCAGGATGACGTGGTCACCGGCGCTGAGCGATTGCAAGATCGCCGCTGCGGCCGCCATGCCCGACGCGAACGCGAACGCGGTCTCACCGCCTTCGAGCGCGGTCAGCGCATCTTGCAGCGCGGCGCGGTTGGGATTGCTCGACCGCGTGTAGATGTGGCCGTGAGGGAACGAGCCATCCTCGGCGCGCTCGAACGTGGTTGACAGCGTGATAGACGGTGTGACCGCGCCGGTGTGTTCTTCGATGGCGCGCCCGGCATGTACGGCAAGCGTTTCGATGTTCATGGTGTGACCTAAGCGGGTTGGTTGATCGACGGTACGCCCCGTCAGTGTAGCACGTGTCCACCCGCTGCTGCACGAGAATTAACCGCCGTGAAACCGTCGCCGCCGGAATCGTAACTTGTGCTTTAGCCGCAGGCGTTGAAACGGACGTCCGTCCATAAATACAATGGACGATGGCTTCGCAGAACGCTCGTATTGAGCAGGTTCCTGTGTTCCCACTATCGCTTGCGAAACGCGAATCCTGAACGGGATTCGCTGCTGTTTCTAGTCAGGAGTTTCCATGTTCAAGTCACGTGTCTTTGTCCTGATCCTCGCGGCGCTCGTCATGAGCGTGCTGCCTGCGAGCGCGCAGGAGGAGGGCGAGAGCCTCGTGGTCTATTCGGGCCGAAACGAAACGCTGATCGCGCCGATTCTCGCGCAGTTCACCGAGGAGACCGGCGTCGCCGTGCAGGTCGTCTATGGCGATACCGCCGCGGTCGCTAACCAAATCCTCGAAGAGGGCGCGAACAGTCCCGCGGATGTGTACATCGGTCAGGATGCCGGCGCGCTGGGCGCACTGTCGAAGGCGGGCGCGCTGGCGCCGCTGCCGTCGGACGTGCTTGAGCGCGTGCCGGACGTGTTCAAGTCGCAGCAGGGCGAATGGGTCGGGCTGAGCGCCCGCGCTCGCGTGCTGGTCTACAACCCGACTGAGGTCGAGGCGCTCGGCCTTGAGCTGCCACAGTCGATCCTTGACCTGACCAAGCCGGAGTACGCCGGGCTGGTTGGTTGGGCGCCTGCCAACGCGTCGTTCCAGTCGAACGTCACGGCGATGCGCGTGCTGCTCGGCGATGACGTCACGGCAAAATGGCTGGCGGATATGGTCGCCAACGGCGCGGTCAGCTACGGCAGCAGCAACACCAACCTCAATCGTGCGGTGGCAAGCGGCGAGGTCGTGCTGGGCATCACCAACCATTACTACATGCACAACCTCAAGAAGCAGGATCCCGCGCTCAACCTCGAACAAACCGTGTTCCCGGCCGGTGATCCCGGATCACTGGTCAATGTGGCGGGCGCTGGCGTGCTGGCGACCAGCGCCAAGCCGGGGCTTGCTCAGCGCCTGATTCTGTACCTGCTCGGCAGCAACGCGCAGACGTACTTCACCGAACAGACCAGCGAGTACCCGTTGGTGGACGGGATCGCGGTCAACCCGGCGCTGATCCCGCTGGACAGCATCGTTCAGCCGGAGATCGACCTGAGCGATCTGGACGACTTGCAGACGACGCTTGCGATGATCGAGGCGAGCGGCGCGCTGGATCAATAAGGGCAGCCGCTACTTTCGGGGCGCTGCCCAATCCCCGGCCAGACCTCGCCCAACGGCCCCCTCTCCAGACCGCCGCTGCTCCCTGCGGTCGTGGTCATGGAGAGGGGGGCGCGCGCAGCGAGACGGAGGTGAGGGAAGAGATAAGAACCGCTTGTGAGGGTGTGAAGGCCGCGTCCCGGCAGCCCGCTCAAACGGTCGCGACGAGAGGACAGGACTCACGTTGGATGTTCCATTTCGCAGCGCGCTGCGTGACATCGACCCGCCAAGTTGGCGCGATGGCGCTGCGGCGATGCGCGGCCTGCTTCAACGCCATCATTGGGGGCTGACGCTGCTCAGCCTGCCGGTGGTGGCGTCGGTCGTTCTGCCGGTCGGCTATCTGATCCTGCGCGGGCTTGGCGCGGGTGAGGAGGCCGTCGAGTATTTGCTGAGCGCCAGAACGCTGACGATTGTCGGCAACAGCCTTGCGCTGGCGGTCGCGGTCGCTGTGGCAGCGGCGGCGCTTGGGGTTCCGTTCGCGTGGCTGACGACCCGCACGACTCTGCCGTTCCGGCGGGTGTGGCTGGTCGCCGGCCTGCTGACGATGGTGATTCCGTCGTATCTCGGCGCGATTGCGTTCGTCGAGGTGTTCGGGCCGGTCGGCACGCTGCGCGACGTGCTGGCGCCGCTGGGGATGCACCGGCTGCCGTCGATCTACGGCTTCTTCGGCACATGGATCGTGCTGACGCTGTACACGTTCCCGTATGTCGCGCTGCCGGTGCGGGCCGCGCTGCTGCGGATTGACCCGGCGCAGGAAGAGGCCGCGCGCATGTTGGGCATGAACCGCTGGCGGGCGTTCTTCCGCGTGACGCTGCCTCAACTGCGCCCCGCGCTCGCCGCCGGCGTGCTGCTGTCGATGCTGTATACGCTCAGCGACTTCGGCGTGGTGATGGTGCTGCGCTACAACGCCTTTACCCGCGCCATCTACACGACGTACAACAGCACGTTTGACCGTGAACGCGCCGCCCTGCTGGCGCTTATGTTGATCGCCTTGACCGCTGTGCTGGTGTGGATCGAACGGCGCGCGGGCCGGCAGGTCACAACCTATCGGCATCAGGGGCAGACCGCGCGAAAATCGCCGCCGGTTCCGCTCGGCCGTTGGACGATTCCGGGGGTAATCCTGTGCGCGGGGCTGGTGCTGACCGGCGTGGGTGTGCCGGTGTTGGTGCTGTCGGGCTGGGCGTTCAACCCTAACCTGACCTCGCCGATCCCGCTGGAGCTGGAACTGCTGGTCGCACAGTCGGTCGGCGTGAGCGCGTTCACGGCGGTGTTCGTGGCGGTGGGCGGCACGCCGATTGCGCTGCTGGCGAGCCGGTCGGCGTCGCGCATCAGCCGCTTGATCGTCGGGGCGTCGTACTTCGGCAACGTGCTGCCGGGGTTGGTGGTCGGGCTGGCGCTGGTGTACTTCGCGGCCAACTATCTGCCGTTCATCTACCAGACGATCCCGCTGCTGGTGCTGGGATACGGCGTGCGGTTCCTACCGTATTCGGTCAGCGCGACGCGTTCCGCACTGTCGATGATTAGCCCACGGCTGAACGAGGCCGCGCGCACGTTGGGATGCAGCGAGATCGAGGCGACGCGGCGCATCACGTTTCCGCTGGCGCGCGCCGGCGTATTCGCCGGCATGGCGTTAGTCGCGCTGTCGGCGATGAAGGAACTGCCGACGACTCTACTGCTGGCGCCGATCGGGTTCAAAAACCTCGTCACGCGGCTGTGGACAGGCTACGAAGCGGCGACGTTCGCGCTGGTCGGGTGGCCGGGGCTGCTGCTGCTGGCGTCCAGCGCCGTCACGCTGCTGATCCTGTTGTGGCAAGAGGACTAGCGCGCATACGGAACCGTGCGATAATGGCCGGATGATCCGAGAGCGTACCGAAACTTCCCCCAAGACGACACCGACTGTCCTCGATGTCGACAACCTCGCCAAGTCCTACGGCGAGGTCGTCGCCGTGGCCGGGACGAGCTTCAGCGTACGGTCGGGCCAGTTCCTGACCCTGCTGGGGCCGTCGGGCTGCGGCAAGACGACCACGCTGAGATTGATCGCCGGATTCGAGCCGCCTGACGCGGGCAGCATCGACATCCACGGCCGGAACGTCGCCGGGCCGGGGGTGTTCGTGCCGCCCGAACAGCGCCGCATCGGCATGGTGTTTCAAGACTACGCGCTGTTTCCGCACCTCAACGTCGCGGATAACATCGGCTTTGGCGTGCGCGGCGACCGGCGCGCACGATCCCAGCGCGTGGCGGAGATGCTGGCGCTGGTCGGCCTCGAAGGCTACGGCGACCGGATGCCGAGCGCCCTGAGCGGGGGACAGCAGCAGCGTGTGGCGCTCGCCCGCGCGCTCGCCCCACAGCCCAATCTACTGCTGCTCGACGAGCCGTTCAGCAACCTTGACGCGGCGCTGCGTGCGCAGGTGCGCGCCGATCTACGCGCCATCCTGCGGCAGGCGGGCGAATCGGTCGTGTTCGTCACGCACGATCAGGAGGAGGCGCTCAGCCTGTCCGATTTCATCGCCGTGATGTTTGAAGGCACGGTCGAGCAGATCGCGCCGCCGCTGGCGTTGTATACCCGTCCGGCGAGCCGCCGCGTGGCCGAGTTCGTCGGAGAGGCGTACTGGCTGCCCATCGACGCCGCGGGCAAAACCGGGACGTCTCCGATGGGCGAGGTGGCGCTGGTCGAGGCCAAGCGCGGCGCAGTCGACGGCCTGATTCGTCCGGAGCAGTTGGTCGTCGGCGAGGGCGGCGTGATGGCGCGTGTCGAGTGGCGCGAGTTCTACGGGCACGATCAGCGCGTCGGTCTGCGCCTTGTCGATGGCCGCGTGATGGCCGCGCGCACCCCGCCGCATATCCCGATCACCCCCGGCGATACCGTCACCGTCAAACTGCGCGGGCCGCTGCTGCCGTTCGAGCGCGTGTAACGGATCCATGCGGCGCCTCAAGCCTTCGCGAGAACTGGTCGTTTGATTCTTTTCAAACGGTGTTAGAATGGCGCCCGTTTCCGGTGTTGATTCACACGAAGAGGCGCAGTTCATGTCTGACAACCGTTTGACCCGTTTGGCTTCGCTGCTCGTCAACTACTCGACGGCGGTCAAGCCGGGGGACTGGGTGGGCATTCTCGGTGATGTGTCGGTGCTTCCCGCGCTGCGTGAGGTCTACGCCGCGGTCGTCAAGGCCGGCGGCAACCCGTCGCTGCTGATCGACGACGCGGCGATGCAGCGCATCATGCTGCGTGAAGGCAGCAAAGCGCAGTTTGATTGGCTCGACCCGGCGCTGACCAAGTACTTTGACGAGGCTGATGTCTATATCCGCATCGGCGGCTCGCCCAACACGCGCGCGATGTCCACGATCCCCGGCAAGCGCGTGCAGGAGTTGGCAGTGGCGCGGCGGTCGTGGCTGGCGACACGCCTTGACCGTGCCGCCCGCGGCGAATTCCGCTGGGTTGGCGCGTGGTATCCCAACGAGGCCAGCGCGCAGGAAGCCAACCTCAGCATCGAGGAATACGCCGACTTCGTTTACGGCGCGACGTTCTGCGATCAAGACGACCCGATTGCGCGCTGGCAGCAGGTGCGCGATGAGCAGGAAGGCAAGGTCGCATATCTCAAGGGCAAGGATCGCGTTGTGCTGAAGGGGCCGAACATCGACCTGTCGTTGAGCATCAAAGAGCGTGAGTTCGTCAACTGCGCCGGCGCGCGCAACATGCCGGACGGTGAGATCTTCACCGGGCCGGTGGAAGACTCGGTCAACGGATGGGTGCGCTTCAGCTACCCGTCGATTGTCGGCGGGCGCGCGGTCAGCGGTATCGAGCTGACGTTCAAGGACGGCAAGGTGGTCGAGGCCAGCGCCAAAGAGAACGACGACCTGCTGCAAGCGCAGCTCAACACCGATGCAGGGTCGCGCTATCTGGGCGAGTTCGCGATTGGCACCAACTTCGGCATCAACCGTTTCACCAGCAACATCCTGTTTGACGAGAAGATCGGCGGCACGGTGCACATGGCGGTCGGCACGGGCTATCCGGAGACCGGCAGCAAGAACCGCAGCACGATCCACTGGGATATGATCTGCGACATGCGCACCGACAGCGAAATCCACGTCGACGGCGATCTGTTCTACAAGAACGGCCAGTTCACCGTCTAGTTTTCCGGGGGAACATGCGCGATAGGCGACTTTCGGTTACTCTGATGCGTAGGAAACGTAAACGCAGGGGAGTATCCAACATGACGTATCTGATTCGCCGCGCAGTGGTCTTGGGGGTGCTGCTGGCCGTGGCGGCCGCTGGCGTTTGGGCGCAAGGGCCAACTGGCGGCGGGACGGGCGGAGAGCGTCCCCCGCTGACGATTGACGACCTCGATCTGGATGACTTCGGCCGGATTCTGCAGAATCCGCAGAGGTTCATCGACGAGTTCGCGCCGATGCTGGCAGAGCCGGTGCAGGAACTGGTCAATGAGATCGGCCCCGAGATTCAAGCGAACGTGTCGGCGTTGGAAGCCTCGGCGGCCACATCGACCGTGCGCTATGCCGCGCTCATCCTCGGCGTGCTGATTCTGCTGTACGCCCGCCGCGCCAAGGCGTGGAGTTGGGTGGCACTCGGCGCGGTGGTCGGGCTTACGGTCGCGCCGCTGCCGCTGGTGGACACGGTGCAGCAAGAGTTGTTCACAGGTGAACTCTCGTTTCTGCTAGACGATCCGCTGGCGACTCTCTCGGTGATCGCCTTCGGCGCGCTGATCGGTATTGCGGTGCTGGCCCCGATCTTCTATCTGGGCGTGACGGGCATTCTGGTGCTGGTCGGGATCGCGCTGGGGACTCAGCTGTTCGGGCCGACGGTGGACTTCTTTGAATCGCCGGGCCTCCTGTTCGGCATCTTCGGTGGGTTTATGGCGGGCGCATACCTAACTTCCCGAAGCCGCCTGCTGGTGGCGCTGGCGATCGGCGCGGCGCTGACCGTGTTCGCGTTGAACCTACCGCCGTTGTGGATCGTATTTCTCATGGCGGTCGGAATACTGTTCAACGGAGTGCGCTCGCCGCGCGGAAAGCAGATGACCAAGCGCATCGCGCTGCCGACGCTCAGCCTGCGAGAGGGGAAAGTTGCCGCCGAGGAGGTCGGGCCGAAGGCGGGCAGCCCACATCTGCACGACGTGCTGCCGGAGATGGCCGATGACAGTGCGGAACCACTGATCCGGCGTTAGATCACGAGTCTGCTGACATAAGGAGTGGAGATGGCTCAATACCCGTTCAAGGACTATGCCGACCTACGTGTTTACGCGCCGATTCTGGCCTATTCGCCGGACGGCCGGCAGATTGCCCATGTGACCAGCGAGTCCGGCCAGTTCAACCTGTGGACGATGCCGACCGGCGGCGGTGAACGGCGTCAATTGACGCATTACACCGACAATACCGTGCGGGCCGTGGACTGGTCGGCGGACGGCAAACATATCGTGTTCCTCGCCGACGCCAACGGCGACGAGTTCCGCCAGATTTACATCATGGACGCCGTCACCGGCGAGACACGCCCGGTGCGCCACGCCGAAAAGACGCAGCACAGCAGCATCGCCGTCTCTCACGATTGCAAATGGCTTGTGTACGCCGCCAACGATCGCGCGCCGGGCGACGTCGACACGCAGATCTACAACTTTGAGACGGGAGAGCATCAGCGGCTGACCGAAGGCAAGCTCATGTATCCCGGCCGGTGGTCGCCGGATGACCGGTACATCCCGATCAGCGATGTGCGCGGTAACACCGACCTCGACCTGCTCGTGTACGACATGCAGGCCGGTGAACTGCGGATGCTGGTCAAGCCGGAGACTCCGGCGATTGTGGCGCCTGCGGCGTGGTCGGCGGACAGCCAATGGCTCTATTTCGTGACCAACATCGGACGCGAGTTCAACGGGTTGGCGCGTATTCGAGTCAGCGGCGATGGCGCATGGGACTACGTGCTAACGCCGGACTGGGACATCGAACAGGCCGTGATGCTGCCCAAATCTGACCGCATGGTATACGTCGTCAACGAGGACGGCGCGTCGGTGCTGCACGGGTACGACTTCGCGGCTGGCGGCGCATTCGATGTGCCGGTGCTGCCGTACGGTGTCGTTGGCGCGATGACCCCGAACCACGATGGCTCGCGGCTTGCGCTGACGATGAACCGGCCGGTCGAGGCGTCGAACCTGTATGAGATCGACCTCGCCGCCGGCACGCTGACGGGCCTCGGCGAGTCGATGCTGGGCGGCATCCCTACGGAGTCGATGGTCGAGCCGGAGCTGATCCACTTCGACACCTTCGATGGGCGTAAGATTCCGGCGTGGCTGTATCGCCCGCGCACGAGCACGCAGCCCGGGCCGGCGCTGCTTTCGATCCACGGCGGGCCGGAATCACAGGAGCGCCCGGTTTACGCCTACAACGGATTCTATCAGTACCTCGTCGATCGTGGGTTCACGGTGCTTGCGCCCAACATTCGCGGCTCGACCGGCTACGGGATCAGCTACCAGAAGCTGATCCACCGCGACTTCGGCGGGGACGACCTGAAAGACATCGAGCACGCCGCCAAGTACTTGCAGTCGCTGGCAAGCGTCGATCCCAACCGGATCGCGGTGTTCGGCGGAAGCTACGGCGGGTTTGCGACGCTGAGCGCGGTGACGCGCCTGCCGCAGTATTGGGCGGCTGGCGTCGATCTCGTCGGGCCGTCGAACCTCGTGACGTTCGCCCGCGCCGTCCCGCCGTTCTGGAAGCGCATGATGAAGGAATGGGTGGGCGACCCCGACGAAGATCACGACATGCTCATGGAGCGCTCGCCGATCACGTATGTCAAGAACGTGCGCGCGCCGATGCTGATCATTCAGGGCGCAAACGATCCGCGCGTGGTGAAGTCCGAGAGTGACCAGATGGTCGAGCAGATGAAGGCCAACGGCGTGCGCGTCAAATACTACGTCGATGAAGCCGAGGGTCACGGCACGACCCGCAGAGAGAACATGCTGACGTGGTACTCGATGGTCACCGAGTTCTTGACCGACGAGCTGCTGGACGAGCCAGTGTAAGGCGGAGAGATCACGAAAAGGGCGGCCGAGCGGTCGCCCTTGTGATTCAGGATAGAGACGCTGTGGGCCGCGAGCGTGTGTCTCAGCTAAACGGCACGAGGCAGAAGGTCAGCGTGACGGTCAGGTGATCGTTCATCTCGCCCTCAAGCGCGAAACGGCCGTCGTACAGCTCGGTCAGGCCGCGCGCGATGGCGATGCCGAGGCCGCTGCCCTGCTGTTCATACATCACGCGGTCGAACTGCATGTACGCGCCGGCCGCTTTGATCTGCTCCTGCGTCATGCCGCGCCCATAGTCGGTGACGCGGATGCGGAATACGTCGCCGTCCGCGGCAGGCTCGACGCCGGTTTGCACAATGACCGGCGTTCCCGCTTCAGAGAACTTGAACGCGTTGTCGAGCAGTTCGTCGAGGATCTTCATCAGGTCGTGTTCACCGATCAAGATCGGCGCGGGGATGCCGTGGTGCAGCGTGAGGTCGGCCTCGCGCTGGGCGGACTGGGCGCGGAAGATCGCCTGATGTTCGGCCGTGATGTGCGGGTTGCTGGTGAACTGCTTGCGCAGGTTCGCGAGCCGTTTGGGGTCGCTCATCAGGGCTTGGATGCGCACGTAAGTCAGGTAATTCTCGACCATCCGGTGCAGGCGCAGAGCCGAGTCGTTGATGTGACCGGCCCACTCCAGCACCTGCTCCGGCGCGATCTCCGGTGCTTCCATCATCAGCATGTCACTGAAGCCGATAATGGTATTGAGCGGCGTGCGCAGCTCGTGGGGCAGGGCGGTGGTGATGCTGTCGCGCAGCTGCGTCAGCTTGATCTCGGTCATCTCCTCGATGGTCACGCGTTTATCGAGGCGCGCACGGATCGCCGCCAGCAGTTCGTCGTTTTCGACGGGCTTGGTCAGATAGTCGTCCGCGCCGAGGCCCATGCCACGCCGGATGTCGGAACGGTCGGTTCGGGCGGTCATGAAGATGAACGGGACGGCGCGCAGGTCAGGCTCGGCGCGCATGCCTTCCAGCACACCATAGCCATCAAGCTCCGGCATCATAATATCGCATACGACCAAATCCGGCTTGAATTCGTAGGCGATGTCGAGGCCGATGCGACCGTTTTCAGCGCCCTGCACCTCGAAGCCTTCGAGCCGGAGCAGCTCGACCAGATCGTTCCGTAGTGCATGCACGTCCTCGATAATCAGGATTCTCACGCCCATTCGTTTGTTCTCGCTGTACGCAGACGTCGCGGTAAGGATCTCGTTCGTTGTTTGCAGCACCAGTATTCCTATCTGACAGCTAAACTACTGCACAACTCATGCACTCATAGGATAATGGCATCGGCGGCAAAAGTTGCATTAAGGGAACTCCATAAGCTGCGACAATTTGCGATAGGTTGAAGGGGGTGACATGACCGACGATTTGAAATACGGCGCGACGCTCGATTTGTCAGGCGAGATGAGCTACGGCGACTATCTCGCGCTTGATGCCGTGTTGAGCGCCCAGCGCCCGTTGAGCGATCATCACGACGAGATGCTGTTCATCATTCAGCATCAGACCAGCGAGTTGTGGATGCGCTTGATGCTGCACGAGCTAAACGCCGCGCGCCGGCAGATCATCGCGGACGACCTGCCGCCGGCGTTCAAGATGATGGCCCGTGTGGCGCGCATTATGGAGCAGCTCGTGAGCGCGTGGGATGTGCTGTCGACGCTGACGCCTACCGAATACAGCCAGTTTCGCGGCATGCTCGGCCATGCGTCCGGGTTTCAGTCGTATCAGTACCGCATGATCGAGTTCATCCTCGGGGCCAAGAGCGAGGTCGCCACGCGCCCGTTTCGCCATAAGCCGGAACAGTTCGCGGTGGTGACGTCGTACCTCGAAACGCCATCGCTGTATGATGAGACAATCCGTTTGTTGGCGCGGCGTGGGTTTGTCATCGACGCGCACATGCTGGATCGTGACTGGGCGAGGGCCAACGAACCGAACGACTCGGTGCGCGACGCGTGGCTTGAGATCTACCGCGCGCCGCAGCAGTACTGGGAACTGTACGAATTGGCGGAGGAACTGGTCGACCTCGAAGACGCGTTCCGCCAGTGGCGCTTTCGCCATCTCACCACCGTCACCCGCATCATCGGTTATAAACGCGGGACGGGCGGCACGTCGGGGGTCAAGTATCTCAAAGATGTGCTGGATCGCGAATTGTTCCCGGAGCTGTGGGCGGTTCGCACGTCGCTCTAAGCGACCAGCCATTGGTTTCCAGTTTCCAGTATTGCGTTACGGAGGAGTGATCGAGCGGGCATGCTGCATCTTGACGGGCAGCAACTGGAAACTGACGACTTTCGACTACTGGCTTGGGCCATGTCCCGTTAACCGGGGGTTTTGAACGCCCGCCGTGCAGTCTTGAACGAACGATAGGACAAGCGCTTTCTCATCACGATCACCTGACACTTCCGACTTCACGCTGAGCAGGGAGGCGCGGCGATGGGTGCGATCAACGGCACACGCACGCGCCACCCTTCCAGCACTGCCCCCTAATCCCCGCCCTCTGATCCCTGACAACTGATCCCTGACTACTGTCCCCTAATCGAGCATGTCGAAGATCTCGCTGAGGAACGACTTGCGCCTTCTGTACGGCCGCCGGTCGTCATCGTCGTCATCGTCGTCGTCGAAGCGGCGCACAGGACGGCTTGGATCCCCGACGTTGGCGCTGAGATCGAGGTCGTCGCGCTTGGCCTTCGGCCGGGTCACATGACGCGGGTCGGAGTCGAAGTCGACCGCGCCGTACAGCTTGGCTTCACGCTCGATGAGCTTGTCGAGTTCGCCGCGATCCAACCAGACACCGCGGCACGTCGGGCAGTAGTCGATCTCAATGCCGGCCCGATCGCTGATTACAAGTGTCGTTCCGTCAACAGGGCATTTCATGGTTTGTTCTCCAACACGCTGTTCGGTGGTAAAAGGCCATCATAGGGAGGGTGTTGATATTGGCATGTCCCAAAGGTTGGGGATCACACCAGCTGAGGGAAGATGTCATGCAGGGTCGGGTACAGCGTGCGATAAACCGGATACAGGTCGGCGTAGCGGGCGCGGTCGTCGCTGACGCCGGTAACGTCGCCCCTGCCGATCCATGCCTCGCACGCCGCGGCCACGCTGTCATACCAGCCGATCCCGACCATCGCCAGAATCCCTGCGCCGAGCGCACTGCCTTCCGCGGTCGATGCGGTTTCGACGGGGATGCCCATCACGTCGGCGATGATCTGCCGCCACAATGCCCCGCGCGATCCACCGCCGGCGAGACGCATGACTTCCGGCATTGGGACGCCGCCGTCGCGCATCAGCGAGAGCGAGTCGCACAGGCCGAACGCGACCCCTTCGAGCACCGCACGGGTCATGTGGCCGCGTGTGTGGCGCGCCGTCAGCCCGATGAATGCGCCGCGCGCCAGCGGATCGGGGTGCGGGGTGCGCTCGCCGGAAAGATACGGCAGGAACAGCAGGCCGTCGCTGCCCGCCGGCGCGCTTTCGGCTTCGGCGAGCAGCATCTCGAAGCGCACGGTCGGGGCGAGCGTGTCGTGATACCACTGGAGCGCGCCGGCAGCGCTCAACATCACGCCCATCCAATGCCACAGGCCGGGGACGGCATGGCAAAAGGCGTGGATGCTGCCGTTCGGCTCGTAGATGTAGTGTTCAAGCGGCGCAAAAACCACACCGGACGTCCCAATGGTCACGCTGACGAGGCCGGGCGCAGTCAGCCCCATGCCGATGGCGGCGGCGGCTTGATCGCCCGCGCCAGCGATAACGGGCGTCCCTTTGACAAGGCCGGTTGCCCTGCTGGCCGCTGCTGTCACCCCTCCGGTGATTTCTGGCCCCTCGTAGAGTTGCGGAAGCCACTCCGGTTTTATCTCCAGCTTGTTGACGACCTTCGTTGACCACGCGCGCGCGCCGACGTCCAGCAGGCTCGTGCCGCTGGCGTCGGAGGTATCTGTGGCGTACTCGCCGGTCAAGCGGAAGCGGACGTAATCTTTGGGCAGCAGGACGTGGGCGATACGCCGGTAGACGCCCGGTTCGCTGCGGCGCACCCACAGCAGTTTCGGCGCGGTGAAGCCGGTGAGCACGCGGCTTCCGGTGATACGGATGACCTCAATCGGGCCGATGGCCTCGGTGATCTGATCGCATTGGGCCTGCGTGCGTTGATCGTTCCACAAAATGGACGGGCGCAGGACTCGGCCGGCGCTGTCGAGGATGACCAACCCGTGCATCTGGCCGGTGACGCCGACAGCCTTGATCGCCGTGGGGTCGATGCCCGTATCGACGATCACTGAGCGGATCGCCTCGCTGATTCCATCCCACCAGTCCTCCGGGTTTTGCTCGCTCCACAGCGGGTGCGGCGTCGAGACGGATTGGCCGACGGTGTGCGACGCGATCACCCGGCCGTCGCCGAGCAGGAGGGCCTTGGCGCCCGTGGTGCTAATGTCTAGGCCGAGGACGTAGTCCATGGGTGGGGAGTTCCTAACGCTGATGCCGGGTTGATGGACAGCCCTTATTGTAGCGCGGCAGGAGTGGGGAGGGGATTGCGTTGGTACGTGCAGTGTGAGGCGCGAACGGGCAGATGCGGCGGTTTG
>JAANMU010000415.1_pt1 | contig 52587 bp, 39 predicted proteins | sample 7279701 | NCBI WGS metagenome assembly JAANMU01 (sample SAMN14094539, study PRJNA606508) | bioreactor metagenome | isolation source: A lab-scale SPAN reactor treating ammonium-rich wastewater day 57 | place: Ireland: Galway | collected 2017-03-13
CGTGGAAGGCAAGCCAGGGGAGACGCAGCCCCGAGCTGCCGTGCCCAACCCCAATCAAAATAACCAGAATCGCCCCCCCGCGCCCGAACCGGCCCGAGCCGAAGCGCCCCGGGCCGAAAACGTCACCCGCCGCGAGACCACCGAGCTGCCCACCGGTGAAACCATCACCAGCGAGACAGCGCGCGTCGAGGGAGGCAACGAGCGCACTACCACCACCGTGACCACGGCCACCGGCGAGCGCGTCACCACCACCGTGGAGGGCAAGCCAGGGGAGACCGAGCCTCGGGCGGCCGCTCCTCCTTCGCCGAATCGCAATCAGAACCAGAATGAAACTCGACCCGGAACGCCTGAGCCTCGAGCCGAGGAGAACCGCAATGTGACCCGGCGCGAGACGACCCAGCTGCCAACTGGCGAGCGCATCGTGTCGGAGACCTCCGAGGGGAGCGGAACCGAGCGCACCACCACGACCGTTCAGAGCCCCACCGGGGAGCGCACCACCACAACAGTGGAAACCACCGGTCGCTCGGGAGACGAGCGGCCGGCCCCGACCCAGTCTGCCACCAACCGTGCCGAGGAGCGCCCGCGTGCGGCCGAGGGGCCCAACAACAACCAGCCCGAGACCCGCGTCGCCCGTGCTGAAGGCGAGGCGCCGCGTGGTGAGCAGAACACGGCTCGCCAGGCCGAGGGGCAGCGCAGCGAGCCTGCTCGTGCCGCCGAGGCTCCTCGCAACGAGCCGACCCGCGAGGGAGAGCCGGCCCGTCCCGCCGAGGGGCAGCGCAACGAGCCGGCTAGACCGGCTGAAGGGCAACGCAACGAAGCCCGCCAGAACGAGGCTCTTCGCAACGAGACGCGTCCAGCCGAGGAGCCGGCCCGACCGGCCGAAGGGCAACGCAGTGAGGGGCAGCCTCAGCGAAGTGAGCAGGTCCGCCAGGCCGAGGCTCCGCGCAACGAGCCCCAGGCACCCGCCGCCGAAGCCCGTCGCGAAAACAGCGGTGAGTCTCGACGAGTGGAGGAGCCAAATCGCCCGGCGGATGCGCAGCGCAGCGATGCCCGTGAAGCCCAGGCAGCCGAGCCTGTTCGCACGGAAGCGCGAGCCGATGCACGGGCGGAGGTGAGAGCCGAGAACCGTGAGGCCCGGGGTGAAGCACGGGCTGAAGCTCCGCGGGCCGAGGTTCGAGCCGAGAACCGTGAGGCCCGGGGTGAAACCCCGTCGGCCGAACCCGCCCGAGCTAATGTCCCTCGCAGCGAGGCCCGAGCCGAAGCTCGCTCCGAGAACCGTGCCGAGTCCAGTGAGCCGACTCGCGCGGGCGAAACCCGTCGCGAGGCTCGAGCGGCCGAGGAGCCTGCTCGCACTGGCAGCCAACCCTCCGGTCAGGAGACAGAGAGGCGGGCCAGCGTGACCGGTGAGCCGGCTCGCGCCAACACCTCCGCTCGCAGTGAGGGCAATGCGGCTGAGCCCGCTCGTCGCGGCGACGACGCAGGCCGCACCACGTCGGTGGCCGTCCAGGCGACCAGCGAAACCAGTCGCACCGACCCGCAGCGCGTCTCGGCGGCCGAAACGGCCCGCACGGGCGAGAATGCTCCTTCGACCGCACCCCGCTCTGAGGGGCCCGGCCGTTCCGAGCGTCCCGAAGGACCTGGCCGCTCTGAGGGCTCTGCCCGTCCGGAGGGACCGGTGGGTCCGTCCGGAGCCAGTGCCGGCGAACGGCCTCGAATGGCTCCCGGCACCTCGCTCCCGCTGGCCGCCCCGGCCGGACCGGCCAGCGAGGCCTATCGTCCGGCGGCCTCAGCCGAGGTGCGCCCGGCCATGACCGCGCCGGTGGGTCCCCAGGTCGTTCCCCCCGAGGGAACGCCGCCGGTGATTGCCACCACACAACGCAGATCTCCCGCCCCTCCCACGCCTTCGGCGCCCGAGCCGGAGACAGTTCGGGCTTCCACGGCTTCGGCGGCCCGAGAGCCGGTCGCCGAGGCTCCCGCCACGCCCAGTCTGCCTCCTCCTCCGCCGGTGCGACCCAACCTGGCCGGACCGCAGGCCCCGCAGGTGGCCCAGGCTGCCATCCAACCCGCCGTCGCGGTAGAGCGCCAGTTGGCCAGCGAACGCGCTCAGGCGCCCGCCGATGCCGGCACCTCAGCCGTCCAGTTGGGGTTGCGACCTACCCCGCAGCGCGTGACCACTCAGGCCAGTAGCACCTCTTCGGACGTGCGCGAGGCAGCTGCTGCCTCCTCCGAAGAGAAGGCGCTGGATTCTCAGCAGGACGGCATTCTGCCCATCTCGCCCATCGATCGACGGCGCGAGCCCACCCAGGATCTGCGTCAGGAAACCCTGTCCCAGTGGCGTTCGGCAGAGCGCAACGAGCGCCAGGCGTTTGGGGCCGAGGATGCTCGCTTTGACAATCACACCGAGCCCACCACCGGGGCTGCCAATCGCCTCGCTCCAACTCTGTCCGGCACCGTCAGGCAAGCCTCGGCCCAGGGAGCCCAGGCCAACCAGCAGTCCCAGCAACAGGAATCGGGCTTTGGCTCGGGCGACCAGGGGCAGGGCGGCGACGACCGCGGCGCTGATCGTCACGCGGCCCACGGTCTGGGCCGGGGTCCGGCTCAGGCTCAGAACCCGACCAATACAGCTCTGGCAGCCATCATGGCCGCCATGCAGCCCGAGGGCGCCGAGGAGGCCGAAACGCAAGAAGCCCATCGCGCCGCCAGCATGGGGGCCTCAGAGATGGACTCCGTGCAGCTCGAATCGGTAGCCAACCGGCACGCGGCCTCGGCCGTCACCAGTCTGCTCAAGAAGGCCAACAAGGAAAAGGAGCTCGGCGACATCCAGGACCTGGATGAGGATGCAGCTCTGCACAGTCTGGGTGTAATGCTCAAGATGGGCGGGCAGTCTACCGATCGCTCCGAGAAGGTGATGCAGCACGCCATGGCCATGGCCGACGAGCTGGGCATCAACGACTTCCGCACCCGCAAGCAGATCCGCGACGGGGCCATGCTCATCGACATCGGTCAGGTGGGAATCGCCCTTGGCGGCGCCTCCGACGAGAAGATCGAGGAGATGGCCGACTTCCTCAAAGAGCACGGTCCGCTCAACCTGCGCGCCCTGCACGCTTCCACCATCCTGCGCGACGTGGGCAAGATTCAGGTGCCCGAGGAGATCCTGGCCAAGGCGCCTGACGAGCTGACCAGCGCCGAGTTGGAAGAGCTGAAGAAGCATCCCATCTACGGCGAGGAGATCATGAACCAGATCGGCTCGCTGAAACACCTGGGCCCCATCATCCGAAGTCACCACGAGCGCTGGGACGGCGACGGCTATCCCGATGGGCTGGCCGGGCGCGACATCCCACTGGCCTCGCGCATCATCGCCGTGGCCGACCACTTCGAGGACCTGCTGGCCGGAGGCCCCGACGGGGAGCCCTTCAGCGTCGAGAATGCCCTGCAGACCTTGCGCGACGGCTCGGGAACGCAATTCGATCCGGTGTTGATCGACGCTTTCCTGCGCGTGATGGAGCGCACCTAGGCCCTGGACGATCAGGCGACCGAGTCACGCGGCTCACGTTTTCTCTGGCTGGCGTGGGTCTTGCCGGTCCTCTACGTATTGAGCGTGGGGCCGGTGGTCGGCTTGCTCAAGCAATCGGGCCACCCCGCAGGCCTGGAGAGGTTCGTGAGCTACTTCTACGCACCCCTGGAATGGCTCTATATAAATGTGAAGCAGGTGGCGCGGCTGCTCGAGTGGTACATCGATCTGTTCAGTTGAGAGACTACCTTTCGACCCAGCTATAGGCATACTCGGGCAGCTCGAACGGCAGACCCTCCTCGGCCACCTGAAGGGGCCGGAAGGTATCCACCATCACGGCCAGCTCCTCGGTCTTGGCCTGGCCGATGGAGGCCTCGGTGGCCCCGGGCTGAGGCCCGTGGGGCAGCCCGCCGGGGTGGAGGGTGAAGTCGTACTTGTCCACCCCACGCCGGCTCATGAAGTCCCCGTCCACGTAGTAGAGCACCTCGTCGGAGTTGACGTTGCTGTGCACGTAGGGGGCCGGAATGGCCTCGGGATGGTAGTCAAACAGGCGTGGCACGAAGCTGCAGACCACGAAGTTATGGGCCTCGAAGGTCTGGTGCACCGGCGGGGGCTGGTGCACGCGCCCGGTGATGGGCTCGAAGTTGGCAATGTTGAACGACCAGGGGTAGAGAAAGCCGTCCCAGCCGACCACGCCAAAGGGATGGTGGCGCATGATGTGACGGTGCAGCTCGTCGCGGGCCTTCACGTGAACCTCGAACTCGCCTTCATCGGTGTAAGTCTCGAGCTCGATCGGAACCTTGATGTCGCGCTCGCAATAGGGAGCATGCTCGAGCAACTGGCCATAGTGATTGAGGTAGCGCCTGGGAGGGGCGAACTGGGAAGGGGCCTCCATCACCAGAAAGCGGGCCTCACTGCTCTCCAGGCGCATCTGCCAGGTGACCCCGAAAGGCAGCACCACATAGTCGCCCGGGCTAAAGGGAAGCTGGCCGAACTGGCTGCGAAACACGCCCTGGCCCTCGTGGCAGAACCAGCACTCATAGGCCTGACCGTTGCGGTAGAAGTGCTCCATCGAGCGAGTGGGCCGGGACAGGTACAAAATGACGTCAGAATTTCCCAGGATGGCTCGCCGGCTTTCCAGGGCATCGCCTGCGGCGGGGAACGCTCGGGTGCGAAACTGGCGAGCTCGCAGCCCTCCGAAGTCGACGAGCGTGGGTTTGGCGTGCCCGAGCCAGTCCACCTTGAGCACCTCGGTCGGCATGAAATGGTGGTAGAGGATGCTCTGGATACCCGAGAAGCCTTCCTGGCCCATTAGCTCTTCGCGAAAGAGCGTGCCATCAGGCTTGCGGTACTGGGTGTGACGCTTGGGGGGCAACTGCCCGAGTCGGTGGTAGAACGGCATGGCCCCCTCTTCCCCGGTCTCGTTGAGGACCCTTCTGGCGCCAAGTTAACAGCCTGTCAACAGGGTGTTTAAGCATGGTTTCAGTCCGTGATGCCATACTGACGCGGAACGAGAGAGACAGCGATTGTCCAATTTTTGGGGAGGCATGAAAACCAATGGTCAGCCTGAACACAAGTTTTACCGCCAGCGTTTACAACGCATCGCAGAGCGCTGCTGGCAAGCAGAAGAGAGCCATCATCGACGAGCAGGATCCGGCCGAAGCGGCCCGCCAACTGCGCGAGAAAGGTGAGCAGGAAGCCGCCCGCGGCCGCGAGCTGCAGACCAGCGGCGCCGGCCAGAAACAGCGTGGCGAGGAAGGACGGCAGGCCGGCAACCAGGCCATCGCTGACGGCAACCAGAAGGCCGCCGAAGGCCAGGCCCAGATCCAGGCCGGGTTGGAGCGCCAGCTGGCCGGTCAGCAGCAGATTGTGAACGGTCTGACTCGCGAGAGCGCAGGCGCTGCCAACGAGCAGCAGGGTATCCAGGAGTTCCAGGGTGGCCTGAACTCGGCCGGCGAGGCCCAGCAGGTGGCCCAGGGTGGAGCCCAGGTGCTGGCCACGGCGCTGGTGCTCGAAGAGAGCGTGGGGCAGTTCGTGGACCAGAAGTCAGCCGACTTTTCGGGCCAGCTGCAGCAGGCCAAGCAGGGACAGGCGATGGTCGAGACCGGCCTGACCGCCCTGACGGCCGGCTTCAACACCGAGCAGGCCGGGGCCACGACGGTCGACCAGGGCGTGGGCGAGTTCCGCCAGGGTATGGCCGAAACCGACGCCGGTCGCGCTCAGATCCGCGACGGCCGCGGCCACCTGCGCCAGGCCCACTCCGAGAAGCGCAAAGGTCTGGACGCCCAGGCCCGCTCCGAGGCCTTGACCGGCCGCGCCACCGACTCCGAAGCCGAAGCCGCCGCCAAGCAGGCCGAGGCCACCGAGTCCCGTCAGCACGCCACCCACTGCTCCCAGGAAGGGGCTCAGCGCGAAGCCGAGTCGATCGTTGAGAACGCCAAGAGCCAGACCTCCCAGAAGTTATCCGACCTGTTGGCCCGCAAGGCCGCCATCGACGCCAGCGCAGGCACCTCGCTTCTTGACATCCCGGGATACGTGGACGAGGGCGCCGCCACAGTCACCGAGGGCCTGTTGACCCGCGACGTGGCCACCGTGCGCCATCACGAGTCTCAGGTTCAGGCGCACCGGGCCGAGAAGCTCACCGCTGAGGCCTCGCACCACACCGAGAACGCTGCCTACCTGAACGCTCTGGCCACCCGCCTCGAGGGCGAGGCCGCGGCGCTGCTCCAGTCGGCTGCCGCCGACCGCACCGCTGCCGCCGAAGCCGCTCAGGCCTCCCAGCAGCACCTGGCCCAGAGCGCCGCTCTGGAAACCCAGGGCAACCAGGAAGTGGCTGACGGCGTGGCTCGCCGCAACGCGGGCAAGTCCCAGATGGCCGCCAGCCTGGACAAGATCCGCCTGGGTCTGGATCAGGAAGTGGCCGGCGCTGCCGAGCAGGAAGCCGGACTCGGCACCATCGGTCAGGGTCAGGCTCAGGTGGGCAGCGCCCGCCAGGATCGCCTGGTGGCTCTGCAGCAGCTGAGCGCGGGTATCAACCTGATGGCCCAGGTGCTCGACGTCCAGCAGCAGGGTCTCGACCTGGTGGGCCAGGCCCGTCAGGACCAGGAAGCCTCGCAGGCCGTCCGCACCGCCGCTCTGGACAAGATCGTGGCCGGTCAGGTCGAGGAAGCCGCCGGTCGGGCCGACCAGGCTGGCGGTCTCACCGAGGTCAACGCGGGCGACGCCGCCGAGCATGCTGGCAAGCAGAAGGTGGACGAGGGCAACTCCCAGGTCAAGCGCGGCACCGAGTCGGTTCGCACCGGCGAGCGCGACATCCAGGAAGGCACCAACCGCGAAGCGGCTGGCCGCGTCATCGAAGAGAAGGGCAACCAGTACGTGGAGCTCTCCAACGCGATTCCGGGCTACATCGCCGGCCAGAAGAGCTGAAGTTAAGCTCTCGGAAATGGCCCACCGCGCTTCGCGGTGGGCCATTTCATGTACGGTAGTAGCTCAGACAAGGTCAGTTGGGTCTTCAGCGCGCGAACGTAAAATACCGCGAGTTGAACGCGGCGCGGCGCCGTTCAATCGACACTCGCGCGGGGGGGGGTTAGCCGGCGGCTTGCTGGTAGGCCCGCCCCTTGTCGGCGATGACCTGGCCGGCGGCCTGCTCGGTCTGCCCCAGCTCAATCTCGCGCTGAGCCTGGCGCTCGAGCTCTTCAGCCCGGCGCAGCTCGTCCTGGGCCGCGGAGGCCCGAGCGCGGGCCTGATCCAGAGCAGACCGGGCCTGGGTGAGCTTCTCCTGGCCCGCCTCCACCCTGGAGGCACCCTTGCGCTCGACCTTCTGGCCCTCGCGGAAGTCGGCCACCCCGGCTTCGCCCTCCTGTCGGCCGGCCTGGGACTGCTCCAGGCCCTGCTCGAGCTTGTCCAGCCCCATCTGCTGCCGGTTGTGAGCGGTCTTTTCCCTGGCCCGCCAGGCGCGGAACTCTTTCAGGGCGTCCCGCTCTTCAGCCCGGAAGGGCGCTTCCTGGGTGAAGCCCTGCTGCATCTTGCCCAGTCCGTCCAACTCGATGGTGCGAGCCTGTTGCTCGGCCACCCGGCCCTGGTCGAACTGACCCAGACCCTGAGCCATCTGACCCTGGGCGGCCGTCTCGCGGGAGTGACCGGTGGCCACCTCGGCCCGCCCGGCGTCGATCAGCTGCTGGCCCTGCTCGCGCAACCCCAGGCCCTGCTGCTGCAGCTGATAGGCCTGCTGGGAGATCTCGGCCGCCCGCGCTTCCTGGACAGAGGCTGCCTGCACCAGTCCCCCGGCCTCCTGGCGCTGCTGGTTGGCCCGGGCAATGTCGCCCGAGGCCTGACCGGCCAGGGCGGCAGCCCGAAAGCGAGTTTGCTCGGCCTCGGCGTGCCTGGCCTGGGAAAGCTGGCGCTGCTGAACGGCTTGCCCCTGCTTGGCCTGGGCCTGGGCCCAGAGCTGGTTGGCGTAGTTGAGCTCGGCGAAGCCCTGGCGCTCGAGCTCGAGGCCGGCGTGGTACTGGAACGGGCACTGCTGCATCCGGCGACCGTGGGCGATATTCTGCTGGCCTCGCTGGCCCCAGCAGCGCGACTGGCCGCTCAGGTGCTGGCCCTCCGACTCGAGCGTGGCGGCCGCTCCGCTGGCCTGCGTCGATTCCTGAGTCAGGCGAGCGACCTGTTGGACCAGCGCCTGCACCTGCTGGAAAGCTTGCTGGGCCCGCTGCTGGGCGGCCTGGGCCAGAAGCTCCAGGGCCCGAGCCCGGGTGCGCTTGGCCCCGGCTTCTCCCTGCACCTGACTGGCCTGCTGGTGACCCACGGCTGCCTGCTCGAGGTAGACCCCGCCCAGGTTGCGCTGGTCGATGCCCCGTCCGAGTTTCTCCCGGCCGGCGTCTTTGATCTGCTCGGCCGCATGCTGCTCGGCCAGGCCCGCCCCGACGGTCGCGACTCCGCTCTGCTGCAGGCGCTCGGCCTGAGCTTCCTGGCGCAGTCCCTGGCCGACTCCGGCGCGACCCTCGTCCTTCAAAGCCTCGGCCTGAGCTTCGCCGGCAAAGGCCTGCTGCAGGCGCTCGACCTGGGCCTGCTGTCCCTGCTCGGCCTTGTCCTGGCGCTGCAGTCCGTTGGTGATGTCCTTGAGCCCTTTGTCCTTAAGCTGGCCAGCCTGCTGCTGCTGACTCAATCCCTCGTTGATGCGGGCCTGGGCGGCTGCCTGCAAGGTCGAGGCCAGCCCGATGAGGCCCATCCCGTCGGCGATCTTCTTGAGAGAGCTGGCCTGCAGCTTCTCGGCCTTCTTCCCCTGCTTCTCGGCGGCGGCCCTGTCGCTCAGAGCCTGCTGCCTGTCCTCGGCAGCCTGCTCGGCATCCTGGGCGCCCTGCTCGATGCGGTCGCGGCCGCGCGCATCGAGCTCATGGCCGCGCGCTTCCTCGCGCTGCCCTGCCTCGCGCAGCTTGCGCCGGGCCTCCTCGAAGGTAGGAGAACCGAGGAACTTTCCCGTAATGCCGCCGGTCAGATTTTGCATGGTATCGACCTTAATCTACCTCGGAGCCCTGAAATTGGCTTTAAAGAAATGTTGCCCTTCGGTCTTAATCCTGATTGTGTTGCTCTGGCTGCCGGCTTCGGCCCAGAATCGGGTGCGCATCGCCCTGCAGGAAAAGGGGTCGAGCTGTACGGTGGAGGCCGATGCCTACACCCTCAAGTCCACCGCCGGCGCCCAGGTGCTGCGCAAAGGACAGGGACAGGTGACCTTTCGTCCGGGCTTTCCGGAAAAGGACGTCATGTTCGTGCCCGCCTCGGGCGTCTTTACCTGGAACGGACGCGGCTATCGCGGCTTCCTGCGCGTTTTCGAGCGCGAGGGCAAGCTGGTGGCGGTCAACGTCCTGAACCTGGAGGACTACCTGGCCGGGGTGGTGGGGGGCGAGATCCCCGCCGACTGGCCCGGACCCACCCAGCGCGCCCTGGCCGTGGCGGCCCGCACCTACGCCGTTTACCTGCTCGGCGACCCGCGCGACAGCGAGTACGACCTGGTGGCCACCGACCAGGACCAGGTCTACGCAGGCCTGGACGGCGAGTCGTTCGCCTCGCGCGGGGCGCTCGACGATACCCGGGGGCAGGTTCTCAAAGGCGCCGATGGGCGCGTCCTGAAGGCTTACTACAGCTCCAACTGCGGGGGGCACACCTCCGACTCCGAGCCGGTCTTCGGACCCAAGGTGCCCACCATCAAGGGTATTCCCGACCCCTACTGCGCCGGCACGGCCGGCTCACGCTGGAGTCGCTCGTTCCCCATCGAGGCGGTGCGCAAGCGCTTTACCGCCGATGGCAAGCCGCTGGGGACCATCACCTCGGTGGTGGTCAGCGGCTACGATCCTTCGGGCCGGATGAACTTTGTCACCGTCAAGGACGATCAGGGCCACGAATACCGCGAGAAAAGCCAGGATTTTCGACGCATCCTGGGCTATCGCGAGCTGCGCAGCACCCGCTGCAAGATGAGCGTGAAAGAGCAGAACGGCAAGCCGGTCAGCCTGCACTTTCAGGGTGGGGGCTGGGGCCACGGGGTGGGCTTATGTCAGTGGGGAGCACTGGTGATGGGGGAGAAGCACATGGGCTACCAGGCCATCTTGCGCCACTACTACCGGGGGGCGACCCTGGAGAAGCTCTGATTCAGGACACCGGGTACTCTACTGGTAGGTCCTCTCGAGATCGCGCTGCACGCGCTGCCAGCTACGCAGGGCTGCGAGATGGCTCGCCCGGAGGACCATGGATGACCCACTTCGAAGCCCCCGGCCATGAAAAAGCTCTTCTTGTTGCTCCTCTTCCTCCTCGTCGTGGGTGCCGTATCGGCACAGGGCTTCACGGTGGTCATCAATGGAACTCCCTTCTCGGGATTGGTGGATGGCGAGCCGGACGCCGCGTTGTTGGAGGCGGCCGCCCTTGCTGAGATTCCCGGGCTGGATGTGATGATCGAGGGCACTCAGGTCAAATTCGCCGGGAAAGACATCCCTTCGACATTCAAGCAAGATCGGGTCATGGTCGAGGCCAGGGCTCTCACGAAGGCGGTCGGGGGTCTGTACGAGATAACGGACACAGGCCGGACCGTCAAGTTGACCTGGCGAAACCTGGGTACGGCAGCGCAGCCGGATGCGGGGGCGGATGCGGGGGCGGCGAGTGCTCCGCATTACACGATCAAGTATTCCGGTCCAGCGGCCCCCGAGGCGGAGAAACGGATATTCGAGTCAGGCATGTCCAAGTTGCTGTATGGGATTGCCACCAGCAATCGGGGTATGATGCAGAGTGTTATACCGATCACTTGCCACATCCACGGACAGACTCCGGGCGACCCTCTCTTTGCGGGTCTCAATGACAAGCATGCGCAGATCGGCAAGGTGATCGAGCTTCTCGGCGGTCAGTCGCCCAGGCAAATCAAAGCGGCGTATGTTCCCAGGTTCAAGGCATTCACCGCGACCGTCAAATATAGCAAGAAGGAGATCCAGCTCCAAGGATCTTGCGGCAGGCAGTTCTCGGTCGAGGAGCTCGGAATCGGTCCTCTCACGCGCTTCTAATTGGGTTTGGCCCAGCCGTCCGGAAGCCGCGTCCGGCCTGAGCGGGAAGATGAGGGTGGAGCGGCGCGTTCCGTCCTGGTCAGTTTCGGCCGACCCCGGGCGAGCTTGGCGCCGGCATCGTTGAGTTTGACCACGGTCGAGGCGCTCACTCGCTGTCCACGAAGGCGTAGACTAGCTAGACCTGTTCCCCCAGAACCTGCCCGACAAACTGCTGGATGGTCGGGTCGCTGACCAGGCTGCCGTGGTTGTACTTGAAGGTAAACAGCCGATTGCCGCTGTCGCCCTCGCGCTCGATACCGGCCGGCTGCTCCACGTCGGTGACGGCGAACCTGGCTCCGGGCATGTGGGTGCTGCTGGCCGTCACCATGCCATCGCCCTGGGAGAAGAGCTTCCAGTTCCAGTCAGGGGTGGGAATGCCCAGCCCGGCGATGATGGTGACCTGCACCTTGGCGCTCTGCGCGGCCCAGCGCTGATTCAATCCGCTCAGATACGGGTTGTTCTGTTTGCCCAGAAACTCTTCGTCCAGGGTCAGGTCGCGCAGCGCATCCTTGGCCTCGGGGATGTAGTGGCTGTAGAGTTTGAGTCGGTCGGCCGCCAGGGCCAGGTCGGCCTCCAGGCTGCCCCGGTTGGGAGGCGCGATCATGATCAACTTGTCGATGCCGTCATGTCCCTGGTCGAGGTGGGCCCGGGTGGCCAGGCCACCCATCGAATGGGTGATCACGTCCACCTCGCCGCCCGTCTCCTCGTTGAGAACCTTCAGGCAGGCGGTCAGCTCGGCCTGCAGCTCGCGATAGCTCAGGTAAGGCTTGGAGAAGCTGATGGTGTGGATGCGTCCGTCCGGCTTCTCGCGCAGGGAGGCCCGGAACTCGTCCTCCTTTCCGGGGTGAAACGTGGCGCCGAGCTTGTTCTTGGGGTTGGACGCCAGGTAGTTGCGCATGTTGAAAAAGTCCAGGGCGGCGCCGTTGAACCCGTGCACGATCAAAACGGGACGCTGGAGGGCAGGAGGGGGAGGGGGGAAGTCGCCCTCGATGGGGGGCAGTTTGCTCAAGAAGAGGGTATCTTCGGGCAGCCCCAGGCTGACGGCGCGCTGCGGGCGGTGCTCGGCCAGGGGGGGGGGAGCGGAGGCGAGCGCAACCTTCATCAGAGCTGCTCCAGGGGCAGGTGCAGCTGGCCGTTCCGGTCGCCTTCATCTAGCTTCTGCAGGGCCAGCTCGATGGCGCGGTCCGGGTTGACCGCGCCCGAGCCCTGGGCCTCGCGGCCGTAGCCGGGAAGTTGGGTGGCGCTCTGGCGCAGCACCTGCTTGACCTCGTCGGGGGAAAGATGGGGGTTAGCCTCCAGCACCTGGGCCACCACCCCGGCCACGATGGGAGCGGCCATGGAGGTGCCCGGCATGCCCAGGTAGTTGCTCGACACCATGGGCAGGCGGTTGGTGGTCTCGATCAGCCGGTTGATCTCCGAGCGGGCGGTCTGGGGGGAGTTCTTGAAGCGCTGGATCGAGCTCGGATTGAGGCCGATCAGCCGCAGCGTGTCCTCGGGCACGTGCACCAGCTCCGTGTCGCGCATCCCGTCGAGCCAGGAGAGGGTCTTCTGGACCGCGCTGTACTTGCGGGCCGTGGCTTCACTGATGGTACCTGGCGCATTGGGGCCGATGATCCCTTCGCCGGGGGCCACCAGATCGGGCTTCATAGTGTCCGACTTGCCCCGGCTGGAGAAGGATGGAATACGGTCGTCGGAGGGGTCGGGGGTATTGCGGTCGTCTACCGCTCCCACCGTGATCACGCGGGGATTGTCGCCCGGGGCGCTGATGGTGCCGGGATAAGGGCCTTCGTTGCCAGCCGAGACCACCACCACGATGCCCGCGTCCACCGCCTTCTCCACCGCCTGCTGGATGGGGTCCTGACGGCGATGCGCCCAGCGCTGGCTGGAGCCGAGCGACAGGTTGATGACCCGGATGTTGTACTGCTGCTTGTTCTCAACTGCCCAGTTGATGCCCTTGAGAATGTTGGAGGTGGTGCCGTTGCCGTTCTTGTCCAGCACCTTGATGCCCACCAGGTTGGCCTCGGGGGCGGCGCCCCGATAGAGGCCTTCCGACAGGAAGCCGTTGCCGGCCGCATCGCCTGCCGTGTGGGTGCCGTGGCCATTGTCGTCGTAAGCGAGCGTGCTGCCGTTGACGAAGTCCTGGAAAGCCACGATGCGGCTGTGGGGGAAGTTGAAGTCGGGGTGGGGATAGATGCCTGTGTCGATAACGGCGATGCCGACGCCGCGTCCGGTGAACTGCTGGGTGAGGGGGGAGGCAAAGCGCGGCTCGGTCAGGGTGGCCCGGGGAGTGGTGGGTACGGCCGGCTCGGTCGCGATCGCCTCGACGACTTCTTCGGGCTTGCGCTCCCAGGGGCTGGGCAGGAGGAACTTGTCTGACAGGTCGGGCATGACCTGATAGCCGGCCTGCTCGACGCGCCGCCGCTCGTCTTCGTTCATCACCACCGTGTAGCCGTTGATCAGCGGGATCTCGGCGTTGACCGGAACGTTGAGGCGGGAGAGGTCCTGAACGACCTGGTTGGGGGTCTTGGCTCGGGTGAGCAGGTCCTTGGGGACGACGATGAAGGGATTCTGGCGCTCGTTGGTGCCCTCCACCACGCCGTTGTAGCTGTCGCCACCGGAGAGGGCCAGGAAGGGCAGATCCATCTGGGCGGCGCTGGATTCCTCGCGGGCGGCCAGGCTGGGAAGCCGGAACGCCAGGCTGGAATTGTAAGCCGAAAGCTGCACGAGCCCCTGGATCCTTTCACCCGCAGAATTCCCCGGGGGCCATCCTAGCACGGGGCGGGGTCGAATCTTGTTACCTCGATGTTACAGGGGGTTCTCGGAGGGTGCCTCGGAGCTTGAAGCCTCCTCAACCGGTGGACCCTCGGGTTCTGGCTGAGGCTGGCTCTCCGACACATTCTCACCCGGTCGGGCCTCGGGTTCCGTCTGATCAACCGGGGGTTCTGGTCCTTCTGACTCAAGCCCGTTCTCGGTCAGCTCCGGCTCTGGCTCCCACTCGGGCATCGACCTGTCGAGTGATCCCCGGTCAGCTTCGTAGCGGCTGACCAGCTCGAACAAACGGTCGCGCATGATGAAGGTATCCGAGCGCAAGGCCCGGGCGAAGAAGTCCCGGGCCCGGTTGGCATCGCCCTTGAGCAGCCAGCACTGGCCCAGTCCGTAGTGGGCCTCGGGGAACTTGGCGAACTTGGAGAGCCCCCGCTCGAAGTACTCGATGGAGGCATCCACCTCGCCGAGCAGCAGGGTGACCCGTCCGAGATAGTACAGCAGGTAGGGATTCTCCCCCTCGTGCTGCCAGGAGACCAGGAAGCCCTCGCGGCTCTCGCGCAGCTGTTCTTCTCCCTGGCCCGGTCGGCTGGCGTAGAGCAGCGCCTCGGCCAGGTAGAAGTCAGCTCGAAACTGCGAGGGGTCGGCGTCGCGCGCCTCGCGCAACCGACCCACGGCCTGATCCAGCAGCCCCCTTCGACGCTCGGAGCCGGGGGGCGTGCGCATGGCCTTCTCCACCAGTTTGCGGCCCGACGACTGACTGCGCCAGGCGCCCATGGACCGGACCAACCCGGACAGGCCGGGAGAGGGAGGCGCCTTCTCCTCCTCCGGGGTCAGAATGCGGGCTTTGGCCAGGCGCAACAGGGGGATCTCGGCCGGCAGCAGGCGACGCTCGACCTCGAGCACCAGGCGGCTGATGATGGGGGAGGAGAGGGAGAGATCGGGGTGGCCTCCCAGGTAGGCCACGGCCTTCTCCAGGTTGCCCCGGCGCAGGTTGAGGATGGCCCGCACGGTATCCACCGCCTGGTGGTCGGGGGAGAGCTTCTTGACGGTCTGCAGACAGAGCTCGGCCGCCTCCTGGTCGCCGAGGTCCGAGCGAGAGAGGCCAGCGAAGAGGTGGGGAGCTGGATTGGCCGGCTCGAGCTCGAGGGCCCGGGTCAACAGCTCGTTGGCCGGCTCGCTCTGGCCCAGGGCCAGCTGGCAAAGGGCCTGCTGAATCAGCGGCCCGGCCGCCTTTGGCTGGCTGTGGGCCGCCGCCTCGAAGGCGCTCAAAGCCTCGTCGTAGCGGCCCTCCATCATCAGAGCCGAGCCCCGCTGCAAACTCATGGGCCGTGCCCTTCCTTGTCGAGCCGTTAACATCCTGTTTACAAATCCGAGTGGATTGTCGTGCTAGGATAGCCTCATCTTGGGAAAGTCTTGCCTTTCGCGATGGACATGAAGCTGCGCGCCTTCGACCCGATGGTTTCGGGTCTGCCTCAGCCTGCCTCCGGGCCATCTGTGTCCCCGGGCGAGGCTGACCTTAGAGCTCCGACCGACGAGTATACCTCCACCAGTATGATCGGCGAGAGCAAAAGGCTCAGGAGCGCCGAGCATGAGGCTACCCCGATTCGGCTGAGACCTTTGGCTAACCCGCTCCTGATGCTGGGAAGCGTCCTCTTCGGTCCCATCGGGATCGGATTGGGGGCCGGTCTGGCGGTCGAGGGGAAGGGCACCTGGGAGTCCGCCGAGCCCGCTCCGGTGGAAAAGGCCTCGGCTTCGCGCGTGGTCGAGCTTCCCAAGGGCCCCAAGCTCCTCCAGGTTCTGTCCGGGGCCATTCGGGCCTCCAAGCGCATCGGTCTGGGCTTCCTCAGCGTGGTCGGAACCGACCCGCTCAAGCAGGTTCAGGCCGAGCAGAAGAAGGTCAACGATCTCGAGCCCAAGCTTGACGCCGAAATAGTAGCCCGGGCAAGCGAGCTTCGGGCGGCCGGTCAGACCGGCGACGTCGACCTGGAAGCCGCCCGTCAAGTGCTGCAGGACAAGACGGTGGAGTTTCGCAAACGACTGGCTGATGGCCAGAGCCTCGATTCCATGAAGATCGAGGCTTTCGCCGTGGCCCGCAAGGCGGCCCAGGTGGCTCTCAAGATGCGCCCTTACGACGTGCAGGTGCAGGGTGGCCTGGCCATGACCGAGGGCCGGATCTCCGAGATGAAGACCGGGGAAGGCAAGACCCTCACCGCCATCATGCCGCTCTACCTTTATGGCCTCACCGGAAAGGGCGCCCACCTGGTCACCGTCAACGACTACCTGGTCAAGCGCGACTACGAGCAGATGAAGCCGGCCTTCGAGTTCCTGGGTCTGACGGTGGGTTGCGTGCACGAAGGGGTAGAGAACCCCGACAAAAAGAAGGCCTACGACTGCGACGTGACTTACATCACCAACCACTCGCTGGGCTTTGATTTCCTGCGCGATCAGTCGGCTCGCGAGCCAGAGCTGAGGGTGCAGCGCGCCCCCCACTTTGCTCTGGTGGACGAGGTGGACGAGATCCTCATCGACGAGGCCCGCACTCCGCTTATCCTCTCCTCGCTGTCGCAAGCTGCCGGGGATGAGCACCGCATCTTCGATATCCTCGTCAAGTCGCTCGAGCCAGGACGCGACTTCAAGACTAACCAGAAAGACCATTACGCTTACGTCACCGATGAAGGTCTTGACCGGGTGGAGTGCATGCTGGCCGCCGTGGATGCCGGCGAAAAGGCGGGTCAGGCTTCTCTCAAGCTCAAGTCGTTGCCCCCGGGGACACCATTGGAGGAGGTGCAGGCGGCCAGCCGCGCCTTCGATGAGGCCCACAAGGCCTCCCAGGCGGCTCAGAAACTCGTCCAGGCCCAGAACCTCCTGCGCACGGCCACCACCGAGGAAGACAAGCAGCAGGCTCAGGCCGAGATCGACTCCCTGCGGGCGGCGGCTCCAAGCTACAGCCTCTACAGCCTGGACAACGTGCGTCGGGTCTTCTTTCTTCAGAACGCCCTGATGGCCAACGCGCTCTACGAAAAGGACCAGGACTACCTGGCCGCCAACGACGAGGTCCAGATCGTGGACGTCTTCAAGGGTCGCACCATGGATGGGCGGCGCTTCACCAACGGCCTGCACCAGGCGCTGGAGGCCAAGGAGGGCGTCACCATCCAGCCCTACCAGCGCACCCAGGCCTCCATCACCTACCCCGACCTGTTCCGGCGCTACCCTCATCTGGCCGGCATGAGCGGCACGGCCATGTCGGCCGCCGGAGAATTCCACGAAGCCTACAAGCTGGACGTGGTGGCCATCCCCACCAACAAGCCCAAAGACCTCAAGACCGACCACGACATCATCTTCCGCACCATGCAAGAGAAGTTCGAGTACGTGGCCGACCGGGTGACCGAGCTCTACAAGGAAGGTAAGCCCGTGCTGGTGGGCACGCGCTCGATCCCGGCCAACAAGTATCTCTCCCACCTGCTGGCCAAGCGCGGCATCTACCACCAGGTGCTGAACGCCGAGCGAGTGCAGGACAACACCGACGAAGAGGCGCGCATCCTGGCCGACGCCGGACGATCGGGCATGGTGACGCTGGCCACCAACATGGCCGGCCGGGGCGTGGACATCAAGCCCGATCTGGTGAACTACAAGCTGCTGGCCATGAAGGCAGAGGTCGCCTGCAAGCAGGGCGAGTTCGTGGTGGTGGACGTCGAGAAGCCCAGGGATGCCGAGCAGGTCAAAGACTGGCTGGCCAGCGACAACCTGCCCACGCAGATTCTGGCTGAGGGGCAGACGATCCAGGACGGCGCGACCGGAATCGTGATCCGGATCAAGCCGACCGACCCGCCCCCCGAAGGCAGCGCCCACTTTGACGGGCGAACCGAGGAGTTCGAGACCGGCGGGCTGCACCTGATCATGACCGAGCGCCACGAGGCCGAGCGCATCGACCTGCAGCTCGAGGGGCGCCCTGCTCGCCAGGGCCAGCCGGGTTATCGTCTGGCCGTGCTGTCGCTGGAGGACGAGCTGCTGCAATACTTCGGAGGACCCAAGCTGGCCGAGTTCTTCGACGCCATGGGCATTCCCGAGGGCAAGGGCGTCAGCGACGAGCGACTCGACGAGCTGGTACGCGACGCCCAGCGACAGGTGGAAGGCAAGTGGTACGAGGTTCGCAAGGATACCACCAAGTATGGGGAAATCCTCAACAAGCAGCGCGAGGCCTTCAGCTCGAGCCGTGACAAGCTGGTCGATCGGGAAGCCGACGTCGGGGATCTGGTGCTGGACTGGCTGCCTCGCTCACTGGCCCACGAAGCCTTCTACAAGCACGGCGAGCGCGAGTGGGTCGCGAGGGGGTCGAAGGAGGACGAGGTTGTCGAGGTGCCCGGCAGCATCAAGGCCGGTGCGGTCAAGCAAGCCATGGCTGAGTTGACCGAGAAGTTTGGCGTGCCATTCGACCTGGACCTGGGCAAGAAGAAGAAAGTGAGCGAGGAAGAGCTGGAGGAGCTGCTGCGCCCTCAGGTCGAGGCTCACTACAAGGCGGCGGCGGCCAAGATGCCTGCGGAAGACCTGGCTTACTATCAGCGCAAGGTCATGCTGGACGTGGCCGATGAGGGCTGGATGAACCATCTGGAGAACATGGAAGTGCTTCGTCACGGCATCGGGATGGAAGCCTACGCCCAGAAGGACCCCTGGATCCAGTATCAGCACCGGGCTTTCGACATGTATCAGGGCCTGCTTCAGTCAGTGCAGAATGAAGCCAGCAGCGAGATATTCCGTCAGATGCTGATCGAGGCCCGCGAGCAGCAGACTAAGGCGAGCTGAGCGAAGCCACCAGCACAGCCCCCGGAATCACAGCCTGGCCTTTGGCGTCGTATTTGGTGGCTCCCGAGAGGGCTTTCATGTCGTCGCGCGAGATATCCGCCACCAGGCCCGTCACCATCCCCTTGCGCTGCCAGCTTGCCACCTGGTAGGTCTTGCCATCGATCTCGACGGCGTCGAGCCTGGCCTGCTGGGGCGAGTCGGGCAGTTGGCCGGTCCACTGGTCCTGTTTGGCGAAGTACATCGAGAGCTGCACTTTTCCCGGTCGCAGGTAAAAGACGTGGGCGCTGGCCACCGAGCCCTTGACCGGGCAGGGCTTCACATCCAGGCGCTGGGACTGTTCCAGGGCGGGAACATCCGGTTTGGTGCCCAGAAAGCCCGCGATCTTCTTGTCAAAGCCGCTCGGGTCGGCCTGGCCGCAGCCCATCATCCAGCACATGGTGTGGTCGTTGACCATGGCCACAGCCCACGGACTGGGCCCGGATTCGCGTGGGAAGAGGGCGAAGAGGCCGGCCAGCAGGATCAATAAACAGGCCGCCGCCAGCGCCGGCCGCACCCAGGGCTGGCTCATGCGGCGCTGCCAGGGACTGACCTTGAAGTTCTTCTCGATGCGCCGACGCAAGAGCTCGGGCGTAGGCTCGGAGGGCACCGCCTGGCGCACCACGCCCTGCAGACGGCGCATGAATTCCACCCGGGCGAAGCACTCGGGGCAATCCCTCAAGTGCTCTTGCAGCCCCCCCAACCGCCCCGGATCGACCTCGCCGTCCACGAAGTCTTCCAGCAGCGGCCGATAGCTTTTGCAGTCTATCTGCTCGCTCATACGTCCCCTCGCCAACCTGTGTGTGTCTCGGGGGTCCTAACCGGGAGTTGGGCGGGTTAGTTCCCGCTCGGGAACTTTTTTCGGACTCTCCATTCGCTCGATCTCCTGTCGGCCCAATCCGAGCGCTGACGTTCGCTAGCGTCAGTATCGAACTGCCGACGCGCCCTCCCTGGCGACTGACCCTGCATCCTTGGCAGCGAGGCGAAAATACTCGACAAACTTAAAGGCCAGCGGGAGTACAGGTCGTTCGGCTCGATGGCCGTGGACAACTAGGGGCAAGCTTTCTTACGGAGAAAGTAGTCATATGCTGGATCACCTGGAACGTCGCCGGTTTACCCCCGAAGAGTACCTGATGCTCGAAGAGCGCTCGGAACTCAAGAGCGAATACTACGACGGCGAGATTTTTCAAATGACCGGAGGGACGCTCAACCACAACCGGATCGTTACGAACCTGGTGACTCACCTGAAAGCCGCGCTGCGCGGAAGTAGCTGCGAAGTATTCCACACGGACGTTCGCTTACTGGTCGAAAAGTCGATGCTCTTCACTTACCCGGACCTGATGATCGTCTGCGGTCCACCACTCTTGATGACAGGCCGGAAAGACACGCTGATCGATGCTCGCGTGATCATCGAAGTGCTGTCGCCGTCAACCCAAAATTACGATCGGGGTGCCAAGTTCAAGATGTACGGCGCCCTGCAGTCGCTGGAGGAGTATATCCTGGTTTCCCAGGATGAGCGAAAGGCTGAGAGTTTTCTCCGTCAGCAGAGTGCTGAATGGGTGCAGTCGGAGGTGGGTGAGACGCTGAGACTGGCCTGCCTGGACCTGAAGATGCCCCTGGACGCGGTCTATGAGAACGTGATCTTCTAAGCCCATCGTGTGAACTGCCCCCCCCGAATCGACACCGCGTAGACACCTCGCGCGGGCCCACAGCCGCGCACGAGTGGACTACCGAGCCCGACGCGGCGTAGACGAGAGACACCTCGCGCTGAGCCAGGCGCTCGAGTCGCTCCGGCAGGGGCAGGACCTACAGGTTGGCGCTGGCCAGCAACTTGCCGTCCCGGCCCTCCAGGCCCAGAATCTTCAGTGTGGAGCGTTTGGGAACGTCAAAGAACAACCCCTCCACCCGAACCTCCTCGCCAGGCTTGAGGGTGACCTCGAAGGCTCCGCTGCAGTAGACTTTGGCTTTGTTGTGGTCTACCACGTAGAACTGCCGGGAGTTCAGCACCAGCACCTCGGCCCCTGGATTCTTGACCAGCGCTGCCACCTTGACCTGGTAGTATTCAGCGTTGGGAGAGGTCAACTTCTCCACCTTTCCGACCCGCAGTGACAATCGCGAGGGGGCTGCCCCCGAGCCTCCGGTCACATAATCCACCACGAGGCCCTCGCCGCGCTCGCTGAACCGGTATCCGAAGGCCGAGGCCACCGCCTCGGCGCTGACGTAGGTATCCCCCTTCAGACGCACCACGTCGCGCAGGCTTTTCCCCTCCAGCAGGATGCTGTTTGAGTCGGGACGGTCCACAATCGACCAGCCCATCTGACGGGCCAGCGGCGCGGCGTGGAGATAGACCTTCCGGTTGGGATAGATGGACTGAAGCTTGAAGGGACGAGCTCCATCCACGCTGACCGAGCACTGCACCAGAGTCTGCGCTTGGAGCGGCAAGAACAACAAAATCAAGATTATCAGGCTGAGCATGGGCTTGATTTCCTGGCGGGGGAGCGATCCCCTACCTCGGTCAAAGGGGGCGCAGTGTCACGAATGGAGCTCCTGCAGGTCGCCTGTCGGCTGGCATGGATCCACCACCAGGCTGGTCTCGTGCCGGTAGATCACCTTCCCCGGCGGGCTGCCGGCTGGCTTCTTGACGTAGCGGACCAGGGTGAAGTCCACCTCCACCTTGCTCGAGTCAGAGGCCTGCGAGTGGCGGGCGGCCAGCACGGCGGCGGCTAGCACCGCTTCCTGACTGGGGGACCGGCCGGCGGTGCGCAAGATGACATGGGCCCCCGGCAGGTTGCGGGCGTGAAACCAGAGATCCTCTCGAGCCGCCAGCTTGTGGGTCAACCGGTCGTTTTGAGCGGGGTTTCGACCTACCCAGAGCTCGAAGCCGTCGGCCTGGTAGCGCCGAGGGCCGCTGCGGGGCTTCTCGGGACGCGGCCGACGCTCCACCGGCCGAGGCTCGAGCTCGCTCAGCTCGCCGGCCGAGCCGGCCTGCTCGATAGCCAGGCGCAGCTCGACCAGGTAGTCGTGCTCAGCCCGTGCCTTCTCGACCTGGGCCGCGATCAGAGGCCCGGCCCTCTTCAGCTTGCGCGAGCGACGAAAGAGCTTCTGGGCGTTCTCGCTGGGTGTGAGGCGTACGTCCAGAGCGATCTCCACCCGAGAAGCCTCATCGAAATCGGCCAGGCTGACGCTGGTAGCCCGCAGCGGCACCTGATCGAGGCGTGAGAGCAGCAGTTGTCCCCAGTGCTGATACTGCTCGGCTTTCTCGGTCTGGGCCAGGTCGCGTCCCAGCTCGGCGAGACGCTTCTCCACCCGAGTCAGGGCCTTTTGCACCTTGCGCAGGGCCTCCGAGCGCATCTGCTCCAGGCCCGGTGCCCGGCTCGCGAGCGACCAGGCGGCCTCGGCAGCTTGCTGCATGGTGGGGTAGGGGAGGCCCTGCCCGCGAAAGCTCAGCTCGCCCCGATCTGTGACCGCGGGCTGGAAGCGCCCGGCCCGAAAGTCGGCCCAGAAAGCGTCCCAGGCCGTCGCCAGGGCCTGCGGGTCAAAGAGCGGCCGGCCCGGGTCCTGGCCTGCCTCCAGGGCCAGCTGCCGGGCGTAGAAGGGGGGGAGCCCGAACACGGTCCGGGGAAGGGACCGCTGGAGTGGCTCTGAGCGGTCCACGAGCTCCACGAGCTGCTGCCCGGTCAGGCTGTCGGCCGCGGGTAGCTCGGAGATTTCCGGCCGGGTGTGCTTGCGGTGGGCTCCCAGCACCTTGCCTGACTCGGTGAGCAAGAGCAGGGTGTTGTCGCGCCCGGGAATGTGCAGCACCAGCTTCAGAGCGGGCTTCTCCTGGTAGGCGGGAAAGTCGAGCTCGACGCTGCGCTCGAGGCCCACCTGGCGAATGTGCCCAAGACGCCTTCCCTCGAGGTATTTCCGCAGCAGCATGGTGAAGGCCCCCGGGCTCTTAGCCGGGTGCGTGGGGTGCTCCACCAGATGCAACCGGCTCTCCTCGGGCCGCAGGCTGATCAAGAGGCGCAGCGTCTGGCCCGGCCGGCGCAAGGCGAAGAGGTAGTCTTCCTCCGACAGCTGAGAAATTTTCTGGGGTGCAGCGTCCTTCAGGAGCGGCCCCAACTCGGCCACGATGGCCGCCAGGTTGAGCGAGTCGAGCTTCACGCCGGACGATTCTCGGCCCCCTTCAGCAAACCTTTGTTCGATAGGACTTCTGGCCTCGGCGCAAGAATTCGGCTGCATTCCCAGGTCGTGACACTCGGGCGGGAGAGCTTCAACGGCATTGAATCTGGTTCACCCCCGAACGGAGGAAAGGTTGGCCCTGTTTTGAAAGGTCTGCTTCTGGTCGTTTCCGGCCCTTCCGGCGTGGGCAAGGGCACCGTGCTCGAGCGCCTGTTGTCGCGTCGCAACGATTGCGTCTTCTCCATCTCGGCCACCACGCGCCCGGCCCGACCTCAAGAAGAGAATGGTAAGCACTACTTCTTTCTCAACCACGAGGGCTTCGAGCGCTGGGTGGAGGAAGGCAAGTTCCTGGAGTGGTCGGAGGTGTTCGATCACTTCTACGGCACTCCCCGTGACTTCGTGGAGCAGCAGCTCGAAACCGGGAAGAACGTGGTGCTTGATATCGACGTTCAGGGCGGACTGCAAGTGATGAAGCGCGCCCCTAACGCCGTGTTCGTGTTTCTGGCCCCGCCCGATCTGCCCACGCTGCGGCAGCGGCTGGTTTCGCGCGGCACCGAGTCGCCCGAGCAGATATCCAAGCGCCTGCTCACGGCCCGCACCGAGCTGGCCCAGATCCGCCATTATGCCTATCGGGTGATCAACCAGCACGTGGACGAGGCTGTCGTCCAACTCGAGGCCATTCTGGCGGCCGAATTCTGTCGTACCAGTCGGGTCGAGCGCTTTCCCTGGGAAGAGGTCACTGAGGAGGCAGCACCCACTTGAGCAAGAAGCTGATCTGGGTCCTGATCATCCTGGTACTGCTCGGCGTATTGGCTGTGGGCATCGTGGTGCTCACCCAGGGGGACGGCCCCCCCAGCTACCAGGCCTCGATCGGCAAGAAGGGCAGCCAGATGGGTCAGTTCAGCTGGCCCTGCGGGGTAGCCGCCGACCCCAGCGGCAACATCTACGTGGCCGACACCGGCAATGGCCGGATCCAGCGCTTCACTCCCGAGGGCAAGCTGATCTTCGTCTTCGGCACGACCGGCTCAGACCACGTGCAGTTCCACGAGGCCATGCGGCTGGCGGTGGACCGCGAGTCCAACCTCTGGGTCTCGGACACAGGCAATCACCGCCTGCAGAAGTTCCGCATCACCGCCAACGGCACGAAATTCATCAGTCAGGTGGGACAGTTGGGCAACCGGGCAGGAGAGTTCAGCCATCCCATCGGCATCGCCTTCGATAACCAGAATAACATGTGGGTAGCCGACTCGCGCAACCATCGCATCCAGAAGTTTGGGCCCGATGGCAGCGTGTTGTTGATGCTGGGCGAGCAGGGCACTGACCTGGGTAAGTTCAACGAGCCCTGGGGGGTGGCCACCGACAACCAGGGCAACCTTATTGTGGCTGACAAAGGCAACCACCGCATCCAGCGCTTTACCAAGGACGGCCAGTTGCTCAACGCCTGGGGCCTGCACGGAAAGAAAGACGGTGAGCTGGATCAGCCCACCGATGTGATCGTCGACCTGGACCAGAACGTCATCGTGGTCGACTCGGGCAATAACCGACTGCAGAAGTTTTCGCCTCAGGGCACCTACATGTATCGCTGGGGTAAGAAGGGCGACATGGCCGGCCAGTTCAACCAGCCCCAACAGGCGGCCCAGGGTCCCGATGGCACCCTCTACGTGGCCGACTCGAAGAACAACCGGGTATGCAGCTTCCAGCCGCGCACCGTCAACCCGTTCGACTCGAGCCAGGACGTCAAGGTGCCCGGGCGGCCCGTGCCGGCCCCCACAGCCACGTCCACCGATACGCGCATCGAGCCCGGCGGGGCCACGCCCGGCTCAGTGCAAGAGACCCCTGTGCCGGAGGCCTCGCCAGATGCGGCACCTTCCCCTCAGGATGAGAGCCCGCTGAGCGAGCCCGCTCCCCAGGAAGACCCCCAGAGGAGTCGTCTGTGAGCATTCAGCGACGGTCGACCATTCAGCGACGACAGGGGTCGAAAATTCTCGCCCTGCTGCTCTTCCTGCTCTGGCTGCCGGGTTGCTCGCAGCCCGCCGGCCAGCCCGGCGCCGCCACCGGCACGCCTCCGGCTCGTCCCGAGGGCAACACCCTGGTGGTGGGAAAGCCCGGCGACCCCAAGGGGCTCGATCCGGCTGACGTGACCGACGCCGAGTCCTCCCAGATCACGGCCAACCTGTTCGACACGCTGCTGCGCTTCAAGAGCGGCTCGGCCGAGGTAGAGCCCTCGCTGGCCACCGAGTGGAAGGCCAGCCCGGACGGCAAGACCTGGACCCTCAAGCTGCGCCAGGGGGTCAAGTTCCACGACGGCACCCCCTTCAACGCCAGAGCCGTGGTGGACAACTTCGAGCGCCAGTACGTCGCCAATCATCCGCTGCGCTATCCCGGGGCCACCTTCAGCTACTGGAGCGACGTCTGGGGTGGTCGCATCACCAAGATCGAGGCGGTGGACGAGCACACGGTGCGCTTTCACCTCAAGGAGCCCATCGCGCCTTTTCTCTCCAACCTGGCCATGCCGTTCTTTGGCATCGCCTCGCCGGCGGCGCTGAAGAAGTCGGGGCGCGACGCCTTCAAGCAGCCCGTAGGCACGGGGCCCTTCAAGTTCGTGGAGTGGCTGCCCGGCGACCGGCTGGTCATTGAGGCCAATCAAGACTACTGGGACGGCCGCCCGCCCCTCGACCGCATCACCTTCAAGCCCATCCCCGAGAACACCAGCCGCCAGCTGCAGCTTGAGCGCGGAGCGGTGCAGCTGATCACCGGGCTGCAGCTCGAGAACTATCCCGAGCTGAGCAAGAATCCGGCCGTCAAAGTGGCCGAACAGCCCGGCCTCAACCTGGGCTACCTCAGCTTCAACACCCAGAAGAAACCGCTCGACGATCCGAAGGTGCGCCAGGCCCTCTGTCTTGCGGTCAACCGCCAGCAGATCGTGGACGAGCTCTACCACGGTCTGGCCAAAGTCGCCAATTCGCCCGTGCCGCCCGGCATCTGGGGACGCAAGGAGCTGCCCTACGAATACAACCCCGACACGGCCCGCGAGCTTCTCAAGGAGGCCGGCCACGAGGGCCTCAAGCTCGAGATCTCCTACATGAGCGTGCCTCGCACCTACTTCCCCGAGCCCAAGGTGATCGCCGAGGTGCTCCAGGCCCAGTGGGGCGAGGTGGGCATCCAGGTGGACGTCAAGTCGCGCGAGTGGTCGAGCTACCTCGAGGCCCTCGGCCAGGGCGAGCACCAGGTGGGGCTGTCGGGCTGGATCGCGGATAACGGCGACCCGGACAACTTCCTCTACACCCTGTTCGACAGCGGCAACGTGGACACTAAACGGGGCGGCTCCAACGTGTGCATGTACACCAGCGAAGAAGTACACGGCCTGCTGGTCAAAGCCCAGGCCCTCACCGACCAGGCCGAGCGCACCAAGCTGTATGAGAAGGCGCAGGAGCTGATCCACCAGGACGCCCCCTGCCTGCCCATGGTCTACGTCTCCCAACTGGCCGCCAGCCACCCCGAGCTGGAGGGCTTCGAGCTACACCCCACCGGCACGCTGCAACTGCGAAAGGCGCGCTGGAAGAGCAAGTGAAGCGGTTCCTGGCCCGGCGCTCGGTGGAGCTGATCCCGGTGGTGATCGGCATCACCCTGCTGACCTTTCTCCTGATTCACATGATCCCGGGCGACCCGGTGCGGGTCATGCTCGGCGAGCGAGCCAGCGCCGAGCAAATCGACGCCCTGCGGCGCGACCTGGGCCTGGATCGCAGCCTGCCCGAGCAGTACCTGCGCTACGCGGCCCGGCTGGCGAAGGGCGACATGGGCTCATCCATCCACCGCCACACTCCGGTCACCGAAGAGCTGGCCCGAGCCTTCCCGGCCACCATCGAGCTGACCGTGGCCGCCCTTTGCATTGCCACCGTGCTGGGCATTCCCCTGGGGGTGGTGGCGGCGGTGCGCCGGGGCGGCTGGCAGGACGTGCTGGGTACCACCGTCTCGCTGGTAGGCATCTCGGTTCCGGTCTTCTGGCTGGGCCTGATGCTGGTGCTGATCTTCCCCTACTACCTGGGCTGGTTCTTCTTCTCGGGCCGCACCAGCCTCGAGTTTGCCCATCCCACCGGCTTCTACGTGCTGGACGCCCTGCTCAGCGGCAACCCGGCCAACCTGGTGGACGTTCTGGGCCACCTGGTGCTGCCCGCCGTCACCCTCAGCAGCGTGCCCCTGGCCATGATCGCCCGCATGACCCGCTCCTCGATGCTGGAGGTGCTCGGTCAGGACTATATCCGCACCGCCCGGGCCAAGGGGCTGACCGAGGGCCAGGTGCTCTGGGGGCACGCCCTGCCCAACGCCCTGATCCCCATCGTGACCGCCATCGGGCTGCAGTTCGGCTACCTGCTGGGGGGAGCGGTCATGACCGAGACCGTATTCTCCATCGACGGCGTGGGGCGGCTGGTGGTGGAGGCGGTCAAGTCGCGCGACTACCCGCTGGTGCAGGGCTCGGTGCTGGCCATCGCGCTGGCCGTCTCGCTGGTCAATTTGCTGGTGGACATGCTCTACGCCTGGCTCGATCCGAGGGTGCGCTATGGCTGAGTCGCCCCTGCGCGAGGCCTTCCGCAAGCTGCTCAAGAGCATCCCCTTCAAACTGGGAGCCCTGCTGTTGAGCGGTCTGGTGCTGGCCGCCCTGCTGGCCGACGCTGTCGCCCCCTACAGCTATCGCGACCAGGACCTCTCCCAGCGCTTCCAGCCTCCCTCCTTCAGCTCGAGCAAGCCAGGCCAGGCTCCCCACCTGTTGGGCACCGACAACCTGGGTCGCGACCTCTTCAGCCGCCTGCTCTTCGGAGCGCGCATCTCACTGGTGGTGGGCCTTCTCTCGGTCTCCATCTCGCTTCTGGTGGGCGGCCTGCTCGGAGCCCTGGCGGGCTACGCCGGGGGCGCGACAGACAGCGTCATCTCGCGCCTTTTCGACCTGATGCTGGCCTTCCCCAGCATCCTCCTGGCCATCGCCATCGTCAGTGTGCTGGGGGAGGGGCTGGGCAACGTCATGCTGGCCGTGGGCGTAGTGGGCATCCCCATCTTCGGGCGCCAGGCCCGCGCTTCGGTGCTGACCACCCGCGAGCTCGACTATGTGCAGGCGGCCCGCTCGCTGGGGGCGAGCCCGGCGCGCATCCTGTTCGTGCACGTGCTGCCCAACTGCCTTAACCCGCTCATCGTGCTGGCGGCCCTGGGCGTGGGCACGGCCGTGCTGGACACGGCCGGACTGTCCTTTCTGGGGCTGGGGGCGAAGGCTCCCTTCCCCGAATGGGGAACCATTCTGGCCGATACCTATCAGTTCTACAAGCGAGCCCCCTGGATGGTGGCCTTTCCGGGCCTCTCCATCATGGCCATGGTGCTCGGTTGCAATCTGCTCGGCGACGGGCTGCGCGACGTGCTCGACCCGCGCATGGCGGAGAAAGGCTAACTCTGGAGGATATGTTCATGCTCAAGTGCGTTCTGGCGATCGGTCTGGGGGTCACTCTGGTGGGTTGCAGCGCCCGCGCTGGCGACGAGCCCCCGCCGCCGTCCGTTACCCAGACCCCGGTGGCTTCGGCCTCGCCCTCGCCCGAAGCCTCGGAGACGGCTTCCCCCTCCGCCTCGCCGTCTGAGGAGCCCTCGGTCACGGCCAGCCCTTCGTCCAATGCCTATCACGGGCTGGTGCCCTTCCCCGACGTGAAGGCGCCCGAGATCACCGAGGTGGTGCCCTTGAAGATGACCACCGACGCCGGCGAGATGCTGCTCGAGGTGTATCCTCAGGCCGCCCCCAACTCGGCCAAGCGCTTCCTGGGGCTCGTCAAGGCGGGCTTTTACAATGACACTCCGCTCTTCCGCGTGGAGCCCGGCTTCGTGGTGCAGTTTGGTATCAACTGGCGCAAGCCGTTCCAGAAAGAGCAGGAGACCAACTTCAAGGAGGACCCCAGCCTGTTTGCCCTCGAGCGCGGCACCCTGTGCTTTGCTAAGACCAACATGCCCGACAGCGCCTCCACCCAGGTGTTCATCAACTACGCCGACAACTCGGGGGGCCTGCGGCCCTTGAACTTCACCGTCTTCGGGCGCGTGACCAAGGGCATGGAGGTGTCCGAGGAGTTCCGCTCGCCCGGCCCGCTGCGTCAGGACCTTCTCTGGCAAGACGGCGGCAACTACCTCAAGACGCTCCAGGTCCAGCCCCACAAGATCCTCAAGCTCGAAGTGGTCAAGCCGCCGGAGAAAAAGTGAGAGCGCTCCTTTTGGGGCCGCTCCTGACGCGCGCTGGCGCTGGGCGCACCGGCCGGGCCCGAGGCCCGGCTAGCCTGGAGCTGGTCGTGAAAAAGCTGGCGACCCGGTGAGAACGGCCGCCGTCAAGAGCTCGCCTCTGTGGATGGTCACCCGCGAAAGCGCTCTGACGGTGCTGGTCGACTACCTGACCGCCCGCAAGGACGAGCTCTCCGAGCCCGGTAAACACCGGCTGGAGTTCTCGACCGCTGCTCTGGAGGCCGCTCGCGATTCCTTCTCGGCCATGATCAGGCGCGGCGAGGAGCGTTTGCACCGCCTCTGCGAGCTTCTCAGCGAAGAGCTGCTGGGCGAGTACGATCTCCAGTGCGTGGTGGTGGGCGAGATCCCCGACACCGGCGAGCGCTTCACGGTGACCCGCAACCTGACTTCCAGGGCGCTCTACTCCCAGACCGACCTCGACCTGGGCACCCGCGAGCTGCACAAGCTGCAGGTCCAGGGGGCTCATGGCTGGAGCCAGCCGCTGCTGGTGGCCAACTTCGTGGAGTATCTGCCCACCGGGGCCAACGAGCACTCCATCCACAAGTTCCTGAGCCGCATCAAGGCCGAGGAGGAGATCTGGAACAAGGTCGTGGACGAGATCTTCCACCTCGACGCCCTGGTGCGCCGCGACAAGACCCTGCGCCACCTGAGCCGCTACGTCAAGGACGTGTTCGGTCTCAAGGCGGTGGTCTCGGACGGCCAGCGCCATTCGCGCGACCTGCAGCGCACCCTGCGCGCCCTGCGCTTTGAGCCAGCCATTCTCGAGCGCCACCGGGTGCCGGTGGGGGAGAGCACGCTGGGATTGGAGTTCCTGGAGGTCAAGGACTACCTCAAGGAGACCCGCAAAGCCAGCGGCTGGGCGGCCCTCAAGTCGGTGGTGTCGTGGTGGGACTGCCTGTTCGAGATCCAGATCCAGGCCCTGGGCAGCTACCACCGCGAGCGCGAGCGGTTGACCCGCGAAAGCCACACCAGCTTCAAGTCCAACCGCGAATCGCTGCGCAACCAGATCGCCCAGGAGATCCCCCTTTTCGGCTTCTACCGAGACCTCTTGCGCTGGCTCTTCCGCCGTCCCGACGAGCCGGCGCCCACGTTTGCGGGGGTGGAGATCGTGGTCGGCGACTGACTGTTCATTTGCCGGTTACGCCCTTCGCGGCATTCTCGGCATAAAGTGCGGGGGCCATGCAGATTGCGGCTGCTTCCGCGTACTATCGGCCTGCGCCCCGGTTGGTGCCGCGACCGCATTTTCGTCCCGCCCCCAGTCTGGGGCCAGGAGAGACCTTCCAGAAGGTGTGGCGCGACTTCGGGATCGACCCGCTGGCCATGCTCCGTCGGGCCACGGTGGAGCCGCCGGCAGCGCCCGGCCAGCCGCTGCCCGAGGTGCTGGCCGGAGATCGGTCCACCCTGGAAGACCTGCGCGACGAATTGCACGGCCTGCTCGGGGAGCTTGGCCAGGGTCAGGTGCTGACCGATACCCGTCTGCGCGCGTTTCAAAGCCGCTTCGCCCTGGTGGCCGAGGGCTACGGAGTGGACGTTTTGTTCCAGCGCGGCGCCCCCCGGGTCAACTGGGGCAAGTTCCCCCAGCTCGAGGTCTACGACCAGGGCGGCCCTTCGGCGCTGCACGAGATGGTGCATGCCGTCCAGTGCACGGTGGGCGCGGTGGCCGGCCTTTCCGCCCAGGCCCGCTCCGAGCTGGCGGCCCGGCTCGGCCGCGAGCCGACCGCGTCCGAGGTGCGCCAGCAGCTTGCGTCACTGGACGACAACCAGCGCCAACAGGCCTTCCGCCAGACGGTGGCCCCCATGGAGAACCTGGCTTACGCCCGTTTTGAGGAGGGAGCCTTCCACGCCAGCGGCATGTTCGGCAAGAAGGCCCGCGATCTCGGCTATTACGCGTCGCGAGCGGGGCACAATCTGGATGTGTTCACCACCGCCTATCAGGAGGCGCGCGCGCCGGCTCTGGACAGTGCACTGGACGCGCGCATCTACGGGCGCATCGGCCATGTGGCCCGCACCCACGGCGAGACGGCGCTGCTGCTGGGAGCAGCCGGCTATGGCTACCACCGCCTGGTGGGCTCGGCCATGGCCGTCCATCCGCTATTGGGCGCCTGCGCCCTGCTACCCCTGGGCGGACTGATTTACCGGGTGGCCCGCGGCTGATCCGGTCACGGCGGCGCCCGCCGGCCGCGACTCGGCGGCCAGCCCTCGCAGGTGCCGCGGTCTACGGGTATCTTATCTTCAGCATGATCGCCAAACGTTTCTTTGGCGATCATGAAACCGGGAGCCCTTCGGTCCAGTGGAAGCGCTGAGACGTGCTCGATTGATTCTCTGGGGGGTCTCGTCCTGGGAGAAACAGAAGCAACGAGTTCCAGAGAAGTCTCGACTGAGGTGCAGGAATCGACGCAGTTTCTCAGGCCGAATCGAACGGGTGGGGAAACGGCTGAATCAGTCTACGGAACATACTCCAGAATAATGGAGCGTCCTCTGTATCCAGCCCCGGTCGTCGCTCTAGCTTTCGAAGTCTGGCGCCGGGGCGGAGGGGATTCTCTGTTGATCCCAAAGCATCCGCAACTTGATCGGCTCCAGGCCGGTTGAACAGCTTACAAAGTCTTGATGAAGTTCCGGGAATTTCTTAAGATTCTCGGGTTAAGCTAAGGCCCCCAAGGTGCAGCGTGCTATCCTCATAGCTCTGGTTATCTGGTTTCTTCTGGTGCCCGCTCGGGCCCAGGGGCAGCCGGTGGCTGCGCCTTCGCCTTCCCCATCGCCGACTTCTCCCCCACCCTCCTTTCCCGGTCCGGACGATCCGGCCCTGACCATGGAGGACGCCATCAAGATCGCACTGGGGCGGCATCCCTCCATCGCCTCGGCGGGCTACCAGGTGCAGGCTGCCGAGGCCGGCATCGGCAGCGCCGAGTCGGGCTACTATCCCCAGCTCAACCTTTCGGGCACCTTCAACCACTCCGAGAACCAGCGCACGGTGGCCATCAACACCCCCACCGGGGTGGCCGTGACCAACCTGCAGGGCAGCACCAGCCAGGTCAGCGTCAACAACTCGGCCAGCATCCAGGCCAACCTGAACCAGGTGTTGCTCGACCCCACGCTCGGTCCGCGGGTGGAGTCGGCCACGCAGGGCTACCGGGCCTCCGAGTTCGAGCTCGACCGCACACGCCAGGACGTCATTGCCGAGGTGAGACGCCAGTTCGTGGCCGCCCGCAACAACCAGGAGCTGGTCAGCATCGCCATTCGCCAGGTGGAGACCGACCGGGCCCACCTGCGCGAGGCCCAGAGCTTTTACGAGGTGGGCACCCGGGCGCGCATCGACGTGCTGCGGGCCGAGGCTCAGCTGGCTCAATCCGAGCTCACGCTGGAGCGGGCCAAGAACCGCCTGGATGTCAGCTGGGTGACCTTCAACGTGTCCATGGGGTTGCCCCAGAGCACCCGCTATCGTCTGGCTGACCAGAGCTACAACCTCAATCCGGCCAGCATCGATCGCCAGCGCTTGCTGGAGACGGCTCTGGCCCTTCGGCCTGAGCTGCAGACCCAGCAGGCCCGGCTGCGGGCCACGCTGGCCAACCTGGAGGCCACCTTTGCCGACCGCCTTCCCCGGTTGTCGGCCAACATGGGTTACAATTTGAGCGGATCTCCTTCGCCCCTCGACCCCGGCTGGAATGTGGGAGTCAACCTCAGCTGGGCCCTCTTCGACGGCTTTCTGACCCGCTATCAGGCCCTGGAGCAGATCAAGACAGCCCAGTCGCAGGCTGAGGAGCTTCGTCGGAGCCAGAACACGGTCTACCAGGAAGTGCAGAGCAACTATCTCGATTGGAGCACCGCCTACCGCTCCATCTCCCGGGCCGAGGTGAATGAGCAGGCCGCCAAGGAAGCCTTCGTGATCGCCCAGGAGCGCTATCGGGTGGGAGTGGGCAGCTACCTCGAGTTCCTGGACGCCGAGCTGGCCTGGCGTACCGCCCAGGTGGAGCTGGTCCAGGCCCAGACCGACTACCATACCGCTCGCATCAACCTCGAGCGGGCCATCGGGGTGGCCAACCTGGAAGAGCTTCCGCCGCCCCTGCCGCCGGTCGAGGCTGACGAGATCCCGTTCACCGAGGAGGATCAGGCGCCATGAAACGGTTCTTCGCCATCCTGGCCCTGTTGCTAGCGGGTCTGGCCGTGTACTACTGGCTGAGCGGGGCGGGCAAGTCCGAGAAGGTGGAGTATCGCACCGAGCCGGTCACTCGGGGGGACCTCAGCTCCAAGGTCTCAGCCACCGGCAGCCTGCAGGCGGTGACCAAGATCACCGTGGGCAGCGAGGTATCCGGCAAGATCGAGAAGCTTTACGTCGACTTCAACTCGCGGGTCAAGAAGGGCGACATTCTGGCCGAGATCGATCCCTCGACTTTTCGAGCCCGGGTGGAGCTGCAAGAGGCCAACCTGAGCGACTCCCAGGCTGCCCTCGACAACGCCAGCGCCAATGCCATCAATTCCCAGGCCGGCATTCGACGCTCGGAGGCCACCATGGCCTCGGCCCGGGCCCAGATCGAGCAGGCCCGGGCCACCATCGCCAACAACAAGGCTTCCGCCGAGGCGGCTCGGGCCAACATCGACCGGGGTCGGGCCGACCTGGACAACACGCGCCTTGATTTCGAGCGCCTGCAAGAGCTGAGAAAGCGAGACCTCATCTCCCAGGCCGATGTGGACGATGCTCGAGCTCTCTACCGCCAGTCGCAGGCCAGCTTGAGCTCGCTGGTCAGCCAGGCCGAGGCGGCCGAGGCCACCTACCGTGCCTCGCTGGCCTTGATGCAGGCCCGGGAGGCCGATCTTCTATCGGCCCAGACCGACCGCGACGGAGCCATCGCCCAGGCTAACGCGGCCCGAGCCCAGGTGCGCTCGGCCGAAGCCCGGGTGCGCCAGGCCCGAGCCAACCTCGAGCAGGCAGAAGTCGACCTCTCCCGCACCATCCTGCGCTCCCCTATCGACGGCATCGTGCTCGACCGCAAGGTAACCATCGGCCAGACGGTGGCCGCCCAGTTCCAGGCCCCGGATCTCTTCACCCTGGCCCAGAACCTCGATCACATGCAGGTGGAGGCGGCCGTGGACGAGGCCGATATCGGGCAGGTCAAACTGGGCGCTGAGGCCAGCTTCACCGTGGACTCCTTTCCAGCCGACAAGTTCACCGGCAAGGTGACCGAGGTGCGCAAGGCGGCCGTGGTGGTGCAGAACGTGGTCACCTACACCGTCATCATTCGAACTCAGAACGAGGGTCTGCGGCTCATGCCCGGCATGACGGCTACCGTGGGCATCCAGGTCGAGAGCCGTGAGAACGTCTTGATGGTGCCCAACGCCGCCCTGCGTTTTCTGCCCGCCGGGACCAGCGCCAGGAAGAGCCCGGCCGCCAGCCGCTCGCCTTCTGGCGGAAAGCCTGGCAAACCTGGGAAAAGGAACGGCAGTCGTAGCCTTTACACTCTGGAGAACGGCGAACTGAAGCCCCACGAGGTGAAAACGGGCATTACCGATGGGATCAACACCGAGATCCTGGAGGGAGACCTCAAGGAAGGCGATGCCGTCGTGATCGAGGCCATCGGGGACACCCCCAAGCCCGTCTCCACCGGCCAACCCGGGGGCGGCAGCCGCCGCAGCGGGCCGAGGTTCTTCTGAGCGGCGGCCCGGTCATCGAGGCGCGTGATCTCACCCGCGTCTACCGTACCGGCGAAGTGGAGGTGCACGCCCTGCGCGGGATTTCGTTCATCATCGAGAAGGGTGACTTCGTGGCCATCATGGGCCCCTCCGGCTCGGGCAAGTCCACCACGATGAACATGCTGGGCTGTCTGGATCGGCCCACCAGCGGCAGCTACCGACTGGACGGGGTGGAGGTGGCCAGCCTGTCGCGCGACGAGCTGGCGGGCATCCGCAACAAGAAGATTGGCTTCGTCTTTCAGGGGTTCAACCTGCTGCCCCGCACAACCGCTCTGGAGAACGTCGAGCTGCCGCTTCTCTACGGCAACACCACCGCGTCCAGCGAGCGCACCCAGCGGGCCACCGAGTCCCTGCAGCGGGTCAATCTGGGCCAGCGCCTGGACCACATTCCCACGCAACTCTCGGGGGGCGAGCAACAGCGGGTGGCCATCGCCCGCGCGCTGGTGACCCGGCCAGCCCTGATCCTGGCCGACGAGCCCACCGGGAATCTCGATCACCGCACCAGCGTCGAGATCATGCGACTGTTCCAAGAGCTCAACGAGCAGGGCATGACCATCCTGGTGGTCACCCATGAGGCTGACATCGCCCAGTACTGCAAGCGGACCATCCTGTTTCGAGACGGGCAGATTCGCTCCGATCTACCGGTCCTCGAACGCCTGGATGCCGAGAAGGTGCTGGCCGAGCTCGGATGACCTGGTACCTGACGCTGCGCATCGCCCTCCGCGCCCTCTTGCGCAACGGATTGCGCACCTTTCTGACCATGCTGGGTATGATCATCGGCGTGGCCGCAGTGATCTCCATGTTGGCCATCGGCACCGGGGCCCAACAGTCGGTTTCGGCCAGCATCGCCAGCCTGGGCACCAACACGCTCATCATTATGGCAGGCTCCTCCACCACGGGTGGGGTGCGCAGCGGGGCCGGAGGGCGCTCGACTCTGACCGCCGACGATGTGCAGGCCATCCTGGAGGAGTGCTCGGCGGTGGGGGCGGCCACCCCCATGACCCAGCAAGGGGCCCAGATCGTTTATCAGAACCAGAACTGGTTCACCCAGGTCTCAGGGGGCGGGGTGGACTATCCGTTGGTGCGCAATTGGCCGGTGGTCGAGGGCCGCTTCTTCCTCGAAGACGAGGTGAGGGTTTCGGCCAAAGTGTGCGTGTTGGGCCGGGTGGTCGCCGAGAACCTGTTTGCCGGAGACGATCCGCTGGACAAGGTAATCCGGATACGCAATGTGCCCATGCGCGTCATCGGCGTTCTGAGCGAGAAGGGCGACTCGGCATTCGGGGGTAGCCAGGATGACGTGATCCTGGTGCCCTACACTACGGCCATGCGGCGCATCTTTCGGCAAGACTCGCTGCGCACCGCCCTGGTTTCGGCTCGAACTCCGGACGATGTGGAGAAGGCCAAGCAGCAGATGACCGCCCTGCTGCGCGAGCGCCACAAGCTTGCCGAAGGCGAAGAGAATGACTTCACCATCCGCTCGCAGGCCGAGTTTGCCCAGGCCGCCGACGAGTCGACCCGGGTCTTCACCATGCTGCTCGGGGGCATCGCCTCGGTCTCTTTGCTGGTGGGGGGCATCGGGATCATGAACATCATGCTGGTTTCCGTCACCGAGCGCATCCGTGAGATCGGCATCCGCATGGCCCTGGGAGCGCGCGGGAAGGACATTTTGCTCCAGTTCCTGGTGGAGGCAGTGGCCATCTCGCTGCTGGGCGGAGCCCTGGGCGTTGCCCTGGGTTACGGGGTGGCATTGCTCTCGGCGGCCTGGTCTCAGTGGCCCCCCGTGGTCACCCCCGGCTCCATTATACTGGCGTTCGGGTTTTCGGCCATCGTGGGTGTCTTCTTCGGGCTCTATCCGGCTTTCAAAGCCTCTCAGCTCGATCCCATCGAAGCCTTGAGGCACGAGTGATCTGCCCGGCGTAAGATTAGATTAGTTCTGGTAAACTCTCTCCAACTCGGGAGCGGGGACTTTCTCCAGGCAGTGCACCAGCATGCGCGCACGCTGCAGCACGTCAGCCTGGGCCAGCAGCCACACGCGGGTCGGCATGCTCAGCGGCAGGTGAAAGGCGAGCAGGTCCATCCAAACCCCGGCCGGGGCTCGCCCGTGCAGCTCCCCCACCACGGCCGGGAGCCCCGGGAACAGGCTCATCGCCCGACTTAACCATCGGTAGTGCTGCTTGACCTCGAGGTGCTCCCCGTTGCGCTCGGGGTAGCTGACCAGGTTGGTGGCCCAGGGTCCGTCATTGTCGAAAACGACCCGTCGCAGCCCGGTCATCCGGTAGTTGGCTCCATGGATCAGGGTCTGAACGAACTCGAGGCGACACAGGCACCCGAGCAAGGGGTTTCCCTCCGGTCGCAGCACAAAGGTATCACCCGCGCGGAGCAGGCCCAACTCTGGCACCAGGGGCTCGCCCACGTGGACCGTCATGTAGACGCCCGGAAAAAGGACGGTGGGAAAATCGATCCTGCGAATTCGCTCGCTCACGAGCCGTTCTTCTGCGAGCAACCGCCCAACCCCTAGCTTCCCGGCAAGAGAGTGCTGCGCAGGCGCAACGTGAGTCGCTGACGCACTTCCAGAGGGAGTTCGACATAAAGCGACCCTTCGCGATAGAGAGAGAGGGTTCGGCGGGTGGTGCTCACCACCACTTCGCACTCGGGACAGTCGCGCAGATGCTGCTCGAGAGCCTGGCAAAGCTCGGGCGCTAGCTCTCCGTCGAGAAAGTCGAGTAGCGCCTCCTTGAGGCTTTCACAGCACTTTTTCATGCTTTCTCCCCCACGTAGTCTGCCAGTTGCTCACGCAGCCTGAGGCGGGCCCTCAAAAGGCGCGTCTTGACGTTGGCCAGCTCAAGTCCGAGCACGTCGGCCACCTCCTGGGTGCTCAAACCTTCCACGTCGCGCAGCCAGAAAACAGCTCGATATGGTGGGGGCAGCGCCTCCATGGCCTCAAGCAGGCGACGGCGCAACTCTTCATCCTCCGCCGCCACCTCCGGGTCGGAATTCCGGTCGGTCGTGGCCAACTCGGCCTCGTCATCAAGCCATTGCTCGAGCTTGCCTTTGTCCTTGCGCAGTCGCGTCAGGGCGTGATTGGCCGCGATGCGATAGAGCCAGGTCTTGAACGAGGCCTGGCGGCGGAAGTTGGCCAGGTGAGTGTAAGCCGAGAGGAAGGTTTCCTGGAGCACCTCCTCGGCGTCGGCCGGGTTGTGCAGCATCTTGAGACCGAGGTGGTAAACGCCACTGGCGTGCCGCTCGACGAGCTGCTCGAAGGCTTCGTAGTCACCGCCGGCAGCCTGCTCGACGAGCTGATCGTCGGCTGTGAATCTTTCTGGTTTGACCTGCATCTAAACCGGTGAAAGGAAGGTTTTCAAAGTGTCCATCACAGCCGTCAACAACTCACAGTTTTCGTCCGAGGTGCTCGCTTCGCAGCTTCCCGTGCTGGTCGACTTCTGGGCTCCCTGGTGCCCACCCTGCCGACTGCTCGCTCCCGAGTTGGAGAAGGTGGCCGACCAGTTCGCCGGTCGCCTTAAGGTCGTCAAAGTGAATACCGAGCAAAGTCAGGGGCTGGCACTTCGCTATCAGGTGCGCGGCATTCCTCACCTGATGGTCTTCCACCAGGGGGAGCCGGTGGCTCAGCACACCGGATTCCTGGACGCCGACATGCTCGGACGCTGGCTCGATATGGTGCTCGCCAAGGCCGCCTGATTCAGACAAGGGGATTTCCCCTGGTCTGGTGCCGAACCGACGGCCATGCACCACCATCGCAGCCGCTCGGCCGCTGCTGGTGGGGATGTATTCAGGTCCGACCGAGCCAGGCTCGGTCTTAATCAGCGCTGGGCCCAGCTGGGAGGTGCAGGCGGCTGTCCGTCGCCTTCCTGAGTCTGCTGCTGCTGAGCGGCAGGCGGAGGCGTGACGAACTGCACCGGCGCGGTGGGAACCGCACCGAGCTGAGTCGGCGGGACGGGGGACCCGAACTGCACGGGCCCCGCAGAATTCGGGTTGCTCCCAAACTGCACCGGGCCCTGATTCTGCTGACCAAACTGGACAGGGGGCTGCCAGGTTTGAGCGGGCGGCGCCTGGGGAGGCTGGAACTGTGAGGATGGCTGCTGGGGCTCCCCTCCCTGATTGCGTCCATTCATAGCCTCCTTGGCCCACAGGAAGGTGGCCACAGGTCCGGCCACCAGCAGCGGCAGAGCTAGCAACCCGGTGATTCCGTCGCCCATTCCAGCGGCCGAGGCCAGCCCTGAGGCCAACGCGCTGAAAGCGGCTACGCGAGCCGACTTGTCCAGCATGCCCTTGTCCTTCAAAGCGCCGAAGCTGCCCTCTTTGCTGGTGAAGGTGAGCGCTACCGCAGCCACACCACCCAGGGCGACCGGCAATCCGAGTAAGCCCAATACGCCCTCTGAGGCTCCGGCCGCGTAGGCCAGCAAGAGCGCCGTGGCGCCCACGGCGGTTCCCCGACTGACGAGGTCCACCGTCGAGGGACGACCCCCGGGAGTGTATCCGTCGGTGGGTGGCGTATATCCGGGAGCAGGGCCCTGAGTGCGATTGCCCTGTGGGCTCCACTGGTTGGCGGATACTTGCGCGGTGGTGACGTTCACGTTCACGGGTGGAGCCTCCAAAAGTTTCTTGCCTGTGAACAATCTACCGCCTGGCCCTGAAAGAGAGCTGAACTCAGTCGGTGCGCAGAATCACCTGGGATTCCTGACAGCGTGGGCACATCCCCATGATGACGCCACAGTCGAAGAAGCCCCCATCTTCATAGCGATCGCACTGCCCCAGGTGGAAGGCGCTGCCGCCGCATTTCGTGCAGCGAGGTTCCTCGCGCTGGCGGGGGGCCGAGCCATCGCTGCGCACCTCCAGGTGGCGCGTCTCGCGCTGGCACTCGACGCAGCGCACGAACATGGCCCCGATGAAGTCGGCCTCGTCGCTGCTCGGCTCGTGCTCGAGGCGCGGGATCAAGACCGTCTCGCCGCACGAGCACTCGATCAAGCGGAAGCTGAAACTGACGTCGCTGGAGGCCCTCCCCTCCCCCAACCGTTCTCCGGTGGCCTGGCTGAGAGCTCGCCAGGCCTCGTTTCTCTCCATGCATGCCACTCCCAGGAAGGTCTGTCGGGAGGTTGAATTCCCACCCGATGCCCGCTCCCCTGCCCGTCGACCGACGTCGGAACCTGAGCTACGAGGAATTCACCGCCGAGTACGCCCTTCCCAATCGACCGGTCATCGTGGAAGACCTGACCGCCGATTGGCCCGCCCAGAAGCTCTGGACACCCGAGTTCTTTCGCTCTCGCTACGGGCATCTACGCGTGACCGTCTCGCGAGCCGCTCGCAAGACCGAGCTCCCGGTTCAGATGAGCCTGGACGAGTACGTGCGCTCCATGCAGTCCACCACCGAGCAGCGACCCTGGTATCTGACCAGTTGGGACTTCACGGCCGAAGCCCCCGAGCTCAAGAGCCACTTCAGCCTGCCGCGCTACTTTGCCGAGGATTTTATCGCCGAGTTGCCCGAATCTTTGCGCCCTCGACTGCTCTGGATCTTCATGGGGCCGCCTGGCTCGGGTTTTCGCCTGCACGTGGACGTGGGCCACACGGCTGCCTGGAATGCCCAGTTGAGCGGCCGCAAGGACTGGGTGCTGTACGCGCCCGAGGATGCTGAGAATGTCTATCAAGGCCGGGTGGACGCCTTTGCTCCCGACCTGGAGCGCTTTCCCCGGCTCGAGCAGGCCCAGCCTTACTCGGCCACGCTCGGGCCCGGCGACGTGATCTTCACCCCCAGCTGCTGGTGGCACCAGACCCGCATCCTGGAGACCAGCCTGTCGGTAACGGGCAACTACGCCAACCACACCAACCTGGCCATGGTCCTGAGCTACCTGCGTGAGCAGCCGGATGCGGTCGAGCTGGCCGAGCAGCTCGAGCGCATCGCTCAACTCCAGCCGAAGTAGTCGCGCATCCTGAGGTAGACCTCGGGGCTCTGGATCAGCTCCCCGTGCTTGCTGGTCTGATCCTTTAAAACTTCCACTGGCAAGCCTTCTAGAGCCAGGCTGGCGACCGGCACCATCCCGTCCCCTTTGCCCGGCCAGCTGAGCTTCGTGCCTACCGTCGTCCGGGACCCCGCACCCAGGTGCAGCACCCCCTCCAGGCTATCCCTCTGCTTGGGCCAGCGGCTGTTCAGGTCGGAGCGGGGCTGCGAGCTCGGGCGGAGCCATTCCAGAGCCCACCGGTCCTCCTCGCGCACGTCCTTGCCCACCAGCAGCCACTGCGTGTCCCAGCCCCGCGCCTTGCCGTCCAACAGGCCCAGCGACAAACCGGCCAGACCGGAACCTTGCTGGGGCGTGGCGATGAACATCACCTTCCCCAGCCCGTGGTCCTCGTTCTGGTCCACGTAGAGCCGGGTTGCCAGACCGCCCATGCTGAAGGCGGTGACGTCCAGCCTGTCCTGGCCGGTGACCTTCTTGATGGCCGCCAGGTTCTGGCTCAGCTCGGGCTGGGCCTCGTCGGGCGCCAGCCGGTTGGAGGTGAGCACGCTCACGAAGACCTTCATGTCCTGACCGGGGTTGGCCAGAGGCTGCTGGCAGGTCGGGTCGGAGAAGAACTGCCCCTTCTGCACGTAGGCTACCTGTCCACCGTTGCCGCCGTTCTCGGTCAGCTTCTGGCCGATGGGCCCGAAGCGCTCGATGTGGGTATGCCAGCCGGGCACGAACACCAGCGGACGCTGGATGCTGGCCGAGGGCAACGGTCCCAGCTGGCTGGGCGGAATGTTGGGCTTGCGATACTGCGGGGTCTTGCCCAGGGTGCAGACCACCTTGCCCACGCAGTGGGCCACCGGGCCGAAGAGCGCCGCCCGGCAGGCTCCCGAGGCGGCCGCCAGGGCCTGGGCTCCCAATCCTTTGCTCGAGGGCTTTTGGGGAGAAGCAAATGGCTCCACCGTGTCCGAAGTCTCGGGCTCTGGGGTAGAAGAAGACCGTACGGGCCGGTCCCAGCGCAAAGATACAGGCAGCGACGCTGCTCGAGCAATCATGCGCACAGTTTATCCGGCTGGCCTGAAAGGAACTTGAAGCCTCGCTGGTCAATCAGCCCCGCCTGATGGCGATCGCAATCGTGGGCATGGGAGCGGTGCTCCCCGGAGCCCGAAATCTCGACGAATTCTGGCAGAACCTGGCGGCCGGTCGCTCGGCCGCGGGCGAGGTTCCCGCCTCACGCTGGGCCTTTCAGCCCGAAGTGGGCAAAGGTCCCGACCAGGTGGCCTCGCGCATCGCTTGCTTGATCGACGAGCTGCCCGGTGGCCACCCCAGCCCCGTCTGCCAGCTAGCCCTGGCGGCCGGTCGCCAGGCCTTTGCCCAGGCACGCACCGAGGGCCTGGATCGCTCGCGGGTGGGGGTCATTCTGGCCTCCATGGCGCTGCCCACCGAGCTCTCCTCGGCCCACAGCCTGAGTGTGCTCGAGCAGGGCCAGGGTCGGCCCGAGGATCGGGCCGCCGTCAGCCTGCCCGCGGCTGTTCTGGCGCGCGATCTGGGGCTGGGCGGAGGCAGCTTCACCCTGGATGCAGCCTGCGCGAGCAGCCTCTACGCCCTCAAGTTCGCCTGCGACGAGCTGTTGAGCGGGCGGCGCGAGGCCATGCTGGCCGGCGGGCTGAATCGCTCCGACTGCCTCTACACCCAGATGGGTTTCACCGCCCTGCAGGCCCTCAGCTCGAGCGGCGTGTGCCGACCCTTCGACCGGCGCGGGGACGGCCTGGTGGTCGGCGAAGGGGCCGCCATCTTCCTGCTCAAGCGATTGAAGGACGCGCGCCGCGACGGCGACAAAGTGCTGGGCATCATCCGCGGCATCGGCCTTTCCAACGATACCGGTGGCAGCCTGCTGGCTCCCGACTCGGAAGGCCAGCTGCGCGCCATGCGCTCGGCCTACCGCCAGGCCGGCTGGACCCCGTCTCAGGTGGACCTGGTTGAGTGCCACGGCACCGGCACCGCGGCGGGAGACCAGACCGAGCTGTTGAGCCTGCGCGAGATGTGGGGCGACGAGCCCGGAGGTTGTGCCATCGGCTCGGTCAAGTCCATGATCGGCCACCTGTTGACCGGCGCCAGCGCGGCCGGCCTGGTCAAGGTGCTGCTGGGCATGCAACACGAGACCATCCCTCCTCACCTCAACTTCGAGCAGCCCCTCCCCGCTCTGGAAGGATCCCCCTTCGTGGTCCCCACCCGCGCCCAGAGCTGGCCCCGACGCTCCCCGGACGTGCCGCGCCGGGCGGCCGTGAGCGGCTTTGGCTTTGGAGGCGTGAACGGCCACCTGCTGCTGGAAGAAGACCTCGGCCAGGAAGTCCCCGAGCCCGCCAGACCGGCCTCCCAGCCCATCGCCATCGTGGGCCTGGGCGCACACATCGGACCCCACACCCACCGCGACGCCTGGCTTCGGGCCGCCTTGAAGGGCGAGTCGGCGGCCGAACGGGTGGGCGAGGTGGCTCTGCCGGTGGGCAAGTTCCGCTTGCCCCCGCACGACATGCCCTCGATTCTGCCCCAGCAGCTCCTGATGCTGAACGTGTCCGCTCAGGCGGTGGAGGATGCGGGCCTGGAGCTGAGCGGCCCTCAACCCGGCATGGGCGTCTACATCGGGGTCAGTCTCGATCCTGAGACCAACAACTATCATCATCGCTGGCTGCGCGGCCCCGAGGCCCATCCGGCCCTGGACTCAACCCGCACCCTGGGAGCCCTGGCCAGTATCGTGGCCAGCCGGGTGGCGCGGGAGCTGTCGCTGGGAGGTCCCAGCTTCAGTCTATCGGCCGAGGAGGTCTCCGGCCTCAAAGCCCTGGAGCTGGCCGTGCGCGCCCTGCAACAGGGCGAGCTGGATTGTGCTCTGGTGGGGGCGGTGGATCTTTACGCCGACCCGCGCTCGCTGCACGCCCACAAGCAGCTCTTCCCCACCCTCCCGGCCGGCGAAGGGGCGGTGGCCCTGGTCTTGAAACGGCTGGGCGACTGCGCTCCGGGCCAGAAGATCTACGCCCTCATCGGAGGAGTGGAAGCGGCCAGCACGCCCACGCTGGCCCTGGAGCGAAGCGGAGCCAGCGGCTACTCGCTCTTTGACGGCCCCGAGCTGCCTTCGGCCGACCGTCTCTGCGCCGTGACCGAGCTGACCGATCACCTGGGCGCGGTGACCGGTCTGGCCGCCCTGGCCCGGGCGGCCGGCTGCCTGTATCACCAGCTCTTGCCGGCCGGACCGCCAGAGGTCCGGGTGGAGGAGCCCCTGCACGTGCCCCGTGAGCCCCTCTACTGGTTCCGCGACCGGCTCCAGGGCCCGCGCCGGGCGGCCGTGGCCTACCCGGCTCGCGATGGCAATGCGGTGGCGATCTGGCTCGAAGGGCTCGAGCAGCCGCCTCCGCGCCTCTACGAGCTGCCGGCTGCGGTCTTCTGTTTCGGTCCTCACGAGATCGCCACGTTGCGCCATCGCTTGCAGGAGGACTTCTACGGTTTGGCCCGCAGCTGGCGCGGCCAACCCACCTTTGCCTGCGTGGCCTCCAGCCCAGCCAGCCTGCGGGATGCCCTGGACATGGCCGAGCAACACCTCTCCCGCCATCGAGAGGTCCCCCTGCGGGGCCAGAGCGGGCTCTTCTACGCTCCCACGCCGCTGGGGCAAGGGGAGGTTGCCTTCGTCTATCCCGGCTCGGGCAGCCACTTCCTGGGGATGGGTCGCGAGCTGGCGCGCAGCTTCCCCGAGCTGGTCCACGCGCTCGACCAGGAGACCGAAGAGCTCTCCACTCACTTCATGACCCGTTTCTACACGCCCTATCGTGGCGACTTCAGCGATGGTTGGCGCGATCTGGCGCAGCGCGACATCGAAACCGATCTTCATCGTACGATCTTTGGCCAGGTCTGCTTCGGCATTCTGGCCACCCGAATCGCCACGGCCCTCGGCCTCACCGCCCAGGCGGCGCTCGGCTACTCGCTGGGCGAGTCTTCGGCGCTCTTCTCCCTGGGAGCCTGGACCGAGCGCGACCAGATGTACCGCCGTATTCAGCTCTCTTCGCTCTTTAGTCAGGACCTCGGTGGGGAATGCAGGGCCGCCCGGCAGATGCTGGGGGAGCCGTTCGCCTGGAAGGTGTCCGTCGTGAATCGGGGCGCCCAGGCGGTGGGCGCAGCCCTGGTGCCCGGGTGCTATCTGCTGATCGTGAACACCGATTCCGAGTGCGTCGTGGGAGGCCATTCCGAGGCCGTGGACCGGGTGGTGGCCTCTCTACGATGCGAAGCTTTCGAGCTGGCCGGGGTGCCCACGGTGCACTGCGAGTTGCTCGAGCCGGTGGCCACGCAATACTATGAGCTACACCTCCTGAATGTGACGAAAGTGCCCCAACGTTTCTACTCGGGGCACTGGACCCGGGCCTACGAGCTCTCCAGCGAGAGTTGCGCCCGGTCCATTCTCGAGCAGGCCGAGTCAGGCCTGGACTATCCCGCCACCGTGCGCCAGGCCTACGCCGACGGAGTGCGGGTTTTCCTGGAGATGGGGCCGGGCAGCTCTTGCTCGCGGATGATCGACCTGATTCTGGGGGATCAGCCTCACCTGGCCCGTTCCCTGAGCGCCGGGTCGGAGGACGAAGTCGGACCGCTCCTGCGTTTACTGGCCGCCTGCCTGGTGGAGCAAGTCCCGGGGATCTCGCTCGAGCCGCTCTACGCCCTGGCTCCGGCTCCTGGGCCCCGGCAGGCCGAGCAGGTTGTGCGGGTGAAGGTGGGGATCGTGCCCACGTGGATCGAGCGACCAGTCCCCAGCCCGGCTCCCCCGACCGAGAGCGTCGCTCCAGCCCTGGCGAAAGAGAGCGTTGGTCCGGTCCAGTTGAGTCCGGTCGCAACCCGGTCGACCATTCCCCAACCCGTGACAGCGCTGGCGCAGACCGAGCTGGGCGAGTTGGAGCAGCAGGTTCTGGCCGCCGCTGCCGCGCGGGCCGAGGCCCACGATGCCTACCTGCGTTTCTCCAGCCAGAACCTGGCCGGCATGGGCCAGGCGGTGCAAATGCAGACCCGGCTGCTGGAGAGCATGGTTGGTGGGGCTCCCGGGCGGCTGGCAATCGCTCCACCGCCCCCGCCGGCCATCGCTGCGCCAGCGCCTCCCCCACCGCTCTTCCCCCGCGAGCTGTGCATGGAGTTTGCCATCGGCTCCATCGCCCGGGTGCTCGGCCCCGAATTCGCGGAGGTGGATAGCTACCCCACCCGGGTGCGCTTGCCCGACGAGCCCCTCATGCTGGTGGACCGCATCATGGCCGTCGAGGGCGAGCCTCGCTCGCTGGGGCCCGGCCGCGTGGTCACCGAGCACGATGTCTTCCCGGGCGCCTGGTACCTCGACTGCGGGCGCGCTCCGGTGTGCATCAGCGTGGAAGCGGGACAGGCCGACCTCTTCCTGTCCGCCTATCTGGGCATCGACCTGGCCACCAAAGGCTTGCGGGTCTACCGCCTGCTCGACGCCGAGGTGTTCTTCCATCGAGGCCTTCCCCAGGCGGGCGAAACCATCCGCTACGACATCCGCATCGATCGCTTCGTGCGCCAGGGCGAGTCGTATCTGTTCTTCTTCAGCTTCGAGGGCACTATCGCCGAACAGCCCCTCATCACCATGCGCAACGGCTGCGCCGGCTTCTTCACCTACGCCGAGATCGAGGGCTCGGGCGGCATCCTGGAAGCGGGCAATCTGCCTCCGGATCCGCGCGCCTTCCCCCCTGACTGGGCTCCCCTGACCCCCTTCGAGAAGCGCGAGAGCTACTCTGACGAGCAGGTCGAGGCCCTGCGCCGGGGCGATCTGGCCGGTTGCTTCGGCCCGGCCTTCGCCCACCTGGGCCTGCGCGACCCGGCCCGCCTGCCCGGTCCGCCCATGAACCTGCTCCACCGCGTGCTCGAGGTCGACCCGAAGGGCGGACGCTTCGGCCTGGGACGGGTGGTGGCCGAGGCCGACATCCAGCCCGACAACTGGTTCCTGACCTGCCACTTCGTGGACGACATGGTCATGCCCGGCACTTTGATGTATGAGTGCTGCGCCCACACCCTGCGCTTTTTTCTGCTGCGCCTGGGCTGGGTGTCCGAAACGGACGAGGTCGCCTACGAGCCCATCTGCGGGATCCCCGCGGTGCTGCGCTGTCGGGGTCCGGTCACGGCCAGCACTCGCAAGGTGATCTACGAGGTCGAGATCAGCGAGATCGGCTATCGCCCCGAGCCCTACGTGCTGGCCGACGCCCTCATGTACGCCGACGGAAAGCCGATCGTGCGTTTCACAGGCATGAGCATGCAGCTCACCGGCCTCACCCGCGAGCGATTGGCCGCCCGCTGGGCCCAGCCAGCCCCTCTCTACGATGCTCAAAGCATCCTCGAGTTCTCGGTAGGCCGCCCCTCCCTGGCATTCGGAGAGCCCTACCGCATTTTCGACCAGGAACGCCGGATCGCGCGTCTGCCCGGCCCGCCCTATCTTTTCATGGACCGGGTGGTGGAGGTCAACCAGCCCCCCTGGGAGCTCAAGCCGGGCGACTGGATCGAGAGCCATTACGACATCCCGCGCCATGCCTGGTACTTTGGCGCCAATCGCCAGCCCACCATGGCGTTCTGCGTGCTGCTCGAGGCTGCCCTGCAGCCGTGCGGCTGGCTGGCCGCCTACCTGGGCTCGGCCCTGCGCAGCCCCCAGGACATGCACTTTCGCAACCTGGGCGGTACAGCCGTGCTGCACCGCGAGGTGTGGCCCGAGGACGGCACCCTGCGCGTGCGGGTGAAGATGACCGACGTCAGCGAAGCGGGCGGCATGATCATCGAGAACTTCGCCATGCAGGTGCTGCTTGGCCAGGAGATGGTCTACGAAGGCACCACCAACTTCGGCTTCTTCTCAGCTGCGGCCCTGGCCCAGCAACTGGGAGTGCGCGACGCGGTGCGCTACGTTCCGCCCTCCGAAGGCCGGGCCTTCGAGCTGCCCGTGTTGGAGCCGCTGCGGCCCGAGGAACCGGCCCCGGACGGCCTGGGTCTTCCCGGCAAGGCGCTCTTGATGATGGACCGGGTGGATTGCTGGCTGAGCGAGGGCGGACCGGCGGGGTTGGGTTTCATCCGAGGGGTGAAGACGGTCGATCCCGAGGAGTGGTTCTTCAAAGCTCACTTCTATCAAGATCCGGTCTGGCCCGGCTCGCTGGGGCTGGAGGCCTTCCTGCAGCTCTTGAAGGTGGTGGCTTTCGAGCGCTGGCCCGAGCTAGCCGCCACTCACCGCGTGGAGGCCATCACCGTGGGCCAGAAGCACACCTGGATCTACCGCGGGCAGGTCATCCCCCCCAACCGCAAGGTGGAGGTGGAGGCGGTCATCACGGCCGTGGAAGGAACCTCGCTCACGGCGGACGGTTACCTGGTGGTGGACGGGCTGCCCATTTACCAGATGAAGGACTTCGGCATCCGCCTGGTGCCATGATCCGGGTTACACCCTGGCAACATTCCCGCCCCCTCCGTGACGATCTTTTCTGAATTTGGTAAGAGCCCGGGATTACTCTCCCTCAGAAGACAGAAGTGATGGTGGAGAGTTTTCCCATGCTCGCGATGAATCTGACTCCTTCGCCCGCCTTGCGGCAGGCGATGCTTCGCCCCGTGGCCGCCCAGAAGCCGGCCGAGTGGCTGGAGCCGGTTGACCCCCCCCCGGCGGCGCCGGAGGGCAAGAAGCTGGTGGCCCGCGAGAGCCAGGGCGACAAGACCATCATCTGGGAGCGCGACGAGCAGGGCGTGGTGACCACCCCCGACTCCAATCTTGCGGCCGGTGGCACGCCCATGCAGAAGGTGGGACGCTGGCTCTCCAACAAGCTGGTGCCCGAGAACTACAAGGTAGCCTGCAGCCCCGACTACCCGGCCACCCGGTCCTGGCAACTGGTGCGTGATTACGCCGGCTCCATGGCCGGCACCGCGGCCGTGGGCTGCGTGATGGGCAGCGTGACCGGAGCCACCACCGCCCTGCTGGCCCTGGGCTGGGGGGCGGTCAATTTCGCTAACATGAACAACCTGAAAGACCGCGTCGGCCAGGTCACCAGCTTTCTGGCCACCCCGCTGGCCATTCGAGCCGAGCGCAACCCCCGCCCCTGGATGATGGCCGGCGACGTCTGCCAGCACATCTGCACGGCCATGGACGCGGCCGTGGCCGTGGCTCCTCCCCTGCTCTACTTCCCGATTCTCACCGTCAGCACCACCCTCCGCTCCATCGCCGGCGCCGTCAGCGGGGCCGCCAGCGCCAACATCGGACCGCGCCAGGCCATCAAGGGCAATCTAGGCGAGGTCAGCGTCAAGAACGCCAATCAGGGCAACGCCGCCACCATGGCCGGCGCCATCACGACCCCTCTGATTGTGGGTGGCCTGAGCAGCTACTTCGGGGCCACCGGCGCCCAGGTGACCGCCGCCCTGGCCGGCGATCTCACCGCCCTGGCCTCGGTGGGTCACGCCGTGGCCCTGGCCGGCCTGGTCACCGTGGGCATCGGCGCCGCCATCGGCCTCTTTGCCAACTACATGATGCTCAAGAATCTGGAGTACAACCCGGTCAACGAGCCCGCTCTGCGCACCATCATCGACCACATGGAGCAAAACAACGGCGAGGTCTGCAAGCCCGATCCCTCGGTTTTAAAGAGCATGGGCACCCTGGTCGGTGGGGAAAAGCTGGTGGTAGGAGATCGCATCAAGCCCATCCTGGAAGACCCCGAGTTCGAGACCCTGCGCGAACTCTACAAGGAGCGTCCTTACATCCTGCGCTACACCGAAGCCGAGCCGTATATCGTGATGAAGACGGACGAGCGCTTCGCCCAGGCCCAGACCCCCACCGTGACCTCCTCGACCCTGCCCCACAACAGCGACTACCTCAACCGTATGGGCCAGGTGCAGGCGGCCATCCAGGCCATCCACGGCGAGCGCCTGGCGGCCTCGCCCGAGTACCAGGCAAAGCTCGCCTCGGGAGGACACAAGGAAGCCGACCGCTGGCTGATCGAAGAGAGCCTCAAGAAGACCCCCCGGAACGTCGAGCCCTTCCTGCTCAAGCTGCAGGAGGCCGGCTGGAGCGTGGACCTCTTGCGCCTGCAGGGCAAGGACCGGCCCACGGTGTTCGAGGAGAAGTGACGTTTCGGTAAACTGGCGGTAACCAAGTCAATCGCCTTGACGCGGTATGGTTCAGGGGATGGACCAGCATGCGCCCAACTGCCACCAGTGCCAGTACTTCAAGGTATCCTGGGACAGCCGTTTTCCCAAGAGCTGCAGCAAGTTCGGCTTCAAAGGGCGGCAGATGCCCAGCATCGAGGTGCTGGCCACCACCGGGCAGCAGTGCATCTTCTTTGTTCCCAAGCCCGAGGCCGTGGCGGCCCGGCCGGCCTATCAGCCTTTGAACGTGCTGCCCAGCCACTGCACCATCTCCGTCGTGGGGTAACGCTACCACGTCAGCGGACGGCCACCCGCTCGAGCACGTGGCTCACCACCTCAAAAGGCTGGATGCCCGAGATCAGCACCCCCTGGTCGGGCTGCTCGGCTGCCCGGTGCACCACCATGGCCGGCACGGCGGTCAATCGAAGCCGGGAGGCCAGCGCTTCATCCTCCAGGACGGCCGCCGTGAAGCGAGAGCCCTGCAGGGCCGCTCGGACCTCGCTCGCCGGCAGCCCGAGCCAGGCGCAAAGCCCGACCAGCACCTCGATCTGGCCGATGTCCTCGCCGCGCTCGAAAAAGGCCCGGAAGATGGCCGTGGTGAGCGCCTCCCCCGCCCCCCGGGTGGCTGCCAGCCGCACCGCCTCGTGGGCCAGTCGGCTGCGTGGCTGCACCGGCGGCAAGCGCAGGAGCATCCTGTGCTCCCTGGCCATGGGATACACCGAGCTCTGCCAGACCTCGCGCAGGTAATCCCCGTTCGGGTCCAGGGTCGGGGCCGGCTCGGGCCGTAACTCGAAGGCCCGCCAGACCACCTCGGTCCCGGGCACTTCCCGCGCCACTCGCTCGAGCACGGGCCGGGCCAGGTAGCAGAAGGGGCAGACGAAGTCGCTCCAGACATCGATCCGCATGCGGGTGGCCAGCATCACCAGTGGCTTCGAGCCGCTGCCAGCAGACCCTCCGGGCGTTGTGGTAAAACGCTCGGTCCAGTCCTGTTCAGGCTTCCTCAACGAACGGAGATTCGATTTTTGTACCCGGGTATCGTAAACTTGTTCGCCTTCGCGTTTCAGGATGCGAACAAGTGCTCGTAAATCATACCGCCGGTATCGTACATTTGTTCGTTCAGCTCAGATAGCCCAGGAACTGCGGCTGCAGGCTGACCATCACCTCCACCAGCTCGCGGGCGCACACGGCTCGATCGACCACCGGGTCCACCAGCAGGGCCTGGGCGGCTGCTTTGCGCGAGCGGGTCAAGACGGCCTCGGCGGTCATCTCGTGGATTCCGACCTGATTCTGGAGCAGCGCGGCGTAGGCCTTGGGCAGGGGCGCGACCGAAACGCCGCGGACGCCGCTTTTGCCGATGATGCCGGGCACCTCGACGGCGATGCCGCTGGGCAGCTCGCGCAGGTAGCTCTGGTTGGGCAGGTTGACGGCCGGCTCCTCAAAGCCCTGGTCGGTGAGAATGCCCGCTATGATGGGCACCAGCCGCTCCTTGATGGAGCGCTCGATGCGCGGCTCGGCGGTGCAAAGACAGCTGCGATAGTAGCGGTAGAAATCCATGATGCCCTTGTGGTCGACCACTTCATAGGCCCAGCCCAGATACTCGCCAAAGTGGCTGTCGGTGGTGATGGGCAGCAGGTCGAACTGCTCGAGCACGAAACGGAACAGGCCCCGCTCGGTCCAGTCCCGGGCCGCCCTGGAGAGCTCGGGGTTCATGGTGTGCGAGCCCTCGGTATCGAAGGTCTTGCCGGTATCGAGGTAGTGCTGCAGGTAATCGCTCGAGCCGGGCACGGCGGCAAAGAACTCGTGAGCTCTGGCGCGGATGTCCGAGTAAGCGTCCTTGCCGCTTGATTTGTAGCGAGCCTCCAGCAAGCAGCTGAAGTGATTCAGCCCGGCGGCGCGGAGCTCGAGCTCCTGGAAGGGCACCTTCAGCATCGCAGGGAGGTAGCGCTCAAGCGAGGCGATCTCGTGGCACAGGCCGACGAATCGCAGATCGGGGAAGGCTCGGTGAACGGTGGTGCAGATCCGGCTCATCGGGTTGGAGTAGTTGAACACCGTGGCCTGGTCGCAGATGGTGCGCACGTCCTCGCAGATCGCCAGGATCGGGGGGATGATGCGCAGAGCGTGAAACAGCCCTCCCGGGCCGCCGTTCTCGCCGAACACCTGGTGGATGCCATACTGCTGAGGAACGGTGCGGTCCTGATCCCAGAGCGCGAACCGGTCTCCCACCTCGATCGAGATGACCACGAACTCGGCCCCTTTCAGAGCTACTTTGCGATCGACCGTGGCGCTCAGGCGGCAGGCCAACTTTTCCGCCTCGATGAACGCCTTGCCCGCCTGGTAGACCCGATCGAGCGCCTCGGCGTTGATGTCGTGCAACACCAGCTCACAGTCCTGGAGAACCTCGCTGGCCAGCACCTCACCCAGCGTGCCGTAGCCGAACTGAGCGCTGCCGGCTCCAATCAGAACGATCTTGGTCATTGTTGCGGGTCCTCCAGGGCGGTTGGTGAGAGGGCTATTTGGGGCGCAGGGCCCTGCCTCCTGGCCAGCCCGATTCTTGCCCGGGCGGAGGGGCCAGACCGCACCCCCTGCCCCGCCACGAGGGCTGGGAATCCCCAGCCCGGGCGGAGGGGCCAGACCGCACCCCCTGCCCCGCCACGGGGCCTGGGAATCCCCAGCCCGGGCGGAGGGGCCAGACCGC
>JAANMU010000419.1_pt1 | contig 52330 bp, 39 predicted proteins | sample 7279701 | NCBI WGS metagenome assembly JAANMU01 (sample SAMN14094539, study PRJNA606508) | bioreactor metagenome | isolation source: A lab-scale SPAN reactor treating ammonium-rich wastewater day 57 | place: Ireland: Galway | collected 2017-03-13
TGAAGCCGTGGGCGCGATTCTGGTCATTGCCATGTTGATCCTGCCCGGCGCCACTGCCGCGCTGCTTTCGCAACGCCTGCCCGTCGTGCTGCTGCTCACCGCGGTTCACGCTGCGTTAAGCGCCACGACTGGCTTTCATCTGGCCACCTGGCTCGACTGTTCCATCGCGGGCGCCATGGTGGTCATGGCCGGAGCACTCTTCTGTCTGGCCTGGGTTTTCAGTCCCACACAAGGCCTCCTCCCGCGCGCCTGGCATCGTACTCAAACGAACACCGCCCTGCCAGCGCCGGAACTGACCCATTGACGTCCGGTGCTCGCACTGCGACAAACAAATCACGCCACGTAGTCAGGCGTGTCACGCCGTGCGCGCCGTTCAGCCAACGGGCGACGGGCTGCGTCGCGCAGGGAATGACGCGCTCGACGACCAATAGCCACACCGGAGCAGGAAATCCGAAATCCCAGAGAAGCGAGTGAGACCTGGATGCCTTCACACGCGCGATGCTGGCTGGACAGAATTGGGCGATATCACTCAAACCCGACACGCATCTCTTCGCCATCCGAGTAAGCGAGCCGGTAAGAAGAGTAAACTCCGAATCAGCGCGAACAGTGCGCTGACCGTGATGCCGATAAGCCGCAAAGGGAGGGAGAACAGCCAGACAATCGGGAACAGAATCAGTGCAAGTAACGCAATTGGCCAGCACAGTACGAACAGGATGCACCAACCCACGAAAAGAATTAGAGCCTTCATCCTAGAATCCTTTCATTTTCATACAGAACGTGAAACGTCGTCCAAGCTGGCATCAGTGTCGGCAAGCACCGCGACCGGCGGCAACTGGAGCTGTTGGCGAAGAGGGGCTTCGTGCGAGCTCCGCATCAAAGTTAAGAAAACACCCACACTCATACCACAAGCAACCTCACCACATCCTCCTCACCCGCGCAAGCGGCAAAATCGCCTCAGAAATCGCCTGCACCCAGTATGACCGCATCCCCCTGGCATTGAATTGACGCACTCGATTACGGCATCGGCTGGCAGCTCACGGCGACCGTTGCCGCGTTGCGCTGCGATTCCAACGCCGCAGTGAATAGACGATGACTCCAGAGCACTTCCTCGGGCGTCACACACCCAGAATATTTTGACGGCAGTCTGCGTTCGGCAAATTCTCGCAAGAAGGCCGCCCACATTTGAAGGATCGCGTCGGTAAATCCAAACTGGAAGATGCCGCCAGTGATGGTCTGGCAGGCCGTTTCGTGACCCATTGGAATCTGTCGCCAGCTTTGTTCGCCGCCCTGGTACTCCATCAACTCGAGCGTGTCAGCGATCGCGCTGGACCACCGGACTGATGTCTTCGTGCCCAGAATCTCCACGTACCAGTTGTTCTTCTGACCCGGGGCGATGCGATGGGTTTTCAAACTCCACGGAAAGGATTCTCCGGTTTGCGGATCGGAGGTTTCGCACAGCAGCGTGGCGTTATCCCAGGTTTCGCAGGGCGCGCGACCGCCTTGGCCGTCTGGACGTTCCTTGATGATGTTGCTCAGAATCGCGCGCACGTTGCGCGGCCGCCAACCGGCGCGGAGCGGGACGTGGCAGGCATGCATGCCGAGGTCGCCCATGACGCCGTATTCACCGTTGAATTCCATCATGCGCTTCCAGTTGATGGGCTTGTCGGGATCGAGGTCGCTGGAATGAAGGAAGCCCGTGTTCACTTCAATGATCCGGCCCAGCGCGTTGGCTTCAATCAATGTGCCGATCCGTTGGACCGCCGGATAAAACGCGAACTGCGACGAGCAACGCACAAAGACTTCCGGATGCCGGCGCGCACAGGCGACAATGGCTTCACACGCATCCCGGTTGATCCCAAACGGTTTCTCGCCCATCAGGTGTTTGCCGGATTCAATCACTGTGCAATAAACCTCCTGGTGAAGATGGTGCGGCAGCGCGACGTACACGGCGTCCACATCCGGATTCATGAGCAACGCCCGGTAATCTGGCGTGGTCTGCTGGAGGGAAGGGAAATGCTGTTTGAACCACGAGTGCGAAGCGGGGTTGCGGCTGCACGTTGCCACAATTTCCGGTCGCACGTTCATCTCCGTGAGATGACACCACCGCGCCACGGCACTGGCGAATTCTCGTCCCATCAACCCGCAACCAATGATTCCGAATCGCACTGTTTTCGTTTCCATGTCAACTCCGATGGTTTGACAGGCTTCGCCACGCCATGCGCGCAGCCCCCACACAAGGGCGGCCTTCGGCGACCTTCAACTTGACGCCGAAGGTGTCGGAAAGCATCCGTACCCACAGCGGGTTTTCACTCCCGCCACCAGCCACAAAGACTGGCATTCGCTCCAAGCGGACACCAAGCTGTCGCACCAGTCTGGATATGCGTCGCGTCAGACATTCCAACACCGACCGCGCAAACTCAGCCGAGGTGTGGTGAAGGCCGATGTTCTTCCAACCGCCCAAGCCGTGGCCAACATCCAGGTCGAACTCCAAATCACGGCAACCCGGGGGCGACTGGGCTGCGTGCGCAAAAAACCGTTCGTCCGTCTCGCAACCCGCGAGCACCGACTTCGCCCAATTGATCACACTCCCGCCGCAACTGTCCGCCGCCATGCGGTAATATCCGCGCTCCGGGAACGGGCCGCGAAACAGGTTGGGATTGCTGCGCGGCAGCGTGCGGGTGCTGAGGTAGGCCGCCTGCGCCGTGCCCAACGTCAACAACAAGCCCTGGTTTTCGTCCAATCGCGCGGCGTAGGCGCCGGCCGTCTGATCGTTGCCGGCCAAAATGACCGGGATGCCTTTGGGCAAACCGAAATCCGCGGCGCCCGCCACCGTGCTGCCAACAACAGACCCAATCGGGTGGACCTCCGGCAACTGCCGGTTCTGGAGGCCGCAGAGGCGCAGCGCCACGGGCCACCAAGTCCGCAAGGCCAGCGAATACAGTCCGCTCATGGCCGCTAAATTTTCGTCAATGGCCGCAACCCCGCACCATCGGTAAACGAAGTAGGTGGGCAGGCACACCACAGTATTTTCGCTGGCAAGCCAATGGGGCTGCGTTTCCCGGAGGTGTCTGAGTTGACACAATTGGAGCGGCGGTACCAATGAACCGAAGCTGCTGTGACGACCAAAGTCGCGCATTGCGCTCCGTTGCTTCAGCCGCTCGCAAGTGCGGACCGCCCGGCTGTCCTGCCAGGAAATGAACGGCAATCGAACGTGTCCCTTCTTATCCAAGATCGTGAAGGTTTGGGCCTGGCTCGTGATGGCGACGACTTGCAGTTTCACAGCGCGAATTCCGGCGGATGCAAGCGCCGCACGCGTTGCTTCGCGGAGCGCTGAGGTTGCTTCCGCCACGTCCAACTCCACTCTGCCGCCGGAAGGAAACCGATGGCGAATTTCACGCGCAAAAAAGCCGTGTATTCGCAGACGTTCATCCACCACCGCCGCCTTGAACGACGTTGAACCGAGATCAATTGCCAGAATCACGATGACACCTCTCGCGGATGTTCGCCCGCCAATTCCGAGATGGCCGCAAGCGCAGTACTGACCATCGCGGCGCCGGTTTCGGGACCGAACAGACTGCTTGCCGCTTCGTAGCCGCCCCGGATCGCCGCCTCGGGTGTGACGATGTAACCCTGCAATTCTCCGTTGGTGTAAGTGACGACAAAGCTCCTCATTGCGGCGCGTTGCTTCAACTGCAATCCGTACTCGGCGAAGAATTCGCCGGGCCATCCGACCACACAGGCATTGCCAATTCGCAAGACTTGCACTTCAAAAGGCCGCAACCGGGCAAGCAATCGGGCAAGTTCTCCGGATTGCTGCGCGTGCGCGAGTTTCAACTGGGCCTCCGCGCCAAATACCGCCACTTCGGCCGTGCGAATTTGGGCTCGTCCCGCGCCCGCGGCCATCAATCGCTCATACTCTGTACAGGCTGTCGCCAGCATTTCTTCAGCCTGCTTCGCGGAAGGCAATTGACGTTGCTTCACATCCAACGATTGCAGCCACCCAGCCAGCACCACGTCGTCCGTAAAACTCAGATTCGCCATCCCGGCGAGCACGGCATTGCCCAGTTTCCGCCCCAGCCGCTCCGCTTCCGAAAAGGTTTGGGCGGCGACATGGTAACGCGGACTTTGATTGCCGGCCGGTCCGGTGTGATACAGCACCACCAATTCGCGACCGAGCGTTTCGCGAAGTTGCTCTCTCGCGTAATCAGGAAAGTCCGCGGAGACCAGTGTTGAATCCTCGTGCAACACCGTGGGATGCATGCCGTAGATCAACCCCGCTGCCATTGGCTTTCCCGCCGATCGGACGGCGAGCACTCCCACCTCCGGGTCAGTCGGACCTTCCGGCGAATGACGATTACCGCCGACGCCTCGCGCGTTCGCGCTCGTCCATCCCAGTTGAGCGGGTTGGGCAAGGGCTTTCGCCTCCCGCGCTGCCTCAACCAGAAGTCTTTCCACAGATTGCAGGTACGGAATCTCCGGCAACGGCATCGCAACGTCGTCCCTGAAGGGAAGGTACTCCAACGTGACCGGCGCGGAGTGCGTGTGGGTGCAACTGATCATGACGGCCGACTCCGCCAAGCCAAGCGCCTCTGCAACGGAGCGGCGGATACGGCGCGCGACATCACTATTGAGCATGATGAGATCGAGGGAGCACATCAGGACGGCGTACGACTCATTACGAAGGAACAGCGCGGACGCGAGCAGCGGATCGTGGATGCCCGTCGAAATCCGTCGCACATGCGGATAACCGCACAACTGCGTCGGCTGCTTTGGACTGATGTCGCGGGTGGCGGCGCCGGCGTACAGACTCATGGCTCAACTGAGTTCGTTTTCAACTTCAGCAATGGATTCCTCGATGATGTCCACTGCCTTGTGAGCGACTTCCTCCGTCATCACGATGGGCGGACTCATGCGCAAAATGTGGCCGGCCGGAATCCACGCCAGCCCCTTACGGAACGCGCTTTGATAAACGAGCCTGCCCGCTTCGTTGTGCGGTTCTTTCGTCTGCTTGTCTTTCACAAGTTCGACGCCCATGAGGCAGCCCTTCACTCGCGTGTCACCAACAATGGCAAATTTTTCCTTCCACGCTGCCATGCGCCGCGCAAACAGATCCCCAAGGCGGGTCGCGTGTTCGAGCAAACCTTCTTCCTCGATCACCTCGGTGGACGCCAGGGCCGCGGCGCAGGCCATCGGGTTGCCGCCATAACTCGAGGAAGCACTGATGGCTTCAAACTTCTCCTTGTAGGGTTCGCGCACGGCCACGCACGTCACGGGAAAACCGTTGCCAAATCCTTTGCCAATGGCGACGACGTCGGGCACCACGCCCCAGTGTTCCATGCACAACCACTTGCCGGTGCGTCCCCAACTCGTCAGGACTTCATCCGCCATGAGCAGGATGTTGCGCTCGTCACAGAGCTTGCGCAGCTTCGGGAAGAAATCATCCGGCGGCATCACGGAACCGCCCCAGCCCTGGATGGGTTCGAGTACGAAGCCCGCCACGGCATTCACCGTGGCGCGGTCGAGATATTCGGCGTAAAACTCAATGTATTTGTCCGTGTCAATCGTGCCATCCGGTTTGGTCCAGTGCGGGCGGTAAGGATTCGGCCGCGGCAATAGGTGCGTGCCCGGGGCGCGCACAGCGCCGTACACGGGTGAACGGATTTCCGCCAATGACACCGCGCCGTAAGTCTTGCCGTGGAAATCGTAGAAGCAGGATAACAGCTCGTGCTTGCCGCTGCCGGCCCGGACCACCCGCATGCCCGCCTCGACCGCCGCCGTGCCACAGTCGTAAAACTGGAACCCGTTCAGATCCCCGGGCAGCACCTCGGCCAGTTTCTCGCAGAGCCGGGTCTTGATGCGCGTGGTAAAATCGTGACAGTTCATCAACTGCCCGGCGTATTTCCGCACCGCTTCAGTCACTTTCGGATGGCAATGGCCCAGGGTCGTGACGTAGATGCCGGAACTGAAATCAATGTATTGATTGCCATCCACGTCGCGCAAAGTGCAACCCTGCCCTGATTCAAACGCCACGGGAAACAACTTCACCTGGCCGCTCAAGCCCTTGAAATACTTCGTGCAACGGGCGTGCCATTCGTTTGATTTTGGCCCCGGAAGCGTGTCGGTGACGAGCTTCGGGTATTCATGGAAGTCCACCGCGTAGCGTGTCGGATCGAAAGACCCAGTCGCCTTTGGGGTGGGTTTGAGACTGGAGGAGGTGAGCGTGTCGGTTGTCATTTTGAATTATTCGAGTTGGTCGTCGCGAAGATAATCCGCGCGCCTGTTTCCCGAAGCACTGCGCGGTCCTTGCGGCTTACTTCATCGTCGGTCACCAGGGTCAGTCCCGGTCCCAGTCGCCCCGCGACCGCGAGGCTGTGTTGGCCAAACTTTGAACTATCCATGACCACGATCACGCGATCCGCCTGGTGCTGCGCGGCCCGGGACAGCGCCGCCGTTCCGGTGTCCGCGCCATAAAACTCACCGCGCGCCACATCAAGGGCGTCCCCGCCCACGATGGCCACATCGAGCCGGTACTGCTTGATCTGGGCGAGCGCAATTTCATCCACGAGGTCCGGATTCCGTCGCGCCAGCACCCCGCCGTAAACAATGACTTCCACGCCTTCGCGTCCGAAGAGTTCCATGGCGACGCGCAGGTTGTTCGTGAAAACCCGGAGTCCAAGATGCGGCGGTAATGCGCGGGCGACTTGCAGCGCCGTCGTGCCCGTATCGAGATAGACCGTTTCGCCTCGCTTGAGGAGTTTGACCGTCTCGCGGGCAATGGCGGTTTTGTATGACTGGCGCCGGCGGCGCTTCTCGGGAAAGGACAACTCGGCGACAAACGGCGATTGCAGCACGCAACCCCCGTGCGTGCGCATGAGCAGGCCGGCTTGTTCCAGCGCGGTCAAATCGCGTCGGATGGTCATCAGCGCGACGTCCAGCTTGCGGGCCAGCGCGGCCACACCCAACCGTCCCTGCGTGGCCAGCAGGTTGCGAATTTGTTCCTGTCGTTCGCTCAAGGTGAACATTGGACTTGCCCCGAATGTGCGAAACGAACATTATCGCTGTGCGAAACGATTGACAAGCCATTTCACCAATGGACGCCCAACTGATCACCAACGTCCGCATTGTCGAGCCGGGCCAGCGCATCTACCCGGGACAAGTGCTCCTGCGCGCGGGGCGAATCGCCGCCGTCGAACCGGCCAACGCGGCTGCCCCGGCGGACGCCACGCGGCTCGATGGCCACGGCGGATTACTCACGCCGGGCTTGATTGATGTCCATACTCACGGAGTCATGCACTCCATCTACGAATCCGGCCCGGAGGCGTTGCTCTCGGCGGCAAAGGAGTTGGGCCGATTTGGCGTGACTTGTGTCGTCCCGACCTTGGTGCCGCGGATCGAAGAGGCGTTCTTGAGAAAGCTGGAGCGAATCGCTGATGCAATTCCTTCCATCCGCAGCGTACGTGTGCCCGGATTGCATTTGGAAGGCCCTTTTGTGGCCATCCCCGGTGCGGCGTGCGCCACAGTGGATGGCGACTTGGGATTGTTGGAAGAACTACTGGCCGCGTGCCGCGGAAGAGTGAGCGCGATGTCGGTCAGCCCGGAAACACCGAATGTTCTGCCGGTGATCGAGCGGCTGCGGGAACGGGGCATCAAGGTGTTTCTCACCCATACGCGGGCGACAGTCGAGCAGACGCAGGCCGCCCTTGACGCCGGCGCAACGCACGCCACCCATTTCTACGATGTGTTTCCGGTGCCGCCGGAAACGGAACCCGGGGTGCGACCGGTGGGCGTGGTGGAAACGATGCTGGCCGATCATCGGGCGACGGTGGATTTCATTGCGGACGGGGTTCATGTGCATCCCATGGCCATCCGTGCTGCCGTGGCGGCTAAGGGATTTGAAGGCGTGGTGCTCATCACAGATTCCAACGTCGGGGCCGGGTTGCCGCCCGGCGAGCACGACACGCCGTGGGGTTATCGCGTGCGGGTCCGCGAAGGCGACGCGGCGCGTCATGCGGAGAAGAATTTCCTGGCCGGCAGTGCGTTGACGATGGACCGCGGCATCGCGAATCTTCTGCGGTGGCTGGATCTGCCGGCGGAACAAGTCTGGGCGATGGGCACTTCAAATCCGGCGCGCTTGCTTGGATTGAGCGGGCAGGGCACGCTCCAGGTCGGTGCCGTCGCCGACCTTGTATTGTGGAGCGAGGATTTGCATCCCGTCAAAACCTGGGTGGGAGGAGAATGTGTCTATGCGCGCAAAGAAACCGGTGTTTGAGTTCAGTCCGTCGGAATTTGTTCCCTTCCGTGATCGCGCCGTCATCAAGCGCGTGCGCCAGATCAAAAAGGAACAAATCACTAAACATTCGAACCCTGATTTCAAAATCAGGATCGTCAAGGACGCGGAGATTGAATTTCTGTGGCTGGCGGATTTGTTTCACCGCATCAAGACCTCCGCCGACGAAGGGCGGCGGCTGGTGATGATCATGCCCAATCCCTGGCCTGCCTACAGCCGCTTGGCGCATTTGCTCAACCAGTTTCGCGTGGATTGTCGTCATCTCCACACATTCAACATGGACGAGTACGCCAACGAGCGCGGGGAGATCGCGCCGGAGACATGGGAGTTTGGCTTCCTTCATTCGTTCAAGAAGCACTTTTACGCGAACCTCGATCCCAAGTTGCGGCCGCCGGAAAAGCAAATTCAAGGCCCGACCAACAAAAACCTGAAGCACTATGGCAAAATGATCTCCGACCTCGGCGGCGCCGACATCTGCTACAGTGGACCGGGATGGACAGGACACCTGGCGTTCATCGAACCGGACGCGCCAGAGTTTGCGGGCAGCCTCGCGGAATGGAAAAAAATGGGCCCGCGGATTTGCACCCTCAGCCCGTTTACCATTGCCCAAAATTCGCTGCACGGAAGCTTTGGCATGAGTGGTGATCTCACGGCGGTGCCGCCCAAAGCGGCCACCATCGGCCCCGCGGAAGTAATCGCCGCGAAGCATCGCATTGACATGCACGCCATAACCGTGGACGGCTCTTTCGCTTCGTGGCAAAGATTCACCACGCGCCTGGTGCTGCACGGCCCCGTGACGCCGCGCATTCCCGAGTCCATTCTCCAAACGTTACGCACCGACGTGTGGGTGAGCGAAAGCCTCGCCGCGAACATTGAACCGCGCTGGGAAAAAGGATATTAAGCCTGTTCGTTTATGAAGTCTGCGAACTGGAGAAAACCAATCGGCGCGCGGCCCACTTCCGATGTCCTAAGCCGCCGCGATCTGCTCAAGCGCGCGGCCAGTCTGGCGGCTGTGGCGGCGGCGGGTTGCTCCACTTCCGGCGACAAAGTCATGAGCCGCGGACAGCCAGAATTGATTCGTCGCGAAAACGCCAGAGCTGGCACGCGCGACTGGCAATTGCAGAACCCCCGCATAGATCCGGCCACCAAATATCGCTGCCCGTGGATTGAGGGTTACTGCTCGCAGACCAGTGTTCGTGTTGGGGAAGATATCAGTTTTCACGTCAGCACAAATCCGGCTTCGCCTTTCACGATCGAGATTTATCGCATGGGCTTTTACGGCGGTGCGGGCGGACGGCACATCGCCAGCCTGGGGCCGTTCGCCGGGACAGCACAGCCTGATCCGCCTATCGGGCCAAATCGGCTTCGCGATTGCGACTGGTCGCCTTGTGCGACGCTCACAATTCCGCGCGACTGGGTGAGTGGAGTGTACGTCGGCAAGCTTACCGCCGCGCGCGAGCAGTGGCAGAGCTACGTGATCTTCATCGTGCGCGACGACCGCCGCGCGGATTTCATCTTCCAGTGCTCGGACACGACCTGGCAGGCGTACAACCGCTGGCCGAGTCAGTTTTCCCTCTATGACGATGGCCAAGACCAGTGGTATTGGGGGCCGGGGGTGGACATCAGCTTCAACCGGCCTTACGGCAAATACTGCCAGATTTTTGACGCACCGCTCTCGACCGGTTCGGGGGAATGGTTTCTCTGGGAATACCCCGTCGCCTATTGGTTGGAGGCGCAAGGTTACGATGTGACTTACACTTCCAACCTCGACACGCACACGGATCCGGCGGGACTGCTGCGGGCAAAAGGATTCTTGTCCGTCGGCCACGATGAGTATTACTCCATTGAGATGTTCAACCATCTTAAAGCGGCCATTGTCGCCGGTGTGAACGTCGCCTTCCTCTCAGGCAACACCTGTTGCGGTCGCATCAATCCACGGCCGGACCCGCGCGGCGTGGCGAATCGGATTTTCGGGCGCGTGGGAGTCTTCGGGCCGCCGGGCGGAACGCGTGATTTCGTGGCGATGAAGTCGCTGCCGCACGAACGGCCTTACGCGAATGAATTGGTCGGCGCGCACAGTACCGGTCCGGTCACCGGCGGGGCCGACTGGATTTGCGCTCGACCGGATCACTGGCTTTTCGCCGGCACTGACATGAAGCAGGGCGATGGCATTCCCGGCTTGGTTGGATGGGAGTGGCACGGCGACCCCGCAAACATCGCGGGCCTCGAGATCGTGGCGACCGGTCCAACGCAAGATGCCCCCGGCAAACCCAACGGCGGCATTTACACCGCGACGATTTATCCAGGGCCGAAGGGCAATTTCGTTTTCAACGCCTCCACTTGTTGGTGGGGCGATGGATTGTCGGCTCCGCCCGGTTACATGCGCCCTTCGGTTTATACTTCGCCGCAAGGTCCCGATCCGCGGGTGCAAAGAATCACCCGCAATCTGTTGGATCGAATGCGGCGCAGTTGATTTGGTTTAAGTTGCGGTTAGCGGGCGGGCGAAACCAACGGCTCACGGCAGCGAAGTTGCCAGCTTGTTGGGTTTGGACCATATCACCCGGGCCACAAAAGTCGCGCCTTCCGCACCGCGCTGACGTGAGTCCTTCATGAACATTCCTTCCGACACGGTGATCCAAGACTCGGCTTCGGTGATGGCGGCCGCTCCGAAATTGCCGAGTTCCGCGCCCCGCTCCGGCACGACGATCTTCTCGGTGCGGCGGATGACCCGCCGCGTTGCGGGGTCCACCTGGGCCATGAACAACGGCGCGCGGTGCCGCATGATGTGGTCGTTGTCCGCTCCGCGCCGCGTGTAAATCAGGAACAGCGCATCGCTGTGCGCGAGCCAGTGTTGCTGCGTGTTGTAGCTGCCCAGTTCCGCGCCGTCGTCGAACCGCCATGGCTGCGGCTTCTCAAACTGCAAGCCGTCATCGCTCGTGCTCACGTAGCCGCGCACATCATTGCGAAGGGTCAGATAGTACCGACCCTGGAAAGCGATCAATGACGGTTCGTATAGCCCGCGCGCGAGATCCAGACGCAGCACATTGCCATGTCGTTCGTAGGCCAACGTGGTGCCGTTAAAGCGACATTCGGCCAACGTGGTGCTGAACGGTTCGCGCGAGTTGCGTCCGATGTACAGCGGCACGAGCAACCGGCCATCAGACCGCACGACCCATTGGGAACAGGCGTTCCGCGCGAAGTTGAACTGGTCTTCTGGTGGGAGTTTCAGTAACTGCCACGGTTGCCACCGCTTCGTGACCGGATCGAAGATCGCATAGACCGTCTGGTGCGCGCGCACCACATCGTCGAGTTGCCGGCCCTTCGGGCTGTAACGAACCTGGCAGCCAATGGCGAGCAGCTTGCCCGTCTGGGGATGCCAGCCGGGCGTCACGTCGGCGACGCTGATGGTAACGCCGTCGGGTTGCTTGCGCCAATCCAGTTCCGGCGGCAGGACGGGTCCGGTCCATGGCGCTTCCAGATTCGGCCGCGTCATGACATGGAGACCGGAGTAATAATCTGAAATCTTCAAGTGCTTCTGAATCGTCATCACCACTGCTGGACCGGCTCCGCCGTTGACGGGAATGGCGGCGGCGCGGGGGTGGAACCACAGAAACTGGCCATCGTCGTGTTTCATCACGGTTTCCAGTTGCACCGTATAGGCCAATGACGAGTGTTCCGCGTCCGGGATGAAAGCCGGCGTTTGTTCCGCCGCCGTTGCCCACCCAGCGGCCAGGAAAAGACAGCCTGCACGGATCGTTCTGGCGGTTTCGATTGCCAAACGAACGCAATTGCGTAGCGTGATCAAAACAAACACTGGCCGCGTGGTCACAGGCCATTTCCATAACAGATGAAAATCACGAGAGCAATGTTCGCGTTCGCGGCGGGGAAACGTTGGCTTCCGGCATCAATCGTTGTCCTGAGCTTCGCGCTGATGCTGTTGGCGAATGGCTGTTCCACTCCCGGCCAGCCCGCCAGCCATACGCGGGTGGCGGTGGACTCGGAAGCGAAGCCGTGGAGTCATCTGGCGTTCAACAACAATCGAGACAACTTCCAGTTCGTGGTGGTGTCCGACCGCACCGGCGGGGCGCGTCCGGGTGTCTTCGAGGATGGCGTTCGCAAGGTCAACCTGCTGCAACCGGAATTCGTCATGAGCGTGGGTGACCTGATTCAGGGTGGCACGCGCGACCGACAGGTCATCGAAACGCAATGGCATGAGTTCCGGTCATTCGTCGAGCAACTGCAAATGCCATTCTTCTTCGTGCCCGGCAACCACGACATCAGCAACGAAGTGATGGCCGAGGAATGGCTCAAACGCTTTGGCCAGCCGTATTATCATTTTCTCTATCGCAACGTGCTCTTCCTGTGCCTCAACACCGAAGACCCGCCGCCCAGTAAAATGAGCGCGGCGCAGCGGGATTACGTGGCGCGCGTGCTCATGGAGAATCCAAATGTGCGCTGGACGCTGGTGTTCATGCACAAACCGCTCTGGGACCACGAGGAGGATACCGGCTGGCGCGCGATCGAAGACTTGCTCAAGGACCGCAAGCACACGGTCATCGCCGGCCACCGGCACAATTACACTAAGTTTGAGCGCAACGACCAAAGCTACATCGTCCTCGCCACCACGGGCGGCGGCAGCAAGTTGCGCGGACGCGCCTTCGGCGAGTTTGACCAGGTCGCCTGGGTGACGATGACTGACCAAGGACCGCTGCTGGCCAATCTCCACCTGGACGGCATTTGGGATGAGAACGTTCGCACCGAGAAGATGGCTCGAACCATGCGGAGTGCCCTGGCCGGAAAGGCGGTGATGATGGAACAGATGTTTACCAACGCGTTGTTCCGGGCCACCAGCGCGACGTTTCCGGGCGCCGCCACCCAGGTGCGCCTGGCCAACGACGCCGACCTGCCGATGAAGTTCAGCGCGCGATTCCACTCCAGCGAGCAGGTTCACGTGAAACCGGCCCAAGTGGAGCGGGTGCTGGCCCCGCGCTCGCGCGAAACGATTGAAGTCCGATTCGAGCTGCCACGCCCACTGCCCGTCAGTGAGCTGTCGTTGCTCACCGCCGAATGGAGCGTCATTTACGAGTTTCCCGAGGTGCCGCCGGTGGAGATCGCGGGCAAGCATGTGTGGTGAGTCGCGGCGACTCCGAGAGAGGGGAAATCCGAACCAGAAAGCAAACTCACGGAGATGTTTGGAAACCAGAGTGTCGCCCGCAGCTCGGCCCGGCGGCAGAGAATTTATGAGCAAAACCAAAATCGCCCTGCTCGGCGCCGGGTTCATCGCTGACATCCACATGGAATCGTATCACCGCTTCGTGCCCGAGGCGGAAGTCGTGGCCGTTTACACCCGTAACCCGGAACGCGCCGAAGCTTTCGCGCGCAAGCATCACATTGCGCGTTGGTTCACGGACCTCGACAAGGCCATCGCAGAGTCGGACTGCGAGGTTGTTGATGTGTGCGTGCCGAACCTTCTCCACCACCGCGCCGTGGTGGCTGCGGCAAAAGCAGGTAAACACGTCATCATCGAGAAACCACTCAGCCTGACTTTGGAGGAAGCGGATGAAATGATCGCGGCGTGCAAGGCGGCGAATGTGAAATTGATGTATGCGGAGGAACTTTGTTTCGCGCCGAAGTATGAGCGGGTGCGCTTGCTGGCCCACGAAGGGGCGTTCGGAAAGATCTACCTGCTCAAGCAGTCTGAGAAACATAGCGGCCCGCACAGCGACTGGTTTTATGACGTCAACCAGTCCGGCGGCGGCGTGATCATGGACATGGGCTGCCATGCGCTGGCGTGGTTCCGCTGGATGTTGGGCGGGAATCCCCGCGCGGTCAGTGTGCTCGCGCACCTGCAAACCGGTTTGCTTCACCCAGGCCGCACGCGGGGCGAGGAGAATTCAATCATCCTGGTGGAATTTGAAGGCGGCGTCATTGGCATCGCGGAAGACAGTTGGGCCAAACCTGGCGGTATGGACGACTGCGCGGAAGTGTATGGCACCGGCGGCGTTTGCTACGCGGATTTGTTCCAGGGCAACGCGGCGCTCACCTACAGCGATCGGGGTTACGGTTACGCGATGGAAAAGGCGGGTTCAACGAAAGGCTGGACCTTCACGGTCTTCGAGGAAGCGTTCAATCAAGGTTATCCGCAGGAGTTGAAACACTTTATCGAGTGCGTGCGCGAGGACAAACAACCGCTCGTCACCGGCGAGGATGGCCGCGCGGTGCTGGAATTGATCTACGCCGCCTATCATTCAGCCGGCACCGGGCGAAAAGTCACATTGCCGTTTCACGCAAAAGTGGCGAAGCCGATTGATCTGTGGCTTGATTGAGTCATGACTGGCAAGTAGGACAAGCGTCGCGCCTGTCTCAAACTTCCTTGAAACCGACGTTCACAGCGCGGCGAAGCCGCAAGCAAATCGGAGCGCGACCGGTCCACGGTCGCAGCGGGTTGGCAGTCTGGAGTTCGTCGGAGAATCCTGGCGTCTCACTGCAAGCGGGGGTGCTGCGGGCGGGGACCACCCGCGCCCACGAGAGCTTCGCGGCCCGCGTGGATTCTGACGTATTGCAGTACAAGGTGCAACGTTCCGACTGAGCCAAACTTAAACCTCTCATGCAAATAGTCCGGTTCGATTCAGAAAGCGCTTGGGCGGATGCCATCGCCCAGCGCTGGTGTGAGCGCCTCCGTGCCAGTCCGTCCCTCCGAATGTGCCTGCCCGCGGGTCACACACCCGTACCGGTTTACGGGGAGATGGTAAAGGCCGTGCAGGCCGGCCGCGTGTCGTTCCGCTCGGCAGAAGTTTTCACACTCGACGAATTTGGCCAGCTCGCGCCCGACGATCCCGGACGCTGCGCCCAACAACTGCGTCGGAGTCTGATTGACCACATTGACCTGCCGCCCGAGCGATTTCATCTCCTTCGCACTGAGGCGACCGACCTGGCCAGCGAGTGCCGGCAATACGACGTGGCCATTGGCCACGGTTTCGATCTGACGCTGCTCGGCATCGGACTAAACGGTCACCTGGGAATGAACGAACCGGGCACGCCCGTCGAGACCACGACGCATCGAGCAGAATTACACGCCAGCACGGTCACCGCCTCCCGTCGTTATCTCGCTCACGCACGTGCGCCGACTTGGGGCGTGACTGTTGGGCTCAAGCACTTGCTCGCATCCAGAGAGGTCTGGCTGCTGGCCTGTGGCGCCAGCAAGGCGGCGATTGTCCGTCGTACGCTTCAGGGTGAAATCACCAGCGATATTCCCTCCTCACTGCTGCGGCGCCATCCCAATGGTTGCCTGTTTGTGGACGGCACCGCCGGAGCCGCGTTGTCATCGAACGAATAAAAGCTTCCTGAGTCCCGCGCGCCGTCGGGGAAGATTGTGCTGCGGCCTTGAGGTCGGGATCCGGTTGGTGCAGCGGTCAGCATTGTGATTTTTCGGAAACCCATCGCCGTTCGGCGGATCACCGCGCTCGCAAGTCGTGGGTTATGGCGCGTGGGCGTTCCCCGAGGCAGCGGCTTGATGGGGTTCAAACCAATGCCCGCATTACGGAGTGCGGGGACAAATTTGCAGCGTGCGAAGACTCACGGGCGATGGGGCTGGTTCTTTGAGCCTGGATTGCTATTTGAAATTTGATGTTTGGCTCGTGGTCCTTCAACTTTTATAGTCGTTGAAGGCCATGGCCAAAACGCGGTTGGTCATACAAAGCTTGAGTTCAGCAAATGAGAGTGCCAATGCCAGTTTTGACCCGGCGCCGCCATTCGGCGTTCACGCTGATTGAATTGCTCGTTGTCATTGCGATCATCGCGATTCTCGCCGCCATGCTGCTGCCGGCGCTGGCGCGGGCCAAGACCAAGGCCAAGCAAACCGCCTGCGCCAACAATCTCCGGCAGATTGGCATTGCCACCGTGATGTATATCGGCGACTCGGGCAGATACCCGGGCTGTCTCTTTACGCCCGCCACGCTGCCGAACTTCTATTACGTGTGGCCGCCGCGCCTGCTGACCTTTATGGGCAACAACCGCGGCGCGTTCTGGTGCCCCGCCGCCCACCCGAACAGTTCCTGGGATACGAATCTGAACAAAGTCCCGAATGGGCTCGGCGCCATCGCCCCAGGCAATGTGCGCGATCCCTATGGGATCACGCACACGGCCCGCTTCTCCTACGGCTTCAACGATTGGGGTTCATTTCCCGCGGGCGGCTCGTACGGTCTGGGTGGCGACGTTGACATCTTCCCGGAAATCAAAGAGTCGCAGGTGAAACGACCTTCCGAGATGATCATGTTGGGCGACAGCAAACCGGATGGGTCCTTCGATGGGAACATTGATCCCACCACTCCGGCGGAGTGGCCCTCCAACCGGCACAACCGCCGCACCGGGATCATGTTCGCGGATGGCCACGCGGAAGGGCCGAAGCGATTCGATGTGATCAATCCGGCCAACGACCTTTGGCGGCGGCGGTGGAACAACGACAATTTGCCGCATTATGAAAGCTCCTGGACGGTGAATCCGGTGCAGGAGGGACGGATTGATCCGTGAAAAGTCCGTTTGCCGGTGAGGCCGGAAGTGTTGATATGGGCTTCGCCCAAGTGCCCGCCATCCGTCCGGTTGATGGCAGGAAGTCCGCCGCGCCCTGACGCGAACACGTCATTGTTGCGGGTGGCGCGAGAGTGTAGCATCTCCCTGTCGGGTATATAGGGGTTAGTGGGTTGTGAACGAAAAGTCTCCCCGCTCGCAGCATGGAAGCGGGCGGGGAGCGACCCCACCCATGAGTCGAACGGACAATTGTGAGACGATCCCGCATCTGAAATTTCGAGTTTGTAGCACTACCATCCAGAGACCCGGTTTTCACGTATGACACAATTCTCCCGCCGTAAATTCCTTGGCCAATCTGCTTTGGCCGCCGCCGTCGCCCCGCTCGCCGCCAGCAGTCTGGTTTCCCCGTTCGTTCGCAGTGCCCGCGCCGCTGACCCCGGCGCCAACGGCAAGATCCGCGTCGGCCTCATCGGTGCCGGCGGCATGGGCTGCGGCGACCTGGACTGTTTCTTCCGTTTTCCCGAGGTCGAATGTGCCGTGATCTGCGACGTGGACGATGCGATGATGGCCAAGGGCCTCGAAGTCTGCGCCAAGCGGGAACGCAAGCAGCCCGATACCGTGAAGGACTTCCGGCGCGTTCTTGACCGCAAGGATGTGGACGCGGTGATCATCGCCACGCCGGACCACTGGCACGCATTGCCGACGGTGCTCGCCTGTCAGGCGGGCAAGGATGTCTATGTGGAAAAACCGCTGGCCACGACAATTGACGAGGGCCGCGCGATGCTCACCGCTGCCCAGAAACACAACCGCGTGGTGCAGATGGGTTCGCAGTGGAAAAGCTGCCAACACATGATTGACGCCGCCGAGTTTGTGAAGTCCGGCAAGCTGGGCAAGGTCAGCATGGTGCGCGCCTGGGCGTGGCTGGATTGGCAGCCGGAGATTGGGCGGCCACCGGATGGCACGCCGCCGCCTGGCGCCGATTACGATTTCTGGCTGGGACCGGCGCCGAAACGGCCGTTCAATCCGAATCGTTTTCACTACAACTTCCGCTGGTTCTGGGACTATGCGGGCGGGTTGATGACGGACTGGGGAGTGCATTTGATCAACATGGCGCTCATGGGCACCAACAACGAGCCGCCCAAGACCGTTTGTTCCAGCGGCGGCACGTTCGTCCAGAACGACATGCGGGAAACTCCCGATTCGCAGATCGCGCTTTATGAATTTCCGGATTATCAGCTCGTGTGGGAACACAAGAGCGGGGTGGGGGTGGGGTTGAATGGCCGGTCATGGGGAGTGTCGTGGAGTGGTACGGAGGGAACGATTCTCATGAACGACGCCGGTTGGGAGGTGGTCATCGAGAAACGCAAAGCGAATCTCGACCCTGTGAAACACAAGAGCAGCGGGGATCCGCGGCCCGCGCACGTGCGCAATTTCCTCGATTGCATGAAGTCGCGGCAGCCGCCAGTGCTCAATCTTGAGTTGGGCCATCACGTTTCCACCGTGGCGCACCTGGGCAACATCGCCTTCCGCAGCGGACGCACCATTGTCTGGGATCCGGTCAAAGAACGGATCAGCAATCACACCGATGCGGACAAACTCGTGGGTGTGAAGTATCGTAAGCCGTGGAATCTGCCATATTCCAAGCGGGCGTAGGCGGGGTTGCCCGCGCGATTGCACAGAGAAATTATGCATGAACCTCGAAACAGCGGGAACGGGGGATTCACGGTGGCCTGCGGTGAAAGCGTGCCGCGTGTAAATCGGTCGTGCCTGGCCTTCACCCTGATCGAATTGCTGGTGGTGATCGCCATCATTGCCATCCTGGCGGGCATGTTGTTGCCGGCGTTGGGCAAGGCCAAGGACAAGGGCAAGACGACCTTCTGCGCGAATAATCTGCGGCAGTTGATCATTGCGACGACCCTGTATGAGGACGACCACAAGGTGTTGCCCGTGGGTTATCCCACCGATGCGCTGCCGTGGGAATCCATCTGGTATCGGACGTTGCCCCCGTACTTGGGCAGGAAGACGTCCACCTCCATCCAGACGAATCAGGTTCTCATTTGTTCGTCCAGTCCGCGTGGTGGTTATTGGGGCTTCCTCACCTACGCCCAAAACTACCTGATCAACGCCGGGCGGGCGGATATGGCCCTGCGCCACGTGCAACAACCGGTTCACACCATCATGTTCGGCGAAACGCAGGGCTATGATGCGTTGCTGTATCCGGACCCGCATGCCATCGCCAATGTGTGCTATCGCCACAGCGGCGGCAACGATCACAGCGTTTACTACGACATGTACGGGATCAAAAACGCCAAGCGGGGCCGAGCCAACGTGGTGTTCCTCGATTCCCACGTTGAACTGCTGCGCGGCGCGTCGAACAACCTCTTCCTGGTAACCAAATACCAATAGATCGGGAAGCGCCGTCTGGATTGTCGCTATGACTTACTACCTCCTCCTCCTGCCGGCGTTGGCGTTGGCAGGCTTGGGTTGGTTGGTGCGCCGACGGTTCTTGTTATTGGGTCAGGCGCTCATGGTGATCGGTGCGCTGGGCTGCCTCGCCGTGATGGGTTGGCAGGCCCGGCAAAGCTTGTTTCCTGCGACTCAGAAACTGCCAAACCGCGCTCACGCGGTTGTCAGTTTTTACCTCGCCAACCAGACGCAACGGGAAATTACCGGGCGCACGGGTGTTGTGGTGCTGATTTTCCCTCCGGTCAAACAACTGAACGCCAAAACCGCAGAAGATTACGTCAACACGTTCAGCGCGCCCTTGCTGCGCGGTCATCCAGAGTGGCAGGTGCAAAGCGTCGCACTCGAACCTCCGGCGAAGGGACAGGCGGTTTCCGTGGCGGATTTTCAGCAAGCGGTGGCAAGATTTCCCGAAGCGCTGGCGTATGTATCCTACGCCTCCGTGCCGCCGGACATCGCGGAACTATTTCCGGAGGGACAATCAAGCCGCCCGTTCTTCGTCTTCGATCCTGAAGCCAGCGTGAACTGGTTGAATGCGCTCAAGCAGGGTCGAATTCGCTCCGTCATTGTTCCCCGACCCGGAGTTGATCCGACGAAACATGCCGGCATCGGTGGTGATCCCGGCGCGATCTTCAACCAACTCTACTTTCTTGCCACGCCCGCCAACGCAGACCAGATCGCTGCCATGTTACGTGCGCCGCAACCATGAGGAGTGTCGGTCTGAGCCACCGGCGCGGTGGCTCGGCCTGCTTATCCGCTGACACCACGAACTATCAGAACAACTCGTGTTCAACCGGCTTCAGCGGTGCGAAACTTCGGCGGTGAATCGGGCACGGGCCGAGTGTGGCGATGGCCGCCAGATGCTGCGGCGTACCGTAACCCTTGTGCTCCGCGAATCCGTAGCCCGGAAACTGGCGGTCGAACTCCAGCATCATCCGGTCGCGCGTGACCTTGGCCAGCACGCTGGCAGCAGCGATTGTGTAGCTGAGGGCGTCACCCTTTACGATTGCGGTTTGGGGAAGCCGCATGGATTTGACAGGTCTTCCGTCCACAAGCACGTGCTCCGGCGGCGGCTGCAATTGGGCGAGCGCCTCGTTCATCGCGCGATGCGTGGCTTGCAGGATGTTGATTCGGTCAATCACCGCCGCGTCCACCGTCGCGATGCCGAAGCGGATGTCCGGATGCGCCGTCAGGATGGCGAAAAACGCCTCGCGCTGGGCCGCGGTGAGTTGCTTGGAATCGTTCAGGTCGCGCAGCCGCTCGTCAAAGCCGCCGTCCTGCCAAACCGACGGCAGGATGACCACCGCCGCCACGACCGGCCCGGCCAACGGCCCGCGCCCGGCTTCGTCCACGCCGGCGACGCGCGTCGCGCCGCGCGACCAAAGTCCGCGCTCGAACTCGAAACGGTCAATGGCACGTTGATCGCTCATTTCTGTCGGTCATGCTGCGGTTCAACGCTCGCGTTTGGGCCATGCGCAACTAAACCGTTTCAATTCGGTGCGTGGTCAACCAAATGTCAATCTGGCGGAAGCGCTGTTTCAGCTTTTCCTTAAACTTTACGAAGAACCGACGGTTGGCGGCGGTGTCGGGCACGTCCACGAAGACGCGGGCGAGTTGGTCACGGAAAACGAATCCCCCGTGTTCCCAATGGCCGTGGATGATCTGCGTTTCGCTTGATGCAGCGCCGAATTTGCGCCGCAGTTCCAGCACCGTGTCGGCCAGAAGCGACTCGGGCACTGGCTGGCCGTCGTTAAACTGCAACGGCAGCAGGATCTCGTAGCGACGCAAGGCGCTCATAATCAGCGGGCCCTTCAACTGTGAAAGAGATCTTCTCCGTGGCCAGGTAATTCAGCGCCGCTCCGGGCACAATTGTCTCTCCATTGGACCAGGTCTTGAAATTGAATCGCCCGACCAGCTTGCCAATGGCTTTGCGCTCCGTTTCCTCGTCTGGAAATCGGATAATAATCATGGCCAGACGGTAACTCCGCGTCATGGGTTTGGCAAGCGCCGGCCAAACCGGCCGAAGGATGACCGCCGCTGCCACGATCGGCTCGGCCAACGGCCCGCGCCCGGCTTCGTCCACGCCCGCGATGCGTTGGAGGCCGAGCTGCCAAAGCTCACGCTCGAACGAGAGGCGGTCGCAAAGTTTGGCAGCCATGGTATGAGCCGCTTGATTATTGACCAGGCCTCAGTCTGCGCCGACAAACGTCGCAATATCATCTGCGATGAACATGGTCTGTGATAGGCTGCCACGCTGTTCGTCTCCACTTTTTCCGGTGAAAATGATGACGCCTCTGTACCCCGCAAGCGCTCCTCCCCATACAACCTCCGTCTCCTCCGGGCGAACAAATATCATCAGCGACGGGTCGAGCTTCTGAATCTGGGTAGCACCGCAAAGGCCCGACCAAAAAGCCCGGTGTTCCTTCTCGTCCCAGAGACTCTTGTCCGGACCTGGAAGTCGGCCTTCTGGCCCGAGGCGCTCTTGCGCCAACCGCGATATGCTCCGCCACTCATCAGCCGTCAGGACAGTCTTGGCATAGTGGCGGAAGCCACGATGAAAAAGGTAGGACGGGCGCAGGTGGATGCTGGTGCCGAACAGTACTACCGCCAACGACAACATTACGCTAACAGCAACCGCATCACGTTTCGCCAGAAGTGACCGAATCCAGCACCAAGCCAGAGCAACCGAACTCACGAACAACAAGAGGAACGGAAGCGCGCTGGCAGGAAGCATCGGTGGAACCACCCATAACGAATTGGATCGTCCTTCCAAGTATGGTATGACCAATCCTGAAGCGAAGGAGACAAACGCAAGGATGAACCAAACGGCTGGGATTCTCATTTTGGCGCACTGTGTCATACGTCTGAGGCCGAACTTGAACTATGTATTAGCTGCAAATGTCGTCGCTGTGAGAGTCTGGCTGGGTTTCGCGAAAGTTCAGCCGAGTTTCTGTTCGACCGCGTTGCGCTTCAATGCATCTCCACATCGCAAGTCCCCAGCCCCTTGCGATAGTAATTGAACTGCACGTTCGGATGATCCGCCAGCAGCGACATCGGCACGGCGGCGTCCGGCAGCTTCTTCGCGATCATCAGGCACGTGAGCCGCTGGCCAAAGGGATTGTCATGATTGCCGGCGTGCCAGATTGAGACCTTATCCGCTTTCCACGTCTCGACGGGCCCGACGGAAATAGCCTGTGTCGGCACCAATGAGATATTGCCGCCGCCGGAGGTGCGCGCGTTCTGCGCAATCGTCAGCGGATGCAGAGCCACCACGCGCGTGGCGAGCTTGCGATATTCGGCGGGCGACGGTGGCGCGTCTTTGTACTTCCCCGCGCGCTTGGGCGGGTCATTGAACGCCCAATGCTTTACATCGCCCTGGCCGCCCTGCATCACGGCGCAGCGCACGCCGGAGTCCCAACTCCGGCGAAACTCGGTCGTGTCGCCTTTTGGAAAATGCAGGTTGGCGTCCGGCATCACCAGGTCCTTGCGGATGCGATTGAAGCACAGCTCGCGGTCCGCCTTCTCGAACGAAAGCGGATGCGTAACGGGTGCTTCCCGGCCATCGAGAAACCATTCGTCCATGCCCCAGAAATGCGCGGACTTGAGATTGAGGTTGAGATCATTCACCAACCGCGCAACCAAGGGCAGTTGTTCCGTCGGCCCAATCGGGCCGCACAGGCCGACCGGGTTGTCCGGTGTGGACTGCTGCCAGGCCGTGATGTATTCGAGGGCTTCGGCGAGGTAGAAATCCTCCAAGGTGTCGTACATCACCACCTTGAACCCGGGACGTGAAAGGCGTTGCATTTTCTGCGGCGTGAGCGCGGCGGCATCGCGGATGAGCTCGTCGTCGAGCGTGGTGTAATCCCACCAATCGGGGGAGATGGCGCTGAGTTTGCGGGGCATGGTTCGTTTGGGAGTTGGATGTTCTAGTTGTTTAATCGCGCAATGAGCCGGGCAAATCGGTGAGCCAAGTTTCGGCGTGTTGGAAAAGAACTCAACAAGAAAACTGCCGGGGCTGGTTGGGAAATCATTGCACTTCCTTGCCTTCCGGAACCTGCCCCAGTCGGAGAAAGGTAGTAATCATGCCGCCTTCGCCACAAACAATCATTTCAGGAAACCGCTTGAACCACCTCTCCGCAGGGACTTCAGGGCAAGTGGCCAGCCAGTCAGCCAGCAGAACGAGCTGTTCGACAGAAATCTTGCGGTCTCTGATCCGCTCCAGCAGATGCTTCAGTAACGCCGGTGGTTAATTGCTGCGGCGAATCTGCGGCATGGGTCATTCGCCGTAGAAGCCGCGAGTGATGGCCGATTTCAACCGCTCGATTTCGGCCGGGTCGTCGGACTCAACCATGCGCTGGGCCAGTCTCCCAAGCTCTTCGCCGGTGAGTTGCCGGGTTTGAGCCAGTTTGAGCGCGTGTTGAATCACCTTTACCTGTTCGTTCGGCGACAGGCTGTCAATTTCTTCAATCACTTTCGCCGCTGTCATGGGGACACACTACTCTGGGCCGGGCTTGCCGACAAGTTGCCAACCCGGTGTTCTTGAGTTGGATGATGACAAGCAGGCAAGGTCACGATCACCGGTGGAGAAATGTAACTTGCGGCTGCACTATCCAGCGATTTGCCCAAAGTTCTCAACGGCCTACAAGCCTGCTTTTCCTTGCCGGTTCACGAGGTAATCCTTCCCCAGCACCTCGCGCAACGGGTCAACCTCCTCCGCGCTGAAGCCGTAATGCAAATGCCGCCACCAGCCTTCGGCATACTTGAATTTCTTGGACGCCCGACCCACCAGGCGCGCGTCCGCATCCGCCTTGGCGATGAAGGAATTCACCCCCTGGGTGGCAACGAGCCACGCCTGCTGGCTTTGGTGTTCGGTCAGGGCCGCACGCTTGACCGGTTGAACGGAGGTCGTGTTCACAAATAACTCCGGCACGACGCGGCGGCGCAACGGGTCAAGCATGCTGTGCGGGATGCAATGATACAGCGTCAGGTCATAATCGGCAGTTCGGCACGGCGGCAGCGAACGGAAGTTGGGCATCGCGTGCGCGAACGCGGCGGTGACCGCGAGCCGGCAGGTGTTCGTGTGGTCCTCCATGTAATCGTGCGGCGGATGGGTCAACACTACGGCGGGTTTCACCGCCCGAATGATCGCAGCCACGCGACGCACCAATCTCAAGTCGTAAACAATCTCCATGTCGTTGCAGAGCGGCGCGTGGAAGTGCGCGCCGAGGACGTGGGCGGCGCGTTTCGCTTCGGCGAGACGGATGCGGCTGAGTTGCCGGGCGTTGTATTGCTGGCTACCGCAACAGCCGTTGGCGACGTTCAAATAATGAATGTCCCAGCCGGCGCGCTTGAGCAACAGGAGCGTTCCGGCCATGTAAAACTCGATGTCGTCGGGGTGCGCCCCGATGGCAATGGCAGTCTTCATTTCAGTTCGGACAATTTAACGGGCCGGCCCAAGGCCGCCGATTTGTCGGCGGCGAACACCACTTCATGCGTCTTCGCCGCGTCATCCAGCGTGGTCAGCGGCATGTTCTTGCCGTCGGCCAGCGCCTTGAAGAACGCTTCAAACTGGTTTTGATAGGGATGATCCGAAACGTCGCCCGAATCCGTGAGTTTAAGAGACAGTTCGCTCCACTTCTGTTTGTTCACCCCGAGCCTGGTAGAGTGGAATTTGTTGTCCAACAAACTGCCCTCGCTGCCGACCAGGTGCGTGTGGAAATAATAAGGCTGGAAGCAATCTATGCAGGAAGCGACCTTGCCCACGCGGCCATCCTTGAACTTCAAAATGGTGACGCTCGTCGTGGGATATTCGTAGGCTTTGAGCTCGGGGTTTGCCGAATTTGTGGCGTAGCTGGAAACGCTTTCCACTTCGCCACCCAGGCAAAGCAAAAGCGCATCCAAAGCGTGGCAGCCGGCGGAGAGTAAGGAACTGCCGCCCGCCGTTTTTTTCACGTTCCAGCGAAACTGCCCATACCACGGGCCAATGCCGTGATAGTAATCCACCTCGCCGTAGTGAATTCTGCCGAGGATGCCGGAATCAATCACTGCCTTCGTGGTCAGGAACTGGCTGGAGAAGCGGACCTCGAAACAAACGCAGGTCTTCACGCGGGCCAGTTTCACGGCCTTCTGCATCGCGCGCAGATCCTTCAACGACAGGCAAAGCGGTTTCTCGATGATGAGATGCTTGCCCGCTTTGGCGGCTTTGATCGCCTGCTCGGCGTGCTGCGCCGGGTAGCTGCAGACCGAAACCACGTGGAGGCTGGGATCGGCGAGCATCTCGGCGAGATCACTGTAAACCGTGATTTCGCTGCTGTATTGCGCGCTGAGTTCCGCCGCGTCGAGCGGGCGGGAAGAACACACGGCGGTGACTTGTCCGAGCGTGGTAGCATTGATGGCGGGAATGTGCGCCGAGGCCGCCCAACCATAACCGATGATGCCAACGTTGAATTTCTTCATGAAATCAGATGAACCGGGTTCCTATGCGTTGTGCCGTCATGCCACAATCTTTGCCCGGACTTGTCAAAACAAAAGCCGCGCGCCTGGCCCGTTACCCCAATCCTGGAGTTGCCAAATGCGCCGGGCCAATTGAAAACTCTCTCATGCCACTTAACGTGCTCATCGTGCCGGACAAGTTCAAAGGAACGCTCACCGCCGCTGCCGCAGCGCAAGCCATTGCCCGCGGCTGGCGGCGCGCGCGCCCGAAGGATCAACTCGAACTGCTGCCGATGAGCGATGGCGGCGACGGCTTCGGTGAAGTTGTCAGCACCCTGCTGGACGCGCGGCTCCAGTCCGTCAGGACCGTCAACGCGGCGCACCGTCCGTGCAAAGCAGCGTGGTGGTGGGAGCCCAAGTGCCGGTTCGCCATCATCGAATCCGCAAAAGTTGTGGGCCTCGCTATGCTTCCGCCGGGTGAGTTTCATCCTTTCAAGCTTGATACCTTCGGGCTGGGGGCGGTCCTGCGGGCGGCGCAGTCGAAAGGTGCCAAACAAATCCTGATTGGCATCGGCGGCAGCGCCACCAACGACGGCGGCTTCGGTCTGGCGCGGGCACTGGGCTGGGAATTCCTCAACCGCCACGGCCAGCCGATTCACGAATGGACCGACCTGCACACGCTGGCGACAATTCACCCTCCACAACCCGGAGCGCGGACCGCCGAGTCCGCGCGAACAGATTCCATTGAGGACTTTCGGCGAAGTAACACGCACTCGATTCGCGCGGACATGGCTGTCCGCGCTCCTGCCTTTGGCAGAATCATCGTGGCGGTTGACGTGCAAAACCGATTGCTGGGCGCACGCGGAGCCACGCGGGTGTACGGCCCGCAGAAAGGAATTCGCCCGGCAGATTTCGATTTGGCCGAGCGCTGCCTTCGGCGACTGGCACGCGTGGTGAAGCAACTGTTCGGCGAAGATTTTGCGGCAGTTCCCGGCGCGGGCGCGGCGGGCGGATTGGGCTTCGGCCTGCTGACGTTTCTCGGTGCCAAGGCCGAACCTGGCTTTGAGTTGTTCGCCAAGCTCGCCAAACTGGAAGCACGGTTGCGCAAGGCGAACCTCGTCATCACCGCCGAGGGAGCGATTGATCACTCCACGCTTATGGGCAAGGGCGTGGGCCAGGTCGCGCGGCGCTGTCGGGCATTGAACCTTCCGTGCCTCGGATTTGGCGGTGTGCTCGCGCCAGAGAGCCGACGCAGCAAACTCTTCACGCGCGTTGCGGCGTTAACTGATCTGACCGACGTGGAGCAGGCCAAAGCCGAACCGGCGCATTGGCTGGAGCGACTGGCACGAGAGGCAGCCGATCGCTGGTCGGCGGCGGATTGAAACCCGCGGCGGGTCGTCTTGCTTGTTGCCATAACAGCCCGTCAAAGAACCCCTTCTTTTGTAGGAGACGAGGTAACGAGTCTGCAATGCTCGCAATTTCGCGGAGGGCTGCGGGAGACTCCTGACGTCGTCTCCTACGTTTGTGACGGGCTGATAGCCTGCGGACTGCAACCTTCAACTTGTAACCAGCCGCCGCGCGTTGTTACCGTTCCGCCATGAACCTGGAAGACCACGCAGGAGATGTAATTCGCAAGGCGCGATTGATGAAGAGCCTCACGGCTGCCGTCGCCGCCCAAACCGCCGGATTGAGTGACGCCGATTACGCTAAGCTCGAGGAATCAGGCCAGACGCCGACGAAGCCCAACTACGCAGCGCTCGCGGAGTTACTGGGTTTGCACGGAGAAAAACTTGAAGGCATCGCCAACGGCTGGCTGCCGTCTCCGAAAGATTTGAGCGTCTGGCGTGAGTTCCGGCAACTAAGCACCGAAGGCAGCGGCATGATCGTGCATTGCTATCTCGTGTGGGACGAAGTCACGCGCGACGCAGCGTTGTTCGACACAGGTTGGGATGCCGTGCTGGCGCTGAAACTCATCGAGGAGCACCAGCTTCAACTTCGTCACTTGTTCATCACGCACACGCACCGCGATCACATCGCGGACCTGGAATCCGTGCGGGCACGATTCCCGAATGTGCGAATGCACACGGACGCGAAGAGCGCGCCGCCGCAACACAAGAATCGCCGCAACGATTGCATCCAGATCGGCAGTCTGCGCATCACGAATCGCGACACACCCGGCCACGCGGAAGACGGCGTGACCTATCTCATTGGCAATTGGCCCGACGACGCGCCCCACGTGGCGGTGGTGGGTGATGCGATATTCGCCGGCTCCATGGGTGGCGCACCGCAACACGGAGCATTGGCAAAACAGAAGGTGCGTGAACAAATCCTCACGCTCCCCGTCGAGACGCTGATTTGTCCTGGGCACGGGCCGTTGACCACCGTGGCGGAAGAAAAGGCGAACAATCCCTTCTATTGAGACGCGCTAAAGAAAGCATCAAGCGACGTGGGGCATCAATCGTCAACTCCGGGCGCTTTTTGATGGCCTTGGCAATTCATATCTTCAATCCTCGCCTCTGACTTTATGTTTATGCGTATTGGATCTCTCCTCCTCTTGGGGTTGGTTGCTGGCATGGCGGGCAGCGCGGCAACTCTGGATCAGTCTCCGCACTCCGAAGATTGGCCCGCGCCGCATCGCGTTGCCTTGTTGAATGGCGTAAACCAACTGCCCATCCCCGGCCTGCCCGGTCCGCTGGCGATCTTGACGACGAATGCCTTTCCGGTCGTGGCTGCGCCATTGGGGCGGGCGGTAACGGGACCAGTGGTGGCAGCGTCGCTGTGGCATCAAGGCCGGCTGGTGGCTCTCGGCCATGACGGCTACTTCGGCGAGGAGGCTCTTGCCCATCCCGGCGCCAGCCGCCTGATGTTGAACGCGGTACGATGGAGCAGCGGCAAGGAGTCCCCGCGCGTGGGTGTATTGCGCGAACCGGCCGTGGTGGAGTTCCTGCAAAAGCACGGCTTGCCGGTCACGTTGACTTCCGAAGAGCTCACCGGGGCTCAACTGGCCGAATACGATGTGCTGATTCTGAACGTGGCCCGACTGGCGAACACGGCGCAGATTGAGTTGGTGCGCGGTTTCGTCGAGCGCGGCGGCGGGTTGATTGCCGCGAGCCTGGGCTGGGGCTGGCTGCAACTGAACCCGGGCAATACCCTGCGCGACGATCATCCGGGCAATCGTTTGTTGGTGCCGGCGGGTTTGGCTTGGTTGGACGGCCAGTTTGAAACCCGCACTGGTTCTTTTGCCGCGGCACCAGCGTTGCCTGTGCTGTTGAGTGCGCCGGCAGCATTGACGGCACTCCAACAGCACGAATCCGCCACGCGGATTTTGAATGAAACCGAACTGGCCCAAGCCGCTGCCACGCTGCAGGGCGTTGGCACCATCCTCCCACCTGACAACCAGACCCTGCGCCCTGCCCTCGAAGCGTTCGCCGCCGGTGGGCTGACGCTCGTGCCCACCAGCCGGCAGCCGTTGAAACTGCCCGGCGAGGCCATCGAACGCCTCAAGCTTGCCCAGGCCGTGAATCAGTTGATGACCGCGTCGCCTGCGGCCACAATGGCGCATCCCGCCGCGCATGATTTTCCAGGAGCGGTCCCCGCCACCGCGCCGCGCGTGATGCGCACGGTGCAGGTGGACACCCGGATTACGCAGTGGCACAGCACGGGATTGTACGCAGCGCCCGGCGAAATCCTCACCGTGACGCTGCCGGCCGCCGCCGCCGGACGCGGGCTGCGGCTGCGCATTGGCTGCCACACGGACAATCTGTCCGGGAGCGACTCGTGGAGTCGAGTACCGGAAATCACAAGGACATTCGAGTTGCGCGCGGTCGAGACACAGGCGGCCAACGCGTTTGGCGGATTGGTGTATGTGGAGGTGCCGCGAGCACAGAACCTGGGTGAGATCGCAGTGGTTGTCGGTCCAGCCGTGCCGGCACCGCACTTCAAGCTCGGAGAAACTGACCTTGCCAGGTGGCGGGAAACCATCCGCCATCACCCGGCGCCGTGGGCGGAATTGGAAGGCCGGTATTTGACCATTTCTTTGCCGTCGGAAAACGTCCGGCAGCTTGATGCGCCCGATGAAGTCTGCCAGTTCTGGGACCGGGTACAGGAGGCAAATGCGAAGCTGGCGGCGTTGCCGCAACCGCGCCGCGACCGGTTCGTACTCGATCGTCAAATCTCGGCGGGCTACATGCACAGCGGTTATCCCATCATGGCCCATTTGGATCAGCGCGACAAAGTGGCCAGCTTGGAGGCGCTGCGCCAGGGCAACTGGGGGTTCTTCCATGAACTGGGGCACAATCATCAAAGCCGCGATTGGACATTTGCGGGAACGGTCGAGGTGACGTGCAACTGGTTCTCCATGCATGCGTTCGAGAAGGTCTGCGAGCTGCCCAGAACCGGGCACGAAGCCTTGCAGCCAGCCAGCCGCGAGCGACGGATGCGACAGTTCTTCAATCGAAACAGCACCTTCGAAGACTGGCAACGCGATCCCTTCCTGGCGCTGCTGGTCTATCTCCAACTCCTTGAAGGATTCGGTTGGGAAAGTTATTACCAGGTGTTGGCCGAATACCAGGCCTTGCCTGCCACTGAGCGGCCGCGGACCGACGCGGACCGGCGCGACCAGTTTTTGGTGCGGTATTCCAACGCAGTCGGCAAAAACCTTGGGCCGCTGTTCGCCGCCTGGAAGATCCCCGTTTCGACGGCGGCGCGCGAAAACATTGCGCATCTGCCAGACTGGATGCCGCCAGACTTTCCTCCGCCAGCGACGGAAATCGGATCACCGCCGGCGGGTTGACTGCTGGTTTGTGATTCTTGCTTACCACTTGCCGCAGGCGTCCATCACGGTCGCCGGCTATTCTTTGGGAATAATGCGAGGATGGGGCGTCGCGACACAACATGGAGCGTTGGCGAAGCAGAAGGTGCTGGATCAAATCCTCACGCTCCCCGCCGAGACGCGGATTTGTCCCGGGCACGGGCCATTGACCACCGTGGCGGAAGAGTAGGCGAACAATCCCTTCTATTGATTGACCATGGGAGATTTGGCCTTGAAACCAGCGCGGTTCAAGTTAGTGTCTCACCGTGATGAAAACGGTTGAGCTTCCCCGAATCCCTGTGCGCGGGGCAACCATCTGGCCTCTGACGGTCGCCGCGTACCACGCGCTCGGCGAAGCGGACTTGATTCCGAAAAACACCGAACTCCTCTACGGGTTCGTCTATCAGAAAATGCCAAAATCGCCCTTCCACAGCTTTCTGGTTCAACTGTTGCACGAAATCCTGTTGCGGAGTCTGCCCGCCGGCCACTTGGTGCGAACCGAACAGCCGATTACCTGTGCCGATTCCGAGCCGGAACCTGACCTTGCGGTGATCAAAGGTGACAAAGAGGATTTCCGCCACGCACACCCGCGCACCGCCGAGTTGGTCGTCGAAATCTGCGTGACCAGTCATGAGTATGACCGTTCGAAACTGCACGCCTACGCCAGTGCCGGGGTAAAGGAAGTCTGGCTCGTGCTCGCACCGGAGAAGCAAATCGAAGTTCACCGCAAACCGGCCGACGGAAAATTTGCCGAGCAAGAAACTCTTGGCCCCGGTGGACGCCTCTCCTGCGTGACTCTGCCGGAGTTCACTTTGGACCTGGACGTGATCTTCTCGAAATAACCCCTTCGCCCACCGCGTTGGCAAAACAGAAAGTGCGCGACCAAATCCTGACGCTCCCCACCGAGACGCTAATTTGTCCCGGGCACGGGCCATTGACCAGCGTAGCGGAAGAGCAGGCGCACAATCCCTTCTATTGAACCGCGACAGCGACTGGGTTGGAGGGTGGGCAGCAATTTGGCGCCGCAACATTCCGCTTGGTTGCACCGCCGCGCGCCCATAGCCTGCCCGCGCTATGAATGGGCGCGAGCGACTGGGGCAGGCGTTGCTACACAAGGTGACGGATCGTCCGCCGATTGATCTGGGCGCCACCTGGGTCACCAGCATCTCTGCCAGCGCCTACAGCCGGTTGCGCGTCGCCCTCGGCTTTCCTCCCGGCGCGGTCAAAATGCAGGAACCGCTTCAGTTGCTCGGCGACGTGGATGACGAGGTGCGCGCGAAGCTGGGCATTGATGTTGTCGGCATCTGGCCCCAAGGGACGATCTTCGGTTACAAGAACCTCGGCTGGAAACCGTGGACGCTGCAGGATGGTACAGACGTGCTCGTCTCGACGCAGTTCGAAACCACCACCGACGCCAACGGCGACGTTTTGATTTATCCCAGGGGCGACCGCACCGCGCAGCCTTCCGGGCGACTGCCCAAGGGCGGGTTCTACTTCGACGCCATCGTGCGCCAGGAGCCGCTCGACATGGACAAGCTTGATCCGCGCGACTGGGTCGAGCAGTTCGGCATCTTCTCGGACGAAGACCTGAAGTATTTCGCGGACGAGGCGGAGCGTCTGCGGCGGGAGACGGACTACGGCATCATTCTGAACTTCGGCCAGGCGGGCCTCGGCGATATTGCCATCGTGCCGGGCATGATGCTGCTCCACCCGAAAGGCGTGCGCGACCCGCAGCTTTGGTACGAATGCCTGCTGACGCAGACCGAATATGTCCGCGGCATCTTCGCGCTCCAGACGGAGATCGTGATGAAGAACATGGCGCTCCTGCGCCAGGCCGTCGGCGACAGGATTGACGCCATCATCATCAGCGGGACAGATTTCGGCACGCAGCGCGGGCCGTTCGCTTCGCCCAAGCTGTTCCGCGATCTGTGGAAGCCGTTCTATAAGCGGATGAACGACTGGGTGCATGCGAACACGCAGTGGAAGACGTTTTATCACAGTTGCGGTTCGGTCGCCGCCCTGCTGGATGATTTCGTCGAGATGGGGGTGGACATTCTGAATCCCGTGCAATGCTCGGCGGTCGGCATGGACGCCGGCACGCTCAAGGCGAAATACGGCGACAAGCTGGTGTTTTGGGGCGGCGGCGTGGACACGCAAAAGACGCTGCCGTTTGGCACGCCCGACGAAGTGCGCCGCGAGGTACGCGAGCGCGTGAATATCTTCGGCAAGGGCGGCGGGTTCGTGTTCAATACAATTCACAACATCCAGGCGCAAACGCCGGTAGAGAACCTGATTGCCATGTATGAGGAAGTCTTGGGCCTACCCGTACGGTAGTTGTTGATATTGGATCAGGCTTCCAGCCTGTCACAGAGCGCGGACCTCCGAGTGACACAGCAGCTTTGGCAAACTGCGCCACGAGAGCGGAGTTAGGGAAGGCGGTCTCGAAATGCAAATGACAACCGAGTCAGCAGAACGCGGCAGCATCGCCTACGTCACCGCCATCAGCCTGATTGCTGCCTTGGGCGGCCTGCTGTTTGGCTACGACACGGCGGTGATCAACGGCGCGATTGGCTTTCTCGAAGCTCATTTCGACCTGACACCGGCCATGAAGGGCTGGGCTTCATCCTCCGCGCTGTTGGGTTGTGTCATAGGCGTGTCGTTTGCCGGCGCGTTTAGCGACTGGCTGGGGCGCAAGCAGACGCTGGTCCTGGCGGGCGGGTTGTTCCTGGTGTCGTCCATCGGTACGGCTGTGCCGCAAACACTCACGCAACTTGTGGTGTTTCGCATTCTGGCCGGCGTGGGCGTGGGCATCGCTTCGATGGCGTCCCCCATGTACATCGCCGAGGTCAGTCCGGCGCGGTTTCGCGGGCGGATGGTGTCGGTGAACCAGTTCACCATCGTCACGGGCATGTTGCTGATCTACTTCGTGAATTATTTCGTGGCGCGCCAGGGCGATCCCGACTGGCAGGTGACGACCTCCTGGCGCTGGATGTTCGGGTCGGGTATCGCGCCCTCGGCGCTGTTTCTCGGCTTGCTGCTCCTGGCGCCAGAAAGCCCGCGCTGGCTGGTGAAGCAAGGCCGGAGCGCGCAGGCGCAGGCCATCCTCACGCGCATTGACGGCGCGAAGTTCGCGGCAGCCGAGACGCGCGCGATCCAGGAGACCGTCGAGCGGGAAGATGTTTCCCTGGCGCAACTTTTTCAGCCGGGCTTGCGCCGCGTGTTGTTCCTCGGCGTGGCGCTGGCGGTGTTGCAGCAGGTCACGGGCATCAACGTGTTCCTGTATTTTGGCACGGAGATTTTCAAGGGGCTTGGTTCGAGTGTGGACGCCGCCTTGCTGGAAACCGTGGTGGTTGGCGCGGTGAACCTGACGTTCACCATTGTGGCGATCTGGACGGTGGACAAGCTGGGGCGCAAGCCGTTGATGCTGGTGGGCGCGGCCGGCATGGGGCTGTGTCTGGTGGCGATGGGACTGGCCGCGCAAACCGGGCGGACGGCGGGATGGACGCTGACCTTCATCCTGGGCTACATTGCGTGCTTCGCGTTATCGGTCGGGCCGGTGACGTGGGTGATTCTCTCGGAGATTTTCCCGACCAAGATCCGCGGGCGGGCCATGTCCATCGCCACGCTGTGCCTCTGGAGCGCAAACTTCGTCGTGTCGCAAACCTTCCCGATGATGGACAAGAGCCCGGTGCTGGTGGAAAAACTGAATCATGCGTTCCCGTTCTACCTTTATGCCGCGATGTGCGTGGCGCTCGTGCTGGTGGTAGCCCGGTGGGTGCCGGAGACGAAAGGGAAGTCACTGGAGGAAATCGAGGTTCTGTGGACGTCCGGTCGCCCAGGCGCAGCAGAGCGGCGCACCCTCTGAAGCTGAAGCCGAAATGCCTGGGACCGGTCGCATAAAGACCATTCATAAAAATCACAAAACCAGCCATGCAACTCCAACCGCTCGTGAAGATTCTCATCTTCGCACTCCCAGGACTGTTTTACGCCAGCGCGAACGCCGCCGCCGCGCGCTTCACGCAACCGTTGGACGGCAGGTGGCAGATTGCCGACGGGAAATCGCCTGACGCGGTGCCCAGCGAGTTTAACCACACCGTGCCGGTGCCCGGTCTCGCCAACCTGGCCCAGCCGGCGTTCCCGGCCGTGGACGCCTTCATCAGCCGCGAGAACCTGGCCAACCGCGTCCGCGCCGGACTCGTTCCGGCGGATTGGCTCACGAATTACTGGACCGGCAAGGTTGACCAGGACCGTGATTATTTCTGGTATCACAAGACGTTCCGCGCACCGGCGGCGCGCGCGGTGGCGTTGCTCAAGATCAACAAGGCGCAGTTCGGCACGGCGGTCTGGCTCAATGGCCAGAAACTCGGCGAATACGCAGGCTGCTTCACGGCCAGCTATTTCCGTCTTAACGAGGCCATACGCTGGGAGCAGGAGAACACGTTGGTCATCCGCATCGGTGCGCATCCCGCCGTTCTCCCGGACACTTATCCCACTGGCTCGGATTTCGAGAAGATCAAGTGGACTCCGGGCATTTACGACAGCGTCTCGTTGATTTTCTGCGACAACCCGGTCATCGCGAGCATCCAGGTCGCGCCGCGCCTGGCGTCTTCCGAGATTACGATTCAGACGACGGTGAAAAACTACGCAGCCACCCCGGCGCAATTCAACGTCAGCCATTCGGTGAAATCGTGGAGCGACGGCAGGGCTTTGCCGGCGATGACAGCCGTTGGCGTGCGGCTCGAACCGGGCGAGGAAAAGACCGTCACGCAGAAGCTGGCGCTGCCCGGCGCGCGACTCTGGACGCCGGAAGACCCGTTCTTGTATGTGCTGCGCACGTTGACCCCGGGAGACGAGGTGCTGACGCGTTTCGGGATGCGCGAGTTTCGCTTTGACGCCGCCACGGGCCGCGCCTACTTGAACGGCCAGATTTATTATCTGCGCGGGTCGAACATCACCTTGCATCGCTTCTTCGAAGACCCGCTGTGTCAGGACCTGCCGTGGAACGACGCCTGGGTGCGCAAACTCCTGAGCGACCTGCCGAAGAAAATGCATTGGAACTATTTCCGCTTTTGCATCGGCCCGGTGCCGGATCGCTGGCTGGAAATTTGCGACGAATTTGGTCTGCTGATTCAAAACGAGTTCTTCGTCTGGACCGGCAAGCCCGAGTGGTATCCCGGTTACTCCCGCAAGCACGATCCCGACGCGATGATCCGCCAATACCGCGACTGGATGCGCGACAACTGGAATCATCCGAGCGTGGTCGTGTGGGACGCCAACAACGAAACCCTCGATCCGATCTTCGGCGAACGCATCCTTCCCGCCGTGCGTCCCCTGGACCTTTCGAACCGTCCATGGGAGAACAGCTACAATCCGCCGGTTGGTCCGAATGATCCCGTCGAGCACCATCCCTATTTGATGTCGGGTGGTTTCTTCGGCGAACTCAAATTCCAGTTGACGGACCTGGAGACGATGGACGCGCGGCCCACGCCGGGCACGTTGCCATCCGACAACCATCCCGTCGTGATCAATGAATACGGCTGGCTCTGGCTCAATCGCGACGGTTCGCCCACGCGCCTGACAGAGAAGGTCTATGCGCAACTCATGGGCCCGAACGTCACCCCCCGTGAGCGTCTGGATCGGTACGCCTACCTGCTCGGAGCGAAAACCGAGTATTGGCGGGCCGCGCGCCATTATGCCGGCATCATCCACTTCGTCTATCTCACGTGCAGTTACCCGGGGGTCTATACTGCGGACCATTTCAGCGACGTGACGAAGCTCGAGCTTGACCCCGCCTTTGCCGATTACGTCGGCGAGGCGTTCAAGCCGCTTGGGGTGTACATCAATTTCTTCCAGCCCACACTTCCGGGCGGCTCAACGCACGAGTTCACGGTGCAACTCCTCAACGACGAGCCGCGACCCTTGCACGGGCAGTTGACTCTCACACTGGAAACCAAAGCCGGCAAGGTGCTTGCCCGTTCGCAACAAGGCTTCAACCTCCCGGAGTCAGGCGCGCAAACCTGCCAGTTGCGTTTGGACCTGCCCCGTGCCGCAGGCGAAGCGGTGCTGAAGGCCATCGCTCATTCGCAGGACAAACCCGCCAGCGACGCAACCATTTCCCGGCGGTGGGTGACGGTGACGGAGTAATCCGGGTCGAACCGAAACCGCTCGCAAGCGATGGCGGGGATTCGGTCGCCGGGTGTGACACGGCCCGAAGCACGCTGGCGAATTGCCTTGTGAGGGCTTCGATAGTTGATTTCGTGAGGCCTTAAGTTTGATTGCGAGTCCATGTGCAATCGCACAGTGCGACTCCAGGAAACGACGGGTGCGACCAAATCACGCTATCAGTCGAGACGCTGATTTGCACCTCGCACGCGCCGCTGAGGACGCTGGCGAGGAGAAAGCCAACAATCCCTTTTGCTGACTTCACTGATCAAGGCAACAGCACCGCGCGGTAATAGCGTTGCGCCGCGCTCAACGACTCGGGGTCGGCTATGAGATAGGGACTGCTGGGCAGAATCAGATTCGTCAGCGTTTGCCAGGGATTCGTGGCGGTGGGAGGCAAGGATGGCAGGGATTCGATGCGATAAGAACGAACTCCCAGGCCCGACGGCATGATTTGAGCACCAAATTAGCTCTTGCGCGGGCTATGGGGGCTTCCTATATTGCGCCCTCTTTTTGGAAGAAAGCTGAATTTATGCGTCGTCCCAAAGGCATCAAAACCAAGAAATCCGTGTCCAAGCGGTTCAAAGTCACCGCCAGTGGCAAAGTCCTGCGTAGCAAGGCTGGCCGGCGCCATCTTTGCCAGACTAAAAGCCCGAAACGTCGTCGTGGCCTGCGCGGCACCGGCTTGGTCCACGAAACCGATGAATACCGGATCAAGCAGAACCTCCCTTGGAGTCACTGATTGTTTCGACCCCTGATTACCTGTAACTGAGATTTTCCCATGCGTGTCACCAATTCACCCGCTTCCCGCAAACGCCGCAACCGCATGCTGCAAGCGGCGAAAGGCTTTCGCCTCAAACGCTCCAAACTTTACCGGTACGCCTCGGACGCCGTGGATCACGGCCGGCAATACGCCTACCGTGACCGTCGCGTCAAGAAGCGCACCTTCCGCTACCTGTGGCAGGTCCGCATCAACGCCGCCGCCCGTGCTGCGGGGATCACGTACAGCCGGCTCATCGAGGGCTTGAAGGCCGCCAAGTGCGAACTAGACCGTAAAATTCTGGCGGACATCGCTGCTCAGGATAACGCCACATTCCTTGAAATCGTGAATGTGGCCAAAGCCGCGCTGAAAAACAAACCTGCCGCCACGCTGGCCAAAGCCTGACCTGAGCGATTCGATTGCAGGATTCTCAAAGGCGACCAACGATGGTCGCCTGTTTTTTTATTGAGCGAGCAATTGATAGAAGCGGGCGGGGTGGCTTGGTGCGGCTACATCCGTGAATTCGAATGAGCCATCCGCTACCGCCGGCTTGCTCCCCAAGACGGCCCAATTGGTCGTCGCCAGATTGGTGCTGGCGAGGATTAGATAGTTTGTGGCGGGAATTCCGGCGGCCGTCAAGTGGACCTCGTGATTCGGCAGTCGAGTGATGGAGGTAATGCGCGGACTGTTCCACACATCATAAAAGTTGCGGCCAATAGCTAGGTCATCCACATAGAGACTTCCCATTCCGTGAGCCTTCGCTTCATAACCGGCCACCTGCTTGAAACCAAAATGTCCCACACTGTGGCTCATGCTGCCTTCGAGATAAGTGTTGTCCGCGCGCAGGGCGGTATCGTCCTCATGCGCGGGATTGATCCACAGCGTGGTCGTGTAGTTGGTAATGTTGTAACGAAGCACCAGTGTGTAGGGCGTGTGCAACGAAAGGTCCGCCGGAATCATCGTCGGTGCGCCGGTGATGGTCAGGCAGCCAAGGCGGAATTTGCCCGCGGCCGCACCGTTGGTGGACACCCACAGCCGGCCACGGAGATTGTCCACTCCCGCCTGCCGAAAGAACGCAAAATAATTGCCGTTGCCCGCTGGCAGCTCGGTGAAGGTCGCCTGACACCGGGCAAAAACGGTGCCGGTATTGAGGTTGGCCGGCAGGTCCAGTCGCACGCTTTCGCCCTCGGATTGGGTGAGATGCAGTCGCCCTGCGAGAATCTGAATCTGGGTTGGGGCGGCATAATTGACCACCCACGGCGAGCCTTCCGCGCCAACCAGCGGGCCGTCGGGGTACTCAAACGCGTCGGTCTGGATGAGCTGGGCGCGGGCGTTGCCAGCGAGCAGGGCCAGCAGGCAGAACCCAATCCAGCGCGAGCAAACGGCAGTGCGCAGCGTGTTCAGCACTGCCAGCCGCGCCACGGAATGTTGAGGCGGACGAATCGTGGGCCGCACGACGCGATGGCCGAACGCTCCGGGGCCAAACGTGCCAAAGCTGGCGGGCCCGCACGCGGCGGCCTCGGCCACGACGCGCGCCCGAGCAGGGGATGACGATGAACCAGTGTTTTCTGTCATCCGCATGAAATAATCTGGCGGCGCTGATTTGAAAACTGTGCGAACGGCGCACAGGGGTGTGCGAGTGGCGCACACTCCGGTTGCGAGAGCGTTGCCATGGTGCGCCGACTCAAGACTTGAGGTCCGCTGTGGCGCGCGAGTCGAAAGGGCGACGCGACCGGACCACGAGCTATTTCAGTGTCATTTGCAGCCGGAAGAACTTCGACGGTGCCTCCGGCGTCGGCGCCATGATCTGGAAAATGCCGCCGCCGAGATTTTGCACCGGAACATTCTCGGGTTGGAACGGCTGGTCCGGCGTGGTCGCGGTGACAAGTTGAAATTGGATTTTGTCGGCATACTTCTGGGGCCAGTTCCAGGTTAACTTGAACTGGCCACCGGCCGCGGGTTCGATTTCCACCACGGGCGGCGTGGCATCCTCGCTGCCGCCCACACTCATGGCGTTCATCGGGTCGGTACCGTCGAGAAATTCCTTCAAATTGCTCGCCCCATCGTTGTCGGAGTCGCCAAAGGGGTCGGTTATGCCATAAAGCCATTCCCACGCATCGGCGAGCAGATTGCCGTTGGCATCGCCGGAACTGACTTCGGGGAATGCGAACACGTTCAAGGCGATCACTTCCAGCGTGGCGACGCCACAGGTGGGGGTGAGGTCGGTATAGGCGTGAACTTCCACCAGGCTGCCGGGCGGAAGCTGGAACGCCACGGGGAACTTGAACGGCGTGCCGTCCGGCAACACCAGACTGCGCGGTGAACCCAGCAGCGTCTCGAGGAGCACGCATTCGCCCGTGAACGAATCGGCACGCACGCGAAGCGTCAAGTAGGCTGTGGGACGGGCCGTTAAGCCGGCGAGCACCTCGCCGACACCCGTCGCCGCCGCCGTGAGTTCCGCGGCTGACAGGCTTACGGCCGCCAGATAATTGGAGTGGAGCGAGTGTTCTTCGAGAAAAGCGCGCAGCACGTCCACGGGCGCTGGGAACTTGCCGGGCGCCGCGTTGTTTGAAAGGGCGCTGATGAGATAAACCTCTGCCGCGAGTTGGTTCAACTTTTCAATGGCAGCGGTGGGCGGTGCAGTTACGGACTGCTTGATGGCGTCGTGAAGGTCCGTGAGTTTATGGCCGGGGAAGGCGGGATTGGGTGCGCCAGTGTTCAGCACCAGGTTTGTCTCCAACGATAACAAATCCGCATGAGACGGGTTGACGCGGCCTGCGTCCTGGGGACGGAAGGGAAACAACGTGATCTTGTTCGTCGGTGCAATCAGGCCGCGACTCAACAGCATTTCGCCAAGCTTTCGCTCGCACAGCAGCGCCGTGAGCGTGTCTTCGTAAGACAAGTCGCTCACCAGCACCGGACGTTGGATCGCGGCTTGCGCGGCTTGCGCGGCAGCGATCCAGGCAGCGGCCTCCTGTTGCAGCGTGCCGCCACCGTAAGTGTAGTTGATTTGCAGACCGTTGGTGAGTTGCGGCACGGGTAAGAGCGCCAGGAGTTCGCGGCCCACGCGGGAATCCGCGTCCGCGGGAAAGCTCGTGCCGTTGGTGCGTAAATCGAAGTGCGCTTCCGTTGCCGCGATGTAAAACCGCTGACCAATGTCCGCAAGGAGATTGGAGAAATAGGAAACAGGATTATCGGAATTTGGCAGAGCGGGACGGGTGTTCAGCAAACCGCCGTGCAGGTCATACGCACTGACCACCGTGCCGGTCTGGCAATTCAACAGCGCGGGAATGACACCCGCAAAGCCGCGTGGGGAAATTGCCCAATCGAAGGCGGACAATTCGTCAGCGCGCGGTGCGTTGGTGGGCACGATGGCGGCGTTGTAGGGATGGCCCACACTGCCGGGCGGGCCATTCATGCCGGCAAGGATCTCAGCCAGGTCCGAGTAGCCATCGCCGTCGCTGTCTTTGCTGTGCAAAGCGGCGGGGTCTCCGCCAAGCGCGAGTTCGACGAAGTCCGGCACGCCGTCGCCGTCGGAATCGAGCAATTCCGGGGCTTTGTCGAAGGTGTAGGTGGCCGAACGGATGGTGGTTTTCGCGCCGTTGGCGAACGCGTAGTAAGACAAGGTGGTGTTTTTGAAGAGTTGCAGCGGCTGGTTCGCGTAAAGTTTCCAGGTGTCGTCCGTTCCGAGACGATAAAAAATCAATCCGGTCGCGCCCGCCGGCACGCTTAACGTGACCGAAACGCCGATCGTATAATGTCCCGGTTTGGGTGAAATGTTGACTTCCACGACTTCGTTGCCGATGGCAGGAGAGAAACTCAGCAGGGAAAAACTCTCGGCGATCTGGTTTGGCAGGCCGAAGGCCGCCCCGGCGGGCAGGGGGCCGAGGTTGCGCGCGGTGGGATGGTCGAGGCCCTGTTGGGAATTCACGAAGCGTTCGGCGGTTACCGTGAGCTGGCCGGCCGGATTGGTGGTTTGCAGGCCGGATGCCCAATCGGCGGCGTTGAGACTGCTGACGAGCCGCGGCGCGGGATGCACGAAAGGTTGATGGACAAACAGGAACACGTTGGCGGCGGACGTCAACGGGTTCACGGGCGGCAAATCGCCACCGGCCCCCATGGTGTAGCCATTGCCTGCGCGTTTCCAATCCTGAAACTTTTCGGACTTGCCATCCGCGCCGTTGAGCAAAGTGAAGTGCCCCGCGCCAGTGGCCACCGCGCCGGTGAATTTCTGACCCGGCTCGGCGATGAAGGATTCGAGCAGGTGCGGCGCGTTCGCGCCATCGAAGGAATAAATGCCCGCCGATTCGCCCGAGCCAAAGATGATGAGCAGCCGAATGTCATTCGGGCCGGGTACGGCAATAACCTGCCGCAAGGCGGCATCAAAAGCGAAGCTGGTGCCGGGGGCAAATTGGAACGTCCCAGCGACGGGTTCTTGCACCACATAGAGGAACAGATTGGAATCACCGCCGCGGTAGAACAGAAACTGGTTCAGCGCCGTACCGTTGAAGTTGGCGAACAGCAGGGAATCGGCCGGGGGCAGATTATTGATGGCGGCAACGTTCGCGGGCGAACCGCTGGCCAAGGTCTGCGCGAGGAAGCCGCGCACTCCGCCGGCTTGGTTGATGGTGCCGACCAGCACCGGATTTGCCGCATTGGTCTTCAATTTCACGGCGTCGGCACTCACCACGAAGCCGGCCAGGGAGTCGTCGAGGATTTGCGAGAACGCGCTGCCGGTGGAGCGTGTGAGCGTGAAACGATATGGGGCGGCGGGATTGTTCGCCAGACTGGGGCTGTAGAGATCGTGATGCGCAGTGTTGCCCGCGCCGCCGATGTCGAGTGCGACCACACGATTCGGTCCCAGCGAGCCGATGAAGACGTTCACGGGCTGCCCGGCCTGACTGACGCCGGATGCGTCGAAGACATTGACGCGATTCGCTTGGGGTGAAGTGAATGCCAGCGCGTCGCGCGATGTGTTCAGTATGCGGCCCGCGCTGAAGCCGGTCACATGCTCGATGCCGCTGGGGCGTCCATCCACCCAGACGTTGGTGCCGTTGGGCTGGCCATAGGCGATGCGGTAGATGCCCGTAGCTTTGTCCACGAGGACGGTATCCGTGTGGCCATCGCCGTTGACATCGGCGGTGGCGTGGAATTCCTCGGGCGTTTCGGAGACCGTGCCGAACGCGATGTGGCTGGCAAGGCAGAGGAGGGTGAAGAGTCGGGCTTTCATTTTCAAAGCTGGTGGTCGTTGGGTTGAAGGAGCGTCGCGGTCAGAAAAGATCCACGGGTGGCGTGACGACAACGTCGGCGATCTCGCGGTCTTCGCCAAAGCGTACCAACAGGTAGCGATACCGTGCGCCGAGGACGACCGGCTGGGTGTCGAGCAGCACGATGGCATTGCGCGCAACTCCCGATCCACCCGTCGGAATTTCCAGCAGTGACGCGGAATACACATCAATGAACGGATCGTAGATCAGCGCGCTCGTGCCGAAGCCCGGCGCGCTGCCGACGCTGTAGGCGATGCTTTCCATCATCGGCGTCACCTGGGTGAGGTCGCCCGACACTTGGGGGAAGAACTGATTGGTTTCCTGAAAGCGATAGACGACCAGCGGGAACAGGCTTTCGTTGTTTTGATTCCTGGCGATCCAGCTCAAGGGATCGCCGGTATTGGCCAGCACGGCGGGTTGACCGAGCGCGAGACGCTCGCGGCCAGCGCTGCTGACCGTGCCCACGACGATACCGACGCCGACAAAGTTGGTGGTGATGTTGGTGTGATTGATGAACACGGGCGCGACCCATTCCGGGAACGAATTGGTGCTGACGGGAGGCAGCGGGCGCGCGGGCCAGGGTACTTGCGGTCCTTTCACCACCGGCACGTTCCACAAGAATTTCTCCAGCTTGCTGTTCTTCGCGTCCGGCGCGGGCGAGCCGTCCAGACCGACCGGCTTGATGAACACCAGATAGTTCACGTTCAACTTGATGTTGACGATGCTTTGGAAGAAGCCGCCGTCGCCAAACTGCGGTCCGATGCGCGGCGTCCGGTAAACGTAGAACTCCCGCGGCACCAGATTCGGCGAACCGGGCAGTTTGATCCACTTGGTCACCGGGAGGGGCGAAACCTGCGTTAGTCCGCCGCCAATGTCCGCGGGCATCGAGGCGCCACCGACGGCGATGTAAACCTCGAAGCGTTCAATGCCGAACGGCGGGCAGAACCAGGTGATGCTCATCGTGGGGGCGGCCTCCTCACCCTCGCATTCCAAGGGCGACAACAACGGCTTGCGCATCCCGAGCTTCAGCTTGAGACAATCGCTGATCTGCGTGAGCGGGCCGGCATTCCCGTGCTCGTCGAGCGTTTGGACGAAATAACAAATCGTTGCCGAGTCCGCGGGCAGGTCCGGGTCCTTCACGGGGATCTCCACCGGCGGATCATTGGTAACGGGGCCTTGTTTGATCAGAGTCATCGGGCCGAAATTGACGCGGCGATAGAGGCGATATTCCTTCGAGCCGGGTGCCGGGACGAAGAAGATGGTCGGTGGCTCAATGGTTTCGCCGTCGGCCGGATTGCCCGGGGAATGAACGCAGTCATTTCCTGCGGTGGGGCCGAGGGGATTCGGGCGGACGCGAACGGGCTGGCAGTTGAGGTTGGCCACGGCATTGATGATGTGCCGCGTGCCCGCGCCCGGGAGCTGGTTGTTGCTGGTCTCAATCAGTGCCGTCGGTTCGTCATCGTCCGCAATGATGCGTGCGAACGTGCGATGAAGTCCATTGCCGGCAAGTTCCCGGCTGATGGTCCAGTCGAAAATGAGCGGCTCGCTGCCCGCCGGGAATGGAATCCGGCCAATGACGTTCGTCGCGAGGTTGCCCTGCGTGAAGTAGAATTCCACGTAGCCCAGGGCAGCGTTGGTGCGCGTGACGATAAACCGGTAGTACGCCAGATTGGCATCCGTGGCGGTGACGTCGCTGGTGAAAAAGTCCTTGTCGCTGCGCCCGCCGGGGCGGCAGCACAGGATGCCGATTTCACCCGTCGGTTCGCCGGGCGCCGTGCGGTTGCGCAACACGCCGAAGGCGGGGGCACTGTTGGCGGAGAAATTGTTGGAGCATGCCCCGGCGTCCACAGCGCGAACGGTGTACCAGTAAGTCTTGTCGTAATCCATCGGCGCCGTTGGAGAGCCTGGGCCGTTGTCAATATAGCTCGCGTAAAGCTGTCCGGGCACGTGAGCAATCGGGCCGGCAATGCGGTTCACATTCAGGTTGGTCACGCCGTAGGTGGTCGCATCCGTTGCGTTGGTCCAGCGATAAACATAATACGCTGCGACCGTGTCGCTGATATTGGCCGCTTGCGGCCAGGTGACTTTGAGCACCTGATTGCTCGCGCCGTTGCTGTAGGTGTACAAGTTCTCCACCTGCACCCCCGCGGGAGCATCGGGCGGCAGGCGATCACACGCCAACGCCAGCCCGCCGGCGGAAACATAACCGTCGCGGCCCAGCAAATCGCGCGCGGTGGCGAAGTAATAAAATTGTTCGCCATTCGCGAAGCCCGTGCCGCCGGGGCGATAACGATCATTGTCATCCGCGATGTACCATGTCGGATCATTTGCGAAATCCAGAACCGAAACCGCGTCGTGCAGTTTGTTCACGGTTACGGGCGTTTCGTTGATGCGCTTGAGGGTGCCGGCCGCCAGCAGGCCGGCAAGTTGGGCGCGGGTGGGCGGAACATTGTGAAAGTTGTTGGCCTCTGCGAAGACCCTGGTCAGGCGGTACAGATTGTAGCCGTGTTGCAAGAGTCCCACTTCCCGGAGAGCGTTCGGCGTGGCCCAGCGAAGCTTGATGTTCAAGTCGCCTTTCGGGCTGGCCTCGGGAAATTGAACCGGCATTCCTGGCGCCGGCAGGATGATTGGGGCGGTGGGGTCCACGGTAACGCGCCCGATGACGCCGCGGTCAGTATTGTTGGCGAAGTCAAAGTCGCGAATCTCAAACGTCGTCTTGCCTGGTGTGATCGGCTCCGCCCAGGCCTGGCCGAGGCACAGGTTCAGGGACGGGTGCAAGCGGCCCAGAAACACGATGTTGCCGAGCAGCTTCGGATCATGCTCTGCGCCGCGAATCACTGCGGAGATCTTCTCCGCCAGCGAAAGGGTCGGACGCGGGATCGCTGCGGCAAACAGAGCATTGACGCGGGTTTCCAGCAGGAACAGGTCGTCGCCGAGGTTCGCGGCGCGCGTCAGCAACGACTGGATTACAAGCGGGTCGAGTTGCCGTTGCGTGAGGGTGCGGCGCTCGTAATTGGCCGCCGAGTCCGCCGTGCCGGGTTTGGCATAGACGGCGATTTTACGACCGGCCAGCGCGTTCGGCTCGGTGGGCTGCCAGAGCACGTAGGCCCAGGCCGCACCCTGGGCGTTGGTCGTGGTGGTGCCGATGCTGAACACCACATTGGCGAGCGGTTCGTTGCCGCGCGCTGTCAACGTACCGAGCGCGAGCAGCAGCGTGCCGAGGGCGGGGAGGATTTGATTCAGTTTCATGGTAAATCTGTGTTCGATTCGAGCTTTCGGATGGCCGGCGCGGTTTAGAAATCAATGTCCCAACTGCCATTCGTATATTTGATGTCCACCGTCTTCGAGGCGGATATGCAAATGAGCGCGCAAAGCTCGACCTCGAACCGGCCACTGCCGAGCATGGTGATGCCTTGCGGGCTGCCTTTGCCGGCCAGCTTGATGTCGCCCGAAATGGACGCGACACAGAGGAAATCGCCGGACACACCGAGCAGCGCCTTGCCGAGAAAGGTCGGACCTTCCGCAAAGAATCCCGCGCCCATGCCCATGCCGGCGGTAACTTGGAACATGCAAGTTGCCGGAATACCGAGCAGCGCTTCGGACACGGGAATCCAGACTTCCACGTAGGTGTAGGCGCCCGTGAACGGCGGCTGGCCGATGATCTTCTGGATTTCCTTGTCCCACTTGAGCGGATCCAGCGTGCAGGTGCGGCCAAAATAGAGACCGCCGAAGCCGGTGTAGCTATTGATGGAGACGGCGCAGGACGCGCTGAAGTAATTCTCCTCCGCGCCAAACGCAAGTCCCGCGCTCAGTTTTTTGATGGTGGCCGGGCCGAGCGTGATCTTGCCGTCGAGGTCCAAGCCGCCAGCCAGGCCGAGCAGGTAGCCATTGGTGCCGTTGAAGGTGAATTTGGCGGTGGTGGAAATGTTCGCGTTGCAGTTGGCGAACTTCACGGGGATTTTATCCGCCCCCAGCGTGACTTCCGTGGCCTTGCCCCCCGGAGGCAGACAGCCGGCCGGGAAATTTTCGGAGTTGAGTTCGCGGATCAACAGAAAGCCGTGGAACTCCATGTCCGACGGCACCTTCAACGACGCGTAAACATCCACGCGCAGTTCCTTGAGGCTGTCGCCGTTGATGTGCGCGTAGCCGTTGAGTTTGCCGGCGCCGCAGACCGAATTGAGATTGCCAATCATCGGCGCAATGGTGTTGTCGAGCTGTTGCGCGGTTTCGGAAATGAGATCGCGCACCACCACGTTCACCTGCTGGAACATCGAGTCGGTGGTCTGGCGGATGGACGCATCGAGGTCATACAACCGGTGCTTGATGACTTCGCGCAGCTTGCTGGAGACGAGCGAACCGAAGAAACGGTCCTTCAGCCGGTCCATGAACAGGTCCGTCAGTTGCTGGTCGGTGTAGTGGAGGAAGGGATTGTCGTTCAGGCCAAACTGGAAGGGCTGGAGCACATTGCGAAAATCCTGCTGCGCCTTGACGACGAGGCCGTTGATCGTGCTGGTCTGGCTGTTGAGCAGGTTGACGAGTTCCTGTTGGAACTGGCCGCCGGTGTCGAGCAGGCTCCTGGCGGTGTTCACCGCTTGACGTAGCGCGGTTGACACCTGCTTCAGTTGATCCAGTGTCGGGTCGGCTTGCCTGAGCAGGTCGTTGACTTTCTCCGGAATCAAAGAACCGAGGAAGTCCGGCACCGCGCTGCCGACGATGGCTTGCATCAAGTTCTTGATGAGTTGCCGGTTGCCCTGTCCATCCTTGGTGAGGATGGTATCCACTGTGTCCAGGGCTTGCTCCACGGTATTGAGATTCTGTTGGAGCGTTTTGGCAATGTCCGTGGCTGCACCCGGGAAGCTGGCGAGCTTGGTGAGCCGGTCCGCGAGGGAGTTCACACCGTTGGTCGTGTAGTTCGCCATGACCGCCACCGCCTGATTCACGTCATTCCACGGATTCGCGGTGTAGTTCGCCTTCAACGCCTGCACCATTTGGAGCACACGCGGGCGCAACACGGCCTCAAAGGCCGGATCAAACAACTGCACAGCTTGCACGGAAAGCGTCTCGGTCAGCTTGCTCATGCCTTGGTCGAGCGTGTTGCCAATCACGCCCTGCACGGCGCTCTGCAAACCGCCCAACTGATCGTAAGCGATGTTGGCTAGACTCAACTGCGGGATGCCGTCGTATTGCGCGCCGAAGGTGATGTCCGCGAGTTGCGGGCTGAGGTACTTCAACTTGTGCTCGATGTTGAGCACGAGCAGGTCGTTCTGCACGTCCTTGGCGGACCGGAAAGTCCGCGCGGGGCGATCCCAGAGGAGGGGATAATCGAACTGCACCACGTCCAGCCACAAGCGCTCCGCGCGCACCAACCATTGTTCGGTCTGCGGATTGCCGTCGCGATACGCGTTGACGTTCGCTGCCACCCCCTTGGGCCAACCGGCGTTGTCCTTGTCCGCGGGATTCTGGTTGAAGAAATTCTTTCCCGGCTGCCATTCGTAGCCCTTGTTTGCCGCACCCCAGCCGCCGGCGAGATAAACCGGCGCGTTGGGGTTGTCCTTGTCCGCCGCGCAGTGCATGTGGACTTTCAAGTCCTCGAAAAACGGTGCATCGAGTTTGCCCGCGATGTTCAACCAACCTTGGGCGTCGCCCGGCCCCCGATGTTCGTAGTTGTTGAAATACGCATCGTTGACCGGGGTGAAATTCCACTTTTCGCCCGCCGGCCCGGTGAAGGTCAGGTGACTCGGCAGCTTTAGGCGCGAATCCATCTTCAAGACGTCGGAATTGATCAGCGTGATGAGATTGCCATTGGTCTCGAAGCCGAGTTCACCGTAGAGCGCCACCCCCGGGAAGGGCGACGCGTGCGCCTTCACGCCCAGCACGAGCTTGCCTTTGCCCGGGTCGCAGGCGAGGGCTTCGTCGCGCTCGAAAGTGATCGCCAATGGGGAGATGTCCGCCTTCCAATAATTCAGTTCCTTGTATTGTCCGTTCTCGGTGGCTGGAATCTGCGCGTGGTCCAGTCCGCCCAGACAGTTGAAGATCAGTTTGTCGAAGTTCTGGGTGATGTCGCTCGGATGCCGCACGTAAACCGACCCTTCCGTGCGCGAATCTACGTTCTGGCTGTCACGGAATGCGAGGCCGAAGTTCTCCACCTGGAACGAGTAGCCATACCATTTGTTGGTGGCGGGGAAGGAACCGAACACCGCCTCGTGAATGCCGCTCACGCCGCCTTTGCGCAAGTAGTACTTCGAGCGGCCCGTCAGCGGATACCAACCGGTGGGTTCAGTGGCAAGTGTGCTGTCAGCCTGTTTGTCGCCGTCTTGTCCAACGCGGAAATTCAATCCGGCGTAGTCACCAAAGCCGCCGTTCGTGCCATTCGAGTAGGAAGTTGTGTAAGGCCGTTCAATGCGGGTGAAGTCCACTTGCACGGACGTGTTCGTGCCGATGCCAGTGAAGAGCAACACCGCGGCGCGATTTGCCATGTTCTGCGACGTTTCCCCTCCGCGCAGAAAGAAACCGGGAATGTGCAGACCCGCCGGGCTGAACGCTGCGACGCGATGCGCGTAGCGGCCCCTGGACGGAATCCAGCCCCAGGTCAGGTCTGTCGGCTGGGCAATGAAGCCTTTCGCCGTAAGCCCGCCATCCCGCGTGAAGTAGAGCGTCTGGTTCTGCGGCGCAAACAGCAGTGATTCCGCGCCTTGCCCGCCGGCGCAATCCGGCTCGGTGCAATCGCGCGTGTACGCCACGCCCACTTGGGCCACACCGGTCATCACACTTGCGCCGGTGGTCAGCAAGTCATTCACGATGCTGACGGTGGTGGTGTTGGTGCTGACGACGACCGCTTGATGCGGGAAATGGGCGAGGAACGCGTTCGTTCCCACCACCACGTCCAGCGTCATCCGCGCGCTCTGCCATTGCGGGTCCGCGGCCACGATTGCTTGCGGGCTTACGACTTGCTGCACCGACTGCAGTTGGGCCTCGTTGGAAGGTTTGAATTTGTACGAGAGCGAAACCGGCGCGGCTTTGAGCGCCGCGAGTTCATCCGCGCGCGTGTATTTGATGTCGCCCGTCGTGTTGAAAATAAATCGTCCGTTCGGCATGTCCCAGGACTGCGAACTGAACTTGAACAGGAACGGCTTGGTTTCTTCGCAACCCCAGGCGGCCGTTGCCAGCGTCGGATTCACCGCGGGCAACAGCGAACTGTCCAGCCCCAGTCCGGCAAATCCCGCATACGGCAGAAGCAGGCGATTGACCGGTTCGGCGTTGGCGCGCGTGCCAAAACCGCTGGGATACCAAACGATGAAACTGCCCATCGCGCCGTTCGTGCTGAGTTGCACGCCGAAACGTTGAAAGCGGATGCCGTTCAGCGTGTTGGTGTCCGGGGTCGGCCCGGTCACATTCACCGGCGCCGCGCCGACGTAATGCGACGAGCCATCGCTGCGAAGATGAACATGGAGCGTCGAGCCATCACCGTAAGTGTGATTGGTGGCATTGATTGCGTAGCCCTTTTGATTGTCCACGTTGAGGAACGTCAGGATGGCCTCGGGCGGAAAACTCATTGGGAACGGCGAGTTGGCGATGCTCTCAAACCGGGTTTTGAGCGCGCCGAAATGAAGGTCGCCGTTGAAATGAAGCAGACGGCTCAAGCCGCTCTGGCTGCTGTTGCCGTTCACCACCGGCTGCCCGATGACTTCCAGATGGGCAATGCTGACCATCGTGCGGAACTGGTGGTTGACGGAATCCAGTTGCACGCCGTCCGCTGGCTGCAAGTCGAGCACGTCCGTGAACGTGCTGGTGCCCGGCGATTTGATCGCGGCCTGCACCCAGTTGGGGACGCTCTTGAGCAACACGGTGGAATTGGTCTTGAGCGGCACGAACTGGCCGGTGGTGTTGTTATACAACTGATAATTGAACACCACCGCCACCACGCTGTTGGCCGACGCCGCATTGAAGTCGTCATAGCGTCGCACCGAATATGTCACGGACGACTGGAACGTATCTTTGCCGGGAATGGTGTTGACCGCAAAGGTGCGGGAATTGACCACGTTGTTCAGCGCGGCAAAGGCATTCACCGAAAGGTCGCCGCTGACCAGATTCGTAAAGTGATACACGGTGAAGCCGGCGGTGGTTTGCTCGTCACCGGTGAAAACGAATTGGTTCGTGCCCGTGGTGCCAGGCCGTTCGGACAAACGCAGTTCAACGCGGTAGCCCAGCAGCGGATTGAGCCGCGTGGCGGGTTTTAACCGGATGTTCAAATTGGCAACCGTGCTCGTGACGCCCGGAACGAAAATGGAGGGCAGGGTGATCTGGTTGGTCACATAAAGGGCCGTGTTGGTCTGGCCCGGCGCCGTGATCAGGTCCACGGCGTTGCTCTGACTGTCCAGCAGGCGAAACGCGGCTTGATACTGGTAGGTGCTGAACGACGAGTTCGTTGTCGTGAAGCGGATGGCGGCATTGACGCTGAGGGCGTCGCGGTCATAACCGGCGTTGGCGTTGTTCGCGTCCGAATCCACGAGCCAGCCGACGAAATTGGTCAAAGCCAGGTTGTCAATCGTCTCGTAGGTGTGCGCCCGGGTGGAACGGGTCAGGCTCAGGACGGCGCAAGCCAGACTCAAAATTCTAATCGCGAAAGTCGCGAATGTACCGAGAGGTCGTTTCATTGCGGCGTGGTTCTACTGTGGTTTCGTCGTGCTGAGAACTGTGCGAACGACGCACAGGGGTGTGCTTGTGGGGCACACCGGCTTCTGGAGGTCCGGTGGGGGAACTCGGCATGACCCACGCCAGGGAGAGTTGGAAGAACTGAGCGACGGAGGTTGTGGCGCAAGTACCCCCTGCTCCGTCGCGAAGCATGCGCCGGCTCAACAGAGAATCAAGCTGACGGGAAGAGTCCCATTATCGCGTCGTGACATTGGGAGCAGACCAACCCGCGTTCGCGGCCATCATGAGTGCCCGCATGTTCGTGCTGGATGACACAGGCCGCCAGCGCATGCCGTTGGCGCAGTTCGGCCAGATCGAGTTCGAAATCGAGGTACACCCACGACCGGCAGTTCTGGCTCCAAGCCTGACCCGCGAACGTGATGCGCGCTCCCCGCGCCAGCAAATCACGGAGCACCGGTTGCAGATGCTCGCAGAGCTTGGGGGGCTCGGCAGACTGGTTCATGCGCTACCTCGCGATTAACCGGCCCAAGAGAAACGCGGCCATGCCGCTTAGTACCGCTGCCGGCAGCGCTATGTGAAACAATCCCCATGCCGCCCGCTCTCCGGCGTAGTTCGAGATGCCGCGCGCTTCCGCCAGATGGGTGCCAACGATCAAACCCAACCCGCCCACGATCATTGCCGCAGGCACGGCGGTGACCAATCCGAGCGCAACGGATCGCCAGAGAGCTTGACTGTTGTTAAGCAACCATGTCGTCACGGTATGCCCCACGATGAATCCAGCGAATAATCCAACGGGGACGCCCAACACTCCGGCAAGCAAACCGCGGCGGCCTTGGTTTTCCGGCATGAACAGACAGAACACACCGTAACTCGTGTCTGGCCGGAAACTCGTGTTTTTGAGAGAGGCCAATGCGTCAGTGGCGGGCGACGGACGAGCGGCGGCTGATTTTTCTGCCCCAGCTCGCTCCAAG
>JAANMU010000420.1_pt1 | contig 52155 bp, 51 predicted proteins | sample 7279701 | NCBI WGS metagenome assembly JAANMU01 (sample SAMN14094539, study PRJNA606508) | bioreactor metagenome | isolation source: A lab-scale SPAN reactor treating ammonium-rich wastewater day 57 | place: Ireland: Galway | collected 2017-03-13
TCGAAGAACGCTTGAAACACGCCCTGCTCAAAGGCGTGACCGACTACATCGAGCAGGATACCGAAGAAGCCCGGCAAAAGTACGATCGGCCGCTGAACGTGATCCAAGGCCCCTTGATGGACGGCATGAACGTCGTGGGCGAACTGTTCGGCGCCGGAAAAATGTTTTTACCCCAAGTGGTCAAATCGGCTCGGGTGATGAAGAAGTCGGTTGCTTATTTGCTGCCCTTCATGGAGGCCGAAAAGGCCGTGGGCGATACCAGCAGTTCGCGCGGCAAGGTGGTCATCGCCACGGTGAAAGGCGACGTGCACGACATCGGCAAGAACATCGTGGGCGTGGTGCTCAAATGCAACAACTTCGACGTGATCGACCTCGGCGTGATGGTGCCGGCCGAAAAGATTCTGGAAACCGCAGCCAAGGAAGGAGCCGACTTGATTGGGCTCTCAGGGCTCATCACGCCATCGCTCGATGAAATGGTGCACGTGGCCAAAGAGATGCAGCGGCAAAAGCTCACCCTGCCGCTGTTGATTGGGGGCGCCACCACCAGCGCCAAGCATACCGCGGTGCGGATCGCGCCGGAGTACGATCAACCGGTGATCCACGTGCTCGATGCGTCGCAATCGGTGCCAGTGGTGGAAAAGCTGATCGATGCCGAGCAGCGAGGTCCGTTCGTCGAAAAGGTGCGCCACGCTCAAGACGACGATCGCCGGCGGTTCGCCCAGCAACAAGAGAAAACCTTGATTCCTTACGCGGAGGCTCTCGCCCGGCGGTTTGCCACCGATTGGGCCACCGTGCGGATCGACACGCCGTCGTTCCTGGGACTCAAAACACTTGACGACTTTCCGCTGGAACGGTTAGTGCCGTTCATCGACTGGTCGCCGTTCTTCGCCACCTGGGAACTGCGCGGCAAGTATCCTAAAATTTTCGACGATCCCCACGTGGGGGAAGAAGCCCGGCGATTGTACGACGACGCCCAGGCGATGCTCGCGCGAATCATCAAGGAAAAGAAGCTCACCGCCCGGGGCGTGTATGGATATTGGCCGGCAACCAGCGAGGGCGACGATGTGATTCTGTACGCCGACGAAACTCGGCAGGTCGAGGCGGCGCGGTTTCCCATGTTGCGCCAGCAGTGGGAGCGCAAAGGCCAGCGCGATTTCCGCTCGCTCGCCGATTACGTGGCCCCCATCGAAAGCGGCCGGAAAGATTACGTGGGCGCGTTCGCCGTGACCGCTGGTTGGGGGTGCGACGAGTGGGTGCGAGAGTTTGTCGCCGAGCACGACGACTACAACGCCATTCAAGTCAAAGCCTTGGCCGACCGGTTGGCCGAAGCCTTCGCGGAGTGTTTGCACCAGCAGGCGCGGAAGGACTGGGGCTACGGCGTCGAGGAGCAGCTTACGAGCGAGCAGTTGATTGCCGAAGAGTACCGGGGCATTCGTCCGGCGTTTGGCTATCCGGCCTGTCCCGACCATACGGCAAAAACCGCGCTCTGGAAACTGCTCGATGCCGAGCGGCAAACCGGCATCAAGCTGACCGAAACCTTTGCCATGTGGCCCGCGGCCTCGGTCAGTGGACTGTATTTTGCCCACCCCGAAGCGCGGTATTTTTCAGTCGACCGCATCAGCCGCGACCAAGTAGAAGATTACGCACAGCGCAAGCACATGAGCGTGGAGGACGTGGAACGCTGGCTCGCGCCCAACCTGGGCTACGAACGGGGGAAGTGACCGTCATGTCCAATTACACGCCGATGGAACTTATGATTTGCGCCGCCGCCCGGCTGCTGGAAGACGATTCCACCATCGTTGTCGGCACCGGGGCGCCATGCGCCGCAGCCATGCTGGCGCAAAAGACCACCGCGCCGCGGCTCACCTTGCTGTTCGAAGCCGGCGGCATCGGGCCGATCCTCCCGCGGATGCCGATCAGCGTGGGGGATTCCCGCACCTTCTACCAAGGTGTGATGGCCACCAGCATGGCCGACATCATGGAAACGTGCCAGCGAGGGATGGTCGATTACACCTTCATCGGCGGCGCGCAGATCGATCCCTACGGCAACCTCAATTCGACCATCATCGGGTCGGATTACAGCGCCCCCCAGGTGCGGTTGCCCGGCAGCGGCGGCGCCAACGACCTGGGATCCCTCTGCTGGCGCACGCTGATCATGACCCAGCACGACCCCCGCCGATTTGTGCCCCGGCTCGATTTCACCACCACCCCCGGCTATTTGACGGGCCCCGGCGCCCGCGAAGCCGCCGGCTTGCCGCGCGGCTCGGGTCCGTATCGAGTCATTACCAACCTGGGCGTCATGGGGTTCTCTCAGGATACCTGCCGCATGCACATTCTTAGTTTACATCCCGGCGTTACGCTGCAAGACGTGCAAGCGGCCACGGGCTTTGATCTGCCGCCAGGCGTCGACCCGCTACCACAAACGCCACCGCCCAGTGACGAACAACTGGAGATCCTGCGAAACGAGGTGGACCCGCACCGTTATATTCTCGGGCGGTCTTGAACTGCTCGTTGGGGATGTGTGGCACCTCCGCGGAGTGTGCGATTACGGTTTGGTTTTCTCCGAAACCGCAGGGGCGCCGGGCGTCAGCAAGGGTATTTCATCCAGCGGAGCGGGCGATGGGGGCGGATTGTCTTGCCGGCCAGGCAGCACGCCCGCCAGGAGCCGACCCAAGGGGGCGGTGCTTTCAAAGCGAATGAGCACAATTCGGGCCACGGCCATGATGGGCACGGCCAGCACCATGCCGATGGGGCCCCACAGCAGTCCCCAAAAAGCCAGCGAGAGGATGATCGTAACCGGATGCAAATCGAGTCCCTCGCCCACCAGCTTGGGCTGGAGCGTATTGCCGATCACAATCTGCACCGCGCCCGGAATGGCCACCACGGCAACCACTTCGCCCAGGCTGTCGAACTGCCCCACCGCGATGGGGATGGGAGCCAACGTGGCAATCACGGAACCGATGGCCGGAATAAAGTTGAGCAGGAACGCCATCAGGCCGAATACGGCGGCCAGTTCGAGACCGAAATACGCCAGAATGCCCCAGACCAGCAATCCGGTCATCGCCGCAATCAGCACCATGGTGCTCAGGTAGCGGCGGATTTTCACGTCGATTTCGGCATAGATTCCCCGCCGGATCAGGTGGGGATTGCGGCCCGCGAGCAAAAAAGTCACAAACACCACCACCAGAAATCCCTGCATGGCGGTATGCAGCGCGGTGCCAAAAGTTTGGGTGATGATGGCGGGAAATTGCGTGCGCAGCGCTTCGATCACGCCTTGCAAATCGAGTTGAAAGCCAAACTGGTTGAGAACGTCGATCGACTGGCGGGTGAGCAAGGCGAAGTTATCGCCGTACTTGCCTGCCGTGGCAATCACCTGCTGGCTGGCCAACGTCAACAGTATTGCCATCGCGGCGTGCGCGGCAAGCACCAGCAACAGTGCTCCGCCAACGGCTACCGACCTGGGCATGCGCAGCCGCACCACTTGATAGTCGACCACGGGCGAGACCAGCGACGTAATGAATACGGCCAGCACGAAGGGAATCAACACGGTCTTGGTGAAGAACAACGCCGCCGAGGCGGCCACGGTCGCCAGTATCATCAGCGAACCCGTTACCAACCAGGCTTGTTCGTTGCGGAGGTTCGACATGGTATCTGCAGGGGGGGTAATGGTTCGCCGACCGTTGCCTGCTAAAGCAGGCTGACCAGGCGCGCGTTTGGCTGGCGCCGGGCTTGGTCCATTGCTGGCGGCAGCCCGTCGCCGCAAATGCAGCGATTTTTCGATGTTGCATTTTCGCTACCCAGCAGCTTTCATCAATAAGGTATCTTTCGGTTCCATCGGCAGTGAGTAGGCACATGACCATTTTCACGAATCGCTGCGGTTCCATTCCTGGTTTTGCCATGAATGGTTTGGCGGGCCTGTTGCTGGTCTGTTGTTGCCAGCATGCCATGGCCGCAGAACCCAAGCTGGAGCCGCTCCCGACGAAAACGCCGGCTCCCAAGGAAAATCCCACCACGCCCGACAAGGTGGCGCTGGGCAAACTGCTGTTTTTCGATCCACGTCTCTCGGGCGACAACAGCATGAGTTGCGCGACATGCCACCAAAGCGAGAAGGCCTTTGCCGATGGCCGCGATCGTTCGCCCGGCAATGGCGGCAAACCTCTATTGCGCAATACGCCCACGGTCCTCAATGCGGCCTTTTTGCCCAACCTGTTTTGGGATGGCCGCGCCGCCGACTTGGAAGCGCAAGCCCTGGGACCGATCGAAAATCCCGATGAAATGAACCAGGACCTCGATGAACTGGTGGACGAACTCAGGGCCGTGCCGGAGTATCGCGAACAGTTCCAAAAAGTGTTCGGCGGCCCGATTACGCGCGAGCGCATCGGCCAGGCCTTGGCGGCTTTCCAGCGCACCCTGGTCAGCGGCCCCTCGCCGGTCGATCGGTACCTGCAGGGCGACCGTTTGGCGCTCTCGGATAGCGCCCGGCGGGGAATGCAACTCTTTGTCGGCGATGCCGGTTGCATTCGCTGCCATAACGGCCCCCTGTTAACCGACGGCAAGTTCTATCGTCTGGGATACCGGTTCGAAGACCAGGGCCGAGGCGCCGTGACCAAGGAAGCCGGCGACGCGTACAAGTTTCGCACACCCCCCTTGCGCAACATTGCCGATACCGCCCCGTACATGCACGATGGCTCGCTGGCCACGCTGACCGATGTGGTCACCTTCTATTATCGCGGTGTACCGGCCAGCGCTCCCGCAGGGCAGAAACTCGACATCGAGCCGCTACTGGGGCAAAGCTTCACCGAGATCGAAGACCTCGTGGCGTTTCTCAAGGCCCTCAGCGGCGAAGTGCCTAAGGTGGAACCGCGCGAGTTGCCGTAGTGGATGCAGCGGCTTTTTCTGCTCTTCGGTCGCGGCGCATAAAAAAAGATCATGGCAGATCGATCCGTCGAGCTGCCATGATCTCTATCCTGAAACGGGGCCTCATGGCCCCGCCCTCCCGGCAACTTTTCGTTGCAGTAGTAGTATCGACCGCAAGGCTGGCTCGCTGTAGACGAATCGGAGCGGTTTCGCCGACAAAACTCGAAATCATGTTCTGAACGAAAGTTGCGGTCGTGCATAGGGCTCTGCGCGAACCTGATTCGCGGTTCGTGCTGCCGTTTGGTAGGTTGGCAGCGGCCGCAAAATCGCTGCAGTCGCTACGATCGACCGGAATGGCTTACTTGCCCAACTGCTCGGCAAGCTTGCGGTCGATTTCCGCGGCCTTGCTTTGTGCCTCGGCCAGGGTGAGCTTCGACTCGCCTCCCGGACGCTTGTGGCCTATTTCGGCCAGCCAGGTGCGATCGAAAATCACTCGGCGTTCGGAAACCAGCTTGAATACGGCTTGCCAGCGTTCGTCGTCGGCATGGTCGCTTTGGCCGGTTTCGAGTAACCGACTGCCGGTCTTCTTGCCCAGGTGCGTCAGCAGCGTTTCCGCCATGATCTCATGCCCCAGCGGCGCCGGATGGATCGGGTCGCGGCCAAAACAGGCCTTGAGATGCTTGAGAATCGGCGTCCGAACGTCCACCACTTCCACGCCAGGCTGGTCGTGCAAAGAGAGGATGTACTGCGCATAGCGGGCCAACACGTCGTCATACTTCGCGTAGGGCGTCTTGTAGCCGAAGTCTTTGCCATTCTCCGGCTGCGGCTGGGGCGAAACAGCCCCGGCGTACGGCGGCGGCGTCAGTAGGATGATCCGCTTGGCGCCCGCGGCCGAGGCCTTCCGCACCAGTTTTTGAATGCCTTCCTGGTATGCGGCAAACCGCTCCTGCGAAAAAGGGTGGTAAATGCCGTCGTTCATCCCATAACAAGCCACGACCACCTCGGGCCTGGTCGCGGCCAGCACCCGGTCGAGTCGCTCGTGAACGTCGGGCCGCGGGAAGGGATGATGGGGTTCGGACAATCCTGAGACCGTTTCACTTGCCAGGCCCATGTTGATCAGCGTGGGTACTTCATCGCGGGCATAAAGCAGTTTCCACGTCTCCAGGTAGTTGATGTATCCGCCGGCGGCCGTGATGCTGTCGCCCAGGAATAGTACCTTGGGACCGCTCCGTTGAAGCGGCGGCGCCTCGTCGGCAGCCCGCGAGGCCTCAGCGATTCCAAAGACGGCGGCGACGGAAACCAGCGCAATCGCCAGCGGCGTGCGAAGCGCGACAAATCGAATGAACATGAGCAGCACTCCTGGCACTTCAGAAATAGCAGGCTGAAAGCTAAGCAACCGTGCCGCCAGTATGAACGGCCGATGCCCGCAGCGAAACAGGGTATTGCACGGCTCAATCCCAATTGCCAGGCGAAACCGCTACGGCTGCTCCGGCGGTTCGCGCGGCGCTTGCGGCGCCACTTTTTCGGGCAGGGGAAGTTTCTTGGAGAAGTCGAGGCGATCGACTGGCTGAACCACGCTCGTCAAGACGTTGAACACGTGCGAGGCCACGCGTTTGAAGTAGCGGTAGGTCAGGGCAAAGGTAGCCGCCAGCGGGGGCTCTTCCTGCACCACGCTGCGAAGCTCGGCATCGCAGTGATCTTCCAATTCTTCGGCGCGCCCGATCAGTTTCAGGGCAGCTGCGCGGTCCTTGTCGTGAAACGCATCGCGGCAATCCGCCAGCAACTGCGAGATGCCGTCTTTCAACTGGGTGAGATCCGTGCGCCGGGGGTCTTCGATTCGGCCCGGCGCAATGGCCGCCAGATCGAATACGTTCTTGGCGTAATCGCCGATCCGCTCGGCGTCTTTGACAATACTCATCAACACCAGGCAGGAAGGAAACGTGGCTGGGCCGTGAACTGACGAATGCACGACGATCTCGCGTCGCAACTGGCGGACCGATTTGTTGATTCGTTTTTCGGTCTTGAACAGATCGGCGCGAATGGTGTCCAGATCAGTCCCTCCGAGCAGGGCATTGGCAGCGGCGTCGAACACGTGTCGGCCGGCTGCGAGCATTTGGCAAAACTCTTCGCGCATGCGGTCCAAGCCGGCCGCTCCCGAAGAGACATTGGAAAACCATTCGAACATCGTGATCCACTCCGTGGTTTGGTTCGGCCTCGATGGGCCCCAATCACTTCATCGGGAACTCAATCCGTTTGCCGCGAATACATAACGATTAAAATCAACCGAGTTAGCCAGCTATTCATGACGGATTCGACCGCCCCAAGGGGAGTCTTATCAGGGCATTTTATGTTCCGAATCGAAGTAAATTTAGATTGGGCGGGGGAATGTCGTGCTCGTTCGTGCCATCGTTCGTCCGATTCATGACCGGTGGAATCAACTTCCCCAGATTAAAATGCCCAGAATCGGTAGCACAACAAAGGTGGTTCCCAGGTAAATCAATACCCACAGCCGATTGACGACTGCGGCGTTTGCCAATCGCCGCGCACACAGCAGGGGCAATCGCCGGAGTGCCGGAATGGGTATGAACAACGCCGTGGCGCTGGCATTGAACAGAAAATGCACCAGTGCAATGGTCATGCCAGCTGGATTGGTGATCGACGCCGCCAGCAACGCCGTAATGGTGGTTCCCAGGTTGGCTCCCACGACGATGGGAAAACCGGCCTCCAGCGTCAGGACGCCTGCCCCGAACATGGGTACCAAGAGCGACGTGGTGATGCTCGACGATTGCACCGCCACGGTGGTCACCATGCCGACAAGAATCCCGAGCATACCCTTTTGCGCGAGAACTTGATTTAACCAGTTTTCAATGCGGTCGGCCAACAGGGTTTTCATCAGTCGGGTAATGAAAAACAGCGTGACCATGATCAGGGTCAATGCCAGGATCATCAGCGCCGCGGCCAGCCAGCCGCCCGCCAGGCCGGGAATTGCATCGACCAGGCGATAGATGCCCTTGGCAGCGACTTTTACGGCGGCCGTTGCGGGGTTTTCGAACGAGGCATCGGCGCCGGCAAATCCCAAGTTCGTGAGCCAAGTTGCCGTATGGCGCAAGAAGCCGGTGGCAAGCTCAAGGGGCAACAGCACGGCTACCGCAAGCAGATTGAAAAAGTCGTGAACGGTGGCCCCGGCGAATGCCCGGCGGAATTCGTCGGAACGCGTTACGTGCCCCAGGGAGACCAGCGTATTGGTGATCGAAGTGCCGATGTTGGCCCCCATAACCACCGGCACGGCATGCTCGATCGAGATTTGTCCCGAGGCAACCATTGCCACGACCATCGGCGTGGTGACCGAGGAACTTTGCACCATCACCGTGGCCAGAATGCCTGCCGCGAGGCCAGCGAACGGATTATCCAAGCTTTGCAATACTGCGTTGGCTGCTCCCTGCCCCACCGTTTTCATGGTGAGGGACATCAATTCCACGGCAACCAAGAACAGGAACAGCAATCCCAAAAAGCAGAGCAGACGACCCACTACCGGCATTTTGGTTTTGAGGGTCGCTCGGGACATGGAGAGGCAGCAATTGCGAAGGAAGCGGAATCAAATGGGAGGATGAAACGCCATGGCATGCATGGCGGCGACGCGCGACGTCACCTGCTTGCAGGCAGCAAGTGGCCCCAGGCGTTATCTCAATTGGGGAGGTCTGCCATCGGCACGCGGCTCGCGCGGTGATTCGCTCAACGCCCGCACCCCCCTTTTTATGGTTGTGTGCAAGCTGCGGAATTCGCCCGCTCGTTAGTGAAGAAATGATGAAGACCCAGCAAGCGACTGTCAAGCCGACGGTTGGCAGGGTGGGGTTAATCTTAAATTGCCAGTGGGGTAGACGATGAGGCGCAGCGCGACCAAAACTTGTATCAGGTTGACGACAGACAGCAGGCCAATAGCCAGCCCGAAAAAAATCGTTTTGATGACACTTAAGACGTGCGCGATTCCCGAGTCGCCCAGTTCCAGGCACACAAACGATGTAAACCAGGCAATTAGGGCGGCCAGGACCAAAATGACCACACTTGCGGAACCGTGGAGAGCAATGCTTCGCAATATCATATAAATTAATGCTTTGTGTTGAATATCACGATCGAGATAAGGCCCTGGGAGCCGGGGGAATGACTGAAATGCCGGACTGAAGTCAATACGATGACACTTTTGGGCGCTGTGCGTTGTCCGCCAGGACTCGAGATTTTCTTGGCCGCGCAATCCTAGGGTTGCTGGTGACTTGCGCTGTTCACTTGAAATTGGGTTTTGGCCGCGTCTAGGATGGCATTACAGCCTCTCGCCGCGGCAGCTTGCTCCCGCGGTCGGCGAGGTCCCTCCGATGGATCGACCTGGATGGGCAGCCCTGCGGTGTCTGCTCCCCAAGGAAGGGCTTTTGCGCCTCCTTACGATTCCCGCCAGGCATGAGCAACCAACGAAAGCGGATGAACAACATCCGAGCCGCGTCGGCCTATCAGGCAGGCGTGGTTTCGATCGCCAATAAATTGAATCATGGCGTACCTCGCAGCAAGCGTTACCGCGGTGGGCGCAATGTTCTTTTGCCGTTCTTGCCGCCGGAGGATTGGCACGAGCCTACCGGTCAGCGTAGTGATAGCTATCGATTCGTGGTTCAACCTCCAGGCCGTGGCTATCGGCATGTGGTCACCGAGAGCGAAATCCGCGAACGCTTGAGCATCTTGCCGTCTTCCTTTACCGCGCCGCTGGAAGTGGTGCAACTGAGCCGGGTCACCCGAAAGAAACAAAGTTTTCCCTGCTATGGCATGCAGTGGGGGGCGGCAATCTACATTTACCCCATCGAAGAAAGCCTAGTGGAGTATTTCAGTCGGGCGCCGCATCCCAGTCAATGGAATGAAGCGCGGATGTACGGTGGGCGCTGGGAAGCCGACGGTCCTACCGGCTGGCGGCTGGTGTGGACCGAAGCGGCAATCCGCGATTTCTACCTCAACAACATCTTGATTCACGAATTGGGCCACCTGCTCGACTTGCGCAACAATAGCTATGTCGATCGCGAACGATATGCGGAATGGTTTGCCATCCGGTACGGCTACCAGCCCACCCAAAAGGAACGCAAACAGCGACTGCAACCGCCGAAGTCTGTCCGCCGACACCACGCTAAGTAGTTCGCATCGCCTGCATCAATCGCCATCGTGTGAACGATAAAATACCGCCAGCCAAATCGTTGGCGCATGCGGTGTCGTCCATTCCACTCGATGCTTTTGGTGGGCGGGAATGTTGAGCCAGTCGCCGGGTTTCAGGTCAACAACCTCGTTCTCCAGGCGCAAGCGTGCCTCGCCTTGAACGAGCAGGACCCACTCGTTTTCGGGCTGGTCGTACCAGAATCCTGCCGGCGATGCATGGCCCTCGGATACGATTCGCTCGATCCGCACACGTCCCGCGGCGAGCAGAGTTTCGGTGAACTCCTCGGCCATGCTGGCGGGTATGGCGGCAAACAAGTTCATGGTATCTGCGATCGCTTTCGTCTCTTCTGCCAGACCGATCATTTATTTATCCATTGCCGTACCTGAACATGGGGAGTGTAGCATGTTCTGACCGGGGAGGTTGGCGTTGCCGGGGCGTTTCGGCATTACCCGACACGAGCCCCTGCCTGAGAACTTCGCCGGCCGCGAATATTAACCAGGAATACGGCTACACTCGACCGGCAGGCGTGATCCGTTGCCCTGCATTCTCAGCAAGTACCTTCAATGCGAGAAGAAACCCGTGCGTTTTTTCACAATCGAATGGTGGCACGGCGACGATTCCGGCGATGCTATTTCGGCATATCAAGTCCACTTTGATGCCATTCGCGATCGACCTCCCCCAGGGCTCGTCGAAATCCACGAGTCCGTTTCGCTGCATGATGGGTGGTTGCGAAACCTTCGAATCGATGTGGCAGGCAAGACGCTCGACATGCATATTGACACCGACGATGGCCGCGGCGGACTCCGCAAAGTCCATGTGCAGTACCTGGGAGTCAGTTCATACACCAGCCTTGCAGAACCTGAAACAGGCCTGGGGGGCCCAAGAGGCTACGGCGACCTTGGTTATCATGAAGTAGCCTTCGAGAACGGTGCATGGGTTCATCGCCTGCTGTTTTCGAGCAACATCGAAATGGAAATTCGCTTCGACGATTTCGTGCTCGACTAGCAAGACATCGAGCATTGAATCGCAGGGCAACTTCGTGCTTGTTGACGCCACGCACCATGCGTTCGTCCGCTGCAAGAGTGCGACCCGGACCGCGGTTCCCAGAGCGTTTCTCCGTGGAGTTTCGGCTTTCCGGCCCCGGATTTGTATCGTAGGCTAAGTCGCTGAATTCCGTTGGAGTCGCACGGTTATTCGCCGGGTGTATTGACAGCATTTCTCACTGAGTCGCGTACTCGCGGCGATTGATCATGCCTGGAAACCATGTCAGCGACAGTTAACCCCGTTTGGCTCGACAAAATGGAGAGCATGCGATGATCGTTGTATTGCACCGGGCAACCTGGGGTGTGGCAACGTGGTTGGTTCTAGTGGCCGTGGCCGCCGCTCAGGCCACGGCTCCGACTTACCGGATCGAGATCACGGATCGTCAAGCCATCAAGGCTGAAATCACTTACGAAGTTTACACGAAGAACTTCGCCGTGAGCCGGTGGATGGTGTACCTGCCCGAACCGCCGGAACTGCCCTCGCAAATCCGGCTGAAAATTGAGAGCGATCCCAAAACGGTCGTCGTTGCCGAGCAAAGCGCGGTGGGCCGCAAGGTACGTCGGGCCGACATCATGCTGGCAACCCCGATGCCTGGCGCAAAACTTCAACTCGGTTTGAAGGTGGAAGCCACACTGCGGGCAAGAAGGCTCGTGCCCATCGGTCCAGGCTCGCCGATTCCGAGGGTGGCTCCGCTTTCGGCCAACGAAACGAAGTATTACACCTCGGCGAGCAACGCCATCGACTTTAGCAAGCCATCGTTTCAAACCTGGCTCGACAAGAAGCAACTTCGCATGCGGCCCGGTGAGCAGCCGTTCGATTTTGCCGCCCGGGTCCTGGAGGTGATTCGCTCGGACTTTCGGTACCAGTTTCTCATTGCGGACAAACAGGCCTCGGTCGTGTGCGAACAATCGGCCACCGACTGCAGCGGCATGGTGTACCTGTTCGTGGCCGCGATGCGCGCCAATAAAGTTCCCGCTCGGGTGCTCGTGGGGCGCCTCATTCAACCCGGAAGAGACGCGCAAGACCCCCCGGATGGCCAGCACAATCAACCTCATATGCGAGCGGAGTTTTACGCGAAGGGAGTTGGCTGGGTACCGGTCGAGCCGACCAATGCCAACGGGGATAAATCGCGCCCTGTCCAAGATTTCGTTGGCGACGATCCAGGCGACATGCTGGTGATGCACATCGATGTCGATCTTCAATTGCCTTACCCCGGCCAGTTGCAAACGGCTCAAGTGTTGCAGATCGCGCCGCACTATTGGGCCTATGGCCAAGGCACCTTCGACGGCGCGATTGGACCCACGCGGTGGGAACTGTCATCGACCTCCATTGAAAAATAGCCGCCGCGACTTAGCCCCTTGCTCCGGGATCCATCACTTGGTTTGGGCTTCGGGTGGTTGGTACTGGGGGTTTGGCTGCGTGCAGAATTGAGCCTCGGTCCGGGTTGCCCACCCGAGAAGGTCGGCGATCAGTTCGTCGCGTTTGTCGGTATTGCTCGTCGCCACGTTTTTCAGTTCGCGAGGATCGGCGGCGAGGTTGTAAAGTTCCACGGCGTCGTTCGTGGCCAGCTTGTTGCGCCCTCCGTCCAGTTGCCACTCCTCGTGATACAGGAGCAGCTTCCAGTCTCCTTTGCGAATTACGCTGACAGGCCGCGTGCGAAACACCGGATCGCGTCCGCGCGGCACGGGACCATTCAGGTAACCGGGAAAGTGCCAGAAGACGGCTTGCCGGTCCAACTCGCCTTTGCCCTCGAACAGCGGCAACAAATTCGCGCCATCGAGCGGTCGCTGCTCGGGCAGTTTGGCCCCGGCAATCGCAGCAAAGGTTGCGTAGAAATCGACATTGATCACGGGCGTGTCGCACGTGGAGCCCGGTTTGACCACACCTGGCCAGCGCACGATCATCGGTTCGCGAATGCCCCCCTCGTAATACGATCCCTTCTTGCCACGCAGCGGTTCTTGCGATTCGATCGTGCCGCCGTTGTCCGATGTAAACACCACCAAGGTGTTTTCTTCGAGCCCCAGTTCGGCGAGTTTCTTCATGAGTTGGCCAATGCCCTCATCCAGTTCCGCGACGCAGGCCGCGTAGTTAGGGTCGCGATGCAACTTGCCCGGCGGCTTTTCTTTGAACTTTTCGACCGTTGGGCGGCGCGCCTGAATGGGCGTGTGAACGGCGTAATGCGGAATATAGGCAAAGAATGGCCGTTCGCGATTCGCTTCGATGAATTCGCAGGCGGCGTCGGTGATGGAGAAAATGCCCTTGGGATCGTCGGCCGCGTTTTCACGCCAACTATGGCCTTCCACCTGGACGACATCGAAGTGATCCTGTGGTTTGCTGCCTTGGGCGCCGTCCAGGTGCCACTTGCCGAACATTCCGGTGGCATATCCGGCCGATTTCATGGCCTTGCCCAGCGTGAATTCCGCTGCGGGAAGTCCGCTGCTGTTTTTGATGGGCAGCAAGCGCATCAACTCAACAGGACCGCGCTTGGTGCTGCCCACCGCGTAAACACCATGTCGCGGGGTGTATTGGCCCGAGAGCAAACATGCGCGGCTGGGGGCGCAGTTTCCCGCGGCCGCATAAGCGTGACGAAACACCATGCCCTGGCTGGCCAGTCGATCCAGGTGCGGGGTCTCGCAAAAATCGGAGCCGCTGAAGCCGGTTTCTTGCCAGCCCAAGTCGTCGGCAAGTATCAGTACGATATTAGGTACACGAGAAATTGCCTTGTTTTCCTCGCAAGACGCCGCTTGTATTGAAAATTCCACCAGAATGGATACAACTATGAGTGTAGCCGTTGTGTGTAGTAAACCACGATTTAATCGAGACTGAGGCCCGAGACGTAGGCGAGGCGACATGTCGAAACCGCTTTTCCGGCTGAGGGATCGAGAATTTAAGACAGTTGGCGCTAAGGCAAACTACGGGGATCGGCAGGACGCAGTTGAGTATCGACACGAGCTGAGCACGGGTCAATGTTTTTGCAAACCCGTCGAAGGGAATGGGGAGAAGCATGGGACGTAAGCGAAAAGAACGGCGGCAGCCGCACGGTGCGGCCTGGCATTGGAAGCAGACCGACTGTTGGTACTATACGATGCCCGGCACGAAGAAGCGGATGCCGTTGTTCGATGAGAACGGGGAGCGCATCCGCGGCCTGGAAAACAAGGCGGCGGCTGTTTTGGCCCTCTCGCAAGTCAAGGTTGCCGGAGATGGCCACGACAACTCAAACCGGCCCCACCAGAAATGGCTCGTGGGCCATGTTTGCTCCGAGTATCTGGAGTATTGCGAGCGCAGTTTCGCTCGTGGCACGATGAGCCAGAGCCATCGAGACGGCTCGTTCTCGTTCCTCAAAGATCTTTGCCGCTCTTGCGGCGCTTTGGCGGTTGCCAAGCTTAAGAAGGGGCACGTCCAGCATTGGTTGGAAAGCCACGCGACATGGCGCAGCCCAGCCACCCATCGATCGGCAATTGCCATCGTGGTGGCTGCCTTCAATCGGGCGGAAGAAATGTTTGGCGTGGTCAATCCGCTCAAGGGACTCAAGCGGCCCGTCTCCCAGCCTCGCTTGCAGTCAATTAACCCCGAGGACGAACAGACACTCTATCAAACGGTGGAGCCCCGGTTTGGCGACTTCCTGTTTGCCGCGATTCATACCGGCCTGCGGCCCTACTGCGAATTGGCCAAGCTGACTGCGGATGACGTGGAGGAATTTGAGCGGGGCATGATGTGGCGAGTTTATTCTTCCAAGACCAAGAAGACTCGTAAGATTCCGGTGCGGCCCGAGGTGGCCGAACTCACCCGCAAGCTGATGAAATCCGCCCCGCGCGGTTCGGGACTGCCGTTGTTCCGCAACACGAAGGGCCAGCCCTGGAAGCGGATGACCGGTGTCGTGCGGTTCTTGTCCCTGAAACGCAAGCTGCATTGGGACGAGGATCCAGTACGTAAGAAGTATTCCAGCTACGCCTGCCGACATACTTTCGCGCATCGGATGCTCTCGGGCTATTGGACGAACGGCGTGGGTTGTTCCATCGAGACGTTGGCGGAACTGCTGGGGGACACGCCGAAAGTCGCCTTTGATCATTATGGCAAGGAGTGGGGGCAGCATTATCAGGATCCGCTGTGGGCCGCCATTGGGACGTCGGCAACTCCCTCCGTGGAAGCCAATCAACAGGCGACTTCCTCTAAACCCACTCGCGGCAGCAAGCCGGCGCCAGCCAAGCAGAAGCGCGCTAGCCGCAAAACGGCAGGCTCGCGAAAGTAAACGAAGGAGACCTACGTTCATGGTAGACTCAAAAAACAAGCGCCGCCGGCCGCGGCATTCCGCCTGGCACTGGAAGCAGACCGACTGCTGGTATTACACTCCGCCCGGCACAAGTAAGCGCGAACCACTGCTGGACGACCAAGGGCAACGCATCCGCGGGCTCCATAATCGCAGAGAGGCCGAATTGGCACTGGCCCGGTTACGCGTCGAGGGGCAATGGCGTCCCGAGCCGGAGACGCGCCAGGAAGGCCAGTGGACGGTCGCCCAGGTCTGCTCCAAGTACGTGGGTTACTGCAAGCGGGGCGAGGCCAGCGGGACGCTCAGTGCCGGCCATCTGGACGGCGCCCGGAGGCATCTTAACGAGCTATGTACGTATTGCGGCGCGTTGCCGGTGGGCCAACTTACCAAGGGGCATATTAAGCATTGGCTGGAAATTCATCCCAGTTGGCGTTCGCCTGCGACGCGTCGCAATGCCATCGCCTCGGTGTTGGCCGCGTTCAATCATGCGCGGGATAATTTTGACGTGCCCCATCACTTGACAGGGCTCAAGAAACCGACCGCCCAACCGCGGCTACAGTCCTTTACCGCCGAGGACGAACAGGCCCTCTATGAGGCGGCGGAACAACCATTCCGCCAGTTCCTGTTGGCGGCCATACACACCGGCCTCCGTCCCTACTGCGAATTGGCCCGCCTCACGGCAGAAGCGGTGGAAGAAACGCCGCGTGGTCTGATGTGGCGCGTCTATTCGTCCAAGACCAAGAAGACCCGTAAGATCCCGGTACGGCAGGAAGTGGCCGACCTGACTCGGCAGTTGATGGTGTCGGCTCCACCCGGTTCTGACATTCCGCTGTTTCGTAACAACCAAGGCAATGTCTGGCTCAAGGTGACGGGGGGAGGCCACTTCCGCAGAATTCGAGGGAAATTGGGTTGGGATCAAGACTCCGTTCGGGCGAACTTCTCCAGCTACACCTGCCGCCATACCTTCGCACACCGGATGTTGGCCGGATACTGGACAGGCGGTCGGGGGTGCTCGATTGAAGTCTTGGCGGAGCTGATGGGCGATACCCCCAAGGTTGCGTTCGACCATTACGGAAAGGCGTGGGGACAGCACTATCAGGACCCGCTCTGGAAAGCGCTCGGCATTGGATGAACCATGAAGTACTGAGGGAGCTCGATGCTTACCGCCGTCTCTTTATCGCTCTCAATAACCATCGAGAACAACACGCCATGACTCCCGAGGAACCGACAAACAAACCTTATCCCCCCGCCGTGATGGAGGAATTGGATCGTAATAGGCATCGCTTGCGAGCGCTGGTAAGTGCGCAGCGAATTTGGGATCGAACCTTCACGCCAGCGGAACGCGAACAGTTGGGCGGAAACCTTGAGCAGGCCTATACCGAATGCAAGGGGACGATCGGCATGTGGATGAAGGTTCGCGGTGTGTCACTGCCGCGAGCCATTATCGAAGCGGCGTTTGCGCTGCAGGTCATCGACGATTCAACTCGGCAATGGTTGCTGCGCGAGATCGGTGACGGGTCCAAATCGACCGAGGATCAACTTCAAGATGCCATCGCCGCTGGGAATCTGGTGCTCGTTGAAGGACCGCGCGAGATCTATTGGAAAGGCAATTGTATTGAGGTGGATTGGATTCGCTATTCGGCGCTTTGGAATTTCATGTGGATCCTCTGCGAGCAGGCCAGAATGGGAACAGGGGTTGACAATACTATGTTTGGCGAGCGGACAAGACCCGCCTACGTCTCTCAGACGAAGAACCGACTTCGCAATACTGCTGACTTTCCCTCCGACTTGGCGAACTTGATCCGACCCATAGGGAGGGGCACTCAGAAACTGAACGTACCAAAGGACCAGATCACTCTGTTCCGTTCAGATACGACGGAAAGGCTGGAAATGGTGTCGGATTAGAAGTCGAAATAATGGTGACTGACGCTTAACATAGATGTGCATTCCTGGCTTAACTTAGCTGCGCCCAACCTGAATAAATGAGGAAATCGCGTCATAATATTTAGGTGCCCATAGCCATCCGAGACTGGTCTGGAGGCAGGCGTTTGTGTGTCGCCAGCAGTTAGGATGCGGAGCGCTGACTTTCGCAACAGGCTTGAGAATCCGTATTCCAGAAGAAGATCCCGCGACGAGACTTGCAGCCTAGTGGCAGTTGGCTCAGCGAGCCATTGAGGGAACAGTTATTCGCTTGGTTATATATATCTGCCTGGCCGTAGAGACGATGAGCGAAGTCGTTCATGCGACTACTCAACGCTGGTTGCCCCCGATGAAGCTAAATTATTGCAAAAAAGGGGGCATAATAAATAGGTGGAAGCCCTTATCTACGGGTGATGGGTATCGATAGCGATGCGACGAACACCATGGACCGTTTTTGCGGTTGGTCATGGTCGCACGAGTTCTAGTTTGGGTGGCAGCCTTTTCTTCTTCTACCCGTGAATCGTCCCCTCTTTCAGTCTTTGCCCCGCGCATCCGGCATCAGGTAAGCCATCCGGCAGTCCAGCGCGGTGGCGAACTTCTGGACCGTGGCCAGAGTAACGTTTCTCTCTCCCCGTTCGACCATGCTAACGAACGTGCGGTGCAGGCCAGCCAGGTCGGCCAGCTTCTCTTGCGAGAGATTTTTCGCCAGCCGTGCTTCACGCAAGCGGGCGCCAAATTGAGAACGTATGTCGGCCAAGGTTGTGTATCTCCGCAGCTTGGCTGTGACGCTCCAGTCCGAAAAAACTCTTGCAGCCAGTTTGCGGAATACGCATACTACCCGTCTACATACTATGAGTTACCTACGGGCAAGCGGTCGGGGGCCGATTCCGCGGGCCTGCCAACCAGTTTCACATCCGAAAGGGGCGTTTATGTTGCGATGCCTACTCATCAGCCTGGGCGTGACACTGCTATTGCTGCCCTCGGCCTGCAAGCCGGCGATGCAGGCTGCTAAGGCGGCCCTGAAACAAACGCCCAAAGCAGCTGCGAAGAAGGCCTTTCACGTGAAGCCAACTCGCATTCCGGCAACTCCGCCGACGGGGGCGATTCCCGCAAGCGCAGCATCTCAGGTGGCCGCTTTGTCGATCAAGCAGCGGTTGCCGACCATCCAAGCAGCTTCCAAAGCCGTGGGCGAAGCCTTATACGCGCGTAAGAGTCTCATTCCAATCCATGCCTACCGGGTTCTTGAAGCTCGCTGGCGACAGAATGATGCGGAGCTGAACTCGTTGTCGCGGCAATTGCTCGCCCCCGGCCTATCCGCGGAACGCGAGGCTCGGCTGCAAGCCCAAGTGGAAGAAGTTGAACGGAGGAATGCCGACATCGAGCAGTTGACCAAGGAATGGGGCTGAGCTGGTGAACTGTTTAGGTTATCCGTATTTGATTCCGCGCGATTGGCTCCTGTTCGTTCTCATTATTATCGGTAGCGGCTGCGGCTCGCAGGATCCACCCTCAGCTGCTGGTGCTTCCAGCGTGCAGGTGATGGGGCTGCCGACGGCCCGAATGAACTACCACGTGGCCGAGCAGCAGGCGAGCAACTGGTGCTGGGCGGCGGCAGTCCAAATGGTCCTTTCGGCGCAGGGAATCGACGTTTCGCAACAACAGGTCGTGGAACGCGCTTTTCAAGGGCGCCTGGTCGACCGACCAGGATCGGCACGGGAGATCCTGCTCAGCCTGAACGGCCGCATGAGAGACCGATCGGGAACTTCCTGGCACCTGGAAGCGCTCCCAGGCCTTGGCCCGCCATCGTTTGAGCTGATGCAAACGCAGTTTGAACGGAACTTGCCGCTGATCGTGGGCTACCACGTGCCCGGTCAGAGCGTGGGCCATGCAGCTGTGGTGACGGCCGTGATTTACGAGCTGCGAGCAGGGCGGCCTCACGTTCTTAAGATTCTCGTTCGAGATCCTTCTCCTTTGTATCACGGTACCGGCGGCAAACGCGAATTGAGCCGGGCCGAATTCGACCAGATTTTCGTGCACTATCTGGTCATCCCCAGTCAACTTTGATGAAAGGGCAACCATGGTTTTCAGAATCAATGCGATCCTGCGGGGCTGTGCCTGCATACTGTTTCTGAGCGGTTGTGGCGAACCGGCCTACGACCTGAGCGATACAGCGTCCCCTGGTGAGATCGTCCGCTGCGTTACCACCATGACCTTCGAGGAAGGAACTTTTTCTCTTCGTCAGGGCGATCAGATACTGGAAGGCACGGCGAAGGGATCCTTGGAAACAGTGGTCGAAATCGACACGCTGGAAGTCAAAGACGGGCAGCCCACGCGACTGCGAGTCGCCACGCTGTCGTCACTCGATCAATCGACCATGTCAATCGGGGGTGAAATTGAGGAGACTCAGGAAGTGTCTCCCTTGGCAGGCCGATCCGTATTGCTCACCAAAGGGGGAGAAACGTGGAGCGGCCGACTGGTGGGAGGCGCGCCCAGCCCGGAACAAACGGCCGCCATTACCGAGTTGGCCGAAAGCTACTTGGAAGGTGATGTTCTGCCGGACCGAGAAGTACGCGTGGGCGACTCGTGGTCCGTGGGTGGCGACGCTCTGCGCCGCTACTTGGGCGGGTACGAAGCGGCTGGTTTCTCCGGTCAAATGACCATTCACTTCGAGCAACTGGTCGAATTCAACGGCGAAACGTGTGCTCTCCTTTCACTCCAGCTAGACGCCACAGGCAAATGTGCGCTGAACGAAACTGTCAGCGGCACCATGAAGATCTCGGGCGAAGGTCATATCTATCGTTCGCTAGCCCAGCGGCTGGACGTTTCAGCCCGCATCACAGGCTCGTTGAATATCCAAGGCGAACTGTTTGAGGATGGGCAGCGCGTGCAAATGTCTCTTCACGCCCCGCTGGTGATTACCGAAACCATGACCCGCGATCAGTAAACCCTCGCAGGGCCCGCTCAACGCAGACTTTGGCTGCCAGGCGTTTCTCTTGCTGCCCATGCACCTCTTCTCGATGGCCCTTTCGGCCACTTTCTCTGCATTTGGCCGCTTGTCCTTCAGAGTTCCCTAAGCCACGCCTGTTCCCAAGGGTTTGTTCTCAGCCTGCGCGCCAACTCAGCCCGCTGTTATCCAACAAAAAGGAGATCCTATGACCGACCTGGAGTTCGTGGAACGATTGGAACATGAACTAAAGGCAGGCGACCGTTGGCCCGAGATTCAAGCGGTCGTTAATGCTCAAGAGGACGACTCCCTGGCTCCTAATGAACTGCTCGTTTATCCGGTTCCGCGGGGACGCCGCCGCAAGTCGATCGACGTCTTGCGGGTGGTGGTCGAGCATCTGTCGATGTCCCGAACCGGTTAACCCTGCCCTCTTAATGCCACGTTCGTTCGTCGAATTTAGGAGGCATCCTCGAATTCCTATGCTTCACTTCATTCTCAGGAGCAAACATGTCGCACATTGTGACCATTCAAACCCAGGTTCGTGACCCAGCGGCGATTGCCGCCGCCTGCGAGCGGCTCAAGTTGCCGCAGCCAGTGCAGGGCACCTTTCGACTATTCACCACCGAAGCCACCGGACTGGGCGTCGAACTGCCCGGCTGGCGGTTCCCGGTTGTCTGTCAGACCGACACCGGAGAGCTGAAGTACGACAACTTTTCCGGACGATGGGGCGATCCGCGCCACCTCGATGGTTGGATTCAAAGCTACGCCGTTGAAAAAGCCAAATTGGAGGCCCGGCGCCGCGGGCACACCGTCACCGAGCAGTCGCTCGCCGATGGCTCCATCAAGCTGACCGTCCAGGTGGGAGGTGCCGCATGACCAATCCCACAACCATCGAGATCATCATTTCGCCCACCGGCGATACGCAAGTGGCGACCAAGGGCTTTGCGGGCAATACCTGCCGGCAGGCCAGTGCCTTTCTTGAGGAGGCCCTCGGTAACAAAACCAGCGAGCGGCTGACGAGCGAGTTTTTCGCTCAGACCCAGCAAGAGCAGCGGCAGCACGAAGGTTCTTAGCCGGCTTTGCCCGCCTCGTCTTTCTTGCCGCACCCTCTCGAACCGCTTCTGGTTCAAGCCTCCCCTCCTTTCTGACTGATTCCCCTTTTGGAGAACGCTTATGACGCTCGCCGAGCGTTTATCGGAGTACGTCCGCGCCTGCTTTACCGGCATCTGGATCGAAAGCCACGAGCACAGCGATGCTCTGGTGGAGATCGCCCAGTTGTGCCGGAATGAAGATTGGCGTTTGCTGTCGTGGGACATTGATGGCGGTTTGCAGCACGGTGGCCCAGCGGAAAACAGCGACGCCTCAGCGGCCGATCCGTTGGCAGCCATCCGCATGCTGGCCAATGTGGCCACGCCCGATGGCACGACGATCCTGGTGCTGCAGAACTTCCATCGGTTCCTGCAATCGGCCGAGATCGTCCAGGCTTTGGCCCGGCAGATTCTGGCCGGCAAGCAGAACCGCACGTTCGTGGTGATTCTGTCACCGGTCGTGAACCTGCCGACGGAACTCGAAAAGCTATTCGTGTGCCTGGAACACGAACTGCCTCATCGCGACCAGCTACTAGAGATCGCCCAAGGCATCGCCACTGAAGCAGGCGAACTGCCGCAGGGCAACGAGCTTGACAACGTGCTGGACGCGGCAGCCGGGCTCACCCGCTACGAGGCCGAGAACGCCTTCAGCCTCTCGCTGGTCCGGTCGGGTCGCGTCACGCCGGACGCCATCTGGGATATCAAAACCCAGACGCTCAAAAAGAGTGGCCTGCTGACGCTCTACCGCGGCGGCGAGGATTTTTCGACGCTCGGTGGGCTTTCGGCCTTGAAGAGCTTCTGTAAACGGTCATTGCTGCAGCCATCGCGCAACAATCATCGCAAACGGGCTCGCGGCGTGCTGCTGCTCTCGCCGCCCGGCTGTGGAAAATCGCAATTCGCCAAAGCCCTCGGCAAAGAAACCGGTCGGCCGGTGCTGATGCTCGACGTTGGCAGCCTGATGGGGTCTCTCGTAGGGCAGTCCGAGTGCGCCGTTTAACGGCAAGTTGAATCCCACGCTTAGCGTGGGCAGGTGTGGAGTAGAAGACCTGTGGGTCGCCGGGATTACCTGAAATGAGTCGAAAGACCAAGGGGAAATATAGCACTCTCGGAAAGCGGTTGATGGGCGAAGTCGTTTACCCCATGCTCCGCAAGACCCGGTCGGTACGGTTAAAGCTTGATTGCCTGAACTTTAGCTTCCAGGGCGTAATGTCCCCGCAGAGGAAACAACGACTGAAATCCTCTTGCCGCTGCATACCCGAGTCCCTCGGATGCTCGGGGAACACTCCAGCACGGCACCGAACGCCAGCGAGGCGTTTTAAGGAAGCGAACGGAGAACCTAACCCGACCTACCACGTTCAACTTGCACGGAATACGGGATCGCCTAAGGGACGCGAGTCCTATGGTGACGGAGCCCCCATAGTAGTCCGCGGTCGGGAAAGCCGACTACATGGCGAAGGGGGGCAGGTGTTGGTGGAGTCCGACATGACGGGAGTGCGGGATGCACACAATTCCCCAAATGCAACGGATTCTACAGGATAGAGGCTCTCGTGGTCTCTGCCTGGAACGAATCTACCGTTGCCTGTACAACCCCGAACTTCACCTCGTCAGTTACGGCAAGATTTACCGTAACGATGGCGCGATGACTAAAGGGGCGACGCAGGAAACAGTAGATGGCATGTCCCAGAAGAAAATCCATCGCATCATCGAGGCTCTACGCCACGATCGTTTTCGATGGACGCCGGTCAGACGCATCTACATTCCCAAGAAGAATGGGAAGCTGCGACCGTTGGGGCTGCCAACATGGTCCGACAAACTCGTTCAGGAGTCCATCCGGTCCTTACTGGAATGGTACTACGAACCCCAGTTCAGCGATTGCTCGTACGGATTCCGACCCGGACGCGGTTGCCATACCGCCCTCAATCGGATCGCCAAGACCTGGACTGGAACGAGCTGGTTCATTGAGGGAGACATCTCGGGATGCTTCGATGCCATCAATCATGATGTGCTGCTGAATATCCTCCGAGAGAAGATCCACGATGGCCGACTCATCAACCTGATCGCCGGGCTTCTCAAGGCAGGTTACCTGGAGGATTGGAAGTATCACGCCACCCTCAGCGGCTCGCCGCAAGGGGGTATTGTCAGTCCAATCCTCGCGAACATCTACCTTGATCGTCTGGACAAGTTCGTCGAAACCGATCTCCTTCCGACGTTCAATCGTGAGGCTGTAAGGAGAACCAACCAGGCATACCACAATCTTCAGAAGATGGCCGCTCGACGGAAGAAGACCGGAGACGTAGAAGGCTATCGTGAGTGTATGCGGAAGAAGGGATTGCTGCCGTCCAAGGACTTCAATGATCCCAACTACCGTCGCTTGCGGTACGTTCGATACGCCGACGACTTTCTCCTCGGTTTCTGTGGCCCCAAGGAGGAAGCAGAAGAGATCAAGCAGCGACTTCAGACATTCCTGTGGGACGAACTGAAGCTGACTTTGTCTCCCGAAAAGACATTCATCACCCACGCTCGAACGCAGAAAGCCCGCTTTCTGGGATATGAAATCTGTGTTTCGCACAACGATTCGCACAAAGCGAACGGCGTACGCAAGAGCAACGGAAATGTTTGTCTTCTGATTCCCCCCGACGTCATCAGCCGGAAGGTCAGCCAGTTCATCAAGAACGGCAAGATCGTCCATCGGCCTGAACTCCTTGACGATCGCCCATTCAGCATCGTCGCCAGATATCAGGCGGAATGGCGTGGCCTCGTCCAGTATTACCAGCTTGCCTGGAATATGAACGCGAGGCTGGGAAGGCTTTTCTACTTCATGAATGTTTCTCTGGCCAAGACCCTGGCCAGAAAGCTTCAAATCTCGCGGAAGGCAGTCTTTGACACCTTCACTAGAGAAGTCGAAACGCCAAACGGAAAACGGAAGGTGCTGTTCGTACGTCAGGAGCGACCCGGCAAACCGGACCTCTTCGCGTACTTCGGCGGCATCAACCTCGTGCGGTCGAAGATTGCTTGGGATTGCGACCCGCCGGTCAGAACTCCGTTTAACCCGCGTTGTGAACTCGTCGAACGTCTGCTGGCCAAGAAATGCGAACTGTGCGGATACGAAGGACCTTGCGAGGTTCATCACATCCGCCGACTCGCCGACCTTGACCAGCCCGGACGACGACCCAAACCAGCATGGGCGAAACGGATGATCGCACGGCGACGCAAGACCCTTGTCGTCTGTCTCAAATGTCACCAGGACATTCACAACGGACGATACGATGGCCCACCTATCTAACACTGGAGAGCCGTGTGCGATGAAAGTCGCACGCACGGTTCGGAGGAGGACTGTTGGAAAAGTACCACCGCAACGTGGCAACTCGCTGGCAGTCTATCCTACGCAGCGAACTCGTGAGGCGATCCGCACCATTGAAGCCATGGCTCCTTGTTTGGCCATGGTCGATGAGTGCGAGAAAGCTTTCGCGGGTGTGAATGGCAACAGCGATTCGGGCGTGTCAGCCCGCATGTTTGGCGCGTTCTTGTCTTGGCTTAACGACAGAACGTCCGACGTGTATGTCGTCTGCACGGCCAACGACGTAACCAAGCTACCGCCGGAATTTTCAAGAGCGGGCCGCTTTGACGCAGTGTTCTTCCTGGACCTGCCAGGTCGCGCCGAGAAAGATGCCATCTGGCAACTTTATCTCGACGACTACGAGCTCGACCGCAACCAGCCACTGCCTGCCGATGAGCAGTGGACCGGCGCCGAGATCAAGAGCTGCTGCCGTCTGGCGGCCCTCTTGGACCTGCCCCTGGTGCAAGCAGCGCAGAATGTGGTGCCGGTGGCTGCGACCGCCGCCGAATCGGTCGACCGCCTGCGAACCTGGGCCAGCGGGCGGTGCCTATCGGCCAATGAACCGGGCATCTACACCAGCAAGGTAAACGCCACTCAGAAATCCCGCCGCCGCGTGAATCGCGATCCCTCCAACAACTAACGCGAGCCTGGCCTCGTGGAGTGTCATTACGCTCTATCTTCCTCATGGAGTACCTCAACAATGTCAGAGTCAGAGAGCGAGTCCAACCTCTTTGAGGAGTATCAGCAGCGGCTCGCCAAAGAGCATGAGCAGGCATGTGAAGCCCTGAAGACCCACTTCGATCTGCTGCAAAGCCTGAATATCGACACTCTCATCATCAGCTATGACGGCTGCAACGACTCGGGCGCCGTAGAAAGCGTCACGGCGTTCGATGCCAACAACCAGGAAGTGCAACTGCCGCAGGACCTGGACGAAGAGTTGACCGAACTGGCCGAAACGCTGCTGCCATTCGGCTGGGAGATCAACGAAGGCGCTTATGGCCAGTACACCCTCGACGTTCCTGAGCGGGAGTTGGTGCGTGAGCATAACTGGCGCGTCGAAGCCACCGAACTGGAAACGGAGACCTGGCAGCTATGAATCCCTACCATCACGCATTGTCGAGCGCCGCCCGCTACGGCGGCATGGCCGAGGACTATTTTGGCGTACACGCTTGGTTCGACGAATCGAAGGCATTCTTTCCTGATATTCGCCACCGGGCATTGCGGCATCACGCCGAAGGCATCTTCATGGCCGAGCGAATCTTTGGGCCGGTGATCACCAACAGCCAGGGCCATGAGATTCCCACGCGGTTCCTGGGTGAACAGCACGTGAGGGAAGACCTCAAGCGGATTCCAACCGTGCAGGACTGGTTCCGCTGTTTGACGCTGGAACCGTGGATGTTGGTCACCGGCAAGCTGCTCTATGTGTCGGGCGATACGGATCGCGAGGCAGCCAAGCTGCCAGCGATTCCGGTAGCGTCAACATGAACGGCCCATCGCAACGACAGTACAACGTGCAGATCTTTGCCGTGGTGCGAGTCGAAGTTGCCAATGTGCTGGCCACCTCCAGTCGGGAGGCGATCGACAACACCCTTCAGCAGACCGACATTGGCAGTCAGGTCGGCGGCAACGCCGAGTACGCCGGCGAACTTTCGCACTTTGTCGTCGATCTCGTGGGCGACACGGAGTTCCGCCAGTCCGATTCGTTCACCAGCCAGGACCAGCCGCTCTTGGCCAACTTGGCCCGATTGCTGAATTGGGCCGAGCAGGGCCGCGATCCGCTTCAGCTTGAGCGGATTCTAAACGACGCTCGGGCGGCGGTCGCTGACTCGATCTAAACAGGCTTCTTCTTCCAACGTCATCATGCCGCAGGCTGTTTCTCCGCTCTGGGGGCTCGGCCTGCGGTTTTTCATTTCAGGAGAAAACTTTCCATGGAACGCTTCGAGGTAGTGATCTGCGTCAGCGGCGGGCTGGTGCAGGACGTCTTCAGTTCCGACTCCGATATCGACGTGACCATCGTCGATTGGGATTGCCAGTCGGATGACGAAGGTGCCGTCGAAATTCCTGGCCAGCGATTCCCGCAGCATGCGGTCGTCACTCGTTTGGACCCGCAGCCGCTATCCCGCTTGGCCGGTAGCGACGTGGAAGCCGCTATCGAGGCCTCCGAGTCCGCGGGCTTGCAGCAAGCGGTCGCCTGATCGCTCACCACACTCGCATTTCGTAACCAACCACACTCAATCAACCCCTTCAAAGGAAATCATCTTGAGCACCCTTTTGGAAGAACCCACGCCCCAAACTGCACCGCGAACCTCGGCCACATCACGGCTGCGAACCACCATGGCCGCGATGCGGCTGTCGTTCACCTGGTTCGGCACCAGAAAATCACTCTCCGTCGAGCAGAAAGCCCAAGCGGCCGACACCTTCGGCGCCGAAGGCAACTTTCTGAGTGCCGGCAAGAAGCTGATCGACACGCGGCATCCCCAGTTCAAGGCTGTCACCGCCGTTCGCGGCCAGGCCATCGCCTACTGGAAAAGCATTTCGCTGCCGTTTCCCGAGGCCGGTATTCGCCTCATACGCCAGGACGACCTCGATGGCGTCAACGCCAATATGACATCGCTCCAGCAGGACCTGGCCAACGCGGTCGATGAGCTGGACGATCATTATCATGAGCTCAAACGGGCTGCCCGCAATCGGCTGGGCAGCCTGTACAACGACAACGATTACCCGGTCTCGCTCCGCGGCCTATTCGAGTTGAACTGGGATTTTCCGTCGGTGGAGCCGCCCGATTACTTGCGGCAATTGTCGCCCGAGCTTTACCGGCAGGAATGTCAGCGAGCCCAGGCTCGGTTCGACGAGGCCGTGCAGTTGGCCGAACAGGCGTTTCTGGAAGAACTCAACAAGCTGGTCGCCCATCTCGGAGAACGTCTTTCTGGCCAGGCCGATGGCAAGCCCAAGGTGTTTCGTGACAGCGCCGTCGATAACCTGGAGGAGTTCTTCGATCGATTCCGGCGGCTAAATGTGCGCTCTAGCGAGCAGCTCGACGAGCTCGTCCAAAGAGCCCAGCAAGTGGTCCGCGGCGTCGAACCACAGCAGCTGCGTGACAATGTTTCGTTGCGGCAGCAGGTGGCTTCGCAACTTTCGGGAGTGCAGTCGGCCTTGGATGGCCTGCTCGTCGATCGGCCCCGCCGCAACATCCTGCGGCGGCCCCGGTGATGGCCATGCAATTGGTCATCACGCCTGAGGGCACCATTCGCTGTTTGTACGGCGAAACTCTGGAGCTCTCATCGCTGGGGCGACTAGAGATTGCCCGCGGCTCCCATGTGGAGCCCACGACCGATGGCCAGTGGACGGCCGATCTTTCTCCTGTGAATGGTCCTCTGCTGGGGCCGTTTGCACAGCGCAGTCAGGCTCTGGAGGCCGAGCGAAATTGGCTCGAGCAGCATTGGCTCTGATCGCCTGATTCCTGACCGACGGCAACACAAAAAAGCGCCTTCCGCGGGGCGACGTGCTTCTTTCTTGGCACGCCGCCCCGCGGAGGGCGGCGTCATTTTTCTTTCCTACGGGAATCCTTAACCATGACGCAGAACGACTTCAACCGTGCCGTGGCTCGCGCTACCGGTGAAACCGTTTCCGAAATCAGCCGCCGCGGTTTTCAACCGCTCGACTTGGAACCCACCGAACCCGAGGACGTGATTGTCGACTGGGATCAGGTGGAACTCGAACGGAATGTTTCGATCTTCGATCAGCCGCTAGATTCCCGACAACGGGCCGCCTAGAGCGGGCTGCCAAGCTTCGCATGTCAATTATCTACATCGCCCGGCGCCGGCAGACTATATCCGGCGCCGGGCGTTGGTTTGTCCATTTCCTTAACGACTGGAGATAAGAACCTTGATCACCCTGACACGTTCTCACGTCAAACGTATCCGGGCCGTGTTTACCCGGGGCCTGGGCACGACGGCCCGCAACTCGCGGACGGCGGTCCAATTTACCTTGTCCGAAGGCGAACTAAGGCTGGCCGTGTGCGGTCCCTGCTTTGCCCTCACCTACTCGATGCCATACGATTTGCCGCCGCAATCGTTTGCTGTTCCCCTGGACGCCTTGCGGCAGTGCGAGGGCACCAAGAACGAGCCACTGCAGTTCGAGCGGCAGGATGGTGCCGTGCTGGCTCGCTGGACCGATGGCGGCATTCCGCAGCAAGCACGGTTCGATACGGTGGAAGATCTGGAGTTGCCGCCGTTGCCGGAAACGAGCATTGCGAATCCGCCCTCAATCCTGGCGGCTCTCCAAGCGGCTTCCGAAACGGCCGCGGATGACACCTCTCGTTACGCGCTCACCTGCCTGCGGCTACGCGGCGATGGACAACTGGCCGCCACCGATGGTCGGCAACTGTTGATCCAGCGCGGCTTTGAGTTCCCCTGGGAGGGCGACGTCCTGGTGCCTGCCAGCCGCGTGTTTGGCTGCAAAGATGTACGGTGTGGCGAACCGCTCAACATCGGCCGCACCGACGACTGGGTGACCATCACGTCGGGCCCCTGGACGATTCAGCTCAAGATCGAGAAGGAAGGCCGCTTCCCCAACCTGGATGACCTGGTTCCCGCGCCACGCTCGGCTCAAGCCACCATTGAGTTGGGCGGTACCGACGCCCGATTCCTGAGTGACACCGTCAAGCGTCTGCCGTCGCTGGACACGATCAACGATCCGATCACGGTCGATCTCAATGGCGAAGTAATCGTGCGGGCTTGCGGTGTTGACGACGCCCCGCCCACCGAGCTCGTCCTGCGGAATTCGCAGCTCGTGGGAGAGCCGATGCGGCTTTCCAGCAACCGCCAGTACTTGGCGCGGGCAGCTCAGCTGGGATTCCAGCAGATCGAATTTCGCTCGCCGGACGTCCCGGCCTGTTGCCACGACGACCATCGAACCTATCTCTGGGCACTCTTGGAAAAGAGCGGAATCGTGCAGCCGCACTCTGACTCGATCCGCATCGAATCGACAGCGACGGTGGACGAACGTCAAGCGGTTGCCTGTAAACAGGCCCAGCCGGTCCAAGTACCTGAACCCGCGCCCGCCGTCGAGCCCGTTCAACCGCACCCCGAGGATCTCTTGCCGGGACTCCCCCTCACCCTCAACGTAGGTCTGTCCCGCAAAGTCGGCCTGCCCAACTTCGGCAGTGTGGGCGCCAGTTGCCATGTGCAGGTGGAATTACCCCCGAGCGGCGCGGAGGCCGACGACGACTTTCGGCGGCGAGTACGGTGGGCCTTCGCGGCCTGCCGTGGCGCCGTCGACGAAGAATTAGAGCGGCAGCGGATCGAATCGGTTCCGGCATCCAGCGCTGCCGAGGGAAGCCACCGTCGTGGAGTGTCCCAAGCCCAGCTTCGCGCCATCCGGGCCATCGCCGCCCAACGTCAGGTCAACGTGCCGCGGGAACTTCACAGCCGCTTTGGCGTCGCGCAGCCCGAAGACTTGTCGCTCCAGGATGCCAGCGACTTCATCGATTGGCTGAAAGCAGCCGAGCCCGAGCCGGCCTTTGGATGAAGGGCGGAACCAGCGTAGCGCCATCTGGCGAAGAACTCGCCCTTCGATCCGTTTAGCAAAGGATTTAACGCACACATGAAGAATACGGCTCGACATAAACTCAACGCGGCCAGTGTGAATGGCATCCTCATCTTGGCAGGCCTGGCTGGCCTGCTGCTGCAAAGCTGGAATGTATTTGTGCTCGTCGGCGTCGTCCTGGCGGTGAGCGCCTGGTGCGCGGGCGACATTCGCATCCGAGGCGATGCTAATCGCCGTTAGCCCAGGCTGCTCGGCAAGAGTCATCGACTACGGAAAAAGCTCCCGGAGTCGCTGGCCACGCTGATCCCGTTCGGAAAGGACCGGATTCGAGGTCGGCCACGCTATGGCCAGATCGGGATCGTTCCAGGCCAGCACGCGCTCGGCGGTGGGAAGATAGTAGTCGGTGCACTTGTAGGCGACGACGGCCGTGGCACTGGCCACGCAGAACCCATGCGCAAAGCCTGGCGGAACATATAGCTGGCGGTGGTTCTCGGCGGAGAGGGTGACAGCGACCCACTTGCCAAAACAGCTGGAATCCGGCCGCAGATCCACTGCCACGTCAAGCACCTCGCCTTCTAGCACGTACACCAGCTTGCCTTGGGGTTGATGCGTCTGAAAGTGCAGCCCTCGCAAGGTTCCGGCCGTGGATCGTGACAGGTTGTCCTGCACGAAATCAACATCAATGCCCGCCTCGGCATACGCCCGGCGATGCCAGGTTTCTTGAAAGTAGCCTCGGCGATCGCCGTACACCGCCGGTTCAATGCACACCACGCCTGGCAGGTCGGTGGCACAAATTTGGAGTGGGAGCATCTGGAGGCGCGGGCGAGTAAGAGTAACCGCCGGTTGTTGCCGGAGAATAATGCGCTCTCCGCCCGCGGCGGCATGGTTGGGCGGGTCTCAGCCTGTGCAGTTTATCCCTGTTCAGGTCCAGACAGTCTACTAGAAATCCGGCAGGCCCAGCGGCACATCGATATGCGGAAAAACGTGTCGCGGGGCGGGCGGGCGGCGGACGGGCTGGAAGGTCTGCGGTCGCACGCGCATCAATTCCAGCACCCGTTCGACCTCGCTGACCGGGATGCGGATTCGCCCCTGCCCTCGCGGCCCGCCTTGCAGATAGTCGATCGTGACCCCTTGCCCTCGGATGACCAGCAGTCCGAAGTCGGATTGGCCGAGCCAATCGTACAGCGTGGTTACCGTGACTCCCAATCGCCTCGCCGCCTCCTTGGCCGACAGTAAATCCGAGCTGATCGCCGGGGGAACCCACTTCGCGGGCGGCTGAGGCGCAGCAAGCCCATCCGTCGAGTTATCGCTCGTCGCAGCAGCGGCCTGCGGGTGGGGCTTCCTGTTTCCCATGCCCCGAATTTAGAAAAACGCCGTTCGCACCAGGTTCGCACGGTGCGATTTGCAGAGATTTTTTTTCTGCTGCGAGGCAAACAGCTCCTGGGCGAGCTCACAACACAGCGGTTTTCATGAACGCCGAGCGGGCCGGGTCGTCGGCCCCCGCCCGTCCTCTCGGCTTTCTTGCCCCCCTTTTTCGGGGAGGTGGCTATGGGGCTCGGCCCGGGGACGCCCCCCAGCCCAATCGCACTTAACCGCCTGGCGATGTCGGGGGTCCCAATGGTCTCACGCCCCCCGCCCTCGATCGGCATCAGGTGGCAGCCCCTTCATTCCTGGAGAGTTCGTATGCGATCTCGTACTCAAGGTTCGAAGTTTCAACCCCTTGATGAACGTCTTGAAGAATCGGATTGGCCGCATCGCCGGGAGCAAGTCGCTCGCTGGGTGGCGATCGGCGACACCTCGCTGCTTCAAGATCTGACTCCCGAGCAGCGGGCGGAGGTGTTGACCCAAGTGGCGGCGATTCGCCGTGACCACTTGCTTCGCCACATTGCTCGCGCAATTGCGGCGGATATGTGGAACCGCGACGCAGCCCATCCGCAGCCGACGTCCACCGAAACTTCTTAAGCGATTGACATCGTTGGGTTGCCAGACAGGCCGTGGCTTGAACTCGGCGGCCCCGGCGAATCCTGGCCCGGGAGAAAAAAATTATCGCAAATCGCACCATGCGACCGGCATGCGAACGCCCGTCTTTAGGCTGGCGGCAGTAGCAGTGACTTTGTTTGGGCACTGGGCGTTTTTTCCAAGAGCGAGACAACACGATGATCAAGTTCGATTTTGACCCGCACAAACCGTATGCGGCGGTGAAGTATCTGCGAATGAGCTCGGACAAGCAGAACCCACGCAGCCCCGATCAGCAATCCGACGAGATCGACCGCCGCATGCGAGCTTGCGGCTATCACTGGAGCATCGTGCGGGAGTACCGAGACTCCGGCATCAGCGGCCGACGCCAGCGCGACCGGAAAGATTTTCAGCACATGCTCCGTGGCATTCGGTCAGGCCAGATCCAGATCGACCTGATTCTCGTCGACACGATCGAGCGGCTGGGCCGCATTGAGGAAATGCCCCAGCTTCGCAAAGAGCTGCGAGAGCGGCACGGTGTGCTGGTCCTCACCGCGGATAGCAACTTTGCCGATCCCACCTCGCCGCAGGGCAAGGCCATGGGCATGTTCGAGGCGATGCGGGCGACGGAAGACACGCGCATCAAAGCGCACAATGTGCTGCGCGGAAAGCGGGACGCCGCGACCCAACGGCATTGGCCCGGAGGTCCGCCGCCGTTTGGCTATCGGCTTGAGTCGGTGTTCTGCGAACGGCATGGCAGGCAGGAGGTGAGTCACTCCGTGCTGGTGCCTGACCCGGAAACAGCGTGGATCATGCACATGATCTTCCAAAAGGCTGCTGCCACGTCGTGGGGCCCCAACCGGCTAGCAAAAGATCTCAGCTCCCTTGCGGATATCCCAGAGAAATACAAGCCATTTCACCCCGACGCGATTGCCCACCAGCTCAATAACCCGATCTATTACGGCACCCTTCGATTTGCAGTCCACTGCACTGACATCGTCAATGATCGCCGCGTGCTGCAGCGTAATCAGGATGACGAAGTAGTTTGGGTGGCGGACTTTTGTGAGCCGATTGTCCCCCGCGAACTGTGGGACCAGGTGCAGGCCATGGCTCAGGTCCGCCGTGACCGCAAACGGCCGGCCAGCCAGGCGGCCAATCCGAGTTCGGAAAAGCAAATCAAGCCGTTGGCGCCAGGCTTGTCCCTCAAGTATCTGCTCAGCGGACTCGTTTGTTGCGCCGAGTGCAACCAACGAATGACCGCCTCGTCGTCCCGCTACACCGCCAAAGACGGCAGCGCTCGTCATTACGTGCATTATGTTTGTCCGCGCCACATAAAGGGCCTTTGTCCGAACGCGACCACTATTCCTGAGGAATGGCTGCGGAATGAAGTTATTGATGCTTTAACTCGGCGGCTGTTTCCATCTTCGGCGAAATAACGGTCGTCAATCAAGTTTCTAATTTCGTGCAATACAGGAGATATCATCATGGACGATGACACCCTCAAACAACTTCCCTGGCTGCCGGAGCTATTGGCTCAAGTGCGCAGCGCGTTTTGTGAGTTGGAACAGCGGCAACCCGATCAACGGGAGGCGCTACAGGCCGAGTTACAGAACCTCGAGAGAAGCCGGCAAGGCTGGTCTCAATCTATGGGCGACCCAGACCTACCTCGTTCGTTGTGGCTGGACATTAGCCGCCGCTGGGAAGAGGCCGACCAGCGCTATACAGAAATCCAGACCCTGCTGGATGATTTGATGGGACGATTCCAATCGTTCGAGTCGTCCATCACACCCGAACTGGTGCTCGAACATCTCCAGCGGCTACCGGAGATTCTGGCAAGCCAGGATCCTACTCGGGGCAACCTGGAGTTGGGACTGCACATCGATCAGATTCGGTGTCACACCGATGGCCGCGTCGTGATGCGGACCTGCAAACTGGGATTGCTGCCGGAGACGATTGATCTTTTCTCACGATCTGATTGCCCTTCGATCGAGGACACCAGTTCCCAGGGCTTGCGGCGGCGAGCCCGACTGCGGACCGAGGGAGACAAGGAAGGTTCGGTGGATCTGCGGGCACTGGCGGATTTTGTGGCGGACCCCAATCGGTTCGCGGGACTCGATGAGGCCTGGTTCTGGACGGACGAGTTCCAGAAGCCGGAGCCCACCTCGTGGGCCACCGAACATGCCGAGGCCGTGTTTCAACGTCGGCAGCAAGCAAGGCTTTCGTACCGGAAGCTGGCCGACGAGTTCGGAGTGACACCGCCAACCGCTCGCGCTGCGTTGCGGCATTATCTGGGGAAACATCCCGAGGCAAAGGACGAAGTGCAGTTGCCACGAGGCGCCCCCAGGCGTCCTCGGGTGAACATTGAGGAATTTGCCGCTGAGGCACTGGATCTCTGGCTGACCGGGGAATGGTCGAAACTAAGACTCGCCAAGCGGTTTGAGTGTTCGCCGCCTACTGTCGACAAGGCGATGGCCAGCGCGGCTGAAATCCGGGGGATCCAGGTTCCCACGGCAGCGGAGATCCGTCATGAGAAAATCAGGCAGGTTCGTGCCGCGCATGATCAGGGGACGACACTCAATGCCATTGCTGCCCAGCTCAAGATCAGCGATGTCACGGCACGCGAATACCTCAATGCCTCCTATGAGGCTGACGGACAAAGCAAGCCCGACTTCCGCCGCAAACCGGACCGCCGCACCGCTTCTTCGTAGCTGCCCTCTTCCATTCGATCTGCGGGATATGGTTGGGGCCGTCGGCAGGCGGTCCCAGCCCATCCCCTTTTCTTAGCTATCAGAACATCCGTTGCCTGGATGTCCCGGGGAGCAGCACCGTTCTGTCGAGGTCAGAAGGGTAGATACGAAATCCTGACGGAGAACTTGCATGCGGACGCGGAGAGGCGCATCATACGGACGTAACACCGTTTTTGTAGGTAGGGCATGGGGCGGCTCGACTCCATCGAGCGGCCACTTCTTGAATCCGTTTGCAGGAAGCGCTCGCCTGCCTGGACGGCTTCGCGGATTCGACACACCCACCTTGAACAGGCGGACTGGACCACGCGCCGCGGCCATGGTCGTGACGCTTCTTCTGGCATTTCGGCGGCGGAGGTTCGTGGATCTTGAGCGGCCTGTTGCTCCACCTGCTCACCGAATAGCAGCAGCTGCCGCGGGTCGAAGCGTTCGGACTTGGGGCCATAGTAGCGCCGCAAGATGGCCGCGATCTCAGCCGGCTTCTCGGCTTCCAGCTGGACTCGCCGCGCTTCGAGCTGGCTGGCTGCCTCTTCCCGAATCCGCTCGATGAGCGTGTCGCGCTGCTGTAGAAGTTGTTGATGTTCGAACAGCAGTCGCTTGAGCCATGCCGGGTCGTCGGGCAGCGTGGCGGGGTCGATCGAAGATGACACGTCCTTGCTCATGCAGACGAATATAGCGCGATTTCTATCCCTGTATAGATTCGCTTTTCCATTTTATGTAACCTTGGAGTCTAAATGCGTTCCTGAATGCATCCTTGCATCAATGTCTGACAATCATCCGGCTTTGCGGGCCACGACTTCCAGGCCATCCAGCAGTTGCAATAGTTGGCCAATGTCCGCGGCGAGGGAATTTTCTTCGCCGGCGGGGAAGCGAAACGTGCCGCGGCGCAGCCGCCTATAATAGACGGTGAGGCGCGCCGATCCCACCACTAGATCTTCAGCCGCTCGCCCCGCTTGTTGCTAAATACGAACAGATGGTCAGAGAGCGGATCATACCCAAGGAAAGAGCGGACCACCTCGGCCAAACTGTCAAACCCTTTCGCATATCGACCGGCATCGTCGCCAACCAATCTGCACCTGATCTGAGCCGGCGGATTGAAGCCCAATCATCGCCGATCCTCTGCTTCCAAGGCGTGAATTAATTGGGCCGCCTCGCTCCATGGCATGTTGGCCGGCACTCGTAACATGGGCCCGCCGCGCAGCTCGATGGCCAAGCCTTCCTGCGTTGGTAACGGCGAAGTATCTGCAGCCACCACCACCGGCACAAAGGCGGGCCGCTCCGGCTGGCTGGCCTTGGCATTCTTCTAGCCATCAAAGGCCACCTTGGCATTGCGGGCAGCAATCTCCCGCCGCCAAAAGTAGAACGCCGACTCGGCCAGCGCCTCGGGACGGCAGAAGGCCCAAAGGGAAATCACAATGAGATATAACCGAATGTTGTGTTCCGCTGAGAGTTGAAAAAGGCGGTGTGCTTGGCGAGAAAGGTGTTGTCTACACCCCTTTTTCACCAAGAGCACACCACCATGCAGGAAGTTAACGCATCGACGGTTTCGTTGCCAGGGTCGCGGGATTTGTTGAGCGATATTCTTCGCCAGGGAGCCCAGCAGTTGCTCGCTCAGGCCATCGAGGCCGAAGTGGCTGACTGGCTCGATCAGCATCGGCATTTGACCGATGAGAACGGCCGCCGCCAGGTCGTTCGCAACGGCTATTGCCCCGAGCGGAAGCTCGTGACCGGCTTGGGTGAGGTCGCTGTTGAGCAGCCGCGTGTCCGCGATCGCCGACCGGAAAGCGAGCGCGAAGCCTTCAGCTCCAAGCTGCTGCCGCCCTACTTGCGAAAGACGAAGAGCGTCGAGGAGTTGATTCCTTACCTTTATCTCAAAGGCATCAGCACGGGCGGCTTTCAGGAGGCGCTGGCGGCCATTCTCGGGACAGACTGTCCGGGCCTCTCGGCCACGACGGTAACCCGGCTCAAAAGCGTCTGGGAACAGGAGTACCATGAATGGTCGTCGCGGTCCCTCGCAGAAAAGGAATATGTCTACGTTTGGGCGGACGGCATCCACACCAACATCCGGCTCGAAGAGGATCGGCAATGCATCCTCGTGCTGATGGGAGCGACCAAAGACGGCCAGAAGGAGTTAATCGCCATGGTGGACGGCCATCGCGAAAGTGCCCAGTCATGGCGCGAACTGCTGCTCGATGTGAAGCGTCGCGGCCTGGCGATCGAGCCCAAGCTGGCGATCGGCGACGGCGCCCTCGGCTTCTGGAAAGCGGTGGCCGAGGTCTTCCCGAACACACGTGAGCAACGCTGCTGGGTGCATAAAACGGCCAACGTGCTCGACAAACTTCCCAAGGGCAAGCAAGCCAAGGCCAAGAGCATGATCCATGAAATCTGGATGGCCGATACCCGCGAGGCGGCCGGCAAAGCATTCGACGCCTTCTTGGAAGATTACGACGCCAAGTATCCCCAAGCGACCGAGTGCTTGCGCAAGGATCGCGACGTGCTGCTAACGTTCTACGACTTCCCGGCCGAGCACTGGCGGCACTTGCGGACGACCAACCCGATCGAATCGACGTTCGCCACGATCCGGCTGCGTCATCGTCGCACGAAAGGAAGCGGCAGCCGCATCGCCAGCCTGACGATGATGTTCAAGCTGGCCGAAAGCGCAGGTCGCGGCTGGCGCCTGCTCAACGGCTCCAACCTACTCCCCGACGTCCTCCAAGGAATCTCTTATAAAGACGGCATCAAACTCGACCAAGCCGCCGCCTAAGCAACCCGGCCGTACACAAGATTTGACAATATCTCATCACAATTGGAGCGACATCCTTGCCGATCTCACTAACGCGTCCTCTGCTTCATCTGCGACAGTTCTTGGCACAGGGCTGAGATGGAAATCTGCTGCTGGACGTTGATCGTCGAGCAAACCAATGCGCGCAGGAGCGGCCTTCGATCCGCGCCACGATCCGTTCGTTGCGGATTGGGGGAACCCGTAACAACCAGAGCCTGGAGGAGATCGCGAGGTTCGTCAACCCATTTGTGCGTGGTTGGGTGAACTCTTATGGTCGATATTCCCCATCGGCCCTAACGCCCGTCTTGCGGAGCCTGGAACGCAGCCTTGTGTACTGGGTGCGTCACAAGTTCAAGCGATTGCGTTACCAACAGCGTCAGGCGGTTCACTGGCTGGGCCAAGTGGCTCGGCGAGAGCCTCAGCTCTTTACGCTGTGGTCTCATAAAATCCGACCTGCGGCTGGCCAATAAGAGCCGGATGAGCCGAGAGGTTCACGTCCGGTTCTGCACGTACGGATCTGTGCGGGGGGGCCGAGACAACCCGGTCCCCTACCGCGACCGAAAATCCTGTTGGCCGGTGACTGAGCCTGCACCCGCCATGCGGAAGAATGGCAAACCGACCTGCAACCGCGTGCTGCTGACATTGGTATCGAGACCACGTTCGGTGCTGCCGCCGGTCGTTCGAGTTACGCTTCAGTAACTGAACTCCACGGTTTCGATCCGTTCCGGTCTCGACTGCTTCACCAGTTGGTTCAGCCGATTGTAACGGAACCACGTTTCCGTGGCCGCGGTGCGATCCGGCATGCCGCCGTCCTCCTTGCGCGGCGAACTCTCCGCGCGGACCAACATGCTGGCCCCGTTGAAGTCGAAAACATTTTTCCGGCCCTTGTTTACAGTCATCGTGCAGCGGAACAGTACCGGATCACTCGAATCAAGCTCGTTGTCGGGCGGCCCCGCGGCGGTGTAAGAGAACTCGTATCGCTCGCCTGCGGTTTGGCGGACCACCCGACCGTAGCTGTCCGGGTCAGACGGATCCTGGCCATACTCCATGATGTAGTTCGGCCGGGCATTCGCGTAGAGCCGGTCCAGGGAAACGGTCCCGGTGCGAGCATCAAGATCATCGAGCGCCTCCCCGTCATGCCAGACACGGATCAGGTCGTCTTGCCGCTCGGGATTGGCATTGTCGCTATCGTACTGGAAGGCGAAGACCGTGCTGCCGGAGAACTTTCTACCGGGAGCGACCCTCAGCACCACGGCGACCAGGCGGCCTGCGCCGTCGTACTGGAAGTTCAGCTTCCGGCCGAAGAAGTCGACAATCTCCCGCACCAGACCCGCGGCAGGTCCCGCCGTGTGGTAGCGGTAGTCCACGGTCCGAAAATGGGCGTCGCTCGCGGTGGTCAGTTGGTCGCGTTCTCCGGCGTGCCGCCACGAATAAGTTCGTGTGCCGCCGTGAAGACTGCTTACGCTCTTGAGGCGGCCAGGCGTTACCATGGCGCCGTTAACGCCAAAGAACGTGATGGCGACGTCGCCAATGATCAGCGAGAACTCCTCCTGCTCGCCGTTGCCGGAACGGCTGAGCACGGCACCCGTGACGTTATTCGCCGCAGCAAGGTAACTACCGCCGGTGTGCTCAAATAGGCTCACCGTGTTTTGGTCGGTGAGTAGCTCCACGTCCCCGTTGTCCAGCACCTGCAGCCGAGCGTTCTGCGAGTAGTTGAAGTTGCGGCCGAGGATGCTATCGACGCCGCTGCCGCTCAGATAGTTCAGGCTGAAGCCCCACCCTCCATGGCTGGCCGGATCGATCAAATCCAGGCCGAAGTTCAACTGGCCGGAACTCAAGACAACGCCGTGGCCACCCAGCGTTGCGCAGGAAATACCGAACCCTGGTAGGACAGAAATAGAAGTTGTTCCGACGCTGCAAGGCAGATAGCGCGGCTTGTCATTCCTCGATTGACTCAACGGGAAGCTCCTTGAAGAAGATGAATAGTTCCGGTCACTCGCCGGCCTTGGCGCGACAAAGCGACCGTCCCCCTCGGGATCGCCCGAACGGGAAGTAGACATTGACGGTGAAATTGCCCTCGGCATTCGAATGCGTGGTCTGCTTTCCCCCCGCGCTGACGGTGTATCCGCGATCATGATTTAGTTGGCCTTAACGTGTACGGGGAAGTGATATTTGGAGAAGTCTGGGGAATGCAGGTCGTACTTTTTCGATACCCAGAAGCGATCGTCAAGTCGCTTGGGCTGAATAATGAACTGCCGATTGTGCTGAGGACCGACGCTTTTGCCTTACCCCGGGGAATTCACTTATAGTCGTGTGTCAACGTCCACAAAAACTGGCCCCTGACATTCAAGTAGGTGTAAAGGACTGGCCGCATCGAGAAAACAGCCACAATTGTACACGCGTCCGTATTCAGCGTTGTTCAATCACCGATATCTGGGGCCCGAACGGAAGCCCAGTGGGGCTAGTATAGTCCCCGGTACCGCCCTGGACCAACGCAATCGTGACGCTATCACCCACGTTTAGCTGCAAGGCGGCAAATGTCATGACACGACTGTAGCTGTTCGTCTGCAAAATATAACCAGTAGCAACGGTCAGATATGAGCTGTTGACCACAATCCGGCATTGCACATTATACCCGCCTCGGCTGTAACTTGAACTCGTTCGGGTCCATGCTTTAAAATCCCTTGCCGGTGGCCGTTTTTTCACGGAGGGGATTCGGCATGGTCAAGGTTACGTTTACGTCGGAACAGATTGAGCAGTTAGCCTATCACCGCTTTCATCATCCGCGGCCACGGGTGCGGATCAAGCTAGAAGCCGTGTACCTGAGGGCCAAAGGCCTCAAGCAACGGGAAATCTGTGAGTTGGTCGGCATTTGCGCCAATACCCTGCGCAGTTATCTGCGCGAGTTTGCCGCTGGCGGAGTGGAGGGGCTGATGCATTTTGACGCGGGCGGTTCCGTCTGCGTGCTCGATGAATACACGGATCTCATTTGCGAGCACCTGGTTGAGCATCCGCCGCACACCATTGCCGAAGCGGCGGAACAAATCGAACGGCTGACCGGTGTCCGCCGCAGCCAGACTCAGGTTCGGGAATATCTTAAACGAATTGGGTTTCGGCGGCTGAAGGTAGGCTCGCTGCCTGCCAAAGCCGATCCGGCGGAACAAGAATGCTTTAAAAAAACGAGCTTGAGCCACGGCTGAAACAGGCCGATCGCGGCCGTCGCGAGGTCTTCTTTGTCGATGCCTCGCACTTTGTTTACGGAGCCTTCTTGGGCTACTTGTGGTGTGCCCTGCGCTGGTTCGTGCCGACGGGCTCCGGGCGTCAACGCTTGAATGTTTTGGGGGCCGTGGGCTACGCCAGCAAGAAGGTGGTGACCGTCATCAATACGGGTTCGATCAGCAGCCAAGAGGTCTGCCAACTGCTGGGACGGATTCGTCGGCGCTGCCATCGCAACTTGCCGGTGACGGTCGTGCTGGACAACGCCCGCTATCAACGCACCGCCGCTGTACGGGCCACGGCGGCGCGACTCGAGATCGAACTGCTCTACCTGCCGCCCTATTCACCGAATCTGAATCTGATTGAACGTGTGTGGAAACTCGTGAAGAAACTGGCGCTGTCAGCCCGGGTGCTGCCGGACTTTGCCGCCTTTTCGTCGGCCATCCGCAACACCGTTGGAGAACTCGAAACCACCTATAAACAGGAAGTAGCCTCACTCATGACGCAGAACTTCCAAAACTTTGATGACACGCAAGTTCGAGCCGCGTGAGGTATATCGCGGTTAGAATTCTCAACGTTCCATTGACCTTGCACGGCATACACTCCGAATCGGCGAATTACGGCACGCCCCACGCTGGTGTCCGCGATTCCTCCGCGGTCGAAGTCCGTTTGGTTCCAGTTGCATAAAGTGTTCGTATTGCTGGGTACCGTCATACCGGGGTTCATGTACATGCGGCATGCGTGCGGAATTCGCCCATCCTGAAGCATTTGCCAGTTGCCACCGTCGCTGACAATTCCAATACAGTCGTTGTGGACGAAAAGCGCAACGGCGGCTGCACCATCGATTGTCTCGCCACCGGCGGCATCAATGGTCACGGTCGCTGAGTTGTTGCCGATATTTTTCAGGTTGTAGATTTTGCCCGAATTACTCACGGCGGTGGGCAGCGTCACCGTAATGTTCGACGTGTTATTACAGAGCACGACCTCTTGGTCCAATGTCAGTGTGGTACTCGCTGTGATGGTTGCGACTGCAGCGTTGCCGCTGGTTTCCTGCTCGGTGCGGTCGATCCAGTTGCCGGCGCCGTTGTATTGCAGTTCCAAGTACTCGCCAGCTTCGGAAAGCGAAAGATCGCCCGCTTCGCCTTCGATCGCGTTCCCGTTGCGGGCGATGGTTACGGCATTGCCGCCGGTGGTTTCGAGCAGCTTCACGCCCACGATCTGGTTTACCCGAGGGCTGCCGGGGAGGGTGACGGTGAATGAGCCGCTGCTGGCGTCGCATTGCACCAGTTCGCCGGAGCGGGCGGCGTAGTTGGCGGTCTTGTTGCTGGTGACTTGAAGGGGAGCCAGGTCGGCTTGGGCGATCATGGTTGGTTGCCCTGTTGGATGGTATCGAGGAAGTGACAATTGAAAATCGTCGCGGGACTACAATCTCGGCTGGAGCCTGAACATCCCGAAGCACAATCACTGGCTTTGCGGGGCATCAAAACCAAGGCATCATATAGCTCCGACCCGCATTGTGGCACGCTAAATGCCTGCCCTACCTTTGCTATTCGGTCTCCGGCTCGGTCGGGTCGATGGACGGCAAATCGGTTTGTTTGAGCGCGTCGGCGTTGGTGACAGCAATGAACGCCGCTACGCCAGCAAGTAGCTTCATAGCCCGGTCCATGCGACCTGGCGCGGTGGATGGCTCGTTCAGCCACTGGTAGTAGTCCACCGCGACGGCACGTACCGAGCGAGCTTTTCGCGAGCCCATGTCCCACGACTCAAGCACCGCTTGGGCGGCGGCGATGTCCCGTGACGTTGTATCGGCTGCGAACTGGATCGCCACGCGGCGACCCTGGGCGAAGAACTCGGTCCAACCTTCACCGGCCTCGCCCTCCTTGAGCAGAGCCACACCAACGATAGACAAACCAGCGGAACGTAGGTCGGAATCGAGACGGTCTAGCACCATAAATGCACCTTTAAGACGCTTGGGTCAGTCCAAGTAGTTGTACCTACAGCTTCTGACCACTCTAGGATGTGAGCAAAGTGATAACCTGCTGGCTGTCGCTTGGACGTCTCCCCAGACTTGGAGGTGTTATTGGTTGAAGCATTCGCAGACCAGTTAGTTTCAGGAGTGGTTGCGCTATCGATCCCCAGCGTGATGAGTCGAATCACACCAGAACCGTTTATGCATCGCTGGATGTAGTCGAACCGGACCTCGTTTCCAACGTCGCCCAGTACGTACTCCACCTTGGCGTTGTCTCGGTTGCCAGTTTTCCGAAAAGCTGCCGTCGTGTAGGTGTAAATTCCCGCCGAGTCCACGGCGATTATCGGCGTAAGTACCTGGTTGTAGCGATTCCACACAAACCCCTTCTTGGGTCCGGTCCCCGCAACGAAAGAGAACTCAGTTGTCGTCGTGCTGGTGGTACGAATTGTGCCAATGTGCAATCGAGTCGTCGCTCCGCTCTTAACAGGCACTCCATTCTGGGTCGTCAGGGCGTCCGTTCGCGCGGAATTACTGGCCCAGGCCGCACTCAGTTCTAGCGCTGGCGTGCCCGCATTCGAATAGACAAACACGTCATAGTTCTTTCCGCTCGTCAATCCCGAAAGTGCCAAGCTAATCTCGATCAGATCGTGGGCAACCCATGCTTGGCCGTCGTAGAGGTAGACGGTAGCTCCAGGGAGCGGTGTGAAGTAGACCGTGCTGGCTCCTGTCACGTCGCTCGTCGGTACCGGCGTACCGCTGGTGAGCGTAAGACGACCGTTGGGCGGCTGAAATCTTACCGTTGTTGCTGGCGTCGCCGATTGGGAGAGAGCGAGCCACTGGCCGGCTCCGTCGTATTGAAGCTCTTGATAATCGCCCGCCTCTGCGAGCATCAGGTCGCCCGCTTCGCCTTCGATCGCATTGCCGTTGCGGGCGACGGTCACGGAGTTGCCGCCGGTGGTTTCGAGCAGCTTCACGCCCACAATCTGGTTCACCCGAGGGCTGCCAGGGAGAGTGACGGTGAATGAGCCGCCGCCGGCGTCGCATTGGACCAGTTCGCCGGTGCGAGCGGTGTAGTTGGCGGTCTTGATGCTGGTGACTTGAAGGGGAGGCGAGCAGGAGAGAGCGGTCATCAAGAGACACCTCGTCTATGGCCATGGAAGATCATGCAACATTGCCAACCATTTACTACGAACATGTGCCGGGGTGTCGAATCTGTTCTTCGCCCCATCTTGGGCATCCGCGTGTCTGGAGTCGTAGGCGCTAACGCACCTCCGAAACCGAGATGTATGGCCCAAATGGAAGCCCCGTGGAACTGGTATAGTTGCCGCTGCCGTTCTGAATCAGATCGAGCGTTATGTCGTCTCCGGCAGAGAGCTGGATCGTCGTCCCTGTCATTACTCGGCTATATGTATTGTTTGCCTCTATATATCCCGTACTAATTGCGACGCTGCTACTGTTTACTTTGACTCGGCACTGGACGTTGTAACGAGCCGAGTTCTCCACGTTCCATTGCCCCTGCACGTTGTAAACACCCGCACGACGAATCGTAACTCGGCCCGCAGTGGTGTTCGCAATTCCTCCCCTATCAAAATCGACCTGGTTCCAGTCGCAGGGCGTGTTCGTGGCGCTTGGCACGACCATGCCTGGGTTCATATACATGCGGCAGGCATGCGGTAACAATCCGTCTTGCACTATCTGCCAGTTGCTGCCGTCGCTGATGATTCCCACGAAGTCGTTGCGAATGTAGAGCAATACGGTTGCTGCCCCGTCGATGGTTTCGCTTCCGGCGGCATCGACGGTCACGGTGGCCGAATTGTCGCCGATCTTTTTCAGAGTGTAGGGTTTACCGGCATTGCCGACGGCCGTGGGCAGGGTGACGGTGATATTCGACGTGTTGTTGCAGAGCACCACCTCTTGGTCCAGCGTCAGCGTGGTGCTCGCCGTGATGGTAGCGACTGCCGAATTGCCGCTGCTTTCCTGTTCGGTGCGGTCGATCCAGTTGCCGGCGCCGTTGTATTGCAGTTCTAAGTACTCGCCGGTTTCGGAAAGCGAGGGGTCGCCCGCTTCGCCTTCGATCGCCTTTCCATTGCGGGCCACGGTCACGGAATTGCCGCCGGTGGTTTTGAGCAGCTTCACAGCCACGATCTGGTTTACGCGAGGGCTGCCGGGGAGGGTGACGGTGAATGAGCCGCCACTGGCGTCGCATTGCACCAGTTCGCCGAAACGGGCGGCGTAGCTGGCGGTTTTGATGCTGGTGACTTGGAGCGGAAATGTGTCGGCTTGGGCGATCATGGTTGGTTGTCCCTGTTGGATGGCATCGAGGAAGTGACAGCTGAAAATCGTCGGGGACTACACTCTCGGATGGAGCCTCAACGTCCTGAAGAACAATCACTAGTTTTGCCGGGCACCCAAATCTAGGCATCGTATAGCTTCGACGCGCATTGTGGCAGGAAGAATGCCTGCCCTACCTTTACTGCGCCCAAGAGTCATGAGCTTTGCGGGTAGCTTTAATGCGCTGGGGTTTGGAATCTGCGAAATCTCCCAAGCGGCGTAAGCAATTTACGACTCTGCCGAACTCGGCTTAGAAGCGCAACGCGGTTGGCCGAGCGCTCTCAGCCCTCTGGGGTTCGTGGCATCGGTGATCGTGTCGGCCCGACCCGTTGGCCCGAGTGTCGCTGCCAAATGCGAACAGGTCCAGCGTGAGCGCGCGGCCTGGGTCGAAGTAGGTTACAACGATGGTACCAGCCATCAGCTATAAACTCCGTTCGCAAACACGCTGCCGGCCGAATTGCCGGGCAAGTAGTTGGCACCGGCCATGCCTGTGGAAATCTGGGCGTGGGATTGTGAGAAATAACGCTGCCCCGTTGCCGATCCGCTGAAGGTGTCCGAATAGCACTGGATGTTCCCTTTTTCAGTGGCAAGCGCAAACATACCAAAAGCTCGTGTACCGCTAAGGGTGATTGTCAGGCTGTGGGCCTTGATGAACCCGTATTCAGCGACGACCCAGTGCCGATCCGCGTTACCGCTGATCGTATAGTTGCTGGTCACAATAATCGTGGCTCGGTTGAACGCCCCCATATGCCAAGTGACGCACGCTCCGAACTCAATGTTCGATAAGATGGTAGTATTAGCCCCTGTAACAAGTACCCCCGATCCGCTGGTGGTGGTCTGCACCTTGAAGCCGCGAATGGTGTAGCGGCCGGTGAACGTGCCACCGAAGCAGTTGGCACTGGTGGTGCTAATAAGGCAGTTAGCCGGAGTCGCCGTGTTGCCGTCGATGATGACTTGCCCGGAGCCCACGGTGCTTTTGAGAACCACGGGCGTGGTGTAGGTGCCATCGGCCACTTCGATCGTTACATCGTACAGGCCCAGGTCCAGCGAGGCAGCCACGTCAACCGCATTTTGAATGGTCAGGAACGCGCCACCGGAATTATTAGTCAGGCCGTTGTTGGAGTCGTTCCCATCGGTGCGAACGTAGTACGTTCGGGCCGCTGTCAGCAACTCGCGCGTGGCGTGGTCCACGCTCACGTATCCGCCGACGACGTTCCAGCTGCCAGCACCGTTGTATTGCAGTTCCAAGTATTTGCCGGCTTCGGAAAGCGAGGGGTCGCCCGCTTCGCCTTCGATCGCATTTCCATTGCGGGCGATGGTCACGGAGTTGCCTCCGGTGGTTTCGAGCAGCTTCACGCCCACGATCTGGTTTACCCGAGGGCTGCCAGGGAGGGCGACGGTGAAGGAACCACTGCTGGCGTCGCACTGCACCAGTTCGCCGGAGCGGGCGGCGTAGTTGGCGGTCTTGATGCTGGTGACTTGAAGTGGAGACAGGTCGGCTTGGGCGATCATAATTGGTTGCCCCTCTTCGGTTGTGTCAAGGACGTGATATTTGGAAAATGTCGCGGGATTCCACCCCCACCGTCCGAATGCCTCGACACCACGAAAGTATCGTCTATTTGGCTGGGGTAGATAAGACGCTGCCGACCATTGCTCAATTGTTACGCTTCGTACCTTGCCGTCGGTATTCTCTCTTTGTCCCGCCTCTACGTCCTTAAGCACTGGCATAGCCAGTGGCACCCATCAAGGAGCGATATTTGTCAGTGCCACCCAGCCGCCGTCTAATCGTGGGACGGTTCGTAAATTCGTTCCAACGAAGCAAGAACCCCACTCAATAGGATGACTTTTGATTCCATTTGCAGTCAAATATGTAGCCACGACATTCTCAGCTTGCTACGGCGCTGCACGTCGAAAGTGAACGATCGTGCGAAAGTCACCCTCCCGCGTGGTTAACTCCAGCCCAGGACGATCGTCTCCCTCCGCAAACTCACCGCGAATCCGGCACCACGTCAATCGATCTCCTTCGAGTTGAAAGATCGCGATCAGTCGCTTCTCTTGCGACTCTGGTTCTGCTGTAGGGTCGACCAGTCGATAGAACCGCATGGGCGTGGTTGTGAAATCGACAACGTGGTCCTTGTCAAAACTGGTCTCGGCTGTTTTGGACTGGTCGAACTTGGCAAACACAACCTCAAACTCCCGAGAAAACGCGTTCAACGTCAGCGAAGCCCGCTGGTTGCGACGAAACGCGGTTGCCGGTTTTCCATTGCGTTCGTAACTCTCGCCGATCCATTTTCCGTACAACATTTCCAATGAGGGAGCCGGCTGGGCGCCCTCATTTTCTTTGGGCTGCGGTTGCGGTTTCGCCGGCGGCTTTTGCTTTTCCTTCGCCAGATCGTTCTTGCGGCGGAGGTAGAACACGATATCATCGGATCCCTTCTTGGCCGCCAGCGTGGGCTTCTTGCCCGAATAGCCCTCGTGCGAGGGTGAAATCATCAGCGTGTTGCCGTCCAACTTGAAGATAAAGTAGAAGTCGCCAGTCAACTCGGTGGGTGCGGCCCGCCAGTGCGAGCCTTCAGGGATGATTTCAAAGGTATCCCAAATGAGTCGCCCGGTATTGTGTGGGTGTATGCCCGGAAAGGCTTTTAGGGCCGTGTGCGTATAGTCCATAAATAACCGGTTCTTCCCGTCGCGCTTCGGTAACGGCATTTCGATTGTGATCGTCACCGACTCCTTGTTCTTAAGCTCCTGACCTATGAGGCCATTGGCGTCGTAAGAAGTGGCGACCCAATCTCCTAAAAGCTGCTCGCGAAGCTTTTTCAAAGTATCGTCCGCTGAAGGCTCGTTGTTTTCGGCAGCGGCAATTGCCCCAACTGGCAGAACACCCGCCAACAGGAGGATTGCACATCCCAAAATAGCATGAGTCCAAACTCGGACTATGTGAGGCTTGAACATGAGGTCTTTCTCCATTTCGTGATGGTTAAAGTGAATCTTTGCCGTTAACGATCGGCTTCATTCAAGAACAGACGCATCTGCCACTGAACTGAATGATCCGTTTGGCGTCCCCGGCCGTCAGTTCTTTCATTTCCGGAGCTTTACCTCCCACGGAAGACGTCATTACTACGTTAATGGTTGTCAACGTAGCAGTAATGGTGATACCAATACTTGCAGTTGCAGTGACAGGGCCTTCGGTCACCGTTCGACTGGTGCCCGCGGACGCGGTCCCCGGCCTGCCTGGATCCGGCACGATATCCCAGGGGTTTTGTTTCTTCCATTCCTTGGCCGTGATTTTGGACGTTGGAGTGTTCATTTGTCCCGCAGCAGCTCGGAATGCAATCCTGCATACGCCATCGATAACCTCACAACGCCAGGAGGCATGGCCAGTTGCATTCACGTACGACTTACTAGGCTTAAATGATGACCTTCCCGTTTGCTTTCGCTCGATTCCTTCGGAAATGGCACTTCCGTGGGTGAAACCGCCGTTAAGATATTCCAGGTGAAGTCCCACAATGAAACTCCGCACATGGGCAATATAGCGATCGACCATATTTCCCCGCTTCTTGTAGGACCGATTTACATCCGCATAGCTTCCCGTGCGGAAAGGTTGAGAAGTTGGGACATAGCGGCAAGTGCCTAACGGATCGGTGGCGTCGAGAGGCGCATTGTCGAGGTAGTTATAGAAGTGGACGCCTCCCGAGTAGCCGATCGAATCGCGACTGACGAACCGTCCCAATCTACTTTCATAGTAGCGGGTGCGAAACAAATAGAGGCCGGTTTCGCTGTCGAAACGCTGGCCCGTGAATAGGAAGGGGCAAGCGGGATCATCGCCTTGAACTGCGTCGTCCGCAAACCAGTCGGAACCCGTACCTGGACTGGTAAAGATCAACGTATTTCCGTAAGCATCGTAGTCGTAAACTTCGACAATATCGCCAGTGCCATCCGTGAGCGCGGTGGTGCGGTAAATTAGGTCTTGCAGCGGGTAGACGTCCACGGGCGTGCCGTCAGGATCATTTCGCTGTTGGAGTAGTTCATCAAGATATGTTCCCCAAACGTAATGTTTCGTGGGATCGTTTGAACCATCGCGTTCTTCGACGCACTGCCAATTGCTATTATAGAGCAAGTCAGTCGTGCCATTAGCAATGGTTCCCGAGAGGCCGCCATTGGATACAACCTTGCGGATGCGGCGCCCCAAAGCGTCGTAGGTGTATGCTGCGATTAGCGTAGGAGTGCCGCTGGGATCTTTGTAAACCTGCTTGAGACGATTCAGAGCATCCCATTCATAGCCGCGAATACCGTCGTTCAACGTATTGCCGTTGAGATCGTAGGTAAATAGCGTCGCGCCTCCGCCATCATCAACGGTGAATACCTGGTTCAATCCATTATGTTGGCGGATCTCGTTAACGGCGGAACTGCCAACGGGCGTAAAGACAGTCCGATGCCAGTTGCCAACTCCATCAAGATCATAGCTGCGGGACTCGTCGGAATTTGGCAAAGCAATGGGCGAAGTGACCTCGCCACCTCCAGCATTTCCTTGGCCTCCTGTGTTCGAAAGTTGGCCGCGCTGATACTGTCTAAGCCGATTAAGCGAATCAAAGCCGCCCAATGGAGTCTGGTCGTCAAATGGCTCATACAAGTGCGAGCGATCCTCTGCGTGTAGGGCCCGCTCGTACAGGTTATTGTTCGCTTTGTCGAAAATGGTCGTTTGCCCAATCAAGGCCGAGGTGTTGTTATAGGCATGCGTACCCCCATTGATCCCGCCAGCGAGGAATCTCTTGGTAATCATCCGGCCCGATCCATCGAAACCGAGGCGGTCACTCGATTGATCTCCCCAAGTTGGAGTTGCCAGGCCCTCCTGTCGAGAACCTCGCGTCCGCGAATTATTCATTCCTGACATAATTAGCCCATTCGCGAGCACACACTCAGCAAGTCCCGAGCTTCCAAAGAACTGCCAGGATGCAATATCCGCCCCACCAGAAGTCTCTTCGACCAGCATGCGGCGGTACAGATCGTCGAACGTGTTCGTAATCTGCCTGCCATTGGGGAAGGCGAACTGCGTCATCGGATGCGATGTGAACTTCTCGTTGGTCACGTTCCGGGTGTTGCCGCCAAAGGTCTGAGAATCTTCCAGCAACCGACCGAGCGAATCGTAGGCCATGGTTACGTCGGCATCGTCGCTGCTCACGCTGTCGCGGGCGAAGGTGGTCCGCGCGAGGCCATCGTACTGGAAGCTCTGCGCCGTGGTGCCGACCACCCCGGGGGCTAGAGCGATGAAAACATTTGTTTTTCGGCTAGCAGCGTCATAGGTGTTTGCGAACACCGAGCCGTTCTCGTCCGTGTACCCAATCACGTCCGATGCTTCGTCGTACACATTCACGCTGGTGGAGCCGTCGTGGAACGTCATGACCGTCTGCCGGTTGAGCGTGTCGTACGTCCAGAGGGTGATGTTGCCGTTGTCATCGACCAACTGGCGAATGTTGCTATTTCCATCGTACAGCGCACTAGTCGTAATGGAAGCGCCGCCGTAGGCCAGGAACGTGCTGTTAGGCGGGGGCGGGGCGTCACCCTGGCCCCGCTCCCGCAAATGCTGCTGGATTTGGATGGGGCGACTCGCACCGTCGTAGACGGTGACCACGCTGTTACCCTTAGGGTCGACCATCAGCGTTTCGTTGTTGCGCGAATCGTAACCGTATCGCGTGAAAAGAGTTTCACTGTCGGCCGGGGCGGCATCGAAGCTGGCGTCCAAGGTTCCATCCGCGCCTTGCTGAGCCTGAACCACGAGTCGGTTGAGGGCGTCGTACTGCATGGCCGAACGGAAAATCTCGTCGGCGACTGCCGGCGATGTGATGGTGCATTTTTCGGTTCGCGTGACGTAAATCACGTTGCCGGCAGCATCGTACGCGTTCTCAACGATGTTGCCGAGTGCGTCGATGATGCGGATTTGCCGGCTGGCGCCGTCATAGTCCATCGTAGTCACGCTGGCGTTATCCTGGATCTCCTCAATGGAACGTCCGGCCCGATCGTAGACGCTTCGCGCCAACACGTAGGAATCGCCACCGGTGGTCAGCGTGACCGTGCCCGTGTGGTTGTTGGCGGTGGAGTTGGTGGCCAGGCCGCCGCCGGTGTGGGTGACGGTGCGGCTGGATGGCAAGCTGGTTCCCGTCGCCAGGAACACGTTCTGCTGGGACTCGTACTGCCTGCCCGCTTCATCGAAGCGTGACTCTGAAGCCGCCATATCGACATTGCCCGTGCCGGTGCGATCAGTGGGCGTGGCGCCGCCAATCGGACCTTGCCAGGTGCTCTCCACGACGCGGCCATCGGGATCGTGGTCCATTTCCGCCACGTTGCCGATGGCGTCGATGGCGCTGATCACCCGGTCGAATCCGTCGTACTCATTTTCGAGGACGAAGTCGCCAGTATGGACGAGCTGAGAGCTGGAGCCGAAGGCGTCTTCGATCGTCGCCGTTTGGTGGTTACCCGAGCCGCCCCGCGCAGCCGGTCCGATCTGCTGAAGCACATTCCCATTGCCATCATAGGCGGTAATGCTGATGGCTGGCGTGTCAGGCGCATTGCCCACCTTTGTAACGATCCGTAGGTTGCGTTCATCGTAATCGAACTCGACCGTGTTCTCTTCAGGCTGAATGACCGTGATGAGGTTCTCGTTGGGATCGTACTCGTAGCGCGTGACGAGGTGATCGGGATGCGAACCGGTAGCATCAACGTCTTCTTCGATCAGGTTATCCAAGAGATTGTAGCTTTTGAGATTGCTGAACCAACCGGAGCGAAGTTGCCGGCCCGCGTGCCCCTTGCGGCTGGGAACATTGGCCGTGCTGTGCGAGCCGGTCGGCGAGAAGTGGCCATAACCGGCATCGGCCGGATCTTCGCTCTGGTAACGGACGAACTTGTCTTCGATGTCTTCGCGGATCACGTTCCGGTTGGCGTCGAAATGCTGTTCGGTGCGATAGCGATATGGCTCG
>JAANMU010000422.1_pt1 | contig 52055 bp, 38 predicted proteins | sample 7279701 | NCBI WGS metagenome assembly JAANMU01 (sample SAMN14094539, study PRJNA606508) | bioreactor metagenome | isolation source: A lab-scale SPAN reactor treating ammonium-rich wastewater day 57 | place: Ireland: Galway | collected 2017-03-13
GCGTCTGGAGTGCGGTGGCTTCAGCACCGCTTTTCATTCGCTGGTGAGGCTGCGACCGCCGGTTGGAAAACCGGCGTTACGGCTGGGGGAGAGCGGCGGTGAACACGCGCGCACTCCAGACGCTGCGCGCGGCACGGTGAGGCTTGGACTTCGCGACAGCGTCTGGAGTGCGGTGACTTCAGCACCGCTTTGGGTCGGCTGAGGAGGCTCCAGTTGCCGGTTGGAAGACCGGCGTTACGGCGAATAACAAAAAAAATTCCTGGAAGGTTGCAAACAACCTTCCAGGAACCAACCCAACCCCAACCTGCACCAGATTACTCGAGCACCCGCACGCGGTAGAAGTGGACGTGGCCGCCCGTGCCGGGGTCTTGATATTCCATCTCAAACCCGGTGCCATCCAGCGTGGACACCTCGCTCCAACTGCCGCCGAACAGCGACACCGAGCGCTCCACCGCGTAGCGTTTGCCTTCCACCGACGGCCAGCGGACGGTCCGGGGCTGGTTGCCGGAGGACACGCGCAACACCGAGCCGCTGTCGTTCGGATTCGTGCCGGCGGCGAACTCTGCGTAATTGTTGGCCCCGTCGCCGTCGGCGTCCGCGGTGGCGGCGGAGAGCAGGTTGTAGATCGAACCGAAGTGGCGCAAACGCCAACTGTCCGGGATGTCGTCAAACCACGACGATGCCGAGCGATCGGACAACGTGATGAGGCCGGTCTTCGTCTGTTTCGGGAACGACGCCAGACCGTTGGGCGAAGCGGAGGCGTGCTCGAAATGGACGGCGTAGGCGGCGCTGCTGGCGGCACCAGCGGGGACATGCACGGTCAGGGTGCCGAGCGTGGCGTTGCCGGTGAGCCCGGGGATGTAGCTATTCAACCAGGTGGCGGCATAACTGCCAAAGCCTTTCGAGGAAGTCAGCGTGGGCAGCCCCAATGCCGGGTTCGGTGTGAACTGCACCGGCAGGGTCAGGGCAGGGGAGCCATCCAGCGGTGTCACGCTGAGACTCAGCATCAGAGTGCGAATCGGATAATCGCCCTCGATCTTGGCTTTCACCGGAATCTGGAGGGTTTGTCCAGCCGAGGCCAGGTAGTCACCGCTGCTGAAGTTCACCGCCGCCGCCGCGGAAACCGTGGGAAGAACTATTGGCTGCGGGGCGAAGTTGCCGGCGATTTCCGCGCCGCGCACGCCATTGGTCCAGAACCGGCGGAATCCCAGCAGCGTCGGATCCAGCGAACGGCGGAACGTCACATACACGTCGCAGACGTCCAGGTAGCCGTCACCAAAGGCGATCTGATTGATAACGGTGTCGTTGCCATTGAACAATCCGTTCAACGTGGACGTATCTCCGCTAATGTCGGTATTGAATACCAGATAACCGTCGGGATGGATGCTGTAAGTGCCACCGCACGAATCCATGGCGTCGAAGAAGTCGCTGACGTTGGTGTAGCCGACTCCGTTGAAGGAATTCTCGTCGAAGGGCGGCATGTTGACGCGATAAACAGCGGATTGAAATACTTGCATGACGTCGGAGTTGTCCAGGTTCGTGTTGCCGAAATCACCGGCATTGAACCAACGGAAGGGGGCACTGTCGCCCGCGAGATACTTGCGCTGACCGACGGTGACGTGCTTAAAGGAATTGAGCGCACCGGCCGCCGTTGAACCGTTGGTGGGCGTAGCGATGTACACCTCCGAGCCAGGCGCACCGACGCCATCCGAAGTGGCGGAGGGCAGTCCGATCCGAATCTCGTAGGTGTCATTAGGCAGTGCGTTGCTGGGCACCCGGAAGGCGTACCCGCCGAGAACGACTTTGCCGTTAGCTTCATCAAACAACGTGTCGTGGGGCATCGAATACTTTATCAAGTCCTGCGCAGTGGTGTCGTACAGGTTCGTCATTGAGTAGCGCTCAAGCCAGCCGATGCCAAGCAGGTTGAGATTGTTGTTGGTGTTGACAAACGTCATGTCCACGAACGGTATGCCGGCCCACGGAGTCCCTAGGGGGAACGACTGGATCTTGTCCATTGGCGGCGGACTCGATTGATTGCCAATGAAACTCCATGGCGGAATGGTTACGTAAACCGGGGGAGTGATGCCCGGAATCGGTTTCTTGAGAAAGGACTGGAAGCTCACCGCGCCCGGAGTGACGGGCGGACCGGGCTGCGGCCCGGCGTCGGTCACGGTGACGTTGAACTGCAGGCTGTAGATTCTTGATTCCGGCAGGACGTTCATAGTGACCGGCGCATAGAAGTATTGGCCCGAGGACGCGCGAAAATCACTGGATGCCTCCCCGGATTCAAAGCCGAACGAGATCTTGTTGGCATTGAAATTCGTGGGCGAGAAGACCCGGCTGGCGATTTCGCTCGGTTGATAGTTGTTGCGGAACGCGCGAATGCGGAATTCAGTGTTGGTGGTGATATTGAGCGAAATGTTCCGCGGTGCCGAAATCGGCCCTTCGCTCGCTGGATTGTTTGGCCCTGGCTCAGAACCGTCGGTGGTGTAATACATTTCGGCGCCCACCGTCTGGGTATCCACGCTGAACATCGCGGCGTTATCGCCAATGATCACCGGGCTGGCAGCCTTGAAGATGAACCGCGCCTGAATCACCGGGCTGCTGGGGCGACCCGTCTGGAAGCTGATAGCCTTGACAGTCACATCGGGCTGCGGCGGGATGATGGACGGCGGCACATCAATGGGAAACAACCCGTCGCGGTACACCGGAGGCGTGCTCCCGGTGGTAGGACCGGGAATCGGGACAGTATCCACACCTTCGGGCGTGGCGCCGAAGGTGAAGTGCGTTTCCGTGCCGGCGATCCCTTCGATGGCGATGGTTCGATCGTTGTTGAAGGTAAAGGTATTGAAGTTGGGCGAGGGACCGGTGCGAAGCACCGACACGACTATTGCCGGCGGCACCGTGAAATCCACCCAGCCCAGCCGCGGAGGTGACACTGCGGTAGGTGGTGGCGGCGGCAAGGGAAGGCCACTGCCGGTCACCTGGCGGATGACGTGGTAATAAGTTTCCGTGGTGTAAACCGTGCCATTCGGCGCGAAGACCACACCGAGGGGGGAACGGGCTTCCACGGTGCCAAGGATATCGAGATTGGTCACGCTGCCGTCCCACCATCCGGGGAAGACATTGGCGCCGGGATTCAGCGGTCCAACCCAGTTGCTGGAACTGACGCCGTAAAGATTGGTCACCACGCCGCTGGGTTGGGAGACTTTGACCTTGTGGTTGCCGGTATCGGTGATCACCAGGCTGCCGTCTCCGGCTTCCGTGATGCCAGAGGGTTGGTTGAACTTGGCGTTGGCCTTGGTAGCGCCTTGATTGTTCAGGCCGGTATAGTCGCCCACGCCGTTGAAGCCGGTGTTGGTGGACACGACGCCCGTGGAGGGATCAATAATGTATATCCCATGCCGTCCGGCGTCGGCGGCAGCGATCTTGCCATCGCGCTTGACGGTGATGCCCTGCAAGGAAGCCCCGGCGTGCGCGATGGTGGCGTTGGTGGTCACCACTCCGCTCGGCGTCACCCGAATCAATTGGTTGCCACGCGCCGTGACATAGATGTTGGTGACCGCGTCGAGCGCGATCCCGGCGGCGTTGACCAGGCCGGTGAGGTTGGTGGCGACGAGTTCGCCGTATTGGTTGAACTTCAACACGTAGCCGTTGCTCCCATTGCCCCGGTTGAGAACGTACACGTTTTGCTGGCCGTCAACCGCCACGCCAACCGGCTGGTTTAGCGGGTTGCCGACGAGCGTCGGGTTGGGGACAAAGGTCAGGGTCTGATTCAAGGCAAGCTTGATTTCACGGACGGCGTTATTGTTTCTGTCCGCGATGAACAGGAACTGGCCGGAACTGTCCACGGCGATGTCGTAAGGCGTGTTAAATCGCGAGGCAGGCGTGCTCCCATCCACAAAACCGGAATAGCTCGGATGCGTGAAATAGGGGATGTCTGACAAGGTGGTGACTTCCGGCGCGGCCAAAAGCGAGCCGGCGGAGGCCAACGCCAACGCCAACGCGGCGGCCAAACGGCCCAAGCGTGACGGCGCCGACGGCAGCCGCCAGGAGCGGCGGGCGGGGCAAAGGTTTAAGGGTTTCATAAGCAGGGAAATTCAGTTGGTTCCTCGTGAGCCAGGTTCATTGGAAGGGGTTGCGATGGCCGGTGTAGGATTCATCCAGAACCGGTTTGCTCCAATCCAGTGGTTTGGCGCTGTCCCAAGGGGTCCAATCGGGGTCTTCTTCCGTGACGGGAGAGGACTTGAGATAGGCGCTGGCGGTGGGTTGAAAGTCGCTGTCCTGCACGATGCTGGGGGTGATGAAGATGATGAGGTTCTGGCGATTGCGTTCCTTGCTCTCGTGGCGGAACGCCAGGCCAATGACGGGGAGGTCACCCAGGATGGGGACTTTCTTGTTGGCGTTATTGAGGTCGTCCGAGATCAAACCGCCCATCACCAGGGTGTTGCCGCTGGGGATCAGCACCGTGGTTTCCATTTTGCGCGTGTAGAAAGAGTCCACGTTGTTCGCCAGATCGCCGACGGTGCTGGTGAATTTGGGCCCGAGTTTGAGGATGCCTTGTTGGACTTTCATCTCGACGACGTCGTTGGCGGTGATACGGGGCGTGACATCGAGGCTGACGGTCAGGTTGGAGTAGGAGATGGAAGAACCGCCGGCGGTGTTGGCGGTGCCGGCCTGGACGTTCACGATGGGGAACAAGAGGCCGACATCAATCGTGGCTTTCTGGTTGTCCAGCGTCACCACGCGCGGCTCGGAAATCGTCTTGGTGTCGGAGGAGGTGTTCAAGAACGACAGGGCGGCGCTGACACCATCGGCATTGAGGAACGCAGTGGAGGGATTAAAGCCGCTGGCGGTGTTGAGGCTGAGGCCATTGATTCCGCTCAAGGGATCGAGCAGGCTAACCGTCTCGGAAGTCTTGGACGACTTGGAAGTAGAGGTAACCGTCCGACCACCGGGCAGGGTGGTGGTGGTGGTGCCGCCGGGGGTCGTCGTCCGAGTTTCGCTACTGGTCAGGCCGTTACCAAAAGAAAAGTTCTGCCGTTCGAGTGTGCCGGACCAGTCAATGCCTTTGGCGGTCTTGGGGTTCAAAGTGGTTTCGAGGATTTTCGCTTCAATGAGCACCTGCTTGGTTGGGGTGTCGAGTTGGGCCACCAATTGTTCAACTCCCTCGATTTCCTTCTCGGTGGCCAGCAGCACCAATTGACTGGTGCGGACGTCCGGCACCACTTTGCTGCGTTTGTCGGAAAGCGCGGTCTGCACCGAGGTGAGAATGTTGGAGGGCGCGGCATACTTGAGCTGGATGACGTGGGTCACCAACGGTTCCGCGGCCGCGGGGTCCTTGACCGTGACGCGGGCGATCCGGGTTTTCGGATCGTCGAGCAATTGCAGGTCGTAGTTCATGAGCAGAGCGGTGAGGGCCTGTTCGGCGCTGAGGTTTTCCCAACGGAGCGAGATACTAGGTTGCACCTTGATCACGCCGCGCTCATCGGGCTGGCCGTAGCCCACCTTGGGGTCCAAGATGTAATTGATGCCGGCCTGGCGCGCGAGGTTCTCAATGGCCGTGGTCAACGGCACATCCTGGAACTGGATCAAGGGAATGAGGGTGCCGGACGGTGCCGCGTCGGTTGTGGTTGTGGCACGGGTGGGCGGTTCCCCGGTCGGATTGGTCTGGGCCGGGGCCAAACTGCAGGCGACAAGCCCAACGAGGGTCACAACGGCGAGTTTTGCTTTCATTTTTCGTTTCTCTGAGGTTGAGCTTCTGGTTGACGGTTAAAAAATGCTGCTCAACACGGGCATTTTTTAGCAGCCCCGATGCCACGCGGCGAAAAAGGGGCGGGTTTCCAATACGGGCGGTACAACTCCGAAACTACCAAAAGAACTTTGTCCCGCAACAAGACAAGCTGACGAAGCGCGTGAGGCGCGGGTGTCCCGTTCGGGAGCGAGAATCAGTTGTTCTCGGCGCGCCGCAGGACGCGTCGCACGCCGTTCGCTTCGATCACCGCGGTGCCAGCCTTGACGTTGATTTCCAGGCACACCACGCGCACGCGCTCCTTGCCGGAAACCACTTCGAGGGAATCACCGACACCGAAATTGACATTATTGATGACGGCCAACGCCTTGTCCGCCGAACCGGAAAAGCCACGGAGCACAAGGTCCACCACGGTGGGAGTCTTGGGGACCGGCACCGGCTTCGTCTCCTTGTTCAGATCGTAGATGCGAGTGGAGGTCGGGTAGAAGGGATCCCTGCCCTCTGCGGGCGAAGTGGGTACTTTGAATTCCGAACGGGGGATCGCCGGCATCGCCGGCGCCGCCTCGTCCGCCTTCGCTGCCGCTGCTGGTGGTTCGGGTTTCGCTTTGGTGGCCGGGGCTTTGGATTGCGCGCCAATCGCCGGGGTCAGCAACAGCGGAGACAGCAGGAGGGCGAAGAGCCGCACCCGCCAGCAGGAGATCCCGCGACGCGGGGTCATGGATAGGCGAGAGGAATTCATAGCGGATTGGGTCTCACGAGCGCCGCGACGTCCATCCGGAATGTTAATTTCTCCTGGTCCTTGGCGGTGCCGGGGCCGCGCTCCACGTCGAGATTCAGAATGCGGATATGGGGAAACCGGTTTTCAAAATCCGCCACGAAAGCGCCCAAGTCGTGATAGTACGCGGTGCCGGAGAGCGAGAGGCGCGCCTGCCGGTAGGGGAACCGCGGCAAGAGGTTGACGGCGCCCACCTCGGCCGAGGGACTGAACTGCGGGGGATCCACCTTGTGTTCCACGCGGAAGGTTCGGATGGTGTTGATAATCCAGGAATAAGAGTCGGTGTGAGCCATGCCTTGTTCCAGACTATCGAGCACCCCGCGCGCCTCGGCCAGTTCCGCTTCCAAGCGGTCCGCGTGTTTGATTTGCTCCTGCATCTGCCCGAGTTTGTGTTCCGCTTCCTCGGTCTGCCGGGCAAGTTGCGAGAGTTTGTCGAACTGGAGCTTGATCAGACCGTAGCCCAGCCCGGCCAACACGACGAGGGTCAGCAAGACGACCATGACAAGCTGGTTGCGCTTCTGTTTGGGCAGCTTGTTCCATTTCATCGCACGACCTCCGGGTAGCGACATTCGAGGGAGAAGAGCACGTTCGCCTTGCCCGCCTCCGGGGAGGATTGCAGGGTGAACTGTTTCAAAGTGACGGGGTTGGTCCTCTCCAGCAAGGTCCGAAAGTAGGGATGCGCCGCCACCGCTTCCTTGTACTTGTCCACCTGATCCCCAGGGTTGGGCGAGGTGTCACTGCCATCGAGCGTGACGAGGATTCGCTCCGTGACGGTGGCGGGTTTGCCGGGCACGAGGCGGTTGTTGTTGGTGCGGGGCTTGGTTTCCTCGATGAAGGTATAGGTCTGCTGGGCGCGCAACCGGACCAATTGCACATGGTCCACGCTGGTGTCCTGGAGGGCGTTGAGCAGGTTGCCGTTGAGAAAGCGGTTGGTGGCGAGCTGGCTCAACGCGCCCAACTTTTGCTTCACGTCCGCGAGTTCCTTTTGGTTGTTCAACACGTGCTGGTATTCGTTGGTCCGGGCATTGAGGGAGGCTTCAATGCGGCCCAACTGGTTTTTGGCCAGCATGGCCTTGAGTTGCAGCGAACTGCTCCAGACGAGCACCAGGCAGATCAACAGCGCCGCCACCCAGATGGCGCGCTTCACCGGATCGCGGCGGCGCATTTCCTCGGCCGCTTGAGCTTCAGCAAGAAGATTGAGGCGAATGGGCATAGGTCAAATCCTAGTCAAAGGGCGGCCAGGGCCGCGCCCACGGCCACGCCCAGTTGCGGGGCCACTTGATCCAGTTCGGCCGTCTGCTGCGGCGGCAGCGCAATCTCCATGAATGAAGTCGGATTCCAGATCCGGCATTCGATTACCAGTTCGTTCTGAAGCGACTGCAAAATGGACTCAGATCGAGCCGAGCCGCCGGCGATGAAGACCCGCCCGACGGGAAGGTCCTGTTGATGCTCGAAGAAATCTATCGAAGCACGCAACTCGCGTCCCAGGGGGACCAGTACCGAATCCAAGGCCGGTTGCACTTCCGAAGCCATGCCGACTTTGATGCCTTCCGCTTCCGCGTAGCTGATGCTCATGGCCTCGCTCAAGGCGCCCGTCATGCGGTCTCCGCCCAGGTTCACCACCCGGCACAGGCTCAGTTCCCCCTCCTGCACAATGCAGATGGAGGAACACCGGAAGCCCACGTCCACCAGAGCCACCGTCTCGCGGGAAAACACATCCGGCATCGCCAGTTCAAACGCATTCACCGGACTGATCAAACCGGGGGCGATACACTCGGCGGACAACCCGGCGGCTTTCGCCCCCTCGGAGTAGTCATCCACGAGTTGCTTTCTGGCGCCGGCCACCAGGACGCGCTGTTTGGCCCCGCCGGCCAGCGCCCGCGCGGCTTCCGGTCCTTTGGCCCCGTTCCGACCGGCCAGCACGTGGCAGTCAAAAACGTAGTTGGTCAGGTCCTGCTGGAGATAATTCCGGGAGTTGAGCTTCAAGACCGTGCGCATGTCCTCCACGGGCAGGCGAGGCATTTCCACGTGGCGAACCAGCGCGTCGCTGACGCTCACGGTGAGGGAAACCGACTTGAAGCGGGCATCCAGCGCCTGGCTGACCGTTTTCAGATGCTCGGTCAGCAGGTCAACGGAGAGAGTCTTTTCAAAAATCGGCGCGTCCAGCATGGCATAGCGGCACAAGGCGAGACTCTCGCCCCGCCGTTGCAGATGGACAGCCTTCGTCGTACGGCTGCCCAGGTCCACCGCTATCATCTGGTCTCGCCGCTTTCTTGATCCGCGTTCAAAAAATGGCAGGGCCATGTCCGTCTCTTATCTGGTTCGACAATTCATTGCAAGTAGCATCTGCCCCGCCGGCGGATACGCGACACACATCGCTTGCCCGGACAGATCCAACTTCTGATCGCGAGCGTAATCAGCAACAGCCGCGCCACATCGCCAGCGATGGTCGGCGAGGCGGAAGATTCATGGCGTCAGGGGTGTTTGTCGGCTGCATCCGGCCTGCCGGTTGTCCTGACTCAAGGCGCGTCTGTCTCGTTGCTGGGCCGCCGGGCCGCATCCGCCGGGCTGACGGAGATTATTTCGGCAGCAGCAGACCCGGGTCTTCCCCCGTCATCTGATCCCGCGCGGCCTGCTCCAGAATTTTGAACAGTGCCTCCAGCAACACGGTCCGCCGCCCCTGCCACAACACGCCAAACGTGACCGGCTCGAATCCGTCCAGCGGCAACAAACGCACTTGCGGGTGATATTTCATTTTCGGCACGCGCACCGTGACGCCGATGCCATAGCCGTTGGCCACATAAGTCTGGACCATTTCCACGGTGCTGACTTCAATGCTGCTGAACCAATCCACTTTCAGTTTGTTCAAACCCTCCTGAAACGCGCGCCGGATCGGTTCGTTGCTGGGCACGGTGATCAGTGATTCCTCGATGCGGTCGCATTCCCACAATTCCCCGGCGGACGCCAGCTTGCTGCGTTTGGGCACCAGCAACACCAGCGGCATCTTGAACAGGGGAATCACGTTGATGCCCGCGGGTGGCCGCGCCCCCAGCAGACACACCGCCAGGTCAATCTCCTGCTGCTGCAGCCAGGGAATGACCTCGGGATCATACCCCTCGCGCAGCGTCACTTTGAGTTTGGGAAACTGCCGGTGCAACTCCTGCAAGATTGCCGGCAAGTGATCGCGCAACATGATCTCGGACGCCGCGATCCGCAAATGTTGCGAAATGCCTCCGCGCAGTTTCTCCGCCATCGGCGTCAGGTTGTCGAAGAATGGCTTGATGAAATCAAACAGCTCCTTGCCTTGCGGCGTGAGCGAAAACGGCCGCCGATGAAACAAGGTCACGCCGAGGAATTCCTCCAGTTGAATGACCTGCCCGCTGATGGCCGGTTGTTGGATGCCGTACGGCATGTTGCGCACCGCCTCGCTGATGCCGCCATGCTTCGCGACGTAATAGAAAAGCTCCAGGTGATGGATGTTCATATCAATGATTCCCGCTTCGCTCAGGCCACTGTTATCGAATTACGTCCCCTCGGCAAGCCGGCAGACCCTGCCGGCAGAGCGGAGGCATTTTTGCAGGCTTTCCTTGAACGTGCGCCCGATGGCCATCGCTTCGCCGACACTTTTCATCTGCGTGGTGAGCGTGGGGTCGGCTTGCGGGAATTTCTCGAAAGCAAAGCGCGGAATCTTGGTGACGACGTAATCAATGCTCGGCTCGAAGCTTGCCCCATGAGAGAGCACACCTGCTGACGCGTTGACCGTGTGCATAATTCTCTCACGGGGCGAGCGGGGGTTTCGCGCGCAATGTCGTTCTTGAGTTCGTCGAGCAGGTAGCCGACGGCGAGCCTGGCAAATCAAATTCGCAATTGCCGCTGTGGACTAACTAGACTAATGTTGCCGCCATGAAAACTGTGAATGTTCACGAGGCGAAAACCAATTTTTCCAGCCTGCTCGCCAAATTGGAAGCGGACCGTGAAACCATCGTCATCTGCCGCAATGGAGAGCCGGTCGCCGATCTTGTGCCGCATAAGCGGGTGAACCGCATCAAAACGCATCCCGCCTTGAGCAAAATCAAAATCGCCTACGACCCGGTCGAGCCACTTACTGCTGAGGAATGGCCGGAGGCCGCGCGATGATTTTGGACACCTGTGCCGTGCTCTGGCTCGCCAGCGGCGATAAGAAATTGAGCCGCGCCGCACTCAAGGAAATAAACGAAGCTGCGGTGGTTTATGTTTCCGCCATCAGCGGGTTTGAGATCGCCATCAAAGCAGCCAAAGGAAAGTTGCAGCTGCCCGATTCGCCGCGAGAGTGGTTTGACAAGGTGGTCGAGCATCATGGGCTTGCGGTCCTTCCGCTCGATTTGGACGTTTGTATCACCGCAGCCCAACTGCCGCCAATTCATGACGACCCTTGCGACCGGTTCATCATTGCCGTTGCCAAGGCTCACGATCTTACTGTGGTGACAGCCGACGAGCGGTTCGAGAAATACGACGTGACGGTGATTTGCTGAACTGCGTGGTGAGCGTGGGGCCGGCTTGCGGGAATGGTGGCCGTGCGCAAGCACCTCGAAGGCAAAGCGCGGAATCTTGGTGACGACGTAATCAATGCTCGGCTCGAAGCGGCAGGAGCGCGGCGTTCACGCCGCTTCAACGTTCAAATTCAAACAACGCTCGAATTCTCCTGTGACTTTCTTACGATCGTGCGGTGAAGCGGCATAAATGCCGCGCTCCGCTCGCAATGGAATCGCCGAAACCAATTCGCCGCACGCCGCCGAAGAATCTCGGCCTGCTTGAACTCATTCGCGGCAAACGCGAGCGGGATTGGAAACCGTCCATTGAGGAATTGAAGAAGGGCTTTCGCGGCTGGCATCAACGCGGATTTCTGCCGCACTTCGACGCGCCGGGTGTCACGCAGTTCGTCACATTTCAACTTCACGATTCCTTTCCCGTGACACGCCGCCCGGAGTTTGAAGCGATTCTGAAAGAGCCGGATGATTCCGCGAAGCGCCGGAAACTCGAAGCATGGCTGGACCGCGGCCACGGCGAGTGTTGGTTGCGTCGGCCTTATGTGGCCAAACTCGTTGAAAAGACTTTGCTTGAAGCCGATGGACGCGATTATCGGATGCAGGCGTGGGTGGTGATGCCGAACCACGTTCATCTGGTCGTAGATGTTTGGGACGTGCCGCTGGTGAAGCTGATCAACGGCTGGAAAGGCAAGTCATCGCGAGAGGCAAACAAGCTGATGGGTCGCAGCGGGAAATTTTGGCAGGAGGATTATTACGACACACTCATCCGCGACGAGGCGCACTTGAAACGGGCCATCCGTTACACCGAGCAAAATCCCGTGAAAGCGTTTCTGGCAAAAGCCGCGAGCGAATGGCTGTGGAGCAGCGCCCGTCATCGCGACGAATACGAACGCCTGCCGTGGCAGCGCAGCGCATAGGCGCGCGGCATTTATGCCGCTTCAGCGTGCGAAGTTCGGGAGGCTCTCGAAATAGCGGACGCGCCGGGTGGACGAACAGTGAAGCGCCGTGAACGGCGCGCTCCGGCTGGGGCTCGCGACCTTCAGGTCGCTTCAACGGGCGGATTGGCGAGGGCGTTGGAAAATTTCTGCGCGTGCTGGTGTGCGTGAGGTGAAGCGGCGTGAACGCCGCGCTCCGGTCTTGGAGCGCAACCTTCAGGTTGCTTCAAGGCGCGAAGCTCGAACGGCTCTCGACCGTTTTGGGCGTGTTGGATTGGGGGAAGTTGAAGCGGCATAAATGCCGCGCGCCGGGCGCAACGGCTTGCGGGAACTTCTCGAAGGCAAAGCGTGGAATCTTGGTGACGACGTAATCAATGCTCGGCTCGAAGCTCGCGGGTGAAACGCGGTAAGCGAGTAAGCAATGAGCAAACATGGAATTACTCACTCAAACGAAGTCTTGGCCACATCTCAGCCGTTGCAATCGTCAGCCCATTCTTCGTAAGCGCAGCCATCGCTCCATCAGAACGTTTCCACCGCTTGTCACCAGCAGATACCCATTTCAATTTTCCTTGATCGGTGTGCCGTTGGAGAATCGCTTGTGCTTCGCTGAGTGCCAGCGGCTGAATCTGCCCGGCCAAAGCTTCGCGGCCCGAATCAGCAGCAGCGGCAGCCTTTTGGGGGTCGCGAACTTTCGCGTATGAGATCAACGCCAGCTTGTCATTGCTAGCGGCATCGAAACGGATTTCGATTAGGTATTTCTCGGTTATGTATGTTTCGTTTGGACCAGTAACGTCCAGCGGCTCGCCGCAGAGCTTGCGAGTTTCATCTTGAGTAATACCCAACCTCATTGCGTCCTTGGCGAGCTTCACTGGCGGAGGCGTGCTCCTGATCTTAACAGTTTTCAACGAAGCCACCAACTTGTCGAAGGTCGCTCGCTTCTCTGCGGTCACATGCACAGAAAAAATGCTGCTCCTAAGCCAGACGGGGTCTTGACGCCAAAAGAAAGTAATCCCGTAATACCATTTGCTTGGCCCTGTGTTCGATATTGGTCGCGTGTTGGCTACTGCGTCTCTGCCATCAAATTTGACGAGGGTAGTCGAATAATTTGTCGCCTGTGGATCGTTCCGCAAAGTCGCATCGATAAACTTTTCCAAGTCAGCGGCAGTTTTTATTTCTTCTTGTGTCGACATGTCGCTGGGTCGTCTGGAAAGAACAACAATTGAAGAAATCTGGAATGTAACCTGAGCATACCCGTTGGTTGTGCCCTCGCTTCTTAGTTCGAAGCCAGAAATTGGCAATCCAGCGTTGCCAGCCTCAGTGCCTCCCCACATGGGAATCGGCGGATTGTAGTTCACCAAGCCATCCCAATAGCTCTCACCGGAACAAAGCGTGAAGCAAAAAATTGAAACCAACAAGCTGAGCCAGCAAGCGTTTGCGAACTTACACGAGATTGCTCTGCTTTGCTTCATTTGGTTTGGCGCTACGCTGTTGTCGCCAATTCTTCCTCAAAGTCCACGATTTCCTTTATCTGGACGAGAAACCAACGGTCTATCTTTGTCAGGCCGAAGATTTCCTCAATCGTGAATCCAGCCCGTAGCGCGTGGCGGATGAAAAAGATTCGCTCGGCGTTCGGGACGGAGAGTTTGCGGGAAATCACGTCGCGGGGAAGGATGTCGCGGTCGCCGTAAACTTCTGTTCCAATCCGCCACGGCTTTCCATCGCCACCGAGCCCGCTTCTGCCGATTTCGAGGGAGCGGAGACATTTCTGGAGGGATTCTTTGAAGGTTCGCCCGATGGCCATTGCCTCGCCGACGGATTTCATCTGGGTCGTCAGGGTCGGATCGGCTTGGGGAAATTTTTCAAACGCGAACCGGGGGATTTTTGTCACGACGTAATCAATGCTCGGCTCGAAGCTCGCGGGGGTTTCACGCGTGATGTCGTTCTTGAGTTCGTCGAGCAGGTAGCCGACGGCGAGCTTGGCGGCGATTTTCGCGATGGGAAAGCCGGTGGCCTTGGAAGCCAGAGCCGAGCTGCGGCTGACGCGCGGGTTCATCTCGATGATGACCATGCGGCCGTTTTCCGGGCTGACGCCGAACTGGATGTTCGAGCCGCCGGTCTCGACGCCGACGGCGCGGATCACGGCGAAGCTCTGGTCGCGCATGATCTGAAATTCCTTGTCGGTCAACGTCTGGATCGGCGCGACGGTGATGCTGTCGCCGGTGTGGACGCCCATGGGGTCGAAATTCTCGATGGAGCAGATGATGACGCAGTTGTCCGCCTTGTCGCGCATGACTTCCATCTCGTATTCCTTCCAGCCGAGGAGGGATTCTTCGATGAGAATTTCGTTCACGGGCGAAAGTTCGATGCCGCGCTTGGCGATCTCCTCGAATTCCTCACGGTTGTAACCGATGCCGCCGCCCGTGCCGCCGAGCGTGAACGCGGGGCGGATGATGAGCGGGAAGCGGCCAATCTTGTCCGCGACGGCACGGGCTTCATCCATGTTGTGGGCCGTGCCGGAGATTGGAACGTCAAGGCCGATGCTCAACATGAGTTGCTTGAAGGCTTCGCGGTCTTCGCCTTTGTGGATGGCCTCGGGTTTCGCGCCGATCATTTCGACGCCATGCTTTTCCAAAACGCCACTCTTGTGCAGGGCCATTGCCGTGTTGAGTGCAGTCTGGCCGCCGAGGGTGGGGAGCAGCACCAGTTTGTTGGCGATTGCCGAATCAGGGATCTCGGGCGAGACGCCCTCTGGTTTGGACAGGCGAGACGCCTGTCCCACTAGCTTGGCGATTTCTTCTTTCTCGCGCACAATGATTTTCTCCACGCATTCGGGCGTGATGGGTTCGATGTAGGTGCGGTCGGCGAACTCCGGATCGGTCATGATGGTGGCCGGGTTGGAGTTGATGAGGACGACGCGGTAGCCTTCTTCCTTGAGGGCTTTGCAGGCCTGCGTGCCGGAGTAATCGAACTCGCACGCCTGGCCGATGATGATCGGGCCGGCGCCGATGATGAGGACGCTGTGAATGTCGGTTCTTTTTGGCATCTGAAAGTTCTCTTTAACGCGGCGCTTCAACTGCGATTCATGCGCTGCGGCTGAGGACAGCCGCGCTCCGGGAATGGCGCTCCGCAAAACGGAGAAAGATGAAACACGGACTTGGCGCTGAAAGCGAGAGGGAAAAACGCTCTGGGAAAGACCTGAAGTCCCAAGCTCGTAAGAAACTCGGCGTGTGAGGCTGGTCTGAGACCGCAGCCGGTCACCCGAACTGCGGGAGTACTCATTCGGGTATTCTCTGCACCGTGCCGGTCATGGGCACAAAGCGCACGGGCAGGACGGCGCGGCGTTCCAGTTTCTCGCCGCGTTTGGTGAGCAGGATCAAATCCTGGTTTCCCGCGGGGCCGACGGGGATGATCATTCGCCCGCCATTCTTGAGTTGATCCACCAACGGTTGCGGCACGTTCTCGGGCGCGCAAGTGACGATGACCGCATCAAAGGGCGCGGCTTCCGGCCAGCCTTGGTACCCATCACCCGCACGGACGAAAACGTTCGTGTAGCCAAGCCGTTTCAGATCGGCCTCGGCGCGTTGGGCAAGCGGTTCGACAATCTCAATCGTGTAAACTTCCTTAACCAGTTCGGCGAGCACCGCGGCCTGATAACCCGAGCCCGTGCCGATTTCGAGCACCCGCTCGGTGGGTTGGGGATCAAGCTGTTCGGTCATGAAGGCGACGATATAAGGCTGCGAAATCGTCTGGCCGTGACCGATGGGCAACGGATGATCCCCATACGCCTGGTGACGGAACTGTTCCGGCACGAGTTCGTGGCGGGGGACCTTTTCCATGACCGCCAGCACGCGCGCATTGGTGATGCCGCGTCCCGGTCCCGATAGTTGTTCTTGAACCATGCGTTTGCGTTCGACGGCGAACCGATCCTGGGTGGTGGTGACGGCGCCGTTGGCCGGGCCGTGCCCACAACTCCAGAGGAACGCGAACCCCGGAACAAGTGCAAGCCCCAAAACGCGGTTCAGGCAAAGGCTTTTCATGTCCCAATCTACTCCGCTTTTTGCCGCCGGCCATAGGCAATCCGCCACGCCACAAAACCAATCAGCAGGGTCGCAAGCCCGATGCCGCTTTCCAGAGGTTGCCGCGCAATGGTGAATCCGGTGACCGCGAGCACGATGAGCATGAAAACCGCCGGCACCACCGGCCAGCCCGGTACGCGCAGAGCCGCCCCTTCGCGGAGCCGCAACCGCACCAGTCCCGCGACCGCGCCAACCGTGCAAAGCCCGAGGGTGAAGCCGATGTAAGTAAGCAAGCCCTTGAATGTCACCGACCACAACAGCGCCAGGGCCAGCAACGTCTGAAAAAGGATGGCCGTGCGCGGCGGGCCTTGCGGCGGGAATCGCAACCACGAAGGCAGATAACCGTCATCCGCCATGCGCGCATAAACCCGCGGACCCGCCATCAGCATGGATGAGACGGACGTGGCCAGCGCCAGCGCAATTAACGCGGTGACGAAGTTCGCCAGTCCCGCGCCGCCAAGTGAGTCGGCGGCGATCCGCGCCACTTCGAGTTTGCCCGCCAGCTTTTCCACTGGTGCGGCGAAAACAAACACGGCGTTCAATGCCAGATACACGAGCGCGACCACCGTCGTGCCGAATATCATGGCACGGGGCAGGTTGCGGTCGGGATCCCGAATCTCGCCGGCCAGATAGATCACGGCATTCCAACCCGAATAGCTGAAGGAAATCCAAACCAACGATACTGCGAAGGCCGCGACCGGAAATCCGCCGGAGGGCGAAACCGGCGCCGGGGCAAGGCGGGTGGCGGCCAGACCCACGAGCAGTGTAATCAGCGCGAGTTTGAGGATCACTGCGACGTTTTGCAGCCAGGCACCGCGTTGGATGTGGAGGGCGTGAATGGTGGCAAACACGAGCAGCAGGACCGAGCCGGTGAGGCGTGGATCGAACCCGGGCAACCAGTCTTTCAGATACTCGCCGAAGGCCAGTGACACGGCCGCCAGCGGCGCCGAGAATCCCACCAACAGCGAAACCCAGCCGGCGAGATAACCCGCCGCCGGATGCAACGTGCGCGCCAGGAAAATGTATTCGCCGCCGGACTCCGGAAAGCGCCGCGCAAGCGCGCCATAACACAACGCGCCAAGCATGGCGATGACACCCCCCACGAGCCAGGCCGCCAGCACGCGCCAGGGCGACTGCAAATCGGCCAGGAGAAAACCGCTGGTGGTGAACACGCCCGAACCGATCATGCTGGCCACCACCAGCGCGGTGGCGGTGAGAAGACTGAGCTGACGTAGCTGCGGCATGACGGAGACTACACCGAAGGGCGGAGCGCAATCCATCTTTTCGCGGCGCAAATCCGGCACGCGCGCGTGCGCGTCACGGCAGCACAGCCAGCCGGTAGAATCGCTGTGACTCGCCGCTCATCTCTTCATCAATGACCAAGGCGCCGGTTTCCGCCATCACCGGCAGCCCGAGCGGAAGCCAGCCCGCATCCGCAAGATCATCCTTGTATTCCAATTGATAGGTGCATCCAGGCTGGACGGCGAAGCTTAACTGTACCTTGCCGTTGCCGGGCAGACTGGCCGTGCCGGTCGGCGGAATCAAGTTGGGCGTACCCGCTGTTGGCAAACCCGCGCGCCAGTTCACCGGGTCGTTGCCATAATTGGCCGCCACGATGCGCTGGAGAGAAGCGCCGCCGCCGTCGGCGGCCACCGGCCACGGCGCATCGTCATCGTAACTGATGCTTTCAACGAGCAGTTGCGGAACGAAACCGGCATCCGGGCTGGATGGCGATTGCGGCGTATCGGGTCGCCAGAGTTCGAGCGTTTCACCGGCGTTGTCCAATTTGCCTGAGAACGGCCCCATTAACGTCCCATTCATCCCATACCGCGACCGAAACGCCGCCACCGCGGTCGCATCCGTGAGCGGATTGAACGGCACCACGACCAACGTGCCGTGCGGTGGAATGATGGTATTCGGCGGAAACTGAAAACTCACCGCGTTGGCCAGCCGCCAGACGTTCGTGGGATACGCCGGGTCGAACAACGGAACATTCGTGCCCGTCAGATTGAGCAGTTCGATGAATTCCTCCACGTCCGGCGCATTGGTACCGTAGTCCGGCGGGTGATACATGATTTCGCTGATGACCACGGGGCCGACGAGCGGATAGGCGTTCGTTGCGCCGGCGCCGGCGCGGAATTCCGCGCGCGTGGCCGGATTGTCCGCACCGAATGTGCGCTGGCCTAACGCCACAAAATCCAAGCCGACGCTGGTTTGATAACGCCCAAGCGACACGCCGTTCGCCGCCGCGCCAAAGGAAATGCCGGTGCGATACCCGGTGAGATTCTGCCCGGCATCCGCTTCGGAAAGATACGCGGAGTCGCCATACGCGGAGTTGAAACTGAAAAGCGGCGGCACGTCGGCTTCACCGTCAGGAGGGCCGAATTGATACTGGTAAAACACCGCAAACCCGCCGGCGGGAATCGTCGTGCCATCCGGGATGCGGTAGCGTTTGAGATCGGTCTGGCTGTCGCTCAAATACCAGCCGCCGATGTTGACCGGGCTGGCGGTGGGATTGTGCAATTCAATGGCATCCTCGAGTGGATCGTCCGTGTGTGTGAGCACTTCGTTGATGACCGTGTTGGTCAGCGGCAGATAGTTTGCGCTGCCGGGAGTGGGCGTGGTGGCGAAACTCACGAGGTTTGCCGCGCCATCCGGCAGGCGGCCCTGGGAAACGCCATCGGTCTGCAAACCGAAGTCCACGGCGTCAATCAAGTTGGTGTTGGCGGCGTAGAGCCGCAGTGTTTCGCCGTCCTTGGCGAGCGCGAAGGCGGTGTGATTGGCCCCGGCGCTCTTGCTGCCGCTCGCGATGAACTGAACCCACTTGCGCCCGCCGATGAAACTCAACGGCGCGATGGGTGACTGGGTGATGCCCGTGATGGACGGATCATCGGTGACGAACAGTCCGCCCAAGTTGATAGGGAACGTGCCGGCGTTGTAGAGTTCAAACCAGTCGTCGCCCAAGAGCGGCGCGGCCATCCATTCGTTGATGCGCAGGGCGGTAACGGGGCCGAGCACGGCGGCAAAGGTATTGGCCGCACCGGGCGTCGGCGTTATTAGCAACCGCCACTGGCCCGCGGTAAGGCCGATCGAAAGATCGTCAATCTGGAAACCGTATTCCACCCAGTCCACGGGTTGTCCGGCGAGGTTGAACAGATAAACCGCGCCGCTGTCGCCGGGCAAATTGAAGCCGGCATTGAGCGGTCCGCTTGCGCTCGTGGATGCCGCGCGTGAACCGTCGCACCAAATCGCGAGATAACCATTCGCCGGGATGCTGATGCCGGGCGGAATGATCCAGCGCTCATTCGCCGCACTGGAGCGGCCAATTCCGAGTCCGCCGACGTCCACCGCGCTGCCGCTGCCGTTGAACAGTTCCACGAAATCCGCGTAATTGCCCCACAGACTGACGACGGCGCGTTGATTCCGGGCCAGTACTTCGTTCAGCACCGGAGCAGTCCAGGTGAGTTGATAATTGCTCGCGCCCGGACTCGCACTGCCGGGAAACGCGGCAAGGTTCGCCGTGCCGTCGGGCAACCGACCTTCCGTCACCGCCTCAATCTGCAAACCGTAGGTGACTCGTTCCAGTTCGGCGGCCGTTTCGTCATAGAGCACGATGGCCCCGCCCGCCGCCGGCAGTTTGAATTCCAGATGATTCGCGCCGGGCAGTTCGTCGGCGAACAACTGTACGAAACCGTTAGGCGCAACGAACGAGAGCGCCTGATAGTGGAACACTGCATTGCTCGTCCCGAAACCCAGGCCGCGCAACGCCACGGGCGCGGTGGCGGAACGATTATAGAGTTCGATCCAATCTTCGCTCCCGGGCGGCGAATCGGCGAGCCATTCATTGATGGCGAGATTCGTCGGCGACGCAAGCGGGGCGGCGGAGTTGGTCGCGCCGGGCGTGGGCACGGTCAAACGCCAGTCGTCGCCGACGCGGCCCACGGTGTAATCCGTGAGTTGCAGACCAAAGGTCAACGCGTCCATGCGATTCGTATTGGGGTCGTAAAGCGAAACCGTCTCGCCGTTCCTGCCGAGCGCGAAACCGGCGTGCAGACCGGGTGAATTGGTGGCGTTGTCGCACCACACGACGAGGTAGCCATTGGCGGGAATAATCGTGTCCGGCGGGAAGACAAACTTCCGCGCGTTGCCGCTGTCGGTGAGACTCCAGTTCGCGAGGTCCACCGGACTGGCGCCGCGGTTGTGAAGTTCCACCCAATCCGGAAACGCGCCGTCATGGGTCACACTGCCGGCGTTGTCGGCGGCGATTTCGTTGAGCACCACGTCGCTCAACGCCGGCGCCGCGGATGGCAACCCGGGCGTGCCGTTGACCACGGAACTGGCGCGCCAGTTCGACGGCGCATTCGGGTCGCCGCGCGGATCAATGATTTCGAGCGAATATCCGCCGCCGTCCGGGGAGGTCGGCCAGCCAGCTTCGTCATCGTAGTGGACCGCGGTGACGGTGTTGCCGATGGCGTCAAGCAGCGCGATGCGTTCGCCGCCGTTGGAGAGATTGCCGCCATAGTAGCCGAAGAGGACGACGCCCGGATAACGCACGGCAAAGGCTGACGGACTGGTATTGTTGGCCAGCACCAACGCGGCGCCCGGACTCAGCACCGTACCGCCGGGAAAGACAAAATTGATGCCCTGGAAAGTGAAGCCGCTCAGGTCCAACGGCAGCGCGCCGATGTTTTGCAGTTCGATGAACTCATACGCGTCGCCCCCGATCGGATTGTACATGATTTCACTGATCCGTAGGGGAAGGCCCAGTTCGCCAATTGTGAAGGCGGCTTCATTAAGCGCGCTCCAATTCCCGCCGACGAGTGCCCGCGCTTTGACCGCGACAGAGTGGTTGAGTTGCGCCGGGCTGTGGTAGGGAATCGCCTGCGGCGAAACCGCCCCGCTGCTGTACACCCGCGGGTCCACGCCGTTGGTTGTGTAGTAAATCACTCCCGCAGGGGCTGCCATCGTGAGGTTGAAGCCGGCAGCTACCCGCCCGCCGTGCTGGCTAAAGCTGGGCGCGGCGACGGCGGGATAAACTCCGGCTGACCTGAATTGATTGAGCACGATGGTGGTGCGGGTGGGGAAGTAGTTGTAGCTCTCTGCATGGCCGGAGGTGTTGGTCCAGCCCATCAGGGCGAGCAATTCCGGGATCCAGTCACCTTCACGCGTGAGAGGGTTGTTCGACCGGTCCGTGCCGTAGTCGCCGGAATCGCCCCAGCGAGCGGATTCACCGACCATGGCCGCGTCAATCTCACGGATGCGTTTCAAATAGAGCGCGGCGGGCTGGTTGCCAACGGGATTGTCCAGCGACACGGGCTCACTGGAACTCACTGAAAAAATGCCGCCGTTGAAGAAGTGACGATGCACGTGGTCGGCGAAGCGGAGGCGAAACTCCGGGTTGGCGCGCAGCAACTGGAACAACTCGGTGGGGCCGCCATTGTTCGTGATGGAAAGCCGGTTTTCGTTGAGGCTTTTAAGTACGTGCTCAGCATCCCAACTGAGATAACGCCAGCGTCCCTCGGGAGTGCGGCGGCGGCTGGCATACCAGTTTTGGTGCGCCCAATCGTTGTTGCCCGCCCAGTAATTGATGATCATGTAGTCCATGAACCATGGCAGATCGAGATGCTGTTGGAGGGCTTCGTAGGTGGCTGGGTTGGCCAGCCCGCTCCGCGCCAACGCGAACATTTGGTTGTAGGCTTGATTGTTACCGGCGACCACGTTGTTCGGGTTGTACCGCAGCACGTCGTATTCGGTGTCATCGCCCCCAAAGTAGTCTCGCGCGAACTTGTCGTCCGGTCGCTCGTGCAGTCCCGTGATGCCCCAATAAAGGCCGTTGAGATAGACATGCATGAAGCGCCAATGGGCGCTGACGCCGCTGGCAGCCAGTTGCAGGTCGCTCATGAACGTGTCGCGCACATACTGCGCGCGAACGCGTTGGTCCTCGGTGCTGGATCCCCCGTTGTAATGCCACACATAGTTCAGGCCATTGTCGAGAATGAGGGTGTTGAACCGGGTCACCGTCGAGTCAGGGAAGAGCGGGTATTGGAGACTGCGGGCGCCGAAACTACCCTTAAACAAGAGCCGCATGGAAAGCTTCTTCGATTTCCAAGTGTTGCCTTGATCATCGGGACTGGTGCCACCCTGAATTTCCAGACCTGCCGGTTCGCTGAAACCTTGTGAACCATCGGGCAGAATCAACTCAACGTTCACGGGCTGTTGATTCCAGTCTTCCCGCCGCACATAGACTCCTTGGGCCGCGCCAAACAGCAAATTCACGTCGGTCACGATGGACAGCGAGGGTAATTGCCGCAATCCGGCGCGAATCACTGCGGCGTTATTGCCCTGATTCACAATGTCCGGATCCATCTCATAATCAGCCGGAATGTCATTCTTGGGGGCAGGTGAGTCCCAGACGGCGGGGAATCCTGGCGGGTTGGCGGGCTGAGTGACGACATGGTCCGGGAATAGGTAAGTGTGGGTCGTGGGCAGCGAAGGCAACCAGCCAGTCCGGAATGCCACGGCGCGCAGCAGCACGGCCGCTTTGAGCGGCTGTCCGGCGATGCTGATGGGGCTGGTGTAGAGAGGGCTGCTGGCCGTGGGTACGCTGCCGTCCAGCGTATAGCGGATTTGCGCCCCAGGGGTCGTGGTCGAAAGCACCACCTTGAACGGTTGCTCAAACAAACCGCTCTTGACCGACGCCACGGGCGGCTGCACGAAGCCGGAAACCAGGCCGGCCATGTTGTTGGCCGTTCCGGGTGTAGGCGAGGCGAAATACGCGGGTGTGTTGCTGCCGGTCAATCCGTAGGCAATATCCCCGCGTTGTTCCGGGAAGCCGGGCGCAAACTCATGGACCACCTGGGCCGGGAACTGGGCGCCGTAAAGCCCGAGATAATCGCCCGCCAGGTTCAGTCGGAAATTGGTGTGCAGCTTTCCCCCCGGCGCAGTGGGTTTGCGATCTTTGCCAGAGGCATACACCAGAAGGTATTGGCCGGCGTTGAGCGTGATGGCCGGGAAGGTCCACTTGCCGGGCACGTTGGGATCGTCGGTGAGCGACCAGCCGAGCAGGTTGACATTGTTCGCACCGCGATTGCGGAGTTCGATCCAGTCCTGCTTTTGTCCGTCCTCGTCCAGCAGGCCGGTCAAGTTGTCGGCCAGGAACTCGTTGATGACGACGTCGCCGAAGGCGGCGTTGCTGTCAAGCAGGTAATTCCACCCGGCGCCACCGAAGAGATTGGCCGCCGGAGAGGTGTCGCGAATCTCGTGCCCGCCCGCCCACGTGATAGCCACCGTGCCGAAGGCGGGCGTCGGGAATTCAAACGTGTAAGGCCCGGCCAACTCGCCGCTGACCGCCGTGGCCGGCTGACCATTGACGAGAAGGTCCGCGGCCTCCACGCCGCTGACCGGTTCGCTAAAGGTTACTTGAATCCGGTTCAGCACCCCGACCGTGGCCCCGGACACCGGTAGCGCGACGCTTACCACCGGCGGGATCGTGTCGGTTAGCGAATACTGCCAGGAGGCTTCGGGGGCGGCTTCATTGAAACGAAGGCCCTCCAAGTCAGTAATTGCCTGGTTGACATCGAACTGCATCTGTACGAGCCCGGGCAATGGCTGGGTGAAGAAGAACGTGTAACTGTTTGTCCCCGTGCCGGCACTCACGGAGGTGGCCGGCAAGCCATTGATCAGCAAGTCGGAGGCGTTCACCCCGGTGACTGGCTTGTTGAAGAAGACACTGATCTGCGTCAGCGCCGGCACGGTCGCTCCGGCGGGCGGACTGACGCTCGTAACGGCGGGCGGGTTCGTGTTGAGGAGTGTCGCCTTCAATTCCAGGTTCAGGTGCAGATCGCTGCTCGTGAGATTCCGGTTGATGAGATGCACGGCCATCGTGTTGGTGCCAGCCACGAGATAGCCGCCGGGATTGCTGAGGTTGGTGCTGACCTCGACCGGCACCGTCCCAATGGCGACCGGCGTGCCGGCATTGTAGGGTTGTTCCCCAGCGTTGGCGTTGTATCGCTGAAGCTCCACCCCGTTGATCCACACGATGAATCCATCGTCAATCACCTCCCGGAGCGTCAGCGAAGTGATGGCGGTGGGATCGGCGACCACGAAGGTCCGGCGCAGGTAAACGGTGGTGTAGTTGGTGCGCATGTCCGAGAGGACCGTGCCCCCGGTGATGCCCGAAAGGCCGTAGTAAAATGGCATGGTGCCGTTGAGCCACGCGGAATCGTTGAAACCGGGCTGCCGCCATGCCGTCGTGGGGCTGGAAACTTCGTTTGTCCCCTTCTGCCAGCGCCAACTGGCGCCCAGGGGAATGAGCGTTTCTTGCGTCTGGGCGGAGGCCAGGATGCAACTGCCGATCATTAGCGTCAAACCGCACCACGACTTGAGCCCCCGAGAATGCATCCGTTTGCGGCGGGATTGACAGGTGGCTTTGCTGAATTCCTTGGCGCGGTTGCAGTGCTCAACAAACATAATACTTGGCGGAAACGTATCACCCGCCGCGCCGGCTGTCATCCGGGATGCTTGCTGGATTTTAGGAAAGTGGCTGCGACTCCGGTAAAGAAACTGTTGGCGACGAACTGAGGAAACGGAGTCTGCGCGCAAATCCCGGCGTTCCATCGCGTTCCCTTTGCCGGCCTGCTGCTAAAACAATTTCGTCTGATTTCCGACGGCTGCCTTGAGGCCCAGCTTGGTGTAACTCAACTCCGTCGCCACGCGCCCCTGGGAGGTGCGCTTGAGGTAGCCTTCCATGATCAGGTACGGCTCATAGACTTCCTCCAACGTGTCGGATTCCTCGCCCACGGCCACCGACAACGAACTCACCCCCACCGGCCCGCCGCCGAATTTCACGATGATCGCTTCGAGGATGCGTTTGTCCATTTCATCGAGGCCGTTCTGGTCAATCTCCAGCATGGCGAGCGCGCGGTCGGCCACCTCGCGGGTGATGCGGCCGTCGTGCCGGACTTGCGCGTAATCCCGCACGCGGCGAAGCAGATTGTTGGCAATGCGTGGCGTGCCGCGGCTGCGCCGGGCGATTTCAAATGCGCCGTCCTCCTCGACCTCCACGTTCAGCAATCGCGCCGAGCGCACCACTATTTTCTGCAAATCCTCCGCCACGTAGTAGTCCAGCCTTTCGCGCACGGCAAAGCGCGTGAGCAACGGCGCGGTGAGCAAACCGCTGCGCGTCGTCGCGCCAATGAGCGTGAAGCGCGGCAGGTTCAACCGCACGCTACGCGCGTTCGGTCCCTGGTCAATGATGATGTCCAGTTTGAAATCCTCCATCGCCGGATAGAGATATTCCTCGATGGTCTTTTGCAGGCGATGAATCTCATCAATGAACAGCACGTCGCCGGCTTCGAGATTGGTGAGCAAGCCGGCGAGATCGGCGGCCTTTTCAATCGTTGGCCCGCTGGTGCTCTTGAGATTGGCGCCCATGGCCTTGGCGATGATGTTCGCGAGGGTGGTTTTGCCGAGACCGGGCGGGCCGTTGAGCAAAATGTGATCAATCGCCTCGCCGCGTTGCGTGGCGGCGGCCACGGCGATTTCGAGCCGTTCCTTGACCTTGGGCTGGCCGGTGAATTCCGAAAAGAGCGACGGCCGCAGCGTCAGTTCCAACGCGACGTCCGGTTTGTTGAGAGTGGCGACGGGCCGTTCAGCCATGGCGCAGGAGCATGGGCAAACGCGGAAAGTGGCGCAAGCTTGCAACTGCGAACCAAGGCCGCGGTAACGCCGGCGGCCCATGAACCCGTGCGATCACCGCCCCTATTCCCGCGCCAAGCAGATTTACCTGTTACGAACTTTTTTGACCCGTTAAGCTTTCGGGCCATGAAAACAATGGGTTGTTTTTGGGCTGTCGGTTTCGCGGGGATCATCGCATTTATCGCACCCGCTGTTGGCACTGCACAGGGGACTTTGGCCAAGCTTCGCACCGTTCCCTTCACCGATGTTAAAATCGCCGATGCCTTCTGGTCGCCACGGCAGGAGACGAATCGCATTGCGTCCATTCCGGTGAATCTCGAAAACTTGGAGAAGGCCGGTAATCTGGAGAACTTCCGGCTCGCCGCCAAGGGCGCGCGCGAAGGTTATCAAGGCCCGGTCTTCATGGACTCGGACGCCTACAAGGCGCTGGAGGCGGCCTCGTATTCGCTGGCGACGCATCCCGATCCGGCTTTGGAAAAGCAGCTCGATGAAATCATAGCCACTCTTGCGGCTGCCCAACAACCGGACGGCTACTTGAACACCTACTTCATCGTCAAGGAGCCGAGCAAACGCTGGACGAATTTGCGCGACTGGCACGAACTGTATTGCGCCGGTCATCTCTTCGAGGCGGCCGTTGCGCACTTTCAAGCCACCGGCAAACGCAATTTCCTGAACGTCGCCGTCAAGCTGGCGGACAACATTGACTCGGTGTTCGGCCTGCCGCCCAAGCGCATGGGCTATTCCGGGCATCCGGAAATCGAACTGGCATTGATCAAACTCTGGCGCGTGACCGGCGAGCGCCGTTACTTCGAACTGGCGCGTTTCTTCGTGGAGAATCGTGGCCGGAAGTTTTTTGCCGGGGAACACAACACGCCACTCGACCGCTACGACGGCAGCTATTGGCAGGACGACGTGCCGATTTACGAACATCGCAACATCAAAGGCCACGCCGTTCGCGCCGCATATCTGATGTCCGGCACGACGGATGTCGTCGCGGAAACCGGCGACGAGCGCTTGCTGGCGATGTTGAACCGCGTGTGGCGCAACACGACGGAGCGCAACATGTACGTCACCGGCGGCATCGGCCCGAGCGCGCACAATGAGGGTTTCACCGTGGATTACGATTTGCCAAACGCCACCGCCTATCAGGAAACCTGCGCCACGGTCGCGCTGGCCCAGTGGGGTCATCGTCTCGCATTGCTCCATGGCGACGCCAAGTATGCGGACGTCGTCGAGCGCGCGCTTTACAACGGCGTGCTGGCGGGCGTGTCTCAGGACGGCACAAAGTTTTTCTACGTGAACCCGCTGGACAGCGCCGGCCGGCATCATCGCCAGCCGTGGTTTGGCTGCGCGTGTTGTCCGCCGAACGTCGCGCGCACGCTCGCGTCACTGGGCGGTTACGCTTACGCCGTGAGCGACGATGCGCTGTGGGTGAATCTTTACATTCAGGGTTCGGTGAAGGCGACAATCGCCGGAGTGCCGGTCGAATTGAATGTAACGACCGAATATCCCTGGGACGGGAAGGTCGTGCTTGAGCCGATCGTGAAACAGGCGACCTCGTTTGAACTTCGTCTCCGGTCACCAGCTTGGTGCGAAGCCCCATCGCTTTCGGTGAATGGGAGAAAGATTTCTCCGCTCAAGACTGAGCAAGGCTACCTCGTCCTGAAGGACAAATGGAAGACTGGCGACAAGGTTGAACTGACGCTACCCATGCCCATTCAGCGTGTCGCCGCCAATCCCAACGTCAAAGCGAATCATGGTCTGCTGGCCATCCAGCGCGGGCCGTTGGTTTACTGTCTCGAACAGTGCGATCAGAGCGAGCCGGTGACGGCGATGTTTGTGCCGGCGGGCGCGGAGTTGAAGCCGGAGAAGGAGAAGTCGCTGCTCGGCGGCGTGGTGACAATCAAGGGTATGGCGGAGATTGCCGCCGATCATAACTGGCGACGGACGCTCTACCAACCGGCCAATGTGTCTCGGCGAGTTCCGTTCAAGGCCATTCCCTATTACGCTTGGGACAATCGTGAGGCTGGTGTAATGAAAGTCTGGCTGCCAACCGCGCCGCTCGTGCCGCGAGTCGGCGGTTTGGAAGCCGAGGCGAAGGTCACCATGAGCTTCGCCAACGACAATTGCCAGCCTTACGGCGTGAATGATGGCATCGAACCCAAGAGCAGCGGCGAGCAACCGGCGGCCAATTGTCATTGGTGGCCGCACAAGGGCACTGAAGAATGGGTGCAATACACCTGGTCGAAACCGATGACCGTCAGCGGCGTGAAGGTGTATTGGTTCGATGACACGGGTCGGGGTCAATGCCGCGTTCCGGTTTCCTGGCAGATTCAATTCCTTGACGGCCAGAGTTGGAAGCCGGTTGCCGCGAAAGGGAACTATGCCGCCGCGAAAGACAAGTGGTGTGAGGTTGAGTTCGAGCCGGTGCAAACCGCCGCGCTGCGATTGGTGGCAAGATTGCAGGATGGCTGGTCCGCGGGCGTGCATGAATGGAAAGTCATCGAGACAGATGATTGAACACTCCAACTGCTGCATCCACTGAAGACTCGCAAGCCATCCAAATCTGTCACAATGCTCGCCGCGCGGCTGCATGGTCCGCGCGACTTGCGCGTGGAACGCGTGCCGCATCCGGGCGCACCGGGTCGCGGACAGGTGTTGCTGCGCGTGAACGCCACGGGCATCTGCGGCAGTGATCTGCACTCCTATCTGGACGCGCGGATCGGGGACACCGCCATCGTTGGTCCGCTCATTCTCGGCCACGAGTTTTCTGCAGTGGTCGAGTCGGTTGGTCCGGGTTCGGTGGACGGACGTTTTCAACCGCTCAAGCCCGGCACGCGCGTGGCAGTGGACCCGGCGCAGCCTTGCGGCCATTGTGAACTCTGCGATCACGGTCACCCAAATCTCTGCGCTCACCTTGCGTTCTGCGGGAACTATCCCTACGGCGGCAGCCTGTGCGAATGGCTGCACATGCCCGCGCGCAGTTGCTTTCCGGTGTCGCGCAAGATTGACGACGAAAGCGCCGCGTTGCTCGAACCGTTGGGCGTGGCCATCCACGCCGTGGACTTCGCCAGGCTGCGTGTGGGTTGCAGCGTGGCCATTCTCGGTGCCGGGCCGATTGGGCTGCTCATCCTGCAAATTGCGAAACTCGCCGGGGCGGATCCGATTTTCGTAACGGACAAATTTCCGTGGCGACTCAAGCTCGCGCAGAAGTGGGGCGGCATTCCGATTCGCTACGACAAAGAAGACGCGGCGCAACGCGTGATGAAAGAAACGCATGGCCGCGGTGTGGACGTGGCTATTGAAGCCGCATGGGCGGAAGAATCAGTGGCGCAGGCAGTAGAGATGTTGCGGCTGGGTGGCCGACTGGCGGTGGTGGGGATCTCCGGCGGCAACTGTTTGGAACTGCCAGCGTCCATGGCGCGCCGCAAAGGACTCACCATCATCATGGGCCGCCGTATGAAGCACACCTATCCGCGAGCGATCCGTCTGGCAGAGACTGGACGCGTGGATTTGGCGGGCTTGGTCAGCCATCGCTTTCCGTTGAAGAAAGCCCCCGAAGCCTTCAAGCTCAACACGGCTTATGCGGATGAGGTTGTAAAGGTCGTGGTGAGGAGTTGAATCGGTTGAAGGTGTATGCGGATTCTCTTCGTCTTTACTCTCCTGTTGGCAATTCGTGGCGCGGTGGCTGCGACCAACGAGCCGTTACGCTCCGCGTATCCGCTGAAGCTGGCGGACATTCGTGTGCGCGATCCGTTCATTTACGCGGACGCCCGGACGCAGACGTATTTTCTCTACGCGCAGACGGGCAATCGGCGCGAGAATCCCCAGCCCGGCCTGGGCGTGGAGGTTCATCAAAGCAAAGACCTGGCAAACTGGAGCGAACCCACGCTTGCCTTTCGCCGGCCAGAGGGCTTTTGGGGTGGAAATGAAATCTGGGCGCCGGAAGTGCATCGGTTTGGCGACAGCTTTTATCTGTTCGTGACTTTCAGCGGACGCGAGGGCGGACGAGGCACACAGATTTTACGCGCGGACTCACCGGAAGGTCCGTTCACGCTGTTCAGCGCCGAGGCCTGCACGCCGCCGGAGCAAACCGCTCTCGACGGCACGCCGTGGGTGGACGCCGCCGGAACGAACTGGCTGGTCTATTGCCACGAATGGGTGCAGGTGGGCGATGGCCGGATGCTCGCCGTGCGGATGAAGCCGGACTGGAGTGCGCGGGTGGGCGAACCCGTCGAGCTATTCAGAGCATCGGAAGCTGCGTGGGTAACGAACCTCACGAGTGCCCTGCGTCCCGGGACAATCAACTTTGTCACGGACGGGCCGTGGCTGTTTCGCACGCCGGGCGGCCAGTTGCGGATGCTGTGGTCCAGTTTTGGGCGTGGTGGTTACAGCGTGGGCGTGGCGATTTCGCGGAGCGGGCGGATGGAAGGACCGTGGGTGCATTTGCCCGACCCGCTGTTCGCACGTGACGGCGGGCACAGCATGATGTTCCGGACTTTTGACGGGCAATTGCGGCTGGCCCTGCATCAGCCGAATCGCGGTGGTCGGGAACGCGCGCAACTGTTCGAGGTGGAGGAAGCGAATGAAGGATTGAAATTGCGTCGCCTGGGGCACGGCGGATTTCTGTTCGCCTACATGGCGCATGAGGATTACTGGCGGCTGCGGTACGCGGTGAGTCGCGACGGTTTGAAATGGACGCCATTGAATGATGGTCGAAGAATCTCGGAGGAATATATCGGCCATCCCGACATTGCCCGGGGTCACGATGGCCGTTTTTATCTCATCGGTAACATCACGAAGAATCGCGACATCCGCATCTGGGTTTCCACGAATCTTGTGTCTTGGTCGTCACACACGGAACTGCGTCCTGACCCGGCAAAAGCTTTTGGTGCGGTACCACACAGCAATGATCATGGCGCGCCGAAAATATATTTTGATGAAACAACGCACACTTACCTCATCACCTGGCACACGTCGGTGATTCCGCCTTTTCGCGAAGACCCCGAAGCCTACTGGCGCGGGCAACGCACGCTTTACGTCACTTCGCCCGATCTGATCACGTTCACCGAGCCGCGCCGATTGTTTGACCACGAGCTCGCGACGATTGATGTCATTGTCCGCCGTGAGGGCGACCGCTACTTCGCATTTCTGAAGGATGAACGTTATCCGTCCTTCGATTGGCCGACGGGCAAGACCATTCGCATGGCGGTGAGTGAAAGCTTGACCGGGCCGTTTGGCGAACTGTTACCTCCGCTGTCCGCCAGCTTCCGGGAAGCCCCGACGCTCATCGCGCGCCCGGACGGCCAGGGTTGGTATCTTTACAGCGAGCAATATCCGGGGGTGTCGTACAGTCTCGCCACGGCGACATCGCTGAACGGTCCGTGGCACGAAGTGTACTGGCAGGATTATGCGACGCCACCAAAGGCGCGGCATGGCTGCATGATCGAATTGCGCAAAGCCGAGTGGGAAGTGCTGATGGATGCGTTTGGCACGCGGTAGTTCGATACGGAATTCTGCCGGTCAGGTTTGACGCAGTGCGGGCGCACGTATAGTTATCAGGCGACATGCCCCAGTTTCCCAAAGTCGTGCTGTTGATCGAGTCCTCCCGCGCCTCGGGCCGGGAGTTGCTCAACGGCGTGGCCCGCTATGCCCACTACCACGGTCCGTGGTCGTTCTATTGGGAGCCGGGCGGATTGGAAACGGTCTGGCCGGTGCTCAAGACCCTGGACGCGGATGGCATCATCATGAGGGACGTGGACAAACTGAAGGAGGTGCTGGCGCTCGGCATCCCAGCCATCGTGGTGGGTCACAACCGCAAAGAGGTGGCCGGGATGGTAAACGTGGTGACGGATTCTCCCAAGATTGGGCGCATGGCCGCCGAGCATCTGCTGCAATGCGGCTTCAGGAATTTCGCCTACTGTGGCTATGCCACGCCTGCCGCCGAAAATATTCCCTGGTCGGAACTGCGAAAGGAACACTTTGCCGCGCGCTTGCAGCAGGCGGGGTTGTCCTTAAACACGTATTCCATCCGCAGCACGCCGACCCAAAACTGGCCCGAAGAACGCAATCGCCTCGCCCAATGGCTGGCTTCCCTGCCAAGACCCGTGGGGTTGATGGCCTGCAACGACGACTGCGGTGTGCAGGTGATGGAAGCGTGCAAGCTGGTGGGTTTGTCCGTGCCCGATCAGGTGGGCGTGATCGGCGCCGATGACGATGAAATTGTTTGTGGGCTGGCCAATCCGCCGATGTCCAGTGTGGCCATTAATTTCGAGCGGGCCGGTTACGAATCCGCGCAAGCCCTGGATCACTTGATGCGCGGTTTCAAAAAAGTGCCGTCGCGAATCACGGTGCCGGCCACGCACATTGTCGCGCGTCGCTCAACGGACATTGTGGCGATTGCGGATGTTCCGGTGGCGAAGGCCCTGCGCTTTATTCGGGATCATGCGCGCCGCCCGGTATCGGTGGAGGAAGTATCGCGGGCGGCGGGCCTCTCGCGGCGCGCGCTGGAACGGCGCGTCCGCAGCGAAACCGGCGCTTCCATCCTGGATCAGATTCGCCGGGCCCGAACGGATCAGATCGCGCGCCTGCTGGTGGAAACGGATCTGCCGGTCTGTCAGATTGCCGAATCGCTCGGCTTCGATGACGTCCAGCACGTGGCGCGCTACTTCCGCGCCGTGAAGCAGATGGGACCGCTGGCTTTTCGCAAGGCTTTCGGGAATCAGACTGCCCGGCCCGTGCCGTAAAATGGTGTTTCTTTGGCGCAAAGTGGCGTTGTCGGCGCGCTTCCGCCCAAGTCATAGTCGGCACTGTGGCGCCAACCATGGTGACCAGCGGAGGATTCGGCAGACTCGATGAGCCGCGAGTCGGCGGGTTGTCTGACATCCGAACTCCGATGGACCGGATTTACACGAGCGAATTTTACACGAGCGAATAAGTCTTTGGCCAATCCACAAGGGTGGCTTCCGGGAACGCAACGACATCGCATGAAGCAAACCAAAGGGGCACAAGTTGAAAACAAGCACGATTGAAATGAACCAATTGGAAGTCTGGTTTGTCACTGGCAGCCAGAAACTATATGGCGAGGCGGCGCTCCAACAGGTCGCTGCCAACTCGCAGCAGATCACTGCCGCGCTCGAAACCTCAAAGGACATTCCAGTGAAGGTGGTCTTCAAACCGGTGGTCAAGTCGCCCGCCGAGGCAACCGCTCTCTGTCAGCAGGCGAACACCGCACCAAATTGCATCGGCCTTGTCACCTGGTGCCACACTTTCTCGCCCTCCAAGATGTGGATCAACGGACTCAAACTGCTGCGCAAGCCGTTACTCCATCTGCATACACAATTCAATCGCGACATCCCTTGGTCTTCGATTGACATGGATTTCATGAACCTGAATCAGGCCGCCCACGGCGACCGCGAGCACGGTTTCATCATGAGCCGTCTGCGCCTGAACCGAAAAGTTGTGGTCGGGTTCTGGCGCGAGGGCGCGGTGCAGAAGCAGATTGGCGCGTGGTCAAGGGCCGCCGCCGCCTGGCACGACTGGCAGGACGCAAAGTTCGCGCGCTTCGGCGATAACATGCGCGAAGTGGCTGTGACCGAGGGTGACAAGGTTTCGGCGCAGATGCAATTTGGCTATTCGGTGAACGGATACGGCATTGGCGATCTGGTGCAGCATGTGAACGCCGCGAACGCGAGCGAAGTGAACGCGCTGGTCGAGCAATACGACGCAGCTTATGCCGTCGCCCCGAAATTGCGCAAGCAGGGTGCGATGCGGAAATCGCTGGTCGAGGCGGCGCGTATCGAGGCCGGTCTGCGCTCGTTCTTGCGCGAGGGCGGCTTCAAGGGTTTCACCGACACGTTCGAGGATTTGCATGGTCTGGTGCAGTTGCCGGGCGCGCCGGTTCAAAGGCTGATGGCGGAGGGCTATGGATTTGGCGCGGAGGGAGATTGGAAGACGTGCGCGCTGGTTCGTGCCATGAAAGTCATGGCCAGCGGTCTCCAAGGCGGCACGTCCTTCATGGAGGACTACACCTATCATTTGCATCCCAGCGGCAACCTGGTCCTCGGGGCGCACATGCTGGAAATCTGCCCCAGCATTGCGAAGGGCAGACCATCGCTGGAGGTGCATCCTCTGGGCATCGGCGGCAAAGCGGATCCTGTGCGATTGGTCTTCGACACACCGCCCGGGCCGGGATTGAACGCCTCGTTGATTGATTTGGGCAACCGCTTCCGCTTGCTGGTAAACGAGGTGGACGTGGTGAAATCGAAACCACTGCCCAAGCTGCCCGTGGCCCGTGCGCTGTGGCGTTGCCGGCCTGATCTGGCCACGGCGGCGACCGTGTGGATTTACGCCGGCGGCGCGCATCACACCGGCTTCAGCCAGGCCGTCACCACCGAGATGCTCGAAGATTTTGCCACGATGGCTGGTATTGAACTGGTGGTGATTGACGCCGACACCCGGTTGCGCGCGTTCAGACAGGAGCTGGGATGGAACGAAGTGTATTACCAGCTTCGCAGTGGGATGGTGGCGTGAATCCGCCGCCACGGGTTCTGAAACCGCCTCCGATAAGAATGAAAATGCTAATCACGCCAATGAAAACCAAGAACCGAAAATCTAACACCGGAAACCGCCATCAACTTGCACCCCAAATCCTGGCCGTCGGTCTTTCTGTCTGCCTCAGCGTTTCGGCGGCTGCGCAATCGGCGGATACGCCTGTCCGACTGACGGTGGACACCGCCAACCCCACGCACAACGTCCACCCGAATGTTTACGGTCATTTCCTGGAGCACATTTACCACTCGGTCAACGGCGGGCTTTGGGGCGAACTGGTCTGGAACCGCAGTTTCGAATTGAGCAGTTCTGGCAGCGGCCAGTGGGCGAGTGAAAATGGCACGCTCGTTCAATCCTCGTTGAGCACCGATGTCAACTTCCTGTTCGGCGACCCGGCGTGGAGCGATTACGAAATCACGCTCCAAGGCCGCAAGGAACGGGGCGCCGAAGGCTTCATCGTTCTCTTTCGCGCCCGGGACAAGGACAACTTCTACTGGTTGAACCTCGGCGGTTGGGGCAACACCCGCCACGCCATCGAAAAGGAAACCGAGCGCCGGCGCGGTGTCATTGGCGAAGGTAGTGATGGCCGGATTGAGACGGGGCGCTGGCACGACATTCGCATTCGTTGCGAAGGCAATCGCATTCAATGCTGGCTGGACGGACAGCAGGTCATTGACCTGCGGGACGCCAACAACCCATTTCTGACGGGCATGATCGGGCTGGGCACCTGGGGTACGCACGCGCGCTATCGCAACCTCCAGGTCAAGAGCCTCGACGGCGCGAACGAACTCTTCTCCGGCTTGCCCAAACTGCCTGCGGAAGTATTCCAGGTGGACTTCTGGACGCACTTCGGCTCCGGCAAGGCGGAGCGGGTGCGCGATGCGCTCAACAACGATTTCAGCATCGAATTGACGAGTGACGGCAGTCCCACCGGCATCCAACAGACGAACTTCCGCTTTACGCGGCAAAGTTATGAGGGCGCGGTATGGATGAAAGGATCGAAGGCGCCACTGCCCGAGGGTGTCCGTCTCGAACTGTTGGATGGCGACAAGGTCCTGGGCACGACCGTGCTGGGCCCGCCCAACGGAGGCTGGACCGAGCATCCGTTTCAAATTGATTCCACGGGTAACACCCTGGCCGGCACGCTGCGCATGACCGTGCTGGGCAAAGGCCCGCTGAAACTCGACCACGTAACCATGATGGGTCAGGACGCCCTGGCGAACGGCGGATTCCGCCCCGATCTGCTCGAAGCCGTCCGCGGCTTGCGTCCGCCAATCATCCGTTGGCCGGGCGGCTGTTTTGCCTCGGTTTATCTCTGGCGGGACGCCGTCGGTCCGCAGCATCAGCGGCGGATTTATTCGGCCCACATGTGGGAGGACCAGGATATCAACTCGTTTGGCACCGATGAGTATATGAAACTTTGCCGGCAAACCGGCGCGGAGCCGTTGGTGGTGATCAACACCGGGCTGCTGCAATCCGGCTGCGGCGCACCCGGCCAGTTCCGGCTCGCATCGGACGACGATTACCTGCCCTATGCGCTGGACTGGATGGAATACTGCAACGGCGACGCCTCGACCCCGATGGGCGCCTTGCGCGCCGCCAACGGCCATCCGGAACCCTACAACGTCGTGTATTGGGAAATTGACAATGAAACCTGGGGCGCGGGAGTGGAAGCCTACATCCGGATCGTGAAGCAGTTTGCCCCCTCCATGCGCGCCAAGGCCGAACAACTGGGCACGCCCATCAAACTCATCGCGTGCGGCGGCAACGGCTTTGACATGCAATGGAACCGCGCGTTGATTGACGCCTGCGCGCCGCTGTTCGACTACATCAGCATTCACCACTATGAAAATCCGCGGAACTTCGGCTCCGGGGTCGCGCGGTACGAGCGATTGCTGGTCGAACTCGCGGAATATATTGCCAAATCGGCCAATCCCGCGATGGAAATCTACAACTCGGAATGGAATGCCCAATCCACGGACTGGCGGACCGGTCTCTATGCAGGCGGGTTGCTCAACGCCTACGAGCGCCAGGGCAGCAAGTTCACGCTCGGCGGTCCGGCCCTGTTTCTGCGGCACACTTCGGCCGGCGCGTGGGACAATGCGTTCATCAACTTTGACCACACCGGCTGGTTCGCGGCGCCGAATTACGTCGTCATGAAACTCTGGTGGGACAACTTCGCCCCGGGATTCCTGCCCGTGGCGGGCGATCAGCGGGGTGCGAACATCGTCGCCACCCGCAGCGAAGACGGCGACCTCGTGGTGCTCAAGGCCGTGAATCCCGAAAGCTGGGCCCTGACGGTGGAAGTGGACCTGCAAGGCGACTTCACTCCGAAAACCGCATCCCTGCAGGTGGTGGCGCCCGGCTCGCTGAACGCCCGCAACACGCTGGCGGAACCCACCGCAGTGCAGCCGAGAATCGGTGTCGTCCATCTGACCGAGAAGCGCATTCGTTTCGACCTGCCCGCCCATTCAACGGCGGTCGTCCGGGTGAACTGATCGTGAACGACATGAGGATCGCCCAAAGGAGTCTGGGTGGCGCGTGCCAAACGAGTGGACTCAATCAGGTTGAAAAACATTGAAGGACCAATGAAACAGAAAGAGCAGAAACTCCTTTGTCTCGCGCTGATGTGTGCGTTCGGGATGTCAACCTCCGGGATGCTCCAGGCGGCTTCAGCTTCCTTGACTGTTCACGCCGACCAGCCCGGCGCGCGAATCAACCCCGCCATGTGGGGATTGTTCTTTGAGGACATCAACTTCGGTGCAGACGGCGGGCTTTACGCTGAACTCATAAAGAATCGTTCGTTTGAGTTTCCAGATCCAATGATGGGTTGGATCCCGATCCTATCATTTTCCTCGGGGCGGCCGCGAGGTGCTCTCTCCATCGAAAGCGTTGCGCCATTCAGCCCCGCCAATCCGCACTACTTGCGGATCCAGTGCGAGTTCGCGACGTACGGAGTGATGAACGAGGGCTTTCGCGGCATGGGCTTGCGTGAGGGAGAGAACTACGATTTCACGGCGCAAATTCGCGCGAGCGAGGGTTCGTCGGCGGTGCGAGTCGAACTTGTTAATCCAACTGGCCAGGTGCTGGCCTCGGCCAAACTCACAGGCCTGGCTTCCGAGTGGAAGAAGCACGCCACAACTTTGAAAGCATCCGCCACCGAACCCAAGGCGCGATTGAAGGTGATTCTGGAAGGCAAGGGAAAGGTGGATTTCGACATGGTTTCGCTCTTTCCGCGCAAGACGTGGAAGCAGCGCCCGGGTGGGTTGCGTGCCGACATGGTGCAGTTGCTCGCGGACATGAAGCCCGGTTTCCTGCGCTTCCCGGGCGGCTGCATTGTCGAGGGCAATGTGCTTACCAACCGCTACCAGTGGAAAACCACCATCGGTCCGGTCGAGGAACGCAAGCTCATCGTGAACCGCTGGAACTTCGAGTTCCGTCATCGGCCCACACCGGATTACTATCAATCCTTCGGGTTGGGCTTCTTTGAGTACTTCCAGCTCGCCGAAGACCTCGGCGCGGAACCGCTGCCAATCCTCAACTGCGGCATGGCCTGCCAGTTCAACTCCGGCGAACTCGTGCCGCTCGACGAACTCGATCCGTACGTTCAAGACGCACTGGACTTGATCGAGTTTGCCAATGGTCCGGCCAGCAGCCCGTGGGGCGCGAAGCGCGCCGCCATGGGTCATCCCAAACCGTTCAATTTGAAAATGATCGGCATCGGTAACGAGCAATGGGGACCTCAATTCATCGAGCGTTACGCCATCTTCCACCGTGTGCTAAAAGACAGACATCCTGAGATCACACTGGTCTCCGGTTCTGGTCCGTCGCCTGCGGATGAGCGATTTGATTTCTTGTGGCCGAAGCTCCGCGAACTGAACGCGGACATCGTGGACGAGCATTGTTACGCCAACCCAATCTGGTTTCTCAGCAATGCAAATCGTTACGACCGATATGATCGCAATGGGCCGAAGGTGTTCTTCAGTGAATACGCCGCGCAAAGCGACCGCATCGTGAGCGTGAACAACGAGAACAACTGGGAATGTGCGCTCGCCGAGGCGGCGTTCATGACCGGAATGGAACGGAATGCGGACATCGTGCGCCTCGCGAGCTATGCGCCGCTCTTTGGCCATGCGGACGCCTGGCAATGGCGGCCCAATCTCATCTGGGCCGATAACCTCCGCGCCTACGGCACGCCCAATTATCATGTGCAGTCGTTGTTTGCGCGCAATCGTGGCGACACGATTCTCCCCGTACAACTCACCGTGCGGGAGCAAGTCCCGCCCGCGCCCACCGGCGGCGTCGGACTCGGCACCTATCGAACCGCTGTCGAGTTCAAGGACGTGCGGGTGACGCGCGGCGGTGAAACGCTTTTTACCGCCGACTTTGCGACGGAGGCGAAGGGTTGGCAGCTTCCGCGCGACGGCAAATGGGGAACGGCACACGGTGCTCTCGTGCAGTCGGACATGCGCGCCATCAGTACGGCCTGGACGGACGAGGTTTCCTGGACCGATTACACCGTGTCGCTCAAAGCCAGAAAAATCGGCGGAGCGGAAGGCTTCATTGTCGTTGTCCGCAATGACCACCAGAACACCCGGGTGCAATGGAATGTGGGCGGTTGGGGCAACACGCGTCACGGCATTCAATCCTGGCTCGGCGTGCAGGAACAACTCGTGGCCCAGACGCCCGGCAGCATCGAACCGGACCGCTGGTATGACGTTCGCCTCGAACTCAAAGGTCCGCGCCTGGACTGTTACCTCGACGACAAACTGGTTCAAACAGCGGAGATTCCGTTGCCCAAGCGCGAAGGACTTTACGCCAGCGCCGTTCGCGATGACCGGACCGGCGAAATTATTGTGAAGGTGGTTAACGCTTTCGCGACGCCCGCGGCCACGGAAATCACTCTGGCCGGCATTAAATCCATTCGCGCCCGCGCGCAGATCACCGTGCTCACGGCAGCGGCTTTGCAGGATGCAAACTCGCTGGATGAACCCAATAAGATTGCGCCCCGGACCGAAACACTGAAAATCCCCGGCTCAAAATTCACCCACACCTTTCCCAGGTATTCGTTCACAGTCTTGCGCATGAGCGCGGGAAAATCGCAAGCTGGTGGCACGCCGGATCGGCGTTCGGCGTTCTGATCACACTCAGGATTATTAACGGATCACACTATGTCAGCCAAATACACCATCGGACTCGATTACGGCACGAACTCGGTTCGCGCGCTCATTGTCAACGTCGCCAACGGCAAGGAGGTCGGCACCGCCGTCTGGAATTACGAACACGGCACGGCTGGCGTCATCTTGTCGCGCGACCCGAATCTCGCCCGGCAGCACCCCGCCGATTACGTCAAAGGCGCGGAGATCAGCATCGGGAAGGCACTGGCCGCCGCAAAGAAGAACGTGCGCGGCTTCAAACCCAGTCAAGTGGTTGGCATCGGTGTGGACACGACCGGCAGCACACCATTGCCAGTGGACGCGAACGGCCAACCGCTCGCGTTTCAAAAGAAGTTTGCCAAAAACCCCGCCGCGATGGCGTGGCTCTGGAAGGATCACACCGGCGTGGCCGAAGCCGCCGAAATCACTGAGCTGGCAAAAAAAGTCCGGCCTCAATATCTGGCCAAATGCGGCGGCACCTACTCGAGCGAATGGTTCTTCAGCAAAATTCTGCATTGTCTGCGCACGGCACCGGAGGTTTTTGACGCCGCACATTCGTGGGTGGAATTGGCCGACTACGTTCCCGCGGCGCTCACGGGCACGGAAGCGCCGGACGAGTTGACGATTGGCGTGTGCGCCGCCGGGCACAAGGCGATGTTCAACGCCGAATGGGGCGGCTACCCGGACCAGGAATTTCTCAGCCAGCTTGATCCCAAGCTTGGCGCATTGCGCGGCCGCCTCCGTACGGAGGCGCACACGATTGATCGCGCAGTCGGCGGCTTGACGGCGGACTGGGCGAAGCGCACGGGATTGCCAGAAGGAATTCCCGTCGCCGTCGGAGCGTTCGACGCGCATTTGGGCGGTGTGGGCAGCGGCATCGCACCGGGGGCTTTGGTGAAGATCATCGGCACGAGCACGTGCGACATGATGGTTTGGCCAAGTAGGACAGGTGGCGCGCCTGTCTCAAATCAAAATGAAACCGCTCAAGCGGAACAAGCAGATGGAGACAGGCGCGACGCCTGTCCTACGGAGAATCTCGCAGACATTCCCGGCCTCTGCGGAATTGTCAACGGCAGCATTCTGCCCGGCTATTATGGCCTCGAAGCCGGCCAATCGGCGGTGGGCGACATTTTCAACTGGTTCGTGAATTACCTGCAACCGGGCGGGAAGAAAGCTGGCTCGCACGAGGAACTCACGAAAGCCGCGGCGAGGCTCAAGCCCGGCGAATCCGGCCTGCTTGCGCTCGATTGGAACAACGGCAACCGCACGATTCTCGTGGACCAGCGCCTCACGGGGCTGTTGCTGGGACAAACGCTTTACACCACGCCAGCGGAAATCTATCGCGCGCTAATCGAGGCGACGGCGTTTGGGGCGTTGACGATCATCAACCGCTTCGAGGAATATGGCGTGAAGGTTGAGCAAATCATTAACTGCGGCGGCATCGCGGAGAAGAATCCGGTCGTGATGCAGATTTACGCGGATGTGACGGGCCGCCCGATGACAGTGTCGCGTTCGGCGCAGACTTGTGCGCTGGGAGCGGCCATTGCGGGTGCGGTCGTGGCTGGTATTTATCCAAACTGCGAAGCGGCGCAAAAGCAGATGACGGGCATCAAAGCCCGTGTCTTCAAGCCGAATCCCAGGGCGCATGACGTGTATCAAAAGCTTTATCCGCTTTACCGCAAACTCCACGATGCATTCGGCACGCGGGATTGGCATGGGGATTTGTTCGACGTCATGAAGAAGCTGCTGGAGGTTCGGGCACGAGTGAGGAAATGAAATGACGCAACAACCCAAAATCTTTATGGTGTCGGTTCTAGGACTCCTCGCATCCGTTTTCGGCGGATGCAAGAAGCACGAATACAAGCAGGCCGACGTCTATGTTGGCTTAAGAAGACAGGTGCTCAGTTTAACAGCGGAACAGATTCAGTTCTCTCCGACTACTGATAATCCAAAGGTCCTAGCCGTGCTGATGGAGACAGGTTATCCGGAGGCCGTGGCAACACTGGTTTCTATAAGCGATGGTGCAGCAAGCCTCTACTTTAGCAACGGAGGAGGCATCATAGGGGCTGGCGAGAATGAAGCACCCAATGCCGCTTCAAGAGCATTGGTGCGATCCGCAGAAGAGTTTATCAAAGAATGCAAACGCACGACAGACTTTCCGCTGCCGCAAAAAAACTTTACGCGTTTCTACTTGGTAACAGTTGACGGCACTTTCACAGAAGAGGTGTTGGAGGATGATCTTGGAAACAAGCGGCACAAGCTTTCGCCATTGTTCCACAAGGCCCAAGATCTGATTACGACCGTTCGATTGGCCGAGGAGCAGAAGCTGAAAAGAGTCAACGAATAGGTGTCATGTTTGAGAAACTTAAAGCCGAAGTCTGCCAGGCCAACCTCGACCTCGTTGCCAAAGGTTTGGTCATCGAAACCTGGGGTAACGTCAGCGGCATTGACCGCAAGCGCGGCCTCGTTGTGATCAAACCCAGCGGCGTGCCGTACGACGGCATGAAGCCGAAGCACATGGTCGTGGTGTCGCTGGCCAGCGGCCAAGTGGTTACCGGCAAGCTCAAGCCCAGTTCCGACACGGCGACTCATTTGGTGCTGTATCGCGCGTTCCCGGCGATTGGCGGCATTGTTCACACGCACAGTCTTTACGCGACGGCTTGGGCGCAAGCGTGCAAGGGGTTGCCCGCTTACGGCACCACGCAGGCGGATTATTGGTACGGCGACGTGCCTTGCACACGACTGCTGAAACCAGCCGAAATCCAAAAGGATTACGAAGCGAACACCGGCCACGTCATTATAGAGACGTTCAAGAAACTGAAGTTCGACGCGATGCAGCATCCGGCCGTACTGGTGGCGAGCCACGGCCCGTTCGCGTGGGGCCGCGATGTGGCGGACGCGGTTCACAACGCGGTCGTGCTGGAGTTTGTCGCCCGCCTCGCCAGCGAAACCCTCCGCATCAATCCCAACGTCGAGTCCATGCAATCGGTCTTGCTCGACCGGCATTTTCTGCGCAAACATGGCGCGGGCGCCTACTACGGGCAGAGCCGCAAACATTGATTCGACCAACCGACAACGTAAACCACCATAATCACCATGAAACAACTCATCAACTGGGCCGCGATGTTGAGCGCCGGTGTTGCCGCGCTCTGCATCACCGGCTGTGCCACCTCAACCTCCCGCAATATGAATCCCACCATCACCCAAACCCCATTTGGCCAGGCTGATGGCCAGGCCGTCACGCTCTACACCTTGAGCAACTCGCGAGGGGCCGAAGCGCGCATCATGAATTACGGCGGCATTGTGCAGTCGCTCCGCGTGCCGGATCGTCACGGCAATTTCGACGACGTGGTTTTGGGCTACGATGATCTGGCGGGTTACGTCGCGAACAATCCGTACTTCGGCTGCCTGGTCGGACGTTACGGGAACCGCATCGGGAGCGCGAAGTTCACGCTGGATGGCAGGACTTATACGCTGGCGGCCAACAACGGCCCGAATTCGTTGCACGGCGGCCTCAAGGGCTTCGATAAAGTTGTGTGGAACGCGCGGACGCTGGTCACCAAAACCGGTCCGGCGCTGGAATTGACGTATGTGAGCAAGGACGGAGAGGAGGGATTCCCGGGCAATCTGAAGGTGACGGCGGTTTACACGTTGACCGAGGACAACGCGTTGCGGCTGGACTTTACCGCCACCACGGACAAACCGACCGTCGTCAACCTGACGCATCACTCCTATTTCAATCTGCGCGGCCAGGGCAAGGGTGACATTCTCGGCCACGAGGTTTACATCAATTCGGACAAAACCACGCCGGTGGACAAGGAATTGATCACCACCGGGGAATACGCTTCGGTCGCCGGCACACCGTTTGACTTCCGCAAACCGACCGCCATTGGCGCGCGGATTGACGACCCCGACACTCAACTGCAATACGGGCCGGGCTACGATCACAACTGGGTCATCAACAAACCCCTTGGGCAGCTCGGATTGCAGGCGCGGGTGTATGAACCGACCACCGGCCGGGTGATGGAAGTGTGGAGCGATGAACCGGGCCTGCAGTTTTACGCGGGCAATTTTCTCGACGGCACCATCACGGGCAAGGGCGGGGCGGTGTATCAACGGCGCAATGCCTTCTGCATGGAGCCGCAACATTATCCGGATTCGCCCAACAAACCGAACTTCCCGTCGGTCGTGCTCCGTCCGGGTGAAACGTTCAAGAACACGATCATCTACAAGTTCAGCACTCGCTAATCACGTCAACCAAAGAGGAACTCGATGCACTCGATAGACTGGGTGGTGATTGTTCTGTATTTCGGCCTGATCGGCTTCGTTGCGTGGTGGTATGGTCGGCACCAAAAGGACACGACCGATTACTTCCTGGCCGGCCGCAACGCCGGCTGGATCGTGATTGGCGCATCAATCTTCACCTCCAACATCGGCTCGGAACACATCGTCGGCCTGGCAGGCTCTGGAGCGGCGACCGGCATGGCAATGGCGCATTGGGAACTCCACGCATGGTGCTTGATCGTGCTGGCAGGGTTGTTCGTGCCCTTCTATTACAAATCGGGAGTCAAAACCATTCCTGAGTTTTTGGAGAAACGTTTCAGTGCCCGCACGCGGCTGGTGCTCTCCTGCGTGTCGCTGGTGGCTTATGTGTTCACCAAGGTCAGCGTCACGGTGTTTGCGGGGGCCATCGTGTTCCAGGCGTTGCTGCCAGATACGTTTGGTTCGCCCGAGAATGCCTTCTGGTTCGGCGCGTTTGCCACGGTCATCATCACCGGCATTTACACGGTGTTTGGCGGCATGAGAGCGATCATGAACACCGCCACACCCCAGGCGGTGATTATTTTGCTCGGCTCCTTTATCATCACGTTCATCGGCCTTTCCAAGTTGAGCGGGGGTACGGGAGTGATCGCGGGATGGAGCGAACTGGTGGCGGCCAGCAAGACCAACGCGGCGGATTTCGCTCTCTGGCGTCCCACCACTCTCGATGGCATTTTTGATCCCAATGCCTTCCCGACGCTGGGCATTCTGATCGCTTCGCCGATCATCGGACTTTGGTACTGGTGTACGGACCAATACATCGTCCAACGCGCGCTCTCGGCAAAGAATCTGGCAACCGCCCGGCGCGGCGCTTTGTTCGGTGGCCTGCTCAAGGTCTGGCCCGTGTTGATCTTCCTGATTCCCGGCATGATCGGCTGGGCGCTGGACAAGAAGTACAACGCGGCCGAGCACGACCCCGCGTTGATGCAGACCTACAATCTGGACATCTCCAAAGCCGAACAAACCGAGATCGTCGTCCAGGCGAATGCGCGCCTCCGCGAAATGAACACTGCTACCGAGGGCAAGCCGGCTGGCTTCTTCATCCCGCGCGAATTGAAGGAACGCGAGATCAAACTGGAGTCGGGTGAAACCAAACGCATGTTCGCGCTCACCATCAAGGGCGACCAGGTTTTCCCCACGCTGGTCACCTCACTGTTGCCTGCGGGTATTCGCGGGTTGATCGTGGCGTGCCTGCTGGCGGCGCTGATGAGTTCACTGGCGTCGTTGTTCAATTCGAGCGCGTCCCTGTTCACCGTGGACATCTATGAGAAGATCCGGCCCGGGCAATCCGAGCAGCATCTGCTGCTGGTGGGACGAATTGCAACCACCGTAGTCGTCGGCCTGGGCATGATCTGGATTCCGGTCATGGCAAAAATATCCGGCGGCGGCCTCTACCAGTATTTGCAGAGCGTACAAGGCTATCTGGCGCCGCCGATTACAGCGGTGTTTTTCCTGGGCTTGTTCTGGAATCGCATCAATTCAACCGGCGCCACGTGCGGATTGCTGGGCGGGTTCTTCCTCGGCATGTTCAAACTCACCGTTCAAGCGTTTTATGGCACGGGCAAGATTGAAAACCCCGAATGGTTGAGACTGATCGGCGATTTCAACTTCCTCTACGCCTCGGGAGCGCTGTTTGCGGCCAGTGCGATCATCATGGTCGTGGCCTCGCTGATGACGCCGCCGCCGTCGCCGGAAAAAATCAAGGGGTTGACCTATAGTTCGATCCACGAAGGCCGGGCGGCCGAGGAAATCAAGCAGAGCTGGGATTTCGGCAATAAGCTGATGGTCGGGCTGATCCTGCTGCTGGTCGGCGGCATGTATCTCTACTTCAGTTTCTGGCTCAAGTAGGCATTGCGGCCCCGGTTCACCTTCAGCATTCAAGCCCCGGCTAAACCGGGGCTTTTTTTCCCGGCGGGGCAGGTTAACCTGGCTTTCGCAACTGCAGGATAAAAAATTCAACCGCACTCAAGGAGGCCCTGCGCCCGCGCGCGAAAGTAAGCCAGCACGTCCGCGATGGATTCCATCGCCGGAATCTCGTGATCAAACTCCGTCAGCGCCGCGCCGAGCGGATGCGTGTGCGAGTCCATCAGGCCCGGCAGAACCATCTTGCCCGCCAAATTAATCAACTCGGTGCGTGGCCCTTTTAGCCGGAGGACATCTTCGTCAGTGCCGACGCGCAGGATCAGGCTGTTATTGATGGCCATCGCTTGCCGCACGGAAAAATCCCGATCCACGGTCACAACTTTGCCGTGATGCACAATCAAATCGGCCTCTTGCCCGCCGTGCTCGCGCACCGTCGCCGCAGGCGCGAGCAAGGCCGTGGCGAGTGTCGTGAGGGTGAACAAAGCAACGAGGCACCACTTGAACTTTGCCCCACGCTTCTCCGGCACTGCGAATCTCATTGAATTCATGGCAGAGGCTCCAGTTTGAATTTGTCGCAGGCGATGCGCGCGACTACGCCCAGCGCCAAGCCAACGTGACCGGCGCGCCCCGGTCCTTTCCATCCTTTGGTGGCTAGCCATTTCGTGGTCACGAAACCCATGCATTGAAGCCTTCCTCCAAGAGCGTCGGTTTTCGGCCATTCCACTTCCAGAGGTGATCGCCGCCCCGGCCAAAAAGCCGTCCCAGCATCGAAGATTCGCGGTGTAGCCAAAACCGTTCGGTCGAGCGTAGTTTGTACTTGGCCATTGCGCGCGCCAAAGTGTCCGGGTCGAGTTGCTCCGTAAAGTGGGACGAGTATACGACGTGCCACTGGAACGTCGGGTCAGGATGTCGGCTGAGAAACGAGGTGAACGCGTCCTCAGGAAAAAAGAAAGTTGATGCGGGTCGTGGGTCGAGAATCTGTTTGGCGGCGACGAGGCCCGGCGCCGTCGAAGTGAAGACGATAGTCGGATCGCTCTCGACCTCGAACGCGTGGCGCAGAACCTCGCGTTCTTGAAGCAGTCGCGGGCCCTGGCGCTCCAGCCATGCAATGAGAGTGCCGCCGAGTGAGCGGCACTGATACTCCTCGGCCTTCGAGAGTTGTGCGCGTTCAGGCAGCGGTTGAGCGGAACACTCCCAATCGAAGTACTCGGTCAGGGCTGACTGCCAGTCTTGTTTGTTCGAGGTTTTAGGCATCGCGTGAGCTGTTAGGCGGCAACTCGCGTATCGCGATCGGCCGGGTGCGATGACGGCTGCGTGCCGATGATCTCCTCATGGGGGCCTCTCGCATATCACTTCGCAGGGAGGAAGTATTCCTGGAAGTGTCCAAGAAATCCCGGCGTGTGGGGTTTCTTCACGTGCTGCATGTTCCACAATCCCGACTTTCGGACCTCCTCACTGAGGGCATGCCGTCCAAGCCAGCCGTCCGAGGGTGGGTCAATCGGCGCGTCGCTGCGGAGGTAGTTGCTTAGGAGTTTGATGCATTGCTTCTCGAGTTCCAGACGCTCGGTCCTATCGGGAATCTCAACCCATGCGAGGGTCATGCTTCGTATTGTGCGAGTGACGATAGGGTGCAACGGATGAAGAGTTGGATGGAGGCGGTCGCGGTGGGTATGCACCGCCCATTGACCGAGCCGACTAAACCACAAACCGGCCCATCGCTCGCGCTCTGCCCGGTCGATCGCGCCGTCGATTTCCCCTTTGCGGATGAGAGCCGTGCCCAAATGGCGGCGGAACACGGAACGTCCCCAGTCGATCGAATGTTCACCAACGACACGGCTCTCAATCGACGATGCCTCACCACTGTGACTGCCGATGCGCACGATCCGTTGCGCGTCGCGGGTGGCTCGCTTCTCACCCGGCTCAAAGAAGAAATAGACACCCTTAGTGCGCCACGCGTTTCGGTGGGAAGGGAGGTCCGACGGTGTGGGGATTCGGCCGTAGCGCGAGCGCATCGCGTCGATGCGCGGCTGGAGCAGATCATACAGGCGGTCGACTTCGGACTGGTCTGCGATGCGAGCGTTGGAGTTCATAGCGCCCTAGTCACGCCCTAGTCGTAGTCTTGTGGCCATGAAATCTTAAGAGGCAATCAACCGGACCTGTGAAGTCCCAGTACTGCGAATCTGATTGAATTCGTGGCATCGGCTCCAGTTTGAAATTGCCGCCGCCGGTGCGGTGGAGCGATTGAGTGCGATCAAATGCCGTGACCTGCGAGGTCGCGATGGTCAACGGACGTGGCCCGCCCGCGCTCGCTCCAGTGATTTTGTTCCATTTCATTTCGACAACTTCCGTCGTATCCACTCTGGGTCACGGCGGAGGTCGATGACTGCCCACACGACAGCGCAATCTCCTTCCATCGTGTAGAAGATGCCGTACGGGAAAACCTTGCTCAGGAGGCGATGATAATCCCGATATACGATACGGTGAATCCCGCCGTAAACTCGAAGTCCCTCGATGTCTGCTCGCAGGCAAGTCGCAAAGTAGTCACCAAGCCCGCGCTCCTGTGCCTCGTAAAACACAAACCCCTCGTTGAGGTCCTGGAGAGCCTCCTCGGCGATCTTGACCTGAATCATGGCCTCCCGATGGTGGACTTCACTGTATTCCAATCCAGAAGCTGTGCCGAACCATCTCGGACTCTCGCTCGGCGTTGATCCAAAAGCTCTCTGAGTTGCTCGGGCATCTCCATCTGCTCAAAACGATCTCGCAGGTCGTCCCAGATCGCTTCCATGATCTGAATCTTCTCAGCCATCGGCAATGTCTTAATTTCTTCCGCTGTCATGGGATAACTCTACCGCGTCATGCGTTGCTACGCTATTCCCTTTTCTATCAACGACCGAACTGAGCGACGCGGGCGGCCCAGCGCGTTCGCATTGCCAACAGACGTGTCCCGCCCGCGTTCGCTTCAGTGAGCTTGTTCGCCATTTTTTCATTGCTGATACCTCCGATCAAAGTCCTCGTAAACATGACAAACAGATCCTGAGTGTTATTCGTGCAGCCCTGCCCTCCATGTTCCGCAGTCTCTCTTTTGTGCTCAGGTGCATTGTACTGCGAATCTCATTAAGTTCATGGCAGCGGCTCCAGTTTGAAATTGCCGCCGCCGATGCGGTAGAGCGATTGGGTGCGATCAAATGCCGCGGCCTGCGAGGTCGCGATGGTGAGCGGGCGCGGCGCCAGCAGGCCGAACGCTTCCGGCACATCGAGCACGCGCAGCACGTTCAGGAAAATGGGGCCGTCGCGGTGTGAGGCGGGCGGATCAATCGCAACGACTTCATTGTTGGTTGGTGCGGAATTTCGGCGTGACCTGATGAATTGCATGCTCGCCAGGTAATCATGGGTGGTGGACGCCGCGTCCGCCGCCCCCTGATAGAGTATTTGACATGCGGGAAGGAAATTATTAGAACCTCCCCGCTGCGCGGCCTGAATTTCCGAGCCGACTGATCGGGGTTCGGCGGTTGGGGCGATCAAATGGGAAGCCGGGTTAACATCATCTGTCTATGACCGAAACATTCAAAATCCTCCCCCTGGACCTGGTCATTTTTTTCGTCTTCATCGGCTGCGTCATCGCGTTGGGCTTGTACAAGAGCAAAGGGGAGGGCAAGGACAGCGAGTCGTTCTTTCTGGCCGGGCGCGGCTTGAAATGGTGGCTCATCGGTGTGTCGCTCATTGCCGCCAACATTTCTTCGGAGCAATTCGTGGGCATGTCCGGCCAGGCTGCGGACTACCTGGGCATGGCCATTGGCAGTTACGAATGGATGGCCGCCATCACCCTGGTGGTCGTGGCGTTTTTCTTTCTCCCTTACTTCCTCAAGACCGGCATCTTCACCATGCCGCATTTCCTGGAACACCGTTACAACGCCTCGGCGCGCACGCTCATGTCCGTCTGCATGATGGTGATCCTGATTGGCGTCTCGCTGACGGGGGTCATCTACGCGGGTGCGCTGACGATGAGTGAATTGTTCGCGGGCCATCCGATGCTCGGGTTTAGCCTCACCGGCTGGTGCTGGGTTATCGGCATGATCGCTGCCCTTTATGTGGCAGCCGGCGGATTGAACGCCTCGACTTGGGCGGATCTGATTCAAGGCATTGCCCTCATCGTCGGCGGGGCGATCATTTCCTATCTGGCCATTTCCAAACTGGGCATGACGCCGGTGGCCGAATTGACAGCGGGCAGTGTAAACCCGAAGGAGGTGGCCGACAGCGCGGGCGGCCTCACGAAGCTTTTCGCGTTGAATCCGGACAAGTTCAACATGGTGTTGCCCCGCAGCGACAAGAACATCCCGTGGACCGCGCTCATCATCGGGTTGTGGATTCCGAATTTCTATTACTGGGGGCTCAATCAATACATCACCCAACGCATCCTCGGCTCCGCCTCCCTCAAGGAAGGTCAGAAGGGCATCGTGTTCGCCGCCGCAATGAAGCTGTTGATTCCCTTTGTGGTGGTCATTCCCGGCATCATTGCCTTCAACCTTTACAGCCAGGACCTCGCCGTGGCGCAGGAACGCGCCAATGAACGCGCCATCCAGAAGGAAATCGCCAGCGCCGCGTCGGGAGTGGTGTTCAAGGTGGCGGACGACTGGCAGACCGCGCATCCCGAACTGGCGGCACAAATTGCGGGACACAACGCTAAGGTGGCGGCGTCGGGCCGGCCAGTGAAGGAAACCGAGATCAAAGGCGGCTATAAGTTTGATGCCGCGTTGAACCTGATGATCAAGAAAGTGCTGCCGTCCGGCAGTGGTCTGGTTGGCTTTGTCCTGGCCGCGCTGCTCGGCGCGATTGTCAGCTCGCTGGCGGCGGTGTTGAACGCCGCCTCCACCATCTTCACGATTGATATCTATCAGAAGTATATGAACCGGGGGGCGTCGCAAAGGGGTCTGGTCGGCTGCGGTCGGGTTTGCGTGGGCGTGTTTGCGTTGACCGGCTGTTTCCTGGCGCCGCTGCTCGATCAGTTCGGCAGCATCTTCAAGTACATCCAGGAATTTCAGGGCTACGTATCGCCCGGTATCCTGGCGGTGTTTGTGTTCGGCCTGATCAATCGCCGCGCACCGGGCGTCAGCGGTGTGGTGGGGCTGTTGCTGAATCCGGTCCTGTACGCTGGCATGGCCTTTTTCGCGCCGGACATTGCATTCCTGGATCGCATGGCCATTTGCTTCTTCACGGTAATGGCCGTGATGTGGCTGATCGGCGTGGTGAAGCCGTTGCCGCAGCCCGTGGAATTCAAAACCAACACGCGCCTGAATCTCGAAACCTCCCGCGGGGCCAAGATTGCGGGCGTGGTGGTGGTCGTCGTCACGGTGATTCTCTACATCATCTTCAGTCCGCTCGGTATCGCCAAGTAGGTCGGTCCAAAGATCGAAGCCGTGGCCGCTGTGAGGTGATCGTTGCCGCCGGCAATTACCGCTATCCTGAGGCTTACAGGGGGCGTCTCAAGGTGGGACCGGAGTCGCTGCGGTTGCAGCGCGCCGAAACTCCGGCGGACTAAATTCAAATGATTTCCACTGACCGCACGTCGTGGCCAGACCGGCAGGTTGGCGCTGCCGACCGCTGACAGACATTCTGAGAGACAGCCTTCAAGTCAGGCTTGGTGAATTCCGCCGGTGACCGTTTACGCCTTCGCGGTGGTTCGCTCAACCGCCCACTGCGCATGTTCTGCGATCAACGGCTCGGCATCCGCTGCGGCCCGGCGCAATGCCGGCAACGCGCTGGCATCGCCGACATTCCCCAGCGCCACACACACGTTGCGCAGCAGGCCACGTCGTTTTGTCCGGAGCAGTGGCGTGCCCGCAAATCTTGCGCGGAACCGGGCATCATCCAGTTCCAGCAGTTCCAGCAAATCCGGAGCGCCCAGTCCGCTGCGGGCGTGCGGTTGCATCAGGTGGCCGACGCGGGCGAAACGATTCCACGGACAGACGGCCAGACAATCGTCGCAGCCGAAAATGCGGTTCCCGATGGCGGGACGCAACGCGACGGGGATCGGGCCTTTCAGTTCTATGGTGAGGTAGGAAATGCAGCGGCGCGCATCGAGTTGGAACGGCGCGGTGATGGCGTTGGTCGGACACGCGGCCAGGCAGCGGGCGCAGGTGCCGCAGCGGTTCTTTTCCGGCCCATCGGGTGCGAGTTCCAGGGTGGTGAGAATCTCCGCGAGGAAAATCCAGTTACCCAATTGCCGGCTGATGACGTTGGTGTGCTTACCGATGAAGCCAATTCCCGCCCGCTGCGCATACTCACGTTCCAGCACGGGCCCCGTGTCCACATACCAGAGCGAGCGCGTGCCGGGGCCGCCGAGTTGATCCACAAAGTCTGCGAGGTTTTTCAACCGCTTGCCCAGTACGTCATGATAATCGGCGAACCG